>Ga0302324_100003670_pt1 | contig 34577 bp, 27 predicted proteins | sample Palsa_T0_1_FD_201949 | JGI IMG/M metagenome (GOLD analysis project Ga0302324, IMG submission 201949) | Peat permafrost microbial communities from Stordalen Mire near Abisko, Sweden - Palsa_T0_1 | ecosystem: Environmental > Terrestrial > Soil > Palsa > Peat permafrost | place: Sweden: Abisko...
ACGCAGGGCTCTCCCGATTATCATCGCTGGCTCACACCTGATGAATTCGGCCAGCAGTTTGGTCCGTCGCCACAGGACATCCAGTTGGTTTTGGGATGGCTGCAGCAGCAAGGGTTCAGCGTGGACAAAGTGGCGCAAAGCGGCCGCTGGATCGAATTCTCCGGCACCTCCGCGCAGGTGGAAACCGCGTTCCAGACGCAGATGCGGCACTATCAGGTGCGAGGCGAAGCGCACGTGGCGAATTCGACCGACATCTCCATCCCTGCGGCCCTCGCTCCGGTGGTCCGCGGCGTGGTATCGCTGCACAACTTTTTCAGCAAGCCCATGCTCAGCCGCTATTACGGAGTGCAGCGAAACGCTCAGGGAAAACTAGCGCCGGTCCCTCCCGACGACAATCTAGGAGGCTTCCATTTTTTGTCCCCGGATGACTTCGCGAAGATTTACGACACCGCTCCTCTGCTGACTGCCGGCATTAACGGCACCGGGGAGACAATTGCGATAGTCGCTAGAAGCGACGTAAGCCCTACCGACGTGCAGACTTTCAGAACGATATTCGGCCTGCCGGCGAATACGACGAACGCGATTGTGGACGGCGCCGATCCCGGGGTGGATCCAGGCGGCGACGGCGTGGAAGCTGCCCTCGATACCGAGTGGTCGGGCGCCGTGGCGCCAGACGCTACCATAGATGTGGTCGCCAGCGAGTCCACTCTAATTTCCGACGGCGTGGACCTTTCAGCGTCCTACATCGTGGATCACAATCTTGCGCCAATCATGAGCGCGAGCTTCGGAGGATGCGAGGCGGACGAAGGAGCTCTCGAGGCGGGCAATGAAAGCTTTTTCGTGAACGCTCTTTGGCAGCAGGCGGCGGCACAAGGCATCAGCGTTTTCGTCTCGACCGGCGATAGCGGCGCGGCCAGTTGCGATCCCGATGGTCCGGGTACGACCGGCGCGGAGGGCGGCGCCGCAATCAGCGGACTTGCCTCCACTCCATTCGATACCGCAGTCGGTGGCACGGAATTCAACGAGTTGGGCACCGGTGAAACTCCTCCTCCCGCTACGACGGAGGCCACTTTCTGGAGCGCGACGAATGGCGCAGGCTTTGAATCAGCATTGGGCTACATACCCGAAAAAGTGTGGAACGACAGCTGCTCACCCACCACCTTCGGTTCTCCGTGCGATAGCTCCGGCAACCCTATTGACGGAATGTTCGAATTAGCCGCTGGTGGCGGGGGCGTCAGCATGATTTATCAGACGCCGTCGTATCAGACGCTAACCATTACTGGACTCCAAACTGCGCTCAGCCCATTTTTTATATCCGGCAGCACGACGATACATCCGCGCGGAATACCCGACGTCGCGCTGACGGCCTCAGCCGACAATGACGCCTACCTTATTTGCTTCTCAGGAATTTCATTCTTAGCCTGCCAAACAACTGGGTCCGGCGCCCAAACCGTCATAGACAGCGCGGGAATGGTGGGCGGAACGTCGGCTTCGGCGCCGTCATTTGCCGGCATCATGGCAATGGTGAACCAGAAGATCGGAAAGCCGCAGGGATTGGCCAATTACGTCGTGTATCCGCTGGCGGCATCCGAAACGTACAGCGCATGCAACTCCAACAGCCGGATCGTTCCTGCTACCGCGACGACCTGCGTGTTTAACGACGTTACGGTCGGGAACAACGGCGTGCCGGGCAACGACGTTACTGGTGTCCCTGCCGCCGGTGACCTGGGGTTCCCTGCGACCACTGGTTACGACCTGGCCAGCGGCCTGGGGTCGGTTGACGCCAATAACCTGGCGGCGAAGTGGAATACGGCTGCGGCAGCTTTCCAAGGCTCTGCGACCACACTTTCACCCACAACCACCATCAGCATCACGCATGGCGCGACGGTGAATTTGACGGCCAGTGTGACTAAGGCACCCACTGGCACCGGGCCTTCGGGCAATGTCTCGCTGATCGCCGAGGGAGGAAATCTTCCCAATACTGTCGGTGTGGCCGCCGGCCCTCTGGCCGGTGGTTCCGCCACGTTCGCAGTAAACAATCTTCCGGGTGGGACCAGTTATAACCTGATCGCCAATTATCCTGGCGACGGGACTTTCGCGGGTAGCACGTCAAACGCGATCGTTGTCACGGTCGCCAAGGAAGGTACCGCGGTCGAACTCATTGACGCGCTTCCGACCGCAACGGAGCTCACGGCCAACCCCCTCAGCACCACCTACGGATTCCCGATCGCATTCGAGGCGTTGATATCTGGAATATCGAGCGCCGAGGCAGCCACTGGAGACGGCCAGGCAACGGGCACCGTCACATTTACGGACACGTTGGCTTCGACAACCACCAATTTGGCCACGATAGCTCTGAATGATTTCAAATCTCTCGGGGTAGGCGGCGCGGAGTACTTGGACTGTTCGGGCACGCAAAACTGCCTCGCGCCCGGCGCTCATACAATCAATGGCAGCTATTCCGGGGATAACAGCTTCCTCGCGGGCAATTCAAGTACGGGCGGCTTCTCCCTCGCCGTCACGATTGCTTCGGCCGCGACCACTACCACGGTGTCATCACCTGCGGGGGGCGCCACCGTAAGCCAAGGTACATCGGTCACGCTCACTGCGGCAGTCACGTCCGAAAGCGCGGGCGCCGCGCCAAATGGAACGGTTACATTCTTTTCGGGCGTCACCCAGCTGGGTAGCCCCGCTACAGTTACCGGCACCGCGGGCACCGCTAACTTCTTCGGTGTCGGAGCGTTTGCCTCGGCAACGGCTTCGTTGACGACCACCACTCTTCCAGTCGGCTCGGACAGCATCACTGCCAAGTACAACGGCGACGTTGGCGATACAAACTACGCTGCTTCTCCGGCTTCGACGGGCATCACGATCACCGTGCAATCCACGGCGCCGGCGTTTACGGTTACGGCGAATCCGGCCACAGTCCCCGTGAGTGCGCCCGGTGCGTCGGGAATGACAACGCTTACGTTCACGGCGATCAATGGCTTCAGCAGCAATGGCGCCGTCACGGTCACGCCCGTGTGCACCGGCTTACCTTCCGAATCAACCTGCAGCTCCGGGGCTTCCATCACCCTCGCGGCGAACGGAACCGCAACCGCGACGCTCACATTCGTGACCACGGCTCCTTCTTCCTTAGCTCCGGCGTGGCGCAATCGCCCAAATATTTCGGCCTGGCGGACGGCGGCGGCTAGCGCCTTAGCGCTTGCGTGCCTTTTCTGCGCGGGGATGCTGGCGCTCGGCTATCGCGGGAAACAGCGCCGATGGGGCCTCGCGCTCGTCTTCACGATTTTCGTGATGCTCGCTGTAGGCGTGGGTTGCGGGGGAGGGGGCGGAAGCACGCCGCCGCCCACAAATCCCGGAACGCCAACGGGTCAAACCAGCCCGGTCGTGAGTATTACGATCAACGGTGTGACCGAGGCTGTCCCGAATCTGGTCCTAAACGTCGAGTAGCGGAGGATCGGGGCTCCCAAACCAATGTTCGCTGCATGGATGGTTCCGCCAATCCCCTCCGGAGCGGAGCTCACCGCGATTCTGGTGGTGGTCTGCTTCTCCGCGGGGCTCAACGTATACGCGACCGTCGCGATGCTTGGCCTGCTGGCTCGCGCACACGCACTGACGCTGCCGCCAAGCCTTGATCCACTTTCACATTGGTATGCGATCGCGATTTGTGCCGTCCTTTTCGCTGTCGAATTCATCGGCGACAAAATTCCGGTCTTCGATCTGCTATGGAACGCGATGCACACGTTTGTGCGCATCCCCGCAGCCGCGCTGCTGACCTATGCCGCAACGGCGCCCCTGGCGGAATGGGAGCGGCTGTTGGCTACGCTTCTCGGCGCCTTGATCGCACTCGCGGCGCATGGCGGAAAGATCGCCGCGCGAGCAGCGGTGACTCAATCTCCCGAGCCTTTTTCTAATGCGGCGCTCAGTTTGAGCGAAGATGCGGCGGTTATTTTTCTCACGTGGTTTGCCACGCGCCACGCCTACGCGGCGGCGGCAATCGTGTTCGTGGCGCTTGCGGCGATCGTGGTAATGATTCGCGCCGTCGTGGGCGCGATGCGGAATCTATTTCGCGGCGCGGAGGGCGCGCTCGCGGAGCAGACTCGCCCTGGCTAGAAGTTAACGGCCGAAGAAAATCCCCGCCCGGAAGCGCGCCGATTAATTTTGCTTCTTCTTGCCGAAGAGGCCGCCGAGCGCTCCTGTGGCCGTTTTGGCTGCGCCGGCTGGAGCGCCGCCGACGCCTTTGGCCATGTTGCCGGCCATTCCGGCGACATCCGGCAGGAAAATGGGATCTTTCGTCGTGCCGGTAATAGTGAAGGGGACGCCGCCGCCGTTCGAATTCTTCCCGCCGCCGAGTGTCATCACCGAGGTCATTGCCCCCATGGCTCCGGCAAGTTTCGCGGACATTTTGCAATTCAACTGGCCGCTTGAGCTGACGTTGGCGGTTCCGGTGACGGTCCCGATCGAAGGCACGACGACATTCAGATTGGTCGCCTGCGTTCCGCTGGGATCCACATGGATATCCGCGCTGAGCGTTTGAATCTCGGTGTCCGACCCGCCGCCGCTGTTGCCGCCCATTCCGGGGAACGAGGCGAGTTTGGATTTCAGGTTGTACCCCGCAATCTTGCCGTTCGAAAGATTCACGGGCCCGGTGATGACCAGTTTGTCCACCGGGCCGCTGAGGGCGAGATTCAGGTCGAGGCTGCCGCTTTTCAGCGAAGCTCCGGGAGGAAGCTCGATCGCGGCGGCCGGCAGCATGCCCTCGAGATCTTCGATCGGCATTCCCTGCCCGCTCATTTTCATGTTGAGGGTTGGAGAGGCTCCGGCTATATCGTAGCTGCCGGTAAGGTGCGCCAGCGCCTTGCCAATGTGCACGTCGCCCTGCTTGAGGGCGCCGGACTGGCGCTTCAAATCGTAAGTCGTGTCGTAGTCAACGTCCACCGGGACGGTCGCGGGAGACCCCGCGGGCTTCAACTTGATCTTGTTGGCCTTGAGGGTTCCCTTCGAATTCATTTCGTGGCCGTCGGAGGCGAGATCGCCAGTGAAATCAATCACGCCGGCGACACCCATGGCCGGATCAACGGCGCCGCTCGCGGCGATGTCGAAATGTTCGACTTCAATTTTCGCGTCGAGTGGAGTGAGCGAAGCGTCGGTCGCGTCCACGGGGCCGGCCTTGCCCTCGAGCTTCACGGTGCCGCCGCCCGGGGTTTTCGCGGAAAATCTGAACGGAAACTGCGAGGTATAGGAAAGATCGGAAGCCTCGAGATTCACTTCCTCATACGTCCGCGTTTTGGGGCGAGCGCCGCCCGTGCCCATGACGATCGTGCCATTGGAAATTTTCAGTTTTTCAACGGAGAAATTCGCGGGAGCGGAGGAGTCCTTGGATTTCTGCTTCGATCCGCCCGCGCCCATGGACGAAAAATTCCACGCGCCCGACGCGGAACGCAGCAGCGAAACCTGCGGGTCGGTCACTGTGAACGAGCTTACCTCAAGCCTCTTGGAAAAGATCAGCGGGAGCAGCGCCACGCCGACCGTCACCTTCTTCGCCTGGAGGAAGGGCGTGCGGCTGAATGCCGGATCGTCCGCGATCACGACGCTGTCCACGGAGACGCCGCCGGAAAGAATGGCCAGTGAAATGTTACCGATTTCCACCTTGCGGCCGAGAGCGTCGGAGATATTGGTTTCGATGGTCGGCTTGAACTTGTTGACGTCAATCACGAAGGGCAGCGCGACAACGATCAAAATCAGCGCTGCGACGACGATTCCGACGACCGTCAGTATTTTTTTCATGTCAGCCTCCGGACAAATGCCTCAAGCGGGACGCACTGCGCGGCTCCAGTGGGCGACATAATACTCCCGCGGCGCGGAAAGAGGCGAGAACAAGTTTGTCAGGAGAAGTTTGGCTGGGAGGCCTGGACTCGAACCAGGATAATCAGATCCAGAATCTGATGTACTGCCAATTGTACGACCTCCCAGCCGAGGGGAGACAACAAAAAAGGCCGCAAGCGCGACCTGCATCTACTTTAACGGCGGAAGATACATTCGTCAACCGGACGATTGATGCGGTCATCGAAAACTTTTGGCGCGCCGATGCGAAAAACCGGCTGTGATGAATGGGCTGCTTCTCGCCAAGCGTCAACGCCGGGCGTAGCGGTGCTACGCCCCGACTAAGACACTGCGCTCGCTAAGCTATCGCGCGGGCGGCGGGACTGGCACTAGACGCTTTTCGCGGACGTAGAATTCGCGGCCGCGCCAGTGGATGCGCTGCGGGAAGAAGCTGACGAGCCAGACGACGAACGCGAAGGCATCGCGCAGCGGTAGCATCCACAGTTTCCGGCGGACGATCTCGTCCCGCATTCCTCGAGCGCCGGTGCCCAGCGCCACTTCATAGCGCAACAACGAATACCCCGCCGTGAAAGCGAAAATAGCGAACCACGATTGCGCCAGAGAGATGCCCACCAGGGACCACAGAAGACCCTGCGTGAAAATCAGTCCGAGATGGCCCCATGGCCGCGAATAACGAATGCTGAGGTTCCAGCGAAGCTGATGGCGAAATGCGTCGCCGATCGTTTCCCGCGGGTAAACGATATCCACGGGAAACCGGCTCAGCTCGACGCGATAGCCGCGCGCGGCGATGCGGTTGCCAAGCTCATAGTCGTCGCAGAAATAATTCACGAGCGATTCGAAGCCGCCGATTCCGGCGAGATGTTTTTTGGTGGTCGCCATGACGGCGCCGAGCATGAAATTGACGCCGCCGAAGAGCCATGCAACCAGGACGCCCGGCGCGAAATCGGCGCTGTTGCCGAGGGCTTCGAGATCGGCGGCGAATGAGCCATCCGTGAGCCCGCGGTAGAGGCACGTGACCCCGCCTACTTTCGGGTCGGCGAAGGGGGCGGCAACGGCGCGCAGGAAACCCGGCTCGACGCGCACGTCGCTGTCGCTGACGATGACGACGTCATTGCGGGCCTCGCGGGCCATGCGGCAGAGCTTGTTGACCTTGTCGCTGGCGCCTAGCGGCTCCGAGCCGATCAGCAGGCGGATCGAGCGCCTGGGAAAATCGGCAATCAGTTGTCGGATCACCGGGATCGCCGGCTCCTGGTCATCCGTGACGCAGAAAAGCATTTCGAACTCGGGATAATCCTGGCGGCAGAAACTGGCGAAGTTTTCGTAGGCTTCGCGGTCGAGACCACGGATCGGTTTCAGGATGCTGACGGGCGGGCTGAAATCGGCGGCGGAGGTCCGGCCAAAAAACTTCCCCGCCGCGATGATTGCGAGAAGGTAGTACGCGAATGGCGCAACGGACAGGAGGAGCAGCGCGTCGCGAACCACCGTCCAGCCGGTCATGCAGCGATCCTCATCCGCTATCCGTTGCCGATGAAAACCAGAACAACGCCGATGCACACGAGAAAAACGCCAAACCACCGCTGGGGGGTGACGCGCTCGCGCAAGAAGAGCTTACCTCCAAGCGCTCCCACAGCATAGCTGAGGGCCGTTGACGGAAAAACGAAGCTGACCTTGGCGAGTGAAAGCATCCCGAGCAGCGCGAAAAATGCCACGGCCATCAGCGCGATGCCCATCCACATCCGGGGAAGCAGGAGCGCGCGGCCAACCACTCCGGCAACGGCACGCGGGCGGAAATCCGTGACCTCGCCGATGGTTTTCATCGCGCGCGAGACGCAAAGCTCGCCCCCGGTGCCGACAAAAACGATCAGCATATAGAAGATGACCTGCGTTACCACGAGTGATGCTCCGGCGTTTGCGGATGAGTGTGGCCCACGACGAAAACGCCGAGACAAATCACCAGGACACCGGCCCAGCGCGTGGGCGAGATACCTTCATGCAAAATGAAATGGGCCAACAGGGCGATCAGGACGTAGGAGGCCGACGAGGCGGGCTGCACGTAGCTGTAGTCCGCCCAGGAAAGCACGAGAAGGTAAGCGATGAAATACGCGAGCAGCAGGCCAATGCCGATCCAGACGGTGCCACTGGTGAATGCGTGGAAGAAAAAAAAGAAAAGGTCCGAGGGCGCCCAGCCCGGCATCCCGCCCACTTCCTTCATGCCCTTGCCAAGGAACGTGTCTCCGAGCGGAGCCACGGAGATCATGATCAGAATCAGGACGGAGGTTTTGAAGTGCAGGCCTTGCGGCGCCGTCATGCCCCTTGCGACTCGCCGATCCCGGAACGCGGGTTCATCGGCGGCACGGCAACGATGGCTTTCTTGTCCACGCCCTTCCGGTTACGGGACACCCTGCGGCGATCCGCGCGAAGCTTCATGAAATCCACGGCCTCGTGATAGAGGCGTTTGCGCTCGTGCGAATCCCAGAGCGAATCGCGAACGATGCGCCAGGCGACCTTGGGACGGAAATAGTAACTGTCGTAAAAGCGATTGACGGACTCGACCATGTATTCCTTGGAGAGGCCGGGATACTCGAGGTGAGGAAGCTGGTGGCCGCCGTCGTCGGTGATCGCTTCGCCGGCAAGGAAACCTTCGCGGACGCCCTGATCGTAGAGTTCGGTGCCGGGATAGGCGTGAGCCATCGAGACCTGAATCGTCTCGCAATCCAGCTCCTTCGCGAAGTCGATGGTCTTCTCGATGGTGTCCTTGGTCTCGCCCGGGAGGCCGATGATGAAGTCGCCATGGACGTGAATGCCAACCTTCTTGCAGTTCTTGACGAAGTTGCGGCCCATGTCGAGCGTCTGGCCCTTCTTGATGTTCTTCAGGATCTGCGCGTCGCCCGATTCGAAGCCGACAATCAAGAGGCGGCAGCCGGAGTCCGCCATGGCTTTCAGCGTCTCGTAATCTCCGTGGACGCGCGCCGTGCAGGACCACTGGAAGCCCACGGGCTTGAATTCCTTGCATAGAGCGAGGACGCGATCTTTGCGGATGTTGAAGGTATCGTCGTCAAAGAAGAATTCCTTGGCTTGCGGAAACATCTTGTGAGCCTGGCGGAATTCCCGCGCAACGCTTTCGACGGATCGCGTGCGCCATGCGTGGCCGGAAAGCGTCTGGGGCCACAAGCAGAAGGTACAAAGAGCCGGACAACCTCGCGCCGTATAGAAGGAAACGAACGGGTGAAGGAGGAACGGCACGTTGTACTTTTCAATTTCCACGTCTTTCTGGTACACGTCCGTGGCAAAGGGAAGCTCGTCGAGCTCAGCCGTCTGCATCAGAGGGCGTGATGGGTTGTGCACGACTTTGCCGTCCTTCACGTAGCTGGCATTCGCAATCTCTGAAAGCGGCTTGCCCTGCGCGTACTCGACCACGGCGTGGTCGAATTCGCCGCGCACGACAAAATCAATATCGGAGCTCGCCAACAGACTTTCGGCGGGCTTAATTTGCACCTGCGGACCGACGAAGCAAATCTTCGTGTCGGGCTTCTGCTCCTTCATGGCGCGAGCCATGCGCAGATCGCTTAGAAAGCCGACGGTAGAGGTGAAAAGCACCACGAATTCGTAGTCCCGCGCGATCTGGACAACCTCGGCGGGCTTGATGTGGTGCGGGGGGCCGTCGAGCAGGCGGCTGCCAGGCAGCATACCAGCAGGATAGGAAAGCCAGACCGGATACCAGTACGACTCGATTTCGCGCGTGGCAGGCCAGCGGGAGCCCGCGCCACCGTCAAATTTTTCGAAACTTGGCGGATTCAAGAGCAGAGTCTTCATTACGGACGGCATGTACGGTATCCCCCTCAGAACTTCGAGCAATCCCAGCCAGAACACTCATTCTACTGTATTTCGCGGGTCAGCCCAAGCGCACCTTTTTGGATCAGTTCTATTGGAAAACTTTGGCCAACTGGCCGGTCGCCTGAAGCAGGGTCAACTGGGCCTGCTGGCGGGCGAAATCGGCGTCGAGAAAGGCCACCCATTTGTCGTTTTCATCCAGGCGGGCCTGCTCCATTTCCTGCAGCGTGATGCGATTCTGGTCGAATTTGGACTGCTCCAACTGAAGCGTTTCCTGCGCCAACTGGAGATCGAGCCGCGCCACTTCCCTGCTCGCGTCCAGCTCGCGCACGCTGCGCGCCTTCTGCTGCACGTCGAAGCGAACCTGCTGGCGCTTGTTGCCTAGCATCAATTCGGCTTCGCTCAACTGGCTTTTGGCAAGCGCGACGTTCGCCGAGGTCTTGGCGGCGAAAAGCGGAATCGTGATCTGCAGGCCGACATTGACGTTGTTCCGCTCGAATTTCTTGTAAAACTCGTTGTAATTGTTGATCTTGCTGAGCACGCTGTACTGCCCGACCAGATCCACTTTGGGGAAATAGCTCCAGCGCGCGCCTTTCAAGATCTGCTCGCGCGCCGCGCGCTCGTTTTCGGCTTCGGCGAGACTGCGGTCATTCTGGATGGCCATGCTCTCGATTTCGGCTTCCGATTGCGCGGTCGCAAGCTCCGCCGTAAACGAGGCATCCTCCGGCTCGACCTCGAGCGACTGTCCGTCCGGAATGCCGGTGAGATCGCGGATTTGCGCGTCGAGAAAAGCTTCGCGATCTTCCGATTTCACGACTCGCTCCGCGATGCGCGCCAGCGACAATTGAGTGCGCGTGACTTCGATGGGAAGCTCCTGATTCGCCGCGACACGATCGCGGACGGCTTCCAGAATCTTCGCGCCGCTCGCTTCCTCGCCGCGTATTAAGTCAAGCGAGTGGCGGACCTTGGATAATTCGAGATAGGCCGTCGCGGTACGCACGATGACGTCGTCGCGCACATGATCAAGTTCGAGTTTCTGACTCTTCGCGCGATCCTCGGCGGCATGCTGCTGACCCTTCAGGAGCGGATCGAAAAGCGCCTGGGTATAGTCCAACTGAAAGACGGAGGGCGCCTCGCCGCCCGGAAGTGACGGGAACCCGTGAGTGTAAGCGGCGCCAGCGCCGGTGTAGAGGTTTGGCCTGAAAGCCGCACGGTCCACGCCGACTTCACCGAGCGCGACGTTGTATTGCACCTGTGCGAGCTTGACGTCACGGCTGTTCTGGAGGGCGAGCGTCACAGCCTGGTGCAGCGTCAGTTTGTCCGCGTCCTGCGCGCGCGCTGGGACTGCGGCGAGAAGCGCGCAAAGCGCGACGAATCCGGCAAGCGCAGGAATGTTGCACCGGTGTTGGACATTTTGGTTCGCGCGGTTATTCATGGCGAAGCGATTCCGTTGGTTGCAGCCCTGCCGCCCGATTGGCGGGGAGATAACCGAAAACCAAGCCCGTCGAGCAGGATACTACGAACGCGAGCACCACCGAGATCCACGACACCGGAACGGTAATACCCGCGGCCTCCGGAATGAATCCGATCAGAAAATTGAGGAGAACGGGAATTGCCACACCAATGGCGATTCCCGCGAGCGCGCCGGTCCCGCTGATAGCCATCGCTTCCATCAGGAATTGATAGCGGATGGCGTCCCGTGTAGCGCCGATGGCCTTGCGAATGCCGATCTCACGCGTGCGTTCGGTGACGGTGACGAGCATGATGTTCATGATCCCCACGCCGCTGATCACCAGCGCGATCAGCGCGATCAAGATCAGGACCACCATCAGCGCGAGCGCAATCTGACGCGCCGTCTCCAGAATCCCGCTGGAATTCAGGACGCGATACTGCGCGCCCGCGCGGTGGCGAGACTGGAGAATATCCCCGACTTCGCGCGTGACGACCGGAATGTCCTCGGAGCGGTTCGCCAGGACATACAGCGTCCTGAAATACTGCGTCCCGGTGTAGTACTGCAGCAGGGAAAAGGGGACGATCACCGATTCCTGCTTGATCTCCGTTTGGCCGAAGGTGGCCGTGCGTTCCTTGAACACGCCGATCACCGTGAAGCGCAGTTCACCAACCTGAATGTCTTTGCCATCCGGATCGTCAAACGGAAACGCGCGGCGCGCGAGATCTTCCGTCAGCAGGCAGACCTTGCTGCGCGAGTCCATGTCGTCGGAATCGAAGTAACGCCCATGCAAAATCGCGAGATTGCGAATCCGATTGAAACCCTGCGTGACGCCGACGAGAGTAACGGGACGCTCCTGACCGTTGACAACCACCGTCATCGGGAGCGCGTTGGCGGCGGCAACCTCGGAAACCAGTTGCGGCATGCCCTGCTTCACGGCCTCCAGGTCAGCAGGCGTAATCTGATCCTCGATCGTCAGGGAGCCCGCATCGCCAGAGCTGACCACGCGGGCGGAAACGAGGTTTGCGCCGATCCCTTCGATTTGAGAGAGGACGTAGCGCTGCCCGCCCAGAGCGACCGTCACCACCAGAACGATGGAACCGCTGCCGATGATCACGCCCAGCATCGTGAGCATCGCGCGCATTTTATTGGCGCGCAACGCCTGCATCGCGAGAGACCAGGTCTCGCTCCAGAAAGCCGCTGTGTTTTGCGTCGTGGCCATGCGGAATTTGACTCGCGAGCGCCGGCTGCGCGCTGCTATTGCGACTTCTCGAGCTTTTCGAGGCGCGTCTTGGCTTCCTTGCGCTTGGGTTCGAGCTGCAGGGCCTCGCGGTATTGTTCCGCCGCGTCGGCGCGCTTTCCCTGCTCCTCGTAAAGACGGCCCAGCCATTCGCGGGCAGCGGCATGCGCGGGCCAGTCGCTGCGATCCGGCGTGCTCGCCAGATAGGATTTCAAATCGCGCTCGGCGTCCGGCAGATTCGCGTTCGCCAGCACCGCCGCAACGCCGCGGAAATACGCGAGGCGTGGATCGCTGGGGCTTACCTGCGCGGCGGCGTCAATGGCGGTTCCCATATCGGCCGGCTTATTCAGCTCTCTGTAAAAATCGGCGACCTCGAAATACGGGTCCGGAGATTTCGGCTTAGCCGCCAGAACCTGGCGAAGTTCGTTCTCGGCATCGTCCGGATTCTTCAAGCCTTCGCGATCGTACAGGGCGCGCGCAAGGTGGCCGGCGATGGGATCAATTGCCGCGATGGCGGTGACCTGTTCGAGCGCTTCATCCTTGCTGCCGCCCGCGATCCAGGGCGCATCGAGGCAATACTCTTCGAGATCGCGGCGCGCGGCGATGTTGGAGGGATTCAGGCTGACCGCCAGCTTGAACTCCGATTTCACCTTCTTCGCGTCGGAAAAACTTCTGTCGCGGTCGGCCTCGCCTCCATACGAGCGGCCGAGCCACTGGTGATACAGCGAGTTCTTCGGCTCGAGCGAGACCGCCTTTTCTCCCTGCTCGACGGCATTGTTCCAGTCGCGCATTTCGTAGTAGGTGCGGCAGAGCCAGTAATACAGATCAGCGTTCGAGGAGCTCGCCGCCACGGCTGCCTGCAGCGTGGAGATCGCGCCTGTGTAATTCCCCGCATTGATCTGGTGCTGCGCCGACTGAATCGCGGAGGATGCATCGGCCCGCAACGCCTGCGGCGCAAAGAAGAGTCCAAAGAATAGAATGGCGGACGCGATTACCACAAAGTTCCTATGTGAAGCTCTCAATTAGCCTCCTCGGCTCGAACTTCCATTCCATCGCGTAGCTGTTTCTCGCCGGGCAGCACCACGCGGTCGTTGCTCGTCAAACCCGACACGACTTCGTACATCGAGGCGCTGGCCACGCCTACTGAGATGTCGCGGCGGTGCAGTTTGTCGTCTGCGAACACCAGCACATAGTGCTGGGCAGTGTCGCCGAGAACAGCCGTGCGCGGGACGACCAAAGCCCCGTGCCGCTCGCGCACCGTGATCAGGACCTGCACGTTGGTATTTGGCAGCAACTCGAGATGGTCGTTATCAACCGAGCAAAGCACCTCTCCCACGCTGCGCATCCCGCGCGCCACCACCTGTTTTGGAACTTCCTCGGTGCTTCCGGTCCAGGTGCGGCCCGGCTTCGCGTCCCAGGTGACCGCGACGCTCTGATTCGGCTCAAGCGATCCCAGGTCTGGCTCGTCTACAAATGCGCGCACGCGCACGTGCCGCAGATCGGCCATTTCGGCGAGCGTGTCTCCGACTTTCACAAAATCGCCCGCGTTCACGGGGAGCGAGTAGAGCGTGCCGTCGGTGGGAGCGGTGACCGTCGCCGAGCGAACTTTTTCCTCGAGCGATTGCACCAGGTCCTGCGCCTGGCTGACGCGCAGGTTCGCGCCTTGCACGATCGCCGATGCCCGCTGCGCCAAATCCTGTTTTTTCGCCTGGAGCGCCTGAAGATTTCCGCGCGCCTTGGCGAGGCTGGCCTGAACCTGAGCGAGTTCGTCCTGCGTGGCGGCCTGTTTGGCCACCAGCCCCTTGAGCGCCTGCTCGCTGCTCTCGAGATTCTTCACCTGCACCTGAGCGGCCTGCAAATCGCCACTGAGCTGCGCTACCTGATCCGGCGGGCCGCCGGCGCGCGCGTTGCGGAGGTCATTCTGCACGGTAAGCAGATCGGCGCGAGCCTGCGCGAGCTGAGAACGCACATCCGCGGCATTCAGGGTCAGGATCACCTGCCCGCGGCGCACCGACTGTCCCTCCGTCGCCGTCACTTTATCCACGAATGCCGGGAACTCAGCGCGAGCCACGGTTGGAGAAATGGGCTCGACCTTGCCATTGCTGGTGATGGTGGCGCTCAAATCCTCGCGCGCGACGCCGACGACCTTCACGACCGGCGCCCCACGCCGAAGGGCGAGGACGGCCAGGATCGCGATGGCGAGCAGCGCGACAAGGACCAAAGTGACCGGTTTTCGTTTGTTGTTTTCCGCCATGATGGGCCGCACATCCGCCCGCGGCCTGCCCCGTGAATCACAAAATTGTAACAGACCCTTTCCGGGCTTGCCTACGCAAAGACCTGCAGGTTGCCGCGAAGGGCATCCGGCGCCGCTCGCACGCTACATATGCGCCATATATCAGGCGATCCGGAACGCCTTATGTAAGATGCCAATTGCGGCTTTGGCGGGGCGGCGCCTTGCCCGGGTCTGAAGGCCGGGGCATTGCCGATCGGCGGACGTTCCCGTAACATCAGCGCCGTGTCCGAGTTTTCATTTCGCGGACCAAGGCATCTTGTAAAGGAACGCACGATGAAACCTTCCGAGCACCGTTGTGCAACCCGCACTCGCGGGGCGATACTGAGGTTTCTGGGCTGCATGCTCTTTCTCTGCGCGGCAGGCCTTTCAGCGTCTCGCTTCCAAGCTTTAGCGAGTCAAAGCGTGGAACAGGCGAAAGAAGTGCCCCCCGATCTGAAGACATTCGTGGGCACATGGAAGGCGAGTTTCAACGGCGAGGTTCTTGCGATCCTCGTCCTCAAGGAACAGGGTGGCGCGCTCGGCGGCACGCTGAATAACTTCGATATCAGCGTTGATAAGGAAGGAAACTTGATTGACCCTACCCACGAGGACCAGGGCGACGCTCCGCTTCTAAATGCGCGCTTCCGATCCGGTGCGTTGTTGTTCGTGGTGATGCAGAAAGATCAGTACGCTCCGTCAACCGAGTGGAAATTTGCTCCCAAGTCCGCGGACGAAGGCGAGCTGACGCCCATCCTCGATCATCAGGTGAATGCGCCGAAAGACATGATCGTGAAACCAATTCGCATGCTCCGCGAGCACCCCAAGCCCTAGCTCCTGCCGATAAAATCGCGAGGCGCGCCAGTCGTTTCCGCCCGCGGATGAAACACCTGACCTCCCTATTTCGTATCAACTTCTAGAGGCACGGATGCGCCGGACTGCCTACGTCGTCATCGTTCTGCTCGCGCTCGCTCCCATTATGGCTGCGTTTGCCGGCCACGCGATCGGACCGGGCGTTCTCCACCCGATGCGCTTGAATCCTGAGCGCCTGGAACAAACCGCCCAGATGCTCGCCCGCACCGGAGCCGCCAAAGAGGATTTCACTGTTCAGGCGCCGGATGGCGTCGAGCTCCGCGGATGGAAAGTCCATCCACCTGAGCCGAACGGCGATTGGGTACTTCTCTTCCATGGCGTATCGGACAATCGCACCGGGACTCTGGGCCACGCCGAGTTTCTCCTGCGCCACGGGTACAGCGTGGTGATGATGGATTCCCGCGCGCATGGCGCGAGCGGCGGCGATATGGCGACTTACGGCTGGAAAGAACGCTACGACACCGTCGCCGTTACAGACGCCCTATACTCAACGGAAAGGGTGCGTCACCTGTACGCGCTCGGAGTCTCGATGGGTGCCGCGATCGCGCTGCAATCGGCGGCTGTCGAGCCGCGCATCGAAGGCGTCATCGCGGAAAACCCATTCGCCGACCTGCGCGAAGTCAGCTACGACTATGGCGGATTGCATTTCAGCCCATTTCTGGGCAAAACGCTGTTTCGTCCCGCGACGATCTTTGGGATGGACGCCATGGCAAAAGCGGGAGGCTTTGCCCCCGACGAGGTGTCTCCGGAAAAGGCGGTCGCGGCGCGTCCGTTTCCAGCGCTACTGATTTGCGGTGCACGAGATAACACCATTCCCTGCCGACACGCCGAGCGAATCTACGGAGCCGCGATCGGTCCGAAGGAATTGTGGGTTGTCGAGGGGGCAGAACATGCGTCGGCTCTCGGCCATGCGCCCGCAGAGTACGAAGCACGGGTCATTCGGTTTCTAAGCGAGTATTAGGATGGTCGCGGCGGGTTTCGCCTGGAAACAATTTCGTCGGCGATTAGGATGGCTTCCGCGATTTCCTTCATGGACTTCCGGCGGTCGCGGCTTTCGCGCTGCAGGACGAGGAAAGCTTCTTCCTCGGCGATTCGGAGATCGCGCTGCAGGATTTCCTGTGCCGTTTTGACCAAGCGTCGCGCCTCCGAGAGTTCGGAAAGCTTTGAGTCCTGGGCCTCGAGGCGCACCAATTCGATTTCCGGGCCCACGAGAAAACCAATCGTCGAGACGAGGTGGATTTCGCGCTGGCTGTGGACGTGCGAATGGCGGTGCTGCAGATTGATCACTCCGACCAGCTTGTCGCGGCACAAGATGGGCACGGACAAAAACGCCTCGAACCGGTCCTCGGGCAATTCGTGGAACGATTGGAAACGCGGATCAAACGATGCGCGGCTCGCAATCGCCACGGGCTTTTTGTTTTCGGCGACCCAGCCGGTAATGCCCTGTCCCATTCGGAGCGTCAGCCGGTTCACTGCCTCGGCATGGGGATTCTGAGAAGCTCGCAGGATGAGCTCGTTTCCCTCAAGCACGTACAGAAAGCACGAGTCGCATTTCACGACGGTGGAAACAATTTCGACGACGAGCTTCAGTACCGTGGAAAGCGGATCGGCGGCGGCAATGCGCTCACCAATCGCGTGCAGGACATCTATGTCCTGATGCCGATCGGGCGCTGCGTATCCATTCATACCCCACTTTAGGAACGCAGCGCAAAACAGGCAAATCCAATTTCGAAGTGGGTGTCATCAGTATTTGAGATAACGGTAAACAGTGCCCTGGCCGATAACATAGGGGCACACTCGCGTGTGTATACAAGTGCTTGAGCCCAGGATAGATGCGCCCAACATGAAAGCCCTTAGGCCGCTTGCGCGGGCGCGACCCTGGCGCGGGGAGAACTCCGCACCGGAGGCTTGGCGAGAAGATAAAGTACTGCGCTGATGAAACAGAGCGCGGCCACGATGGAAAATATCTGGCTATAAGTGCCGTAGCGATCGTAAAAATATCCGGCCGTCACCGGACCAATGGCGCCAAGAATCGTTCCCATCGGCAGAGTGATTCCGAGCAGCGCGGGATACACCTTCAATCCATAATAATTGCTCAGAATCGTCGCCATGCAGGTGAAGGCCGCACCGAATCCGCTGCCCATCAAAATGGCGTAGGAATACATCACCGCGGGCGTGACGGCATGAATCGCAAGCAGCGTGCCCGCGCCGTACAAACAAACCGCAACGGCTGAGAGCAGGCGAGGCTCGACGCGGTCGCCCAGCGCGGCCACCGTAAATTGCCCGATCAACGAGGAGATCAGAATCACAAAGATGGATTTCGCCGCCTCTCCCGGAGCATATCCGAGACCTTCCAGATGCGAGACGCCGTGCGCGATGTAGATGAAGAATCCCATGAAAAAACCGAGGTAGGTCGGGACCAGCAGCCACAGCGTGGGCGATTTGAGAGCTTCGCCGAGCGTCCAATCTTCGGTGGTCTTGTAAACTCCGTGGCCGGCTCGGGAGGCGCGCGGGTCCGGCGACGGCGACGCAACCGCGAGCGGCTCGTTATCCGGCGTTTGGCCCATCTGCGCGGGGCTTTCCTTGACAAAAAGCGCGGCGACCAATGCCGCGACGAGCGACATGGCGGACATGCACCACCACGCGGCGCGCCAATTCCCTCCCGCCCGCGCGATCATCCCGTTCAGCGCGGGCACGGCGATGCAACCTCCGACGCCGGAAGCGGTGAGGAGAAGCGAAATCGCGCGGGCGCGTTTTTTGTGGAACCAGCGCGCCATCCCGACTTGCGGTCCGATCGTGCCCGCCATGGCGACGCCGGCGCCGACGATGATCCCGAAGACAATGATCGCCTCAAACGCCGTCTGCACAATAAGCGCCATCAGCAGCGCCCCGAGCGAAGAAAGCAGCGTTCCGACAACGAGCGTAAAACGAATGCCGAATTTATTGATCGAGCGTGCCACCAGCGGGCCCGGAAGACCCGCCATCAGACTAAACACCGAGAATGCCAGACCCAACTCTTTGCGGTTCCAGTGCATGGCTTTCGCCATATAAGTGTTGACGACGCTGGTGCCAAACGTGGGAAAGGTGAAGTTCAGGACGATGATTACCCAGAAAACCACCAGGAGTTTCCAGCCGTAAAATGATTTTGGTTGCATGGTGCGCTCCGTTCGGCGCCGGTGGCTCAGGATGCGGGAGTAAGGTACTTAACCAAAACCACCTCGTTGTGCACTTCGTTGTAGAGCAACTCGTCAACCAAATCGCGCACCATGAAAAGCCCGTAGCCGCCGGGGCGCAGCCCCTTTTGCTTGCGAACCTCGCTGTGAAGCATGGGATCGTCCTCGGGATTGCTGACGGCCGCGTGGCTTAAATCCTCGATACGAAAACCCATGCCAGGATCCGCGATTCGATACTGGACCATGCGTTTTGTTTTCAAATAGGAGATACGCACCCTCTGATTCGGGTCGAGCTTCCCTCCCCATTCGATCGCATTCGTGAGCAGCTCCCTGAACGCGAATCCCACGTGCTCGCGGTCCTCATCGGACAATTCGGACTTAATCTGAGCCATGAATCCGGTGATTCGGGCGACGGCTTCGAGTTCGCACGGAACGAGCAATTCAATCCAGTGGGGAACGGCGGAAATTACTTCAATGGGCGAGGAGGATGGCTTGGCGGAAAGCGCGTCCTTGACGAGTTCGACCACGGCGCCGGGGTCCACGGGTTTTCTGATGTAGTGATACGCCTGCTCGCGAATCGCACGGAGCATCACTTCCGAGGTGTCGTCCGAGGTCATCACGATCGTGCGGGGATGGTTCGGCTCTTCGCGCAGCCGGGCGAGCAGCTCCAGGCCATTCATGCCCGGCATCCAAACGTCCGTCAGAAGCAAATCGAAGGCTCCGGCGCGCAATTTTTTCAGCGCGGCGTTCCCGTCCGCGGCGACGGCAACTTCGTATCCGGCTTCCCCCAGCACACTCTTCAACATGTGGCGGGTCGCGCGATCGTCATCCGCAACCAAAATCTTGCTCATCATTTTCTCCTTCGCGCTCGCGTGCCGCCGGTTCTTCGGCCGCTTTTCTTCGCCTTGCCCGGGCCGGCCGCGATTCCGGCAATTAACCTTTCGAAGCCGGAGAGTTTACCCTCAAATGGCGCGAGAATCTTGCCTGCTTCAGTAATTCTTCCGCTTCGACCCATCTCCTCGATTTTGCTGGCATCCTCCGCGATCTCGGTTGCGCCCAGCATTGCCACCGAGCCGCGCAAGGCATGGGCCGCGCGGGCCAGGGCCTCGCCGTCCTGACGCGTGATCGCCTTGCGGATGGCGGACCTTCGTTTCGGAGTGTCTTCCAGGAATATTTTGGCCAGGTCCCGAAGCACCTTGGGATTTCCGCCCACGCGCTTCAGGAGATCCTGCGCGTTAAACACTTCGGCGACGCCGGCGCTCGTTTCCGGCGCGGAAGAACCCTCGCCAGTCCCGACGCCGCCGCACAGGCTTTCCACGGTGCGAAATAACTCCTCATCCAGAAACGGTTTGGCAATGTGCGCATCCAAACCCGCCTCACGAGATCGGACGCGAGCCGCCTCCGAACCGTTGCCCGTGACCAGAACGGTGGGAATGTGCCGGCCGATACGCGCTTCCATTTTGTGAATCGCGCGGGCGGCTTCGAGACCGCCCATCTGAGGCATCTCTTCGTCAAGAATCACTGCATCGAAACCCCGGTTTTCGAGCTGCGCGAGCGCATGTTTGCCGTTCTCGACAGCCACGACTTTGTGCCCGCGCTTTTCGAGCAAGAGAGCACTGATCTGCCGATTGACAGGTGAATCCTCGGCGAGGAGAAGCCGCAGCGGCCTGACGCTCTTTTTTGCATCTACTATCCCAGTGGACGAACCTGCTGCACCTTGGTTGGCGCCGATGGCCGTCTCGCTTGTCTGCCCCTCCGCTCGCGGAAGGCGAAACCAGAAACGCGTGCCGCGGCCCGGGCGATTCTCGCAGCCGATCGCGCCGCCCCAGCGCACGACGGTGATTTTGCAGAAATAGAGTCCCAGGCCGGCCTTGCCGCCGCCTTCCTTGCCCTTCGAAAATAGCCCGAATAAGCGGGCCGCAGACTCACCGGCCGGCAATCCGGGTCCTTCGTCGTCCACGTAAGCGCGCAGATCAGTTCCGTCGGGAACCACGCCGAGCGTGACGGTTGAGCCCGCCGGACTATATCGAAGCGCATTTTCGACGAGGTTCGTGTAGATCCTGCGGAGACGGGACTCATCTCCCACGACCTGCCAATTGCGTCCGAGGTCAACGTGAGCATCCCATTCGATTCGGGCGTCGCGCGCCGCGAACGCCGCGGAGAAGTCCCTCGCTATTTCCTGAGCGCACCGGGCAAGGTCCGGCGCGTGCGCGGCGTCGCGATGAATCGTTTCCTGCGCCGCGAGCTCGGCCGAAAACGCCCGCAGGATCCCACGGATCAAGTCCTCCTGATTTCGCGACTGCCGCTGGCCGATTTCGATCAGCCCGCGAAGTTTCGGAGAGAGCTTTTCCGCCGCCAGCAACGAAAAGCAGCCGCGCATCGCGGAAAGCGGTTGGGAAAGATCGTGGATCACGCAGTGGAGAAGGATTTCTTTCTTCTGTATCTCGCGCAGGAGTCGTTCGTGCCCGAGCGCCGACTCGCGGGCCTTCTGGAGTAGCAGCACGTCTTCCGCGAATTGCTTCTGAGGATTCCGGATAAGCATGATGCGCTTCCCGGCGATCCGAAATGCAGAGGCCTCCAGCGCTAACTCGCGGCCATCTCCGACGCGCTCGATCCAGGAGCCGGATTCCACGCGGCCGTCCCCTTCCGAGTCCCAGCACTGTTCAGCATCGGGGAGAAAGCTCTCGAGAAAGGGCATGCGGTCTCCGAGACGGAAAGACCCGCCCGGCGCGACTGCTTCGCCGACGAGTTCCAGACAGAATTTGGATGGAATCCCGATAACTTGGAAATTCGCGTCTCCGAGATATTCGAACGCGGCATATCCTTCCGATTCGAGAAGCGAGTTCGCGATGGGTTCGCTGGTCATGTGCTGGGCCGGGAAATCGGACGCGGCGCTCGTCACGTTGGGAGCATTGCTTTGATCAACGACCGGAATGCGAATTCGACGCCTTCTCCGGTCTTGGCGCTCGTGCGAACGACTTTCCACGCGCGGCCGGCGAGTTCCGCTTCCCTTTCGGGAGTAATTTCCCAGTCTTCGGCCAGATCGCATTTGTTCAGGGCGACGACGAAGGGCGTCGGGCCGAAGTTCTTTTCCGCTTCCTCCTTGATCGCCAGCGTTTTCTCCAAAGTCGCGATGCGCGTGCCGTCGGCGACGAGAAGGTATCCCGACGCGCCGCGCAAATAGGACATGCGAATCTTCTGGTACTCGTCCTCGCCGTAAAGATCCCAGAGCATGAGCGTCACATCCTGGCCATCCACGGAAATCACTTTCTTGTCGATTTTTACGCCCACAGTGGTGAGATAGCGATCCGAGAAAATACTTTGGACGAAGCGGAGAATCAGGCTGGTCTTACCCACGGAGAAGGACCCGAGCATGCAGATTTTCTTGTGCAGCATCTGAGGACAATCCTCACCGGTTCTGCGGGGTTTCCGGACCAACGACTCGAAATGTGACGCTGCGATTGTACTGGCGATTCTGCTCATCCGTCTCCGGCCGCAGAGGAGAAGACAAGCCGATGCCAGTCGCGCGGAGGGACGCTTCGGGAATCCCCAATCGCACCAGCTCGCGCACTGCGTTGTTGGCCCGCTCCTGGCTAAGCAGCACATTGGTAGCTTCCGGACCGGAGCTGTCCGCATGGCCAACCAGTTCAACAATCGCATTTCCGACCGCCGACGGAGCGATCTGCAGCAGTTTCTGAATCGTTTGCGCCACCGCGGCGAGATTTGGCTGCTGTCGCGGATTGATTTCCGCCTGCCCCAGCTCAAACAGAATGATTTCGGACTCCACCGCGGCTTTCAATCGCCTGGGGCTGTTCTCGTCATTCAGATCCTTGTCGTCCACGGCGGTGATTCCGGCGATGAAGTGGGCGCGCTCCCGCATGCTTTTTTTCCACTCGGACGAAGAATCTCCAGCGGCGTGAAGAACGCCGTTTTGTACGGATAGCGTAACGCCGGCGGGCGGCTGCAGCAAAGCGATCGCGCGTTGCAGGACGAGCGAGTCATCGAGTGCGTAGAAGGCGCTCCAGTGGAACTCAGCCAGGCGGGGGTTGAGCTTCCGTTGGTCAAGGAGCGCCTCAGGATCCACCGCCAGCGGATCGCGCAGACCCTGGATTCGATAGCGGCCACGCGCCCTTTGAAATGACGTGACCACAATTCCCGGCTGCTGCCTCAAGTTCTCGACGAAAAGCGCCCATTTATGATTCTGAATCGCCGTGTATCCGTACCAGCCAGCGAGCAGCACAGCGAAAACAATCGCACAGACAGCCAGGTAAGGCCGGGATTTCGCCGGCTTGTCGCGCCGATACGATGCCGTCAAGCACGCCGCAAGCTCGGGACGGAAAGCTTCGAACGGCGCGGGATTGCCGTCAAACTCTTCCAGCTCGCGCGAAAAGCGGCGATGAGCCTCCTCCAATTTTTCCTTGAGCGAAAGCCGCAGCTCCTGAGGAGCCTGCCCGCGAATTACGGCGGCAATGATCGCCTGCGGTCCCTGCTCGATCCACACCTGGAGCTGGCCCATCTGCAAACTGTCCAGGGAATCACCCTGCTGCGTGCTAAAGGAATCCCGCACGAAATCTCGAATCGCCGAAAGCATGCTCGAAACCATGTCCGCATCCTGCGTGACCACGGCGGGATCCACGACGTGCTGCAGGACAAGGCTGGTTTTCAGGTGGATCAGGAAGACCTGCTCGACGCGATACACCAGGCTGCGAAGCAGTGCTACTTCCGCGTAAGGCCGTCCGATGCGAATGGCCTCGAACCGCCATTGCAGACCTCGAATCGAGAACGTGCTCTCCAGCACCTGGTTGAACGATTCCACCGTGGAGCGGAAAACTTCGGCTACAGACCGGCGAATCGCCGGACCCATCACAGGAAAGAGCGCCTCGACCAGGACGTGCGAATCCTTGCGGACGGATTCGCGCACGGCCTCTTCCACGGTCGGGGTCAGAGCCGCGCTGAGTTCGTGATCGCCGCCCCGGGCTCGACGCATTTGAATCGCTTCCGCGACAACGGCGCTGACGTCGCGAGCCCGCTGTTCGGGACTTTCGATGCGTTCGCGAAGAGCTACGATCTCGTGCTGCTCTTCGCTGAACAAAAGCGTGCGGAGTTCCTGGAGGGCCTTTTCGTCCTCGTGGGAGGAGCCTCCGGCGGAGGGTCCACCAACGTCGTTTGCGGGCTTATCGCTCATGTGAAGGGGTACAGCATCCCGCGAACTCGTCGCGCGACTCGGCCCCGGGGGATCGTGCGGGCGAGCGCGGCGGCCTATTTCTCGGGAAGATTAAACTCGTTCTTCAAGCGCAAGCCAAATTCGGTAAAAAGGTCGCCGAGGCCTTCGCGATCGGCCTTATCCGTGCGCAACGTCTCGACCTCTGTGTCGAGCAATCGCTTGACCTCGCGAGATTTCTCGGCAATCTCGGAAGTCAGCGCCTTCGATTGCTCCAGAATTCGCGCGCGCAGCTCCGCGGTGTCTCCGCTTAGTTGATCGTCCAGGCTTCCCAGGCGCTTATCGAACGCCTTCGAAGAATCGCGCAACTGCACGCCCAGTTCCTTGACGGATTCGGCACGCTCGGACTTCTCGGTCTTCAGGCGCAGGCCCAGCGACTCAAGCTCTTTCTGCACGAATGCCTCGAGCGTCTCAAACCGCTTCTTCATTTCTTCCCGGAGGGACTCGGCATCCTTGATCAGGCGGTCTTCCAGCCTCCCGAAGCGCTTATCGTAATCGCGCATCTGCGAGCCGAACAGGATGTCGCGTATCTTGTCTACATTGGCTCCTTCGTGAGCCTCGACTTCCGGATTATTGTTCGAATGGGATTTTGCCGGGGACGCCATTTTCCTGCCTCTCTTCTTACGAGTTTTACCCAGCTTGGAGACCGCACTTCTGCGCCGCGCTGGCCGTGCCATCGGCGAACGATACTATAGTTTTCGGATGCGGGGCAATTGCTGAATCCCCGGATCGGCAAACCGCGCCCGTGCCAGTATAACGCGGCAAGTTATGCGCCAAATTGAAGCGCGAATCGGGCCAGAGCGGTCCGAGGACTGTGCCGGAACAGTAGCACTGGCACGTATAGTACTCGGGCGACGAGTCTGGCGCGCCAAGCCCGGCGCGAAGATTGACGGCGAGAGCAGCAGCAAGAGTGCCTGTGCTACATTCGCCCGGACAAACGAACCGTTTGGGTGACGGAAGCCATGGACAAGCCTCAGAAACCGGATAGTTTCCCGCGTCCGCTCGAAGGCATCACGGTGCTGGACATGACGGTCGCACTGGCCGGGCCATTTGCGACGCTCTTGCTGGGCGGACTCGGAGCGCGCGTAATCAAGATCGAAAACCCCGCTGCGGGTGACACGTGCCGGAACAACGCTCCCTACCTTGGCAGGAACGGCGCGACACTGACCCGCGAGCATGAAGATGACATTTCGATTTCGGCGCTCAACCGGCTGCGAAACAAACTGGCCATTACGCTGAACCTGAAATCTCCCGAAGCACGCGAAGTTTTCGCGGATTTGCTGAAAAACGCGGATGTAGTGGTCGAGAATTTCAGCCGCGGAGTCCTTGAGCGATTGGGAGTGGGCTACTCCTACGGGCGGGAGATCAATCCGCGGATCATTTATTGCTCGATCACCGGTTTCGGCAGCGCGGGCGATCCGGGATCGGGCAAAGCGATGGACGCGATTATTCAGGCGTTGAGCGGCGTGATGTTTGCGTCGGGAAGCCCCGACGATCCGCCGGTGCGCGTCGGAGTGCCGTTCGCCGATCTCTCCGCGCCGCTCTTCGGAGTGATCGGAGTGCTGGCAGCGCTGCACCAGACGCGCCGCACGGGCGTGGGGCAGCACGTCGATATTTCCATGCTGGGCGCGATGACCACGATGGTGGCGTGCGAATCGTACGACATTCTGGAACGCTGCGGCGTGCCTCTGCGCACGGGGCAAACCGTTCCGCGGCTGGCGCCGTTTGGCGTGTATCCCACGCGAGACGGATTCATCGCGCTTTGCGCGCCCACCGATGCGTTCGCGCGTTCGCTGTACGCGGCGATGGGGCGGCAGGAATTGGCAGACGATGCGCGATATGCGACGCGCGACGGTCGCGTGAAACACTCCGACGAACTCGATGAGTTGGTGCAGGGATTCACGCGCTCCATGACCACGGCGGAGGCAATCGCAAAGCTGGACTCGGCCGGCGTGCCGTCGGCCGAGGTGCGGCACCCGGACGCCGCCATGCGCGACCCACAGGTCGTGGCCAGGCGGGAGACTGTGCCGTTGGTGCACCCAAAATATGGGGATGTGGGAGACGTGTACGGAATGGGAATGCCGATTCGCTTTTCCGGCGCGAGTGCAGAATTCGACCGGCCGGCGCCTGAGATGGGCGAGCACAACGAAGATATTTACGGCCAAGTGCTGGGATATTCACGCGAAAAAATCGAGGCCTTGCGCGCGCGAAAAGTGATCTGAACCGTTCACGATGCCCGAGTCGAATAGCGCGGCCAGTCAACTGGCATGGCATTATGAAAATCCGATGGCGCAGGCGATGGAAGCACATCGCGCCGGCGTCCCGGTTGTAGGACTCACGTCCAACACCGTTCCATCGGAATTGATACGCGCGGCAGGATTTTTTCCGGTGATGCTGCGTCCCGCCCAGTGCGCCACTCCGGCAGCCGACGAATTCATGGAGAAGAACGTCTTTCAGGCGCGAATCCGCCAGATCTTCGAGAGCGCCGTCGGCGGAGAGTTGGACTTCCTTCGCGCCATCGTCCTTTCGCGCACGTCCGAGCAGGAATACAAACTTTTCCTCTACCTGCGCGAGGTAGCGCGCGAAGGCTCGCGCGACGGAATGCCGCCGGTTTATCTCTACGGCCTGCTGCATTCGCAGTCGGCGGAAACGCATGCCTATGGAATTTCGCGGACTGAGGAATTGAAGCGGCAACTGGAAGAAATCGCCGGGCGCCCGATTGCGGCGCGAGACATTGCCGAGGCAGTCGTTGAATCCAACGCGGCTCGCGCGGCAGTTCGCCGGGTGCTGCGGCTCCGGGAAGGCGTTCCGCGACTGAGCGGGACGGAAGCGCTTCCGCTGATTGGCGCGTATTGGCTCATGGCTCGCGCGGAATACGCGAAACTCGCCTCGGAAGCTGCCGACAATTTCGAACGAGGGGGGCCTCTGCCCGGCGCGCGGTTGATCGTAAAGGGCGCGCCACTCGATCACGTCCGGCTGCACGCCACGCTCGAATCGCATGGTGCGATTGTGGTCGCGGAAGACGATTGGTGGGGAACCAGAAGTGTCGGCGTGGATATCAGTGCGAACGGCGACGCTGTGAAGGCTATTTTCGATCACTATTATCTGGACGCGCCGAGTCCACGCGTGTTTCCGCCCGATGCCGCGGACCGATGGTTTGAATCTCACGTGCGTAAAGGCGTGGATGGCGTTGTGTTCTACCTGCCGCCGGAAGATTACGTGCTGGGTTGGGACTATCCGAGGCAAAAACGATTTCTCGAGAAGCTCGGCATTCCCAGCCTCATCGTGCGCGAAGATTCAGGCGCCGAAAAGCTAAGCGCGGAATCGCACGAGAGCATCGAGCGATTTGTGAAAGAAATCGCGCGGAAGCGTTAGGAATCGATGTCCGAAAAACAATTGCAGTCCACAGTGGCGGCGGGCGCGTATCAAAAGGAGTGGTTCGCGCAGTTGCGCCGCGACGTTTTCGAGAGCCATCGGCCCTACGCGATTCTCCAGGCGGACATGCCATTCGAGATTTTCCAAGTGATGGGATTGCCGGCGGTGAGCAATCAATGGTGGTCCGCCGTGATCTCCGCGAAGCGCCTTGCGCCAAAATATCTCGATGCGATGAACGCGATGGGATTCCACGACGGACTTTGCCGGTATTGCAGCCTGTCGATGGCCTGCACCTTAGCGGACGATCCCGGAGAAGCTCCCTGGGGCGGCCTGCCCAAACCCGCAATGATCGCCGCGCGGCTCACTTGCGATTGCATCCAGCGAGTCTTCTCTATCTGGTCGGAGGCGCTCGGAACCGAGTTCTTCGCGCTGGATAATCCCGGCGCCACCGAGCTGCCGCCGCGCTGGTGGGAACTCAGCCGCCATCGCTGGCGCGAATTATTCGAGCAGCACCGGCTCGATCTAACCGTCGCACAGTTTCGCGTTCTGATCCGCACGCTCGAACGCATCACAGGCCGCGCTTTCGACCGAGCGGCCTTGCGCACGCTGATGGAAGGCGTGAACCGGCAGGAGGAGTATTTCGAGGAAGTCCGCGAGTTGATCTGCAATGCGCCGAAAACTCCCGTGCGCATGAACGAGCAGATCACCAACGTGATGGCGGCGCAATGGCTCCGCGGCAGCGAATGGGCGATTCAACACGCGAAGAATTTTCGAGATGAAGTGAAGGCGCGCGTGGACGCAGGCATCGCCGCGTATCCGGGGGAACGGCGGCGCCTCATGTGGGTCGGCGCGGGGCTGTGGCACGACACCGATTTCTACACAGCGTTTGAACAAAAGCACGGCGCCGTATTCGTGTGGTCCATGTACCTGGCGTTCGGCCCCGACGGTTATATTCGCTACGGGCTCGAGGATCCGCTGGAGGCGCTGGCAAGCCGGACGGTCAGCATGAACGAACAACTTCATATGCCGCCGTGGGCGAATGAGTGGATCGTGGATCAGGCGAAACGGCATCGTATTGACGGCGCGCTGGTGCTCACGCCGCTCGGCACCAGACCTTCCGCCACCGGAAACCGCTTCATTGAACGCGCGCTTGAGCGCGCGGGCATTCCCGTGCTTCCAGTTTTCGCGGACATGGTCGATCCTCGAAACTGGAATGCCGCTAAAATGGTCGAGCGCGTGGGGCGATTCATCGAGGAGCGCTTGTGACGGAAGCGCAAACGCCGATCAAACAGTGGGTCATACCCTTCGCAGCCACGCTTTTCGGCATGATGGCGCTGCAGATTTCGAGCCTCGGTTTTGCGCCGCTGCTGCCGCACATTCAACAAGCGTTTGGAATGTCCTATTCGCAGATTGGACTGTTCACGGGAATGTACGGACTGCTGGCAATCGTTCTCAGCGTGCCGGCCGGAATCGCGGCGAAATATTTTGGAGAGAAACGGGTCCTGATCGCTGGCCTTGTTGTTGTGGCGCTTGGATTGGGAGCGCTGAGCGTAGCCGGGGGTTTTACTCAAGCGTTCCTTGGACGCGGTCTCTGGATCACGGGCTATCGCTTCGCATTCGTCTGCGTGCTGACGGCCATCGGGCTGACGTGTCCGCCGTCGCTGCGAGGGCGATCGATGGGAATCCTCGGCGCAATGTCGTCTCTCGCATCGGTGATCGGGGCGCCGTTCGGAAGTTCAATTGGGCAGGCGTTCGGGTGGCGGGACGGCATTCGCGCTTTCGGCTGCGCGGCCCTGTTGGGAGCGGTAGTCGTCGCGGTCTTCTACAAGGATCTCTCGACGGGAGCGGAGCGTGCGGAGGCACATTCGATCGGCGAAACTCGCACGAGCGTTGTAGGCGCGCCCAGCGCATTCCGGATGCCTATCGTGTGGGCGCTCGCGCTGCTTTTCGGACTCGTCGGCATGCCGTCGTTTAGTATCACTTTCTTCGTTCCCTCGGCCGCTGCATCCATATTCAAGCTCGATGCCGTTGCCGCTTCGTGGATCATCAGCAGTGGGTATGTTGTCGCAATATTTCTGAATTTGCTCGTTGGATATCTCATGGACCGGTACAACAAGTGGATCATCATGGGAACTTTGATGACGCTTCTCGTGCCTGCGTGCCTGGCGATGACGACGAGCCACCTCATCGTATTCCGAATCGGCGCGGCGGCAATTCTGGGTATCGGTTTCACCGCAACCAACCAGATATATGGGATCGCCGCCGATGTTCTCCGCGGACGACAGACCGGGAACGTGATGGGAATCGTGAGTCTGGGCGCCGGAGTTTGCGGATACCTTGGTCCGCAGATGCTGGGGGCTTTGCGCGACTGGACCGGACGATTCGCAGCAGGGTGGTACATGATGGCGGCGATTGCCGCGATCAGCGTCGCCGAATTTGTAGTCCTCGGCAGGATCGGCCGGCGGGAAAAACAACTACGAAAACCGTCAATGGCTGGACGAGCCTCTTAAGTCCAGAGGAAAAAACATAACCGGCGTTGACTCCACAATGATCCCGACGGCGCTGAAAGATAAACCCTGATGGAAACGTAGAAAATCCCCGGATTGCCTTACGCCAGGAGTCGGGATACTTTTGGTCCGTGCCGAAACCACGATGAATACACGCACTGAGGCTCCGTCCGGAGTTCCCGCACCGCCCGAAACCGGGCGCTATGCAGGCGCGCTGGCCACGGTCACAACGCTGTTTTTCATGTGGGGATTTCTCACATCTCTGAACGACATTCTGGTTCCGCATCTGAAGTCGATTTTTGACTTGAACTATGCGGAGGTGATGCTCATCCAGTTTGCGTTCTTCTCCGCCTATTTTGTTTTTTCGATTCCTTCGGGGAAATTGATCGACTGGATCGGCTACAAGAAGGCCATGGTCGCCGGCCTGCTCACCATGGGCGTCGGCGCGTTGCTTTTCGTGCCCGCCGCGAGCGTACCGTCGTTTCCGCTTTTCCTAGCGGCTTTGATCGTTCTCGCCGCCGGGATCACGGCTCTTCAGGTCGCCGCGAATCCGTACGTGACGGTTCTAGGGCCCGCGAAAACCGCATCCAGCCGCTTGAATCTCACCCAGGCGTTCAATTCGTTTGGGACGTTCCTCGGTCCGTTACTCGGCGGCCTTTTCATTCTCAGCGCGGCTCCCAAGAGCGTGGATGAGTTGCGGCTGATGTCGGCGCAGGCGCTGCAGGCATATCGGTTGCACGAAGCCTCCTCGGTAAAGCTGCCGTATCTCGGCCTGTGCCTCGCGCTGGTTGTCCTTGGCGTCATCATCTCCATGGCGAATCTGCCTCCCATTCCGGAGGCCCAGCGCACCAGCGGGTCGTCCGCAGCTGCCGGGAGCGTGTGGCGCCATCGTCACTTGGTCCTCGGAGCCGTCGCAATTTTTGCTTACGTCGGAGCCGAGGTCGCCATCGGGAGCTTTCTGGTCAACTACCTCGGCCAACCCAACATTGGAGATTTGCCCGCGAAAATCGCGGCTCGCTATGTTTCGCTCTATTGGGGCGGTGCGATGATTGGCCGATTCATCGGCGCGGGTGTCCTGCGAAAAGTGCGCACGGGAACCGTTTTGGCGGCGGCCGCGATTGGAGCGTGCGCGCTCGTGCTGACCTCGATGGCTACCACGGGTCACGCGGCGATGTGGGCCATCCTTCTCGTGGGCTTGTGCAATTCCATCATGTTTCCCAGCATTTTTGCTCTGGGCGTCGCGAAGCTCGGACCGTTAACCGGTGACGGTTCCGGAGTTCTGGTGATGGCGATCGTAGGGGGAGCGATCATTCCCGAAATTCAGGGGGGGCTCGCTGACCACATCGGAATTCAGCACGCGTTCATTCTGCCGGCCGTGTGCTATCTCTATATTCTTTATTACGCGCTCAAAGGCTCGCGACCGGATGCGAGCGCCCGCGCATGAAGTCCTGAAATCGAGGTTCCTACAGGGCGGCTGAGACCGAGGTGCCCGCCGCCGCAAACACGGACAACATTTCCGCGCGCGCGAGGGGAATAAAACTATCAACGACTTCCGGATCGAATTGCGTTCCGCGCGCTTGCAGCAGCCGGCGTTCGGCTTCCTCGAACGGGAGGCCTTCGCGATAGGGACGCGACGAGACCATAGCGTCAAACGCGTCAATTACGGAAACAATGCGCGATCCAATCGGAATTTCCTCACCCTTGAGTCCAGCCGGATAGCCCCTGCCGTCGTAGCTCTCGTGGTGATGCAAGATCATCAGGCTGGCGCGTTCCATCCCCGGAACGTGTCGCAATACCGCCCAGCCATATTCGGGATGCCTCTTCATCAGGTCATATTCTTCATTGGTCAACTTCGCGGGCTTTTGGAGAATGGCATCGGGAATTCCAATTTTCCCGATGTCATGTAGCAGCGCGGCCACTTCAATATCGGAAAGCGAGGTCTCGTCCAGGCCAAGTTCTCCCGCAACGTGCAGCGCCCATTCAGCCAGCCGCGTGCTGTGAACTCCGGTGTTGAGATCCTTGAGATCCAGAAGCTGATTAAAGGCGCAAATCAAAGATGTGCGAAGCGCGGACAGCTGCTCTTCCATCTCCTTGACGTGCAGAACCCCGGGAGAGCATTGACGCGCGACCCGGTTCAAAAGGCTGGCTGACAACGACAGCGCTTCCGAACCATCATCAATGCCGCTGGACGGTGTGAAAGCGTTCGTTAGCGGGCTGGTCATTGTCAGCATGAGAGGATGTGACCTGTTCTACTGAAGCTGAAGCAAGCCCTGGATCGGACTCAGCGACGATAATGTCCAGTCCACGTTCAGGCGCCCGTTGCCCATGTTCAGGCCAACGAACTTCGCATGAGAAATCGCCCAAGCCGCCTGGTTTTGATTGGTCGTCGGTTGCATATTGTAGACCAGCGCAGCAGTGCCGGAAACGAAGGGCGAACTGAACGAAGTTCCCCACCCCGCGGCATAAATTCCGAAGGGGTAGGTCGTAATGATGCCCTCGCCCGGCGCGGCGACCCAAACGATTTGATTTCCATAATTGGAGAAGCTCGAACGCTGGTCCTGGTTATTCGTTGACGCAACGCCCATCACGTTCTGCAATCCCGCCGGATAGACCATTTCATTCGCGCCGTCATTGCCGGAGGAAGCCACGCAGATGACACTGTTTTTATTGGCGTAGTTGATCGCGTCCGTCAGCTCCGTTGAGCCCTGCGTCATGTCGAAGCTCATGTTGATCACATTGGCTTTGTTCTGCACCGCGAAGTAGACTGCGGCGAGAATATTCGAAAGCGAGCCGTTCCCGTTCGCGCTGAATGCCTTTAGAGGCAGGAGCTTTGCGGTCGGGGCAACAAGGTGAATGACGCCCATGACCATCGTTCCGTGTCCAAACGCCTCATACGCGGTGCCGTCGAGCATGCTGGCGGTATGCTGATCCAGCATCGCTGCCGTGTGCTGGTTCACATAGGCGGCGGGGCAAGAACCGCAAGGCGGGGGAGCGCTCATCGAAATATCGTTCATTTCGGAGCCGCCCGGTTGATTGCGCGTGAAATCGTAGCCCTGAAGTAGAACTCCCTGAAACGCCGGATGGTTAGGGTCAACGCCCGTGTCAATATCGGCAACGATTCCCGCACCGGTCACATTGAAAGCGTTCTGAGCCTGGGGAATCTGGATGATCTGGGCGGCTGGCTGGTTAACGTAGCCTTCCGTTACGGTTGTCCCGTAATAGTTCACCGGGGTTGTATTCCAAAGTCCGGCCGGGGGCGCGTTCGAAGTTTGTTGGCTCGCTGGGTCCGGCGGAATTTGCAAAACTTGATCCGGTTCGGCGTCGATAATTCCCGCAACTAGATTGAGCACGTCGGCCAGAAGGTTCGGCAGAAGTCCCTTAACAGGCCTGACCAGGAAAACCTGGTTGAGGTTTCCGTCCAGGTTGCCGACGACCGTGCATCCATGGAGCAGGCAGACGAACTTCAGCCCGCCGAGGCCAAGATTCGTGCGCACGATAACGCCGGGTTGTGGCGTCGTCAGGCTCGAGAGATTACTTCCGACGTTGGAGAGCAGCCCTCCCACTACGCCTTGAGCTGCGGCCGGGCGGCCGGTTAGGCCGATGAAAAGAAGCATGATTAGCCAGATTCGACGTTTCATGATTGCTGGTACCCCTTTTGCGTTCCGACTCAGTAGCCCGTCGTCCGTGCAACTGCCACGGTCCAAGTTTCGTCCGAACAACGAATGTTCGGCTATAGTACAAACGGCTACTTTTCGCGGTTCTCGCATTAGACCTTCGTCCTAGTACGTTTTCTAATTCGCCGAGGGGGCTTTCTAACCCCCTTTGAATCAGATATTTCCAAATGCTCGGTGACGTCCCGGAGGATCGGCTCCGTCAAAGGCAGGCGAAGCTCCTTCGCAGGGAGTTGGACTCTCAACTCGAGAGGTCCCCCGAGGTCGCATTCAACGTCGAATTCTCCAAACGGGCTCGTGACGGAGGTCGCCAAAACCTTGCCGCCCCTCACCAGGCTTACAGGCGCGACACCGATGGCCTCATCCGGTTCGGCGGAGTTAAGAACCTGCCCTACCACGGCCACCTTGCGAGAATCGGGTTGAGGCTCTATTCGCACGTCAATTCGATAGTTACCGGCGCCATAGAGCAGTTGGCGCAGAGCAGTCCCGGTAGACCGGACGCCGGCAGGCAGCGGGTTCCGCGCGCTGTCAAACAGCAGTTCCGCGACGGCGAGCGCCGCGCGGCCAGCCCGGCGCGGTCCATGAAGGGCAAACGTGCCCTTTATGGAGCGGACCACGCTATCGGGCGGCTGGTAGCTATGCTCGTGCCGGGCAACGTCTTGAACGCGTTGCCACAGGCCCAAAACCTCGGAGCATTTGGTGCAACCGTCGTTTTCGAGATGGCTTTGCATTTCAGCTCTTTCCTGCTCTCCAATCACCTGCCGGGCGAAATCCGCCCACTTGTCCAACGAATAGTGTTCCATCGCGTTCCCCCCGAAAATTTGAGTTCCTCGCGCCCCATCCAGGGGCTCCGCCGCCACTTCCCATGCTCAACACATAAGGGTGTGCCGACGGCCAAAAAATATAGGTAAGCAAGAAGAAGATCAGCGAGCTGGGTTAGGCCGGTAAGACCTTTCCTATCAATGTGAAAGGGGCCCAATGGTAGGGGTGGGGATAGTCGTCACGCAATTCCTGCATGGCGCCTTGGAGGGCGGAGGCCTTACCCTCGCCATCCGTGACGCGCCGGTAAAAGCGAGTCATGAAGTCCGCAGTGCTTCGGTCGTTAACGTCCCAAAGCGTC
>Ga0302324_100003676_pt1 | contig 34561 bp, 46 predicted proteins | sample Palsa_T0_1_FD_201949 | JGI IMG/M metagenome (GOLD analysis project Ga0302324, IMG submission 201949) | Peat permafrost microbial communities from Stordalen Mire near Abisko, Sweden - Palsa_T0_1 | ecosystem: Environmental > Terrestrial > Soil > Palsa > Peat permafrost | place: Sweden: Abisko...
CACGCTGACCAAGGGTTCGTCGGTCTCCAACTCCACCAAGGACAAGAAAGAGCGGGTGGGCCGGATCCTCCAGATGCACGCCAACGAGCGCGTGGACAAGGACGCCATCTTCGCCGGCGACATCATGGCCGTCGTCGGCCTCAAGAACACCACCACCGGGGACACCCTGTGCGACCCGGCGCATCCCATCGTGCTCGAGGCGCTCGAGTTCCCCGAGCCGGTGATCCACGTGGCCGTCGAGCCCAAGACCAAGGCCGACCAGGACAAACTGTCGCGCGCCCTGTACTCCCTCAGCGAGGAGGACCCCACCTTCCGGGTGCGCTCGGACGAGGAGACGGGCCAGACGGTGATCTCGGGCATGGGCGAGCTGCACCTCGAGGTGCTCGTCGACCGCATGCTGCGCGAGTTCAGCGTGGATGCCAACGTGGGCAAGCCCCAGGTGGCCTACCGCGAGACCATCCGCAAGCCGGTGGAGAAGATTGAGGAGAAGTACGTCCGACAGACCGGCGGCCGGGGCCAGTACGGCCATGTGGTGATCAGCGCCGAGCCCACCGGGCCCGGCGGCGGCTACGAGTTCGTCGACAAGATCAGCGGCGGGGTGATCCCCAAGGAGTACATCCCCTCGGTGGACGCGGGGATCCAGGAGGCGCTGACCTCCGGTGTCCTGGCCGGCTACCCGACGGTCGACGTGCGGGTCCTGTTGACCTACGGCTCCTACCACGACGTCGACTCGTCGGAGATGGCGTTCAAGATCGCCGGGTCGATGGCCATCAAGAAGGCGCTGCGGGCCGCCAGCCCCGTGCTCCTCGAGCCGGTCATGGCGGTCACCGTGACCACCCCCGACGACTACATGGGCGACGTCATCGGCGACCTCTCCTCCCGGCGGGGCAAGGTGCAAAGCATGGACCAGCAGGGCAGCAGCCACGTCATCAACGCGCAGGTACCGCTGGCCGACATGTTCGGCTACGCTACTGACCTGCGTTCGCGCACCCAGGGTCGCGCCACGTACACGATGCAGTTCCACGCGTACAACGAGGTGCCCGAGTCGATCTCCAAGGAGATCATCGCTCGGGCCCACGGGGAGTAGCCGGGGGCCGAGAGCCTCCGGTCACAGTTCGCACAGGCAGAAAAGAGAAAAGCGGCGTTCGGTCGCCGCGGCGGGCCCATGGGGGCACCGTCCGATATCAGGGAGTAGTCACGGCGATGGCCAAGAAGAAGTTCGAGCGCACGAAGCCCCACGTCAACGTGGGAACGATGGGCCACATCGACCACGGCAAGACCACGCTCACCGCGGCGATCACCAAGGTCCTGTCCGAGAAGAACCCCAACACGTCCTTCACCTCCTTCGACCAGATTGACGCGGCCCCCGAGGAGAAGCAGCGGGGCATCACGATCACCATCGCCCACGTGGAGTACGAGACCGACGCCCGTCACTACGCCCACGTCGACATGCCCGGCCACGCCGACTACATCAAGAACATGATCACCGGCGCGGCCCAGATCGACGGCGCCATCCTGGTGGTGTCGGCGGCCGATGGCCCGATGCCCCAGACCCGCGAGCACGTCCTGCTGGCCCGCCAGGTGGGGGTGCCCTACATCGTCGTGGCCCTGAACAAGGCCGACATGGTGGACGATCCCGAGCTGCTCGAGCTGGTCGAGCTCGAGGTGCGTGAGCTCCTGAGCAACTACGACTTTCCGGGCGACGACACCCCGGTGATTCAGGTCAGCGCCCTCAAGGCGCTCGAGGGCGACCCCGAGTGGAGCGAGAAGATCGTCGAGCTGATGGATGCCGTCGACTCGTTCATCCCCGAGCCCGAGCGTGACGTGGACAAGCCGTTCCTCATGCCGATCGAGGACGTCATGTCGATCACCGGTCGTGGCACCGTGGTCACCGGGAAGGTGGAGCAGGGCATCGTCAAGGTGGGCGAGGAGGTCGAGATCGTCGGCCTGCGCGACACCCAGAAGACCACCGTCACCGGGATCGAGATGTTCCGCAAGCTCCTCGACGAGGGACGCGCCGGCGACAACATCGGCGCGCTGTTGCGGGGGACGAAGAAGGAAGAGGTGGAGCGGGGTCAGGTGCTGTGCAAGCCCGGCTCCATCACCCCCCACACCAACTTCGAGGCCAACGTCTACGTGCTCAACAAGGAGGAGGGCGGTCGGCACAAGCCGTTCTTCACCAACTACCGCCCGCAGTTCTACTTCCGGACCACCGACGTGACCGGCACCATCACCCTGCCCGAGGGCACCGAAATGGTCATGCCCGGGGACAACACGGAGATGACGGTCGAGCTGGGCAAGCCCATCGCCATGACCGAAGGCCTGCGCTTCGCCATCCGTGAGGGTGGTCGCACCGTTGCTTCCGGTCGGGTTACGAAGATCCTCAAGTAACACCCCGCAGCGCGACGAGACGAGAGCAGGCATTATGGCCGACGGCCCCAAGCAGAAGATTCGCATCAGGCTCAAGGCCTACGACCACGAGATTCTCGATCAATCGACCGAGAAGATCGTGCAGACGGTGTTGCGGACCCAGGCCAAGGTGCTCGGGCCTATCCCGTTGCCGACCGACAAGCACCGCTACACGGTGATCCGCTCGCCCCACAAGTACAAGGACTCCCGCGAGCATTTCGAGATGCGGGTGCACAAGCGCTTGGTGGACATCATCGAGCACACACCCAAGACGGTCGATTCGCTCCAGAGGCTCGACCTTCCCGCAGGCGTCGATATCGAGATAAAGATTCAGACCGCCTGAATTCGGCCGCTCGCCTGGCAGAGCGGTCCGAGGTGGTGTAACGTCGCACCGGCCGATTTCGGTACCTCGATGGCGCCTCCGGCGCCGTCCTCAACAACAGAAGTGCGTGAAGGCCGGTGCGTTCCGGTACCTCACGCCGAACCATTCGAGCGCTCCGCTCGGGATTCCCGGGCGGAGCGTTGGCGTGCACACGGGAGGCCGTGGGCAGCGCAGGGAGAGAAGCGACACGTGGCAAGCAAGGCGATCGTCGGCGAGAAGGTCGGCATGACCCAGGTCTGGGACGAACAGAACCGCGCCATTCCGGTGACGGTGCTGAAGGTCGCGCCTGTCCGCGTGGTCCAGGTCAAGACCCCTGAGACCGACGGGTACTCCGCCCTGCAGGTGACCTGGGGCTTTCGCCGGGCGTCCACGCTGACCAAGCCCGAGCTCGGGCACTACGGCAAGGCCAGCGTCGAGCCGGGCCGCCGCCTGGTCGAACTGCGCATCGACGATGTGGCCGAGTTCAGCGTGGGCGACGAGCTGGCGGCGGACGTGTGGACGGCCGGTGATCGGGTCGACGCCATTGCGGTCAGCAAGGGCAAGGGGTTCACCGGCGGGATGAAGCGTCACAACTTCAAGGGCCAGGGCGCGTCGCACGGAAATCACAAGAGCCACCGGGTGCCCGGATCGATCGGAGCCTGTGCCACCCCGTCCCGTGTCTTCAAGGGGACCAGAATGGCCGGCCAGATGGGGGGGAAGCAGGTGACGGCCCTCAATCTGCAGGTGGTCTCCTCCGATCCCGAACGTCAGTTGGTTCTGGTGAAGGGGGCCGTACCGGGAGCTCGGGGGACCGTTGTCGTCCTCCGTGACTCGGTCAAGGCCACGACCAAGGCGCGGGGGTCGCGATGACCCTCACCGACACCGTGACCCGCGGCCCGGTGAAGAAGGAGCGGCCGGCTCCCGTCACCCGTCGCGTCACGCGCCGCAACGTCGCCGGTCAGGACCTGGGAACGGTCGAGCTCGAGCCCACCATCTTCGGGATCGAGCCGAATCTCGCCGTCCTCCACCAGGTCGTGACGGCCCAGTTGGCCGCCGCCCGTTCGGGTACCCAGTCGACCAAGACCCGTGCCGAGGTCCGGGGGGGCGGGGCCAAGCCCTTCGCGCAGAAGGGCACCGGCCGGGCCCGGCAGGGCTCCAGCCGATCCCCGTCCATGAGCGGTGGCGGTGTGGCGCTGGGCCCCAAACCCCGCAGCTACCGTCAGCACACCCCCAAGAAGATGGTGCGACTGGCCCTCCTCTCGGCATTGAGCGACCGGGCGGCGACCGGGCGGGTCGGGCTGGTCGACCAGTGGGGCTGGGAGGCGCCGAAGACCAAGGATGCCGTCGCGGCGCTGCGTGCGCTCAAGGTCACCGGCACCGTGCTCGTGGTTCTGGCCGACGACGAGACGGCGGCGCGGCGCTCCTTCGCCAACCTGCCCGACGTCCAGACGACCACGTTCGGCCAGCTCTCCGCCCACGACGTCCTGCGCAGCGAGTGGGTCCTCTTCTCGGACCGCACCTTGCCCGGCGCGTCGGGTGAGGTCGCCATCCCGGTCTCCGCCGACACCCCCGCGGACGTCGCCGGATCCGCCGGCCCCGCCGGCCCCGAGCCGGAGGAGTCCGACGGGGAGAGCGAAGAGGAGGCTGCTGATGCGTGACGCCATGTCGGTGCTGATCCGGCCGGTGGTCTCCGAGAAGAGCTACGGGCTGATGGACCAGAACGTCTACGTCTTCATCGTCGATCCCGGGGCCACCAAGATCGACGTCCGGCACGCCGTGGAACAGGCTTTCAGCGTGCGGGTGACCAACGTCAACACCCTCAACCGCAAGGGGAAGGCGACGCGCAACCGGCGCACGAACATCCGGGGACACCGCCCCAGCACCAAGCGCGCCATCGTGACCCTCCACCCCGACGACTCCATCGATCTCTTCGATCGCTGATCACAGGATCGCTCCCATGCCACTTCGTTCCCGCAAACCCACCAGCCCCGGACGCCGCTTCCAGACGGTCTCGGACTTCTCCGAGATCACCCGCGATCGACCCGAGAAGTCCCTGCTCGCTCCCAACCCGGGTTCGGGGGGGCGCAACAACCACGGCCGCAAGACGGCCCGTCACCGGGGCGGCGGCCACAAGCAGCAGTACCGCGTCATCGATTTCCGCCGCAACAAGGACGGGGTGCCCGCCAACGTGGCGGCGGTCGAGTACGACCCCAACCGCAACGCCCGGATCGCCCTGCTGCACTACGCCGACGGCGAGAAGCGCTACATCCTCGCGCCGGCCGGGTTGAAGGTCGGCGACAAGGTGCAGAGCGGCCAAGGGGCCGATATCCGCCCCGGCAACGCGCTGCCCCTGCGCTTCATACCTGTCGGTTCGACCATCCACAACGTCGAACTGCGACCGGGCGGTGGGGGGAAGATGGCCCGTGGGGCGGGCATGAGCATCCAGCTGGTGGCCAAGGAGGGTGCCTTCGCCACCCTGCGCCTCCCCTCGACCGAGATGCGCCGGGTCTCCATCGACTGCCGGGGGACCCTGGGCGTGGTGGGCAACGCCGAGGCCGAGCTGATCAAGGTCGGCAAGGCGGGGCGCAGCCGCTGGAAGGGCAAGCGCCCCCAGACCCGCGGTGTGGCGATGAACCCGGTCGACCACCCGCTCGGTGGCGGGGAGGGCAAGTCCTCCGGTGGTCGGCATCCGGTCTCGCCGTGGGGCAAGCCCGAAGGTCGCACCAGGGCACGCAAGAAGTCGTCCGATTCGATGATCGTCCGCCGCCGCCGCACCCGCGGCGCACGGCGGTAGGCGAGGGGTTGAGGTATGCCGCGTAGCTTGAAGAAGGGCCCATTCGTCGACGACCACCTGTTGAAGAAGGTGGACGTGCTCAACTCGAGCGGGGAGAAGAAGGTCATCAAGACCTGGTCCCGCCGTTCGACCATCATCCCCGACATGGTGGGCCACACCATCGCCGTTCACGACGGCCGTCGTCATGTGCCGGTCTACGTGACCGAGTCGATGGTGGGCCACAAGCTGGGCGAGTTCGCCCCCACGCGCACCTTCCGCTACCACGCGGGCCAGGAGCGGGGAGCGCGGCGTTGACATGACGGCGACCAAGACCAACGAACGTCCTGGCACGCGGGCCGTGCTGCGTCACAGCGGCCTCTCGGCATCCAAGGTCCGCCAGGTGCTCGACCTCATCAGGGGCCAGGACGTCGATCGTGCGGCCGAGATCCTCACCGGTACCGAGCGTGAGGCGGCGAACGTCATCGGCAAGGTGCTGACGTCGGCCGTCGCCAACGCCGCGCACAACGACTACTTGAACCCCGACGAGCTGTACGTCTCGGCCTGCTTCGCCGACGAGGGCACCACGGCGAAGCGGTGGCGCCCCCGGGCCCGCGGCCGCGCCACCCGCATCCGCAAGCGTTCGAGCCACATCACGATCATCGTCAGCCGGCTCCCCCAGGACCGGCTGGAGCTGCGCCGCAAGCGCATGGAGGCGGTCAGCGCGCACCGATCCCGCCGGGTGGACGCCTCGCGGCGGCGGGCCGATCTGTCGGGCCGGCTCTCGCGCCGGCGCGCCGCCCACGCGGTGGCCGAGGCCGAGGCCGAGGCGGCGGCGGCCGAGGCGGAAGAAGAGGTGATCGGGGCCGACGAAGAGGTGGTCGACGACGACGCGACGGACGCGGTGGAGGTCGAGGAGACCGGGATCGCGGCACCCGAGGACGGTGACGTCGAGGACGAAGTCACAGAAGACGGTGACGAGGACGTCGAGGACGTCGAGGACGTCGAGGACGTCGAGGACGAGCACGACGACGCAGACGACGACGCAGATGAGGACGCAGACGAAGACGACACGGCCGCTGCACACGCCGAGGCCGAGGAGAAGGGCGAGTAGATGGGCCAGAAGGTCAACCCCTACGGCTTCCGCCTCGGTATCACTACCGACTGGAAGTCACGTTGGTTCGAGGAGCGGCACTACCGCGAGTTCGTGGTCGAGGATTGGAAGATCCGCGACTACCTCATGACGCAGTTGGAGGCGGCCGCGGTCAGCCGCATAGAGGTCGAGCGCACCCGCGACCGTCTGCGCGTCGATATCCACACGGCCCGACCGGGCATTGTGATCGGCCGCCGCGGCTCGGAGGCCGACCGGCTGAAGAAAAAGCTCGAGGAGATCACCGGGCTGCAGAACCGGATACAGCTGAACATCCAGGAGATCAAGCAGCCCGAGCTGGACGCCGCCCTCATCGCCCAGGGAATCTGCGATCAGCTGGTGCGGCGCGTCGCGTTCCGCCGGGCCATGAAGCGGGCCATCCAGACCGTCCAGAAGGCCGGGGCGCAGGGGATCAAGGTGCAGTGCTCGGGCCGGCTCGGTGGTTCGGAGATGTCCCGCAAGGAGCAGTACCGCGAGGGTCGGGTGCCCTTGCACACCCTGCGAGCCGACATCGACTACGGCTTCCGCGAGGCGCGGACCACGTCGGGTCGGGTCGGCGTCAAGGTCTGGATCTACAAGGGTGACATCCTGCCCTACAAGGTCTCCATTGAGGACAAGATCACGCGCGAAGCCGCCATGGCCGTCGGCGAGACGTCGGGGCAGAGTGGGCCCCGGCGCCTGATCACCGCCGGCGGAGGCCGTCGCAAGGCGGACTTCGGAGCTCCGGGGGAGGACGCCTATGCGACGTCCAACGGTGCCGCGCCCGACGGTGAACTCCTCGACGACCTGCTGCTCGACGAGGAAGACGCCGCCGCGCCCGTCGCCGAGGCGCCCGCCGCTGCCGCTGCCGCTGCCGTCGATACCGCCGACGACGTCGATGACGCGCCCGAAACCCCGGTGGCCGATCTGCTCCCGGTCGCACCGACGGAGCCCGACGACCTGGAGCGCCAGCTGGCCAAGGACGAGGAGATGGAACGTCAGAACCGTCACCAGCACCATGAAGCGCCGCACTTCCGCAAGGAGTCGGACTGACATGTTGATGCCCAAGAAGGTCAAGCACCGCAAGCAGCAACGGGGTCGGCTCAACGGGCTGGCCAAGGGCGGCGCGGCCGTCACCTTCGGCGACTTCGGCATTCAGGCCACCGAACCCGGGTGGTTGACCGCCCGGCAGATTGAGGCGGCCCGTATCGCCATGACCCGTCACGTCAAGCGCGGAGGAAAGGTGTGGATCCGCGTCTTTCCCGATAAGCCGGTGACGCACAAGCCCGCCGAGACCCGGATGGGATCGGGCAAGGGCAACCCAGAGCTCTGGGTGGCCGTGGTGCATCCGGGCCGGATCCTCTTCGAGTTGGCCGGTGTCGACGAGGCGCTGGCCCGTGCGGCGATGGAGAGGGCGATCCAGAAGCTGCCCTTCAAGGCACGGTTCGTGGTGCGGCCGGGTACCCATGGTCATGCCGAGGTCGCGGTCTGATGGCCAAGGCGCTCGATCTGGCCCAGCTGGACGGCGACGAGCTGGCCGCCCGACTGGGCGATGCCCGACGGGAGCTGTTCAACCTGCGATTCCAGCTGGCCACCGGTCAGCTGGACAATCCGGCCCGGGTCGGCCAGGTGCGTCACGACGTGGCCCGGATCCTCACGGTCCTGCGCGCCCGCGAGATCCTGGAGGCCGAGGGCGCCTACGTCGCTCCGACGACGGCAGAGCACGAGGAGGCGCTGGCCAAGCTGGCGGCCGAAGACGCTGCGGTGGCGGAGAAGGCCGCGGCACGGGCCGCGGCCGTGGAGGCCGAGACGGCGGCGGACGACGTCGAGGATCACATGCACGATGACGAACTAGATGACGACCCAGAAGACGAAGACGAAGAGGAAGAGGCCTGATGGCCGACGAGATCGAAGAGACGACACAAGAGCTGGGCGGGCCCGAGGCCCTGGCCGGAACGGCCGCCGGGTCCGCTGACCCCGCCGCCGAGGGGATGCCCGCGCCGTCGGCCGTCGCGGCCAAGGTGGCGGAGCCGGCCGCCGCGGGGGTCGAGCGCCCGAACCGCCGCAAGGTCCGGGAGGGCGTCGTCGTGTCCGATGCCATGCAGTCGACCGTCGTGGTCGCCGTGGTGGAACGGGTACGCCACCCCCGCTACGGCAAGACGGTGCAGCGGACGAAGAAGCTCTACGTGCACGACGCCGAGGACACGGCCAGGGTCGGCGACCGGGTCCGCGTGCAAGAGACGCGTCCCCTGTCCAAGCTCAAGCGCTGGCGGCTCACCGAGATCGTGGAGCGCGCCCGATGATCCAACAGGAGTCCCGCCTCCGGGTGGCCGACAACTCCGGGGCACGTGAGGTGCTCTGCATCCGGGTGCTCGGCGGTTCGCGCCGTCGCTATGCCAGCATCGGCGACGTCTTCGTGGCCACCGTCAAGGACGCCATCCCGGGCGCCGCCGTCAAGAAGGGCGACGTCGTCAAGTGCGTGGTGGTCCGCACCAAGAAGGAGAAGCGGCGCGCCGACGGCAGCTACATCCGCTTCGACGAGAACGCGGCGGTGTTGATCAACGACCAGCAGCAGCCGCGCGGCACCCGCATCTTCGGCCCGGTGGGGCGCGAGCTGCGGGACAAGCGGTTCATGCGCATCGTCTCGCTCGCTCCGGAGGTGCTGTGATGAAGATCCACAAGGGCGACCAGGTGGTCGTGCGGTCGGGCAAGGACAAGGGCAAGAAGGCCGAGGTCGTACGGGCCTTTCCCGCCTCGGGGAAGGTGATCGTCGAGGGGGTCAACGTCGCCAAGCGCCACGCCAAGCCGACACGGGCCACCCAGCAGGGTGGCGTCATCGACAAGTTCATGCCCGTGCACGTCTCGGCCGTGGCCCTCTGGTGCCGGAGCCACGACGGGCCGGCGCGTGCCGGCATGAAGATCGACGCGGAGGGTGCCAAGGTGCGCGTGTGCCGCAAGTGCGGGGCCGATCTGTGAGCACGACGACGACGCCGGCACGCCCCCGGCTCAAGGAGCGGTACCGCAGCGAGATCCGGGCCAAGCTCAAGGACGACCTCGGTCTCGGCAACGTCATGGAGGTTCCGGGCCTCGAGAAGATCGTCATCAACATGGGCGTGGGCCGGGCGACCCAGCAGGCCTCGCTGATTGAGGGTGCCCAGCGCGACCTGGAGATCATCACCGGGCAGAAGCCCATCGTGACCAGGGCCAAGCACTCCATCGCCGGCTTCAAGCTGCGCGAGGGGCAGGCGATCGGGGTCAAGGTGACCCTGCGCGGCGACCGGGCCTGGGAGTTCTTCGATCGGCTCCTCAGCCTGGCCATCCCGCGCATCCGTGACTTCCGGGGGCTCTCGCCCCGTTCCTTCGACGGGAAGGGCAACTACACGTTCGGGGTCACAGAGCAGCTGATCTTCCCGGAGATCGACTACGACCGCATCGACAGCGTTCGCGGCATGGACATCACGATCGTCACCACAGCACGCACAAACGAGGAGGGTCGGGCGTTCCTTGGGGCGTTCGGCTTCCCGTTCCGACAGGAGACCCGATAAGCATCATGGCAAAAAAGGCTCTGATTGAGAAGCAGCAGCGCACACCGAAGTTCAAGGTGCGGGGGTACACCCGTTGCCAGCGGTGCGGTCGGCCCAAGGCCGTCTACCGCAAGTTCGGTCTCTGCCGGATCTGCCTGCGCGTGATGGTGCACGCCGGGGAGATTCCCGGCGTCACGAAGGCCAGCTGGTAGGCGCGCCATGACCATGACCGACCCCATCGCGGACATGCTCACGCGTATCCGCAATGCCAACTCCGCCATGTTCGAGACGGTGAGGATGCCCGGCTCCAAGCTGAAGGTGTCCCTCGCGGGAATTCTCGAGCGCGAGGGTTTCATCGCCGGCTACCACGTCGAGCCGAACCCCCAGAGCCCCGGCACGACGCTGGAGATCACCATGAAGTACTCGGGTGACCGCACGCGCACCATCGCCGGGATCAAGCGGATCTCCAAGCCCGGGCTGCGGATTTACGCCCGCGCCGACGGCATACCGCGCGTGCTGGGTGGCATGGGCGTGGCCGTCTTGTCGACCAGCCAGGGCCTGGTCACCGACCGCGAGGCCCGCAAGAAACATCTCGGCGGCGAGGTGCTCTGCCATGTCTGGTAAGCCCCGGTCCGCGTCTCCGATGGCAGAACGAGGTGGGCGCTGATGTCCCGCATCGGACGCTCGCCCATTGCCGTTCCCCCCAACGTCACCGTGACCCTCAGCGGGAGCTCGGTCAGCGTCAAGGGACCCCAGGGCCAATTGGAGCGGCAGCTGCCCTCGGGCATCTCCATCACCCAGGAGGGCGCCGAGCTGGTGGTCACCCGCCCCGACGACGAGCGGCGCCACCGTGCCCTGCACGGGCTGTCCCGCTCTCTGGTGGCCAACATGGTGACCGGCGTGACCGACGGCTTCTCCAAGGAACTGGAGATCGTCGGCGTCGGCTACCGCGCCAACGCCAAGGGGCCCGGTGCGCTCGAGCTGGCGCTGGGCTTCTCCCACCCGGTGTTCGTCGACGCGCCCGAGGGGATCACCTTCGAGGTGCCGGTTCCCACCCGCATCGTCGTCCGGGGGATCGACAAGGAGAAGGTCGGTCAGGTGGCCGCCGACATCCGCAAGCTCCGCAAGCCCGAGCCCTACAAGGGCAAGGGAGTGCGCTATGCCGGCGAGCGGGTCCTCCGCAAGGCCGGGAAGGCGGCAAAGTAATGGCTCGTATTAGTGATCGGAGCAGGCTCCGCGTTCGACGCCACGCGCGCGTCCGGGCCAAGGTCGCCGGCACCCCGGAGTGCCCTCGCCTGGCCGTCCACCGGTCGAACCGCCACATCTCGGCGCAGGTCATCGACGACAGCACGGGGCGGACACTGGCCTCGGCGTCCTCGGTCGAGCCCGAGCTGCGTGGCAGCTTGGGGCAGAATGGTGGCGGCAATGTGACAGGCGCCGCATCCGTGGGACGCCTGTTGGGCACGCGGGCCAAAGCGGCCGGCATTACCAAGGTGGTCTTCGACCGGGGTGGCTTCGTCTACCACGGTCGGGTCGCCGTTCTCGCCGACGCGGCACGAGCCGAGGGACTGGAGTTCTGAGCATGGTCGACACACAGTACGAAGAGCGCACCATAAAGGTGAACCGGGTGGCCAAGGTGGTCAAGGGCGGCCGGCGCTTCTCCTTTGCCGCGCTCATGGTCGTGGGGGACGGCAACGGAAAGGTCGGCCTCGGCTACGGGAAGGCCAAGGAGGCGGGACTGGCTGTCCAAAAGGGCATCGAGGAGGCGCGCAAGAACCTCTTCGAGGTCCCGCTGGCCGGCTCCACCATCGTCCATCCGGTCATCGGGGAGAGCGGAGCCGGTCGCGTCATGCTCAAGCCGGCCGCTCCGGGGACCGGCGTCATCGCCGGTGGCGCCGCCCGGGCCATCCTCGAGATGGCCGGCATCCGGGACATCCTGGCCAAGTCGCTCGGCTCCTCGAACGGGATCAACGTGGCGCACGCCACCATCGCCGGTCTCAAGTCGTTGCGCCGTCCCGACGAGATCGCCGCCCTTCGCGGGAAGCAGGCCGACGAGGTCACCCCTGGTGGCGTGCTGCGGTCCTACCGGGAGCGCAAGCGTGAGACCGACCTGTACGCGGCGGAGGCGCGCTGATCGTGCCGGCACGACCGCCCAAGGCCACCAGGGACGTCAAGGCACGCCTCCTCGTCACCCAGACACGCTCCGCCATCGGGAGCAAGCCCAAGCACCGCGGCACCCTCCGGGCCCTGGGCCTACGGGGTATCGGCCAGTCCAGTGATCTTCCGGACCGACCGGAGATCCGGGGCATGCTGGCGCGCGTCCCGCACCTGATCAGCGTGGAGGAGGTCTCGGCATGAAGCTGCACGATCTGGCGCCGCCCAAGGGCGCCACGAAGGCCAAGCAGCGGGTCGGCCGCGGGACCGGAGGCAAGGGTCACAAGACTGCCGGCCGTGGTACCAAGGGGCAGCAGGCGCGCAGCACCGTGCCTGCGGGCTTCGAGGGCGGCCAGCTCCCCCTCATGCAGCGCATCCCCAAGCTCAAGGGGTTCAAGAACCCCTTCCGGGTGGCCTACACACCGGTGAACGTCGGTGTCCTGGCCCATCTCGACGGCGATGAGTTCACCGTCCAGACGATGGTCGATGCGGGCCTGTGCCGTCCGAAGGCCCTGGTCAAGGTGTTGGGACACGGCTCGCTGGACCGCCCCATCCGGGTGTCCGCCCACGCCTTCTCGGCCGCCGCCGCGGCCGCGATCACGACTGCGGGGGGTAGCGTTGAGCGGGTGCCACTCCCCTTCGGCAACGGGCGTCCTCCGGCATCGGGCAATGCCTTGACGAACCGGTAGTGACAGACTCCGGACAGCGCTGAGAAGAAGAACGGCCATGCTCTCCCGGCTCGCCAACGTGTTCAGGGTCCCCGACCTTCGCAACAAGGTCATCTTCACGCTGGCCATCATCGCCCTCTACCAGTTCGGGGCGAACGTCCCGGTCCCCGGCGTCGACTGGCACAACCTGCAGCAGCTCGAGAGCCAGGCGTCGGCCTCGGGCGTGCTGGGCTTCCTCAACCTCTTCAGCGGGGGGGCTCTGGTCCGCCTGGCCGTGTTCGGTCTCGGCGTCATGCCGTACATCACCAGCTCCATCATCATTCAGCTGCTCTCCACCGTCATCCCCAAGCTGGAGGAGTGGCGCGACCAGGGCGCGGTGGGGCAGAAGAAGATCACCCAGACCACCCGCTACCTTACGGTTGCGCTGGCCCTGATGCAGGCATCAGGCCTGGTCTACGCCTTCGACGGGCACGACTCGGCTCTGCTCGGCACCAGCATCAACCTGATCCACAACTTCTCCTTCCCGCTGGCCGCCTTCATGGTCCTGATCCTGACCGCGGGGACCGCGTTCGTCATGTGGCTGGCCGAGCTCATCACCCAGCGCGGCATCGGGCAGGGGATGTCGATCCTGATCTTCGCCAACGTGGTGGCGGCCATCCCGACCGGGTTCCGGCGCATCCTCTCGGAGGGTGGCGATTTCAAGTTCACGGTCATCATCGTCGTCTCCCTGGTCCTCTTGGTGGTGATCGTCTTCTTCGACCAGGGTCAACGTCGAATCCCGGTGACGTTCGCCCGGCGGGTGGTGGGCCGGCGGATGTACGGGGGCAGCAGCACCTATATACCGTTGAAGGTGAACCAGTCGGGCGTCATCCCGATCATCTTCGCCAGCTCCGTGCTCTACATCCCGGTCCTGCTGTCCAATGTGATCGAGGTGGGGTGGTTCCAGAACTTCGTGCGCAAGAGCCTGACGCCGACCAGCTTCTTCTACATCGCGGCCTACTTCGTCCTCATCTTCATGTTCACGTTCTTCTACGTGTACGTGGCCTTCGACCCGCACCAGCAGGCCGATCTGATCCGCAAGCAGGGTGGGTTCGTCCCCGGGATACGTCCCGGCCCACCCACCGAGCGGTACTTCGCCCACATCCTCAGCCGCATCACCGTGGTCGGCGCCGTGTTCTTGGGCTCGGTGGCCGTGGTGCCGTCGATCCTCATGGCGCTCTGGCATCTCAACTCGTTCCCCTTCTACGGGACGACGCTCCTCATTTCGGTGGGCGTGGCGCTCGAGACCATGCGCCAGATCGACAGCCAGCTCATGATGCGCAACTACGAGGGCTTCCTAAAGTAGGGATCGGTGATCCCCGGGGTCAGGCTCGTAGTCCTCGGCAAGCAGGGGGCCGGCAAGGGAACGCAGTGCGTTCGCCTTTCGCACCACTATGTGGTCCCCCATGTCTCGACGGGGGACATGCTGCGGGGCGAGGTGAAGTCCAAGACGGCGCTGGGTGTCCGGGCCGCGTCCCTCATGGACAGGGGCGAGCTGATCCCCGACGACATGGTGATGGAGATGGTGCGGGGCCGCCTGTCCGAGCGTGACACCCGCGGCCGGGGCTTCGTTCTCGACGGGTGTCCCCGGACGATCGCCCAGGCGAAGCATCTGGACGAGATCGTGCACCCCTTCGTGCTGGACATCGTCGTGGACCTCCAAGTGCCCACCGCCCTGGTCCTGAAGCGGCTCGCGTCCCGACGGGTGTGCGTGGACTGCGGCGCCAACTACTCCACCGCGGCGCCGCCCCTGGTCAACTGGACGTGCGACGTCTGCGGGGGCGAGGTGGTGCAGCGCGAGGACGACACCGTCGAGGCCATTCAGCGCCGTCTCGACCTCTACGAGGCCGAGACGGCCCCGCTCATCGCCTGGTACACCGAGCGTTCCCTCCTGGTCAGCCTCAACGGCACCGGTTCCCCCGACGCCGTGACCCGCCGGGTGGTCGGTGCCATCGACACCCGCCGTCGCAAGCTGAGGCCCGAGGGATGAGGCGCAACGGTGAGGAACTGGCGAAGATGCGCAAGGCCGGCCGGGTGGTGGCCGAAATGCACGAGAAGACCCGGGCCGCGGCCCGGCCCGGCGTGACCACCGCCGAGCTCGACGCCGTCGCCCGGGACGTGCTGGAGCGACGGGGCGCCACCTCCAACTTCCTGGGCTACCACGGCTTTCCCGCTGTCATCTGCACCTCGCCGAACTCCATGATCGTCCATGGAATCCCCGGGGTGTACCGCCTGGAGGAAGGCGACATCCTGTCGATCGACTGCGGTGCGATCGTCGAGGGGTACCACGGGGACGCGGCGTTCACCATGGGCATCGGGATGATCACGCCCGAGGCGGCCACGCTCATCGAGGTGACCGAGCGCAGCCTGTGGGCGGGGATCGAGCAGCTGACGAAGGGCAACGCCCTCCACGAGGTCGGACGGGCCGTGCAGAAGGTGGCCGAAGCCAAGGGGTTCAGCGTGGTGCGTGAGTACGTCGGCCACGCCATCGGCACCGCCATGCACGAGCAGCCCCAGGTGCCCAACTACTGGCCCGGGAGCCGGGGCCCGACCCTCAAGACGGGCATGGTGTTCGCCGTCGAGCCCATGGTCAATGCCGGCTCCCCGGAGACCAGGCTGCTCGATGACGGCTGGAGCGTGGTGACCGCCGACGGGGGCCTCTCGGCGCACTTCGAGCACACAATTGCCGTCACGCCCGACGGCCCGGAGGTCTTCACCGTGGCCTGAGACGGGGCCTCTGACCGATCGGGCTGGAAATCACGGCCTGTTAGGGTAGAATGATTCGCTGGTTCTGGGCCAGGTCCTTTCGGGGCCACCTGCGATCCGGCCACATCCGATAGCGCCCCCACGGCCCCGCGCCGCCGGTGCGCTCGGAGGAACACCAGAATCGATTGTTGAGGAGAGTCACCTGCCCAAGCCCAAGGAAGATGCCATCGTGCTCGAAGGCACGGTGGTCGAGCCACTGCCCAATGCGATGTTCCGTGTAGAGCTGGAGAACGGGCACAAGGTGTTGGCGCACAGCTCGGGCAAGATGCGGATGCACCGCATCCGCATCCTTCCGGGGGACAAGGTGCAGGTGGAGATCACCCCGTACGACCTCAACCGGGGCCGTATCACCTACCGCTACAAGTAGCCAGAGGATAAGGACGCAACGTGAAAGTCCGGCCAAGCGTGAAGCCGATCTGTGAGAAGTGCAAGGTGATCCGGCGGCACGGCGTCATCCGGGTGATCTGCGAGAACCCACGCCACAAGCAGCGCCAGGGCTGAGGAGAGGAACGGATATGGCTCGAATATCGGGAGTGGACATCCCCCGCGAGAAGCGACTTGAGATCTCCCTGACGTACATCTACGGCATCGGCAGCACGCTGTCGACCCAGATCTGCCAGGCCGTCGAGGTCAACCCCTCGACACGGGTGCGTGATCTGACCGATGAAGAGGTCGCCCGCCTGCGGGCGTACATCGACGCCAACTTCCGCGTCGAGGGGGACCTGCGCCGGGACGTGTCCCAGGACATCAAGCGCAAGATGGAGATCAACTGTTACCAGGGTGTACGCCACCGCAAGGGGCTGCCGGTCCACGGCCAGCGTACGCACACCAACGCACGCACCCGCAAGGGCCCGAAGAAGACCGTGGCCGGGAAGAAGAAGGTGAAGAAGTAGATGGCAAAGCCCACCAAGCAGGCCCGCCGCCCGCGCCGCAAGGAGCGCAAGAACATCAGCTACGGCGTGGCGCACATCAAGAGCTCGTTCAACAACACCATCGTCTCGATCGCCGATCCGGAGGGCAACGTCCTGGCGTGGGCCTCGGCCGGCAACGTCGGTTTCAAGGGCTCCCGCAAGTCCACCCCCTTCGCCGCCCAGCTGGCCGCCGAGGCCTGCGCCAAGCGGGCCATGGAGCACGGCGTGCGCAAGGTGGACGTCCTGGTCCGCGGTCCGGGCTCGGGCCGCGAGACGGCCATACGATCGCTGGCTGCGGTGGGGATCGAAGTGGTCGGGATCAAGGACGTCACCCCCATCCCCCATAACGGCTGCCGCCCCAAGAAGCGCCGCCGGGTCTAGAGGAAGAGTCAATGGCCAGATATACCGGACCCGTCTGTCGGCTCTGCCGGCGTGAGCGGACGAAGCTGTTCTTGAAGGGCGAGCGCTGCTACTCGCTGAAGTGCCCCGTCTCCGAGGCGGTGACCGATCGCCACAGCCGGGCCTACCCCCCGGGCGAGCACGGCCGTGACCGCATGCGCCAGGGCTCGGAGTACCTGACCCAGCTGCGGGAGAAGCAGAAGGCGCGCCGGATCTACGGCCTCTTGGAGAAGCAGTTCCGCAACCTCTACGAGGAGTCGAGCCGCCAGCCGGGGATCACCGGCGAGAACCTCCTGCGCAACCTCGAGCTGCGCCTGGACAACGTCGTCTTCCGGGCCGGATGGGGCGCCAGCCGCCGCCAGGCCCGCCAGTTCGTGCGCCACGGACACGTGCTGGTCAACGGCTCGCGGGTGGACATCCCGAGCTACCGGGTGCGCAAGGGCGACCGTGTCACCCTGAAGGCCCGCTCCCGGGAGAACTTCTCAGTACGCCGCAACATGGACACCCTCGAGCGCCAGACCCCGGCGTGGCTGGAGACCGGGGACGGGGGCTTCAGCGTAGCCGTGCTGAACCCACCGCTGCGCGAGCACATCGACGAGCCCGTGCAGGAGCAGCTCATCGTCGAGCTGTACTCGAAGTAGGACCCCCGGCTCCCCGCCGTTCCCCACCGCCCACCGCAGACCACCACCGCAACGCAACAGGAGTCACCACGATGCTGATCATTCAACGACCGACCGTCGAGACCGTAGACGAAGAGCTGAACAACCGGCAGCGGTTCGCCATCGGCCCGCTGGACCCGGGCTTCGGCACCACGCTGGGCAACTCCCTGCGCCGTACGCTGCTCTCGTCCATTCCCGGCGGGGCGGTGACCCAGCTGCGCTTCGACGAGGCGCTGCACGAGTTCACCACGCTGCCCGGCGTGAAGGAGGACGTCACCGACATCATCCTCAACCTCAAGGACCTCCTGGTGCGGTTGCACACCGACGAGCCGGTCACCCTCCGCCTCGACGTGCGGGGGCCGGGCGACGCCACGGCCGCCGACCTGCAGACCACGGCGGACGTCGAGGTGCTCAACCCCGATCTGCACATCGCCTCCATCAACGCCAAGGGCCGTCTCGCTGTCGACGTGACCGTCGAGAGGGGCCGGGGCTACGTGTCCGCCGACCGGAACAAGCGTTCGAACACGATCGGGGTCATCCCCATCGACTCCATCTTCTCGCCGGTCCACCGGGTGACCTTCGACATAGAGCCGGTACGCGTGGAACAGTCCACCAACTACGACCGCCTGGTCCTTGACATCGAGACCGACGGCACCATCAGCCCCCGCGAGGCACTGGCCTCGGCCGGCGACACCCTGCGCAACCTGGTGGGCCTGGTGGCCGAGCTGTCGGAGAAGCCCCAGGGACTCGAGCTGGTCGACGCCCGGACGGCCGCCTCGGGCTCACCGGACCTCGACCTGCGCATAGAGGAGCTGGACCTCTCCGAGCGCCCGCGCAACTGCCTCAAGCGGGCACAGATCAACACGATCGGCGAGCTGTGCGAGCGCACCATGGAGGACCTGCTGGCCATCACCAACTTCGGGCAGAAGTCGGCCGACGAGGTCGTGCAGCGCCTGGACGAACGCGGGCTCGCGCTCCGCACCAGGGACTGATCGGTCGTGCAGGGAACACCGAAGCGTGGGCGGCGCATGGGCGGCGACGCAGCCCATCAGAAGGCCATCTTGGGCAACCTGGTGGCGTCGCTCATCGCCGCCGAGTCGTTGGTCACCACCGAGGCCAAGGCCAAGGCGCTTCGCCCGGTGGCCGAGAAGTGCGTGACCGCCGCCCGGAAGGGGGGCGTCCACCAACACCGTCGCGTTGTGGCCCTGATCCGGGACAAGGACATGGCCTACAAGCTCTTCGCCGAGATCGGCCCGCGCTACGTCGACCGCCCCGGCGGGTACACCCGGATCCTCAAGCTCGGCCCACGTCCGGGCGACAACGCGCCCATGGCGCGGATCGAGTTCGTCTAGGTCTCAAGCCGCGGGTGCCCGTGCCGGCCGAAGCCGTGCTGCAACGGTGGAGGCTGCTGGTCGCCTACGACGGTGCCGCCTTCCGGGGGTTCGCCCTCCAGCCCCAGGTGCCGACCGTGGCCGGCGCGCTGCGCCACGCCATCGGGCGCACCGCCCGCATGCCCCAAGCCCCCACGCTGACCTGCGCCGGTCGCACCGACGCCGGGGTGCACGCCCGGGGCCAGGTGGTGCACGTCGATCTGCCCCCCATCCCCTTTGACGGGCCGGAGCTGGCCCGGGCGCTCAACCGCCAGCTCGCCCCCTCGGTGGTCGTGCTCGACGCCGCAGAGGTGCCGGACGAGTTCGATGCCCGCCGCTCCGCCACGGGACGGACCTACCGCTACCTCGTCTGGAACGCTCCGGCGCCCGATCCGCTCCTGGACCCGATGGTCTGGCACATCCGCGACCCGCTCGACCTACGCGCCATGGGCGCCGCCTCGGACGTTCTTCTGGGCCGCCATGACTTCCGCTCCTTCTGCCGGCGCACGCCGGGCCGCGGCCCGGACGAGCCCATCGTGCGGCGGGTGCGCCGGACCAGATGGAGCGTCGTCGACGGGCCCGAGATGGCCGACATCGGCCCGGGACGCCTCCTCCGCTTCGAGATAGAGGCCGATTCGTTCTGCCACCAGATGGTGCGGTCAATGGTGGGCAGCCTGGTCGAGGTCGGTCGGGGGCGGGCCACTGCGGCCACCCTGATGGACCGGTTGCGGGCGTCCAACCGCCACCGTGCGGCCGACCCGGCGCCGCCGCAGGGCCTCTGCCTGGTCTCGGTGGAGTACGACTGAAGCGGACCGGCGGCCGTCGCCGGCGATGGCGGCTTGCCCCACCCGCCCAGGGGCCCTATCCTGGTACGTCGGCCCACGGGACCTCCGAGGACCTGAGCGCACCCACCCGGTGCGTGCTCTCCGCATCATCCGCCAGCGAAAGACCGTACCTTTGCGCACATTTTCACCCAAAGTCAGCGAGATCCAGCGTGCCTGGTACGTGGTCGACGCCGAAGGCCTGGTCCTCGGTCGCCTCGCCTCGGAAGTGGCGCGCATCTTGCGCGGGAAGCACCGTCCCTACTTCGCACCGCACGTCGACACCGGCGACCACGTGGTGGTGGTCAACGCCGACAAGGTGCTCCTGACCGCGGGCAAGGCCGGGGCCAAGATGGCCTACCGCCACAGTGGCTATCCGGGCGGCCTGCGCGCCACCAGCTACGCCGAGCTCCTCGACCGCTCGCCCGACGAAATGATCCGCCGCTCCGTCCGGGGCATGCTGCCCAAGAACTCCCTCGGCCGGGCGATGTTGGGCAAGCTCAACGTCTACGTCGGACCGGACCACCCCCATGCCGCCCAGCGCCCCGAGCCACTCGAGCTGCCGGCGGCCCGTCGGGCCAGCTGAACGACCTAAGGAGCGCACATGCCCGTACCACTCACCCAGACGACCGGTCGACGAAAGCAGGCCGTGGCGCGGGTCCGTTTCCGCCCCGGCCAGGGGGCGATCACGGTCAACGCGCACCCCATTGAGGCCTACTTCACCTCGGCCACCCACCGCATGCTGGTGACCGAGCCCCTACGCATCACCAACACCACCGAGTCCTACGACATTGAGGCCACCATCGACGGGGGCGGCATCTCGGGTCAGGCCGGCGCCATGCGCCTCGGCATCGCCCGCAGCCTGTGTGAGATGGATCCCGAACACCGTGCCGCCCTGAAGCGCTCAGGGCTCCTCACGCGCGACGCGCGCGAGAAGGAGTCGAAGAAGTACGGGTTGAAGAAGGCCCGCAAGGCGCCCCAGTACTCCAAGCGGTAGGAGCGTGGCGCCGGCACACTTCGGCACCGATGGGGTCCGAGGTGTCGCAAACGAGGACCTCACGGCGGAGTTGGCCCTGGCCATCGGCCGGGCCACGGCCCGGATCCTGCCCGCCCCGGCCTTCGTCGTCGGACGCGACACCAGGCGTTCGGGCCCCCTCCTGCAGGCCGCGCTCTCGGCCGGGCTGGCCTCCGAGGGGGCGGACGTCATCGACCTGGGCGTGCTGCCCACCCCCGGGGTGGCGACCGTCGCCGAGTACCGGAACCTGCCGGGCGCCATGGTGTCGGCCTCGCACAATCCCTTCGGCGACAACGGCATAAAGCTCTTCAGCTCCATGGGGACGAAACTGCCCGTGGCGCTCGAGGCCGACGTCGATCGGGAGATCACCTCCATCCTGGACGACCCCGATGGCCCGCCCCGCCGGCCGACCGGGCACGGCGTCGGCCGGATCACGGCGGACCCCGAGGGGGCCGACCTCTACCGCAAGCACCTGGCGGCGGCCACCGAAGGGCGTACCTTCGCCGGGATGCACATCGTGGTGGACTGCGCCAACGGCGCCGCCAGCGCGTTCGCGCCCACCGTGCTGGCCCGGCTGGGAGCGACGGTCACCGCCCTGCACGACACGCCCGACGGCACCAACATCAACGAGCGGTGCGGTTCCACGGACCCCGGCGAGCTCGCCCGCACGGTGGCCGAGCGCGGCGCGCACCTCGGCCTGGCGCTCGATGGTGACGCGGACCGCGTCATCGCCGTCGACCACACCGGGAGCGTGGTGGACGGCGACGTCCTCCTGGCGTTGTTCGCCCTCGACCTGGCCGGTCGTGGTCACCTGGCGGGCAACACCGTGGTGGTGACCGTCATGACCAATCTCGGATTCCGGCTGGCGATGGAGTCCCGCGGCATCAGCGTCCGGGAGACCGACGTCGGCGACCGCCACGTGCTGGCGGCCCTCGACGCCGACGGCCTCTCCCTGGGTGGCGAGCAGTCCGGCCACATCATCTTCCGCACCCGCTCGACCACGGGCGACGGCATCCTCACCGGGATCGCCCTGGCGGATCTCCTGCAGCGCTCCGGCCGGTCCCTGGTCGACCTGGCCGACGGGCTGGTCGAGCGCGTGCCGCAGGTGCTCCTCAACGTGCCCATCCCCCAGCCCGGCCGCCTGGCCGGCTGTACCGAGGTCTGGGAGGCGGTGCACAGGGCGGAGGCCGAGCTCGGCCACGACGGGCGGGTGCTCCTCCGCCCGAGCGGGACCGAACCTCTCGTGCGGGTGATGGTCGAAGCCCGGGCGGCCGAGCAGGCCAAGGAGATGGCGGCCCGCCTGGCGGACATCGTCGAGTCCGCCCTCGGTCAAGTGGGCGGCTGAGCCCCCTCGCCCCGCCCGCGATCCGGGGTACCGGACGTTCCCCGTCCCGGTGCACCGAATTCCCCCAGGTAGCCTAGGTGTCATGTGCGGCATCATTGGCGTCACCGGCGACCCGGATCCACTCACGCTCATTCTGGGTGCGCTGCACCGGCTCGAGTACCGAGGGTACGACTCGGCCGGGGTGGCCCTGGTGGCCGAAGGGCGGATCTGGCGGGTCCGAGCGGCCGACGGCACGCAGTCGGTGGCCGATCTGGCCAAGCTGACGGCGGACGGGCCGCCCGGCCCGTGGCGGGCCGGGATCGGCCACACGCGCTGGGCCACCCACGGGCACCCGACGCCGGAGAACGCCCACCCCCACGTCGACTGCACGGGTCGACTGGCCATCATCCACAACGGGATCATCGAGAACCACGCCGTGCTGCGGACCCAGCTGATCGCCGAGGGCCACACCATCACCTCGGCCACCGACACCGAGGTGATCGCCCACCTGATTGAGGGGCACATGGCGGCCGGGCTCCCGCTCACCGAGGCGACCAGGGAAGCCCTGCGCGCCGTGCGCGGCGCCTTCTCCATTGCGGTGGTGCATGCGGAGGCGCCCGACACCATCGTGGCGGCCCGCCGCTCCACCCCTCTCATCCTCGGACTGAACGACGGTGTGGCCCTGCTCGCCTCGGACATCCCGGCCCTGCTGGGCCACGCCAGCGAGCTCTACGCACTGGCCGACGACCAGCTGGCGGTGCTCACCCCCGGTGCGATCACCGTCACCACGCTGGACGGCGAGGCGGTCACCCCGACGCAGCTCCACATCACCTGGGACCTCGAGGCGGCCCGCAAGGACGGCTACGAGGACTTCATGTCCAAGGAGATGCACGAGCAGCCCCAGGCGGTGGCCAACACGCTGCTCGACCGGCGGGGCGCCCACGGCCAGCTGGTGCTGGACGAGATGCGGCTCAGCCCCGACGAGCTGTGCCGGATCGACAAGGTGTGCATCGTGGCCTGCGGGAGCAGCTATCACGCCGGACTGGTGGCCAAGTACGCCATTGAGCACTGGGTCAAGCTCCCCACCGAGGTCGACATCGCCAGTGAGTTCCGCTACCGGGACCCGGTGATCACCGAGCGCACCCTGTGCGTGGGGGTCTCCCAGTCGGGCGAGACCCTCGATACGTCCAAGGCCATGGAGGAGGCCTCCCGTCTGGGGGCCAAGGTTCTGGTCGTCTCCAACGTCGTCGACTCGTCGATGGCCCGCCACGCCGACGGGGTTCTCTACACCCGGGCGGGGCCGGAGATCGGCGTGGCGTCGACCAAGTGCCATCTGGCCCAGATCGTGGCCCTCGAGATCCTCGGCCTCACCCTTGCCCAGCTGCACGGAACGCTCACCCCGGGCCAGATCTCGGGCATCCTCGACGAGATGGACCGCCTGCCCAGCCTCATTGAGCAGACGTTGCAGCGGGCCCCGGCGGTCGACGAGGTCGCCGGTCATCTCTCCGCTGCCCGCGACTTCTTCTTCCTCGGCCGTCACGTCGGCTTCCCCATGGCCCTCGAGGGAGCCCTGAAGCTCAAGGAGCTGGCCTACCTGCGCGCCGAAGGGTACGCCGCGGGCGAGCTCAAGCACGGGCCGATCGCCCTCATCGAGCCCGGGATCGTCGTGGTGGGCATCGCCACCCGCAACCGGCTGTGGGAGAAGTTCCTGTCCAACATCGCGGAGGTCCAGAGCCGCGGCGCCACCGTCGTGCTGGTGGCCGACGACGGGGACGAGGAGTCCGCCGCCGTGGCCGATCACGTGCTCTGGGTGCCCCCCTGCGACCCGCTGCTCTCCCCGGTCGTGGGGGTGGTGCCCCTCCAGCAACTGGCCTACCGCCTGGCCCGGCTGCACGGTCTGGACGTCGACCGCCCCCGTAACCTGGCCAAGACGGTGACGGTCGAATGAACGAGGCCGCCCTCGTGGACGCCGGGGCCCGCCTCTCGGAGGTGGGTGCAGCGGTGGGCTCGGTGGTGGGCGTCGGCGTGGACGCCGTCGATGTGGCCCGCTTCCGCCAGATCCTGGCCCGCCGCCCCGGGTTCGCCGGCCGCTTCTTCACCGAGATCGAGCAGTCGGACTCCCGCCGCTCGCCCGACCCGGCGGAGTCGCTGGCCGCCCGCTTCGCCGCCAAGGAGGCGGTCATGAAGGCGCTGGGAACCGGGCTGGGCTCGTTCGCGCTGACCGACGTGGAGGTGCGCCGCCGCGGGGGCGGGTCACCACAGCGCGGCGCCCCGAGTGTCGTGCTCCACGGGCCGGCGGCCGCGCTGGCCGACCGGTGCCAGGCGGGACGGTTCCATCTCTCGCTCACCCACACCACCGGCGTGGCCATCGCCTTCGTGGTGGCCGAGCGCTCCAGCGCATGCTCCCCGTCCTGACCCGGGACGAGATGCGCGCCGCCGATGCGGCGGCGCTCGCCACCGTGTCCGAGGACGTCCTGGTGGGGCGGGCCGGGACGGCGGTGGGCCACGCCGCGTTGCGCATCCTCGGTGGCGGGTACGGCCGGCGCGTCATGGTGGTCGCCGGCAAGGGCAACAACGGTGCCGACGGGCGGGTCGCCGCCGCCTTCCTGGCCCGCCGCGGGGCGAGGGTGGCCGTCCTCGGTGCGGCGGACGCCCCGGCCGTGCTGCCGCCGTGCGACCTGGTGATCGACGGCGCCTACGGCACCGGCTTCACCGGCTCCTACGACGCGCCGCGGGTGGCGGGGGACACGCCGGTGCTGTCGATCGACATCCCCTCGGGAGTGGACGCCGACACCGGTGCGGCACCCGGAGCGGCCTTTCACGCCACCCACACCGTGACCTTCGCCGCCTACAAGCCCGGCCTCCTCCAGGGGTCGGGTCCGGAGCTGGCCGGGACGGTGGAGGTGGCGGAGATCGGGATCCCCCTCCCTCCTTCCGCCGCCGGACTGGTCGAGGACGCCGACCTCCCGGCGTGGCTGGTGTCCCGGCCGCGCCAGTCGAACAAGTGGACCACCGCCCTGGGCATCGCGGCCGGGTCGGTGGGGATGGAGGGCTCCGCCGTCCTGTGCAGCCGTGGTGCTCTGGCGGGCGGCTCGGGGATGATCCGGCTGGGGTCCCCGGGCGATCCCGCCGCCCCGTGGCCCATCGAGGTGGTCCGGATGAGCCTGCCGGCGACACGGTGGGCCGCATCGTTCCTGGAGGCCACGGTCAAGTGCCACGCCCTGGCCATCGGTCCCGGCCTCGGCCGGGACGCCGCCACCCAGGAGGAGATCAGGGCCGTCATCGCCCGCGCCCCGCTTCCCCTCGTGGTGGACGCCGACGCCATCACCGCCCTGGGTGACCTGCGCTCGGCCCGCCAGCTGCTGGCCGGCAGGTCCCACCCGACCGTGCTCACACCCCACGACGGCGAGTTCGCCCGGCTGGTGGGGGCGCCGCCCAGCGACGACCGACTGGCCGCCGCACGGGACCTGGCGGCCCAGCTGGGTGCCGTCGTCCTGCTCAAGGGGCCCCTCACGGCGGTCGCCGCGCCGGAGCACGGGCCCTGCGACGTGCTGCTCGCCGGCGCCGGTGTCCCCGCGCTCGCCACCGCCGGGAGCGGCGATGTGCTCTCCGGTGTCATCGGGGCGTTCCTCGCCCGGGGCGTGGCGGTGCACCGAGCGGCGGCGCTGGCCGCCCATGTGCACGGGAGAGCCGCCTCCCGCGGCAGGAGCGAGGGCCTGGTGGCGGGGGACCTCCCCGGCCTCGTCTCCGCCTATCTCAGCGAGGCCCGCCGCCATGGCTGAAGGTGCCCTCAGCCGACTGCGCGACGGTGCCCCGGGCGCCCTGCCGCCCCGGACCCCGCCGGCCGGCCCGCGCGAGCCGGGGGCGATGGCGCAGGGGCACTCGCGACCGGCCTGGGCCGAGATCGACCTGGCGGCCATCACCCACAACGCCGGGGTGCTGTCCCGGCTGGTCCAGCCGGCCCGGCTCTGCGCCGTCGTCAAGGCGCACGGCTACGGGCACGGCGGCCCGTCGGCGGCGCGCGCGGCGCTGGCCGGCGGGGCGGCGCAGCTGGCCGTGGCACTGGTCGACGAGGGGGTCGAGCTGCGCCAGCACGACGTGCGGGGTCCCATCCTCCTCCTGAGCGAGTGCGGCGCCGACGCCGTCGACACCGCACTGGCCTACGGGCTCACGCCCACGCTCTACACCGCCGAGGGCATCGAGCAGTTCGCCAGCGCGGCGCGGCGCCGGGGCCAGACCACGCCGGTCCACGTGAAGGTGGACACCGGGATGCACCGCGTCGGGGCCCGGGCCGCCGCCGTCCCCGCCCTCGTGCGCGCCATCGCCGACGAGCCGCTGCTCCGGGTGGAGGGGCTGTGGACGCACTTCCCGGTGGCCGACGGTGACACCGATGAGGACCGGGCCTTCACGCGGGGGCAGATGGCGCAGCTCGACGGCGTGGTGGACGAGCTACGCCGGGCCGGTACCCGTCCCGCGCTGATCCACGCCGCCAACACGGCGGGGGCCATCGCCTTCCCGGCGGCACGCTACGGCATGGTCCGTTGCGGCATCGGCCTGTACGGCTACCTGCCCGGGCCGGCGGTGCAGGCGGCGTTCGCCGCGGCGTCGGGGGGCGAGACGCTGCGTCCGGCCATGTCGTTGCGGGCCCGCGTCGTGTCGGTGCGCACGCTGGAGGCGGGAGAGCGCCCCTCCTACGGGCGCCTGCGGGCACTGCCACGGCGCTCGGTGGTGGCGACCGTACCGGTCGGCTACGCCGACGGCGTGCCGCGGGCGCTCTTTGCGGGCGGCTGCCGCGTCCTGGTCGGCGGAAGGCGCCGACCGTTGGCGGGGACGGTCACCATGGACCAGATCATGGTCGACTGCGGCGAGGACTCCTCGGTCGCCCCGGGCGACGAGGTGGTGCTGCTCGGGCGACAGAGCGACGAGGAGATCACGGCCGACGAGTGGGCGGGGCTGCTGGGCACCATCAGCTACGAGATCCTCTGCGGCATCGGCCCGAGGGTCCCCCGGATCGCCGTCAACGCTGTGGAAGAGCCGGGCGGATCCACCCCGCCGCCGCACTAGACGATGCCGGACGCCGGGACGAGGTGGGAGGCCTTGCGCGCCACCGCCCTGTCGTGTACCAAGTGCCCGCTGGCCGATGGGCGCACGAACGTCGTCTTCGGCGTGGGGGATCCCCGGGCCAGCCTCCTCTTTGTGGGCGAGGGTCCCGGCCACCAGGAGGATCTGGCGGGAGAGCCGTTCGTGGGGCGCTCGGGCAAGCTCCTCGACCGTCTCATGCTCGAAGAGATAGGGCTCACCCGCACCGAGTGCTACATCGCCAACGTGGTGAAGTGCCGTCCGCCGCAGAACCGGGACCCGGCGCCCGACGAGATCGAGGCCTGCCGGCCCTACCTCGAGGAGCAGATCACCCTCATCGACCCGGCGGTCGTGGTGACCCTGGGGAACTTCGCCACCCGGCTCCTCCTCGATCGCGCCGAGGGCATCCGCTCACTGCGCGGCTCGGTGTACCCCTACCGGTCCGGCCATCTCGTCCCGACGTACCACCCGGCCTTCGTGCTGCGTGCGGGGGGAGAGGCGCTGGCCGAGATGCGTGCCGACCTGGTCCGGGCCAAGCGGCTCATGGTCCGGGCCCCGTGACCCGCACCGATGAGGTGGCGTCCGTGACCGAGTGGCCGGTCGTGGTGCGCACCGCGTCGCCCGATGACACACGGGCGGTGGCGGCGAGCCTGGCGCGGGCCTGTGCCCCCGGCGACGTGATCCTCCTGATCGGCGATCTCGGTGCCGGCAAGACGGTCTTCGCCCAAGGCTTCGCCGCCGCCCTCGGCGTCGAGGGTCACGTCACCAGCCCCACCTTCGCGCTCGTGCGCCAGTATGCGTGCGTCGGAGCCACGGGGATCGAGACCCTGCTTCACGCCGACGTCTACCGCACGGGCTCGCTCGGCGAGGTGATCGAGCTGGCCCTGGCCGAGCTGGTGGAGGAGCACGCCGTGGCGCTGATCGAATGGGGGGACCTGGCCGCCCCCGCACTGGGCGGTGACGCCCTGGACGTCAGGCTCGAGCCGGCGGACAGCGCCGCGACCGACCCCTACCAGCAGCGCACCATCACCTTCACCGGCCGTGGCGGGTGGTCCCGGCGCGCCGGAGACGTGGCCCGGGTGCTGGCCATTCCGTCCGCAGGGGGCACTCGGTGAACATCGTGGCCATCGAGACCGCCACCGAGACCATCGGCGTGGCGGTGCGATCCGACAACGGCACCCGGGCCGCCTTCACCCTCGAGGGTCGGCGCCGGCATGTGGAGATCCTCGTCCCGGCCATGGAGCACCTCGTGGCCCAGGTCGGACTGGCGGTGACCGATCTCCACCTCGTGGCCGTCGACCTCGGCCCGGGCCTCTTCACCGGCCTCCGGGTGGGCGTCGCCGCCGCCAAGGGACTGGCCCGGTCCCTGGGTATCGGCGTCGTCGGGTTGTCCAGCCTGGAGATCCTGGCCCGGGCGGCCGCCGGCTCCGGCCACGGTGGCCACGTCCTCGCCGCGGTGGACGCGCGGCGTGGAGAGGTGTTCGCCACGGTGCGCGACGGGCGCGCCGGCGACACCGGTGCCGGGGAGCTCCTGGGCCCGGGCCTCTTCACGCCGGCGGCGCTGGCCGACGGGCTCCGCGCCCTGGGGGGTGTGCCCATCGTGGCCGTGGGTGACGGGGCGCAGCGCTACGCCGGCGTCCTCCGGACCGTCCCCGGCGTGTCGTGTGTCGACGACGCGCTGGGCGCCCCCCCGCCGCTGACCCTGTTGGCCATGGCCGAGGAGCGCTACGACGCCGGCGTGGCGCCGGCCGATCCCCGATCGGTCGTTCCCCTCTACATGCGAGAGGCGGACGCCACGCGTAATTTCGCCCAGGTCACGAACAGCTGAGGCCGGTATCGCCATGGACCTGCGCATCGCGAAGCTGAGACGGAAGGACCTGCGCCATCTCCTGCCGATCGAGGCCGCCGTGTTCCCCGAGCCCTGGAGCGTGGGGGTGTTCAACTCCGAGCTGGCGCTCCGCCGCGGGCGCCTCTATCGGGGCGCGTGGGTCGGCGATGAGATGGCCGGCTACATCGGCTTCATGGTCGTCGACGACGAGGCACACATCACGACCATCGCCACCGCCCCCGCCTACCAGCGTTGCGGCGTGGCCCGGACGCTCATGATCGATGGGATCCGTCTGCTCCTGCCTTTGGGTGTGAAGCATCTCTCGCTCGAGGTGGCGACGAGCAACGAACCGGCGCAGACCCTCTACCGGCGTTTCGGATTTGCGCCGGTGGGTGTGCGCAAGAACTACTACCCCGTCACCGGCGAGGACGCTCTGGTCATGTGGGTCTACGACATCGACTCCCCCGACTACGCCAGGCGGCTGGAGGAGCTGACCCCGTAGGGCCGGCGGAAGCGACGAAAATACCACCGCCCGCGGCACGGTAGTGTGTGCGCAAGTTCAGGTGGGTCGGCACTATCGTCATGCGATTGGAGGGGTACGACCTCGTGTCGAGTATGTCGCCGGCCGCTAAGGGATCGGACCCCAGCTCTTGGTGGAGAGCCGACCTGGCCGAGGTCCTGTCGGCGCTCTGCCACCACTGTTCGGACCTTGCCGGCGTTCTCGCCTGTTCCATCGTGGTCCGGGACACGTCACAGGAATTCTTCTCGGCCGCCGGATCCACCGAGTGGGCCTGCGCGCTCGACGACATCCAGTTGAGCGAGGAGGCCGGCCCCACCTGGGAGTGCTGCACCACCGGGCAAGCGTCCCACGGGGACGGGCTCTCCCATCGCGGGGCCGCCGCCTCCGGGTTGGCCGCGCAGGCCCCCGTCTACGGCATCGTCGGGTGCCGCGCCGTGCCGCTCTCGGGCAACGGCGAGACCTGGGGGGCGCTGACCCTGTACTGGGGGCCGTCCACCAGCGAGCAGAGCCTCCTCACCACCGGTGTGGCGGTCGCAGCCCTGGCGGCCAGGGCCGTCGAGTTCCAACACGCGCAGGACTCCCTCAGGAACACAGCGGCGCTGGCTCCCGAGGAGGGATTCTCGCCGGACGGCGCCCACCCGGCAACCTCGGGGACCGCAGACCCGTCGCAGACCCGTGACGCCCGCGCCACGGCCCGCGACGCCCGGGCCGACGCCCGCGACGCCCGCGCCGACGCCCGCGACGCTCGTGCCGCGGCCCGTGACGCCCGCGCCACGGCGCGCGAGAACGAGGCGCGATTCCGGGACGCGGCCATGGGCCGGGTCGATCCCCGGACGGTGCAAGAGCAGGTGCAGGCCCGCCGGGACCGCTACGCGGCGGCCCGCGACCGGTTCCACGCCAAGGCCGATCGGGCTGCGTCCCGGCTCGACCGCATCGTCTCGGCCAACGAACGGCAGGAGTCGTCGATCGACGGGCTCACCGGTGCGTACCGTCGCGACGCCGGGATGCTGGAGCTGGAGCACGAAGTCACCAGGGCGCGCAGGACGGGCGACTCGTTCGTGCTGGCCTTCGTGGACGTCGACAACCTCAAGGTGAGGAACGACCTGCACGGCCACATCGCCGGCGACAAGCTCCTGCGCAGGATCGCCGACACCCTCCGTGCCAACGTCCGCTCCTACGACCTGGTCGTCCGTTACGGCGGTGACGAATTCGTCTGCGGGTTCCCGGCCCTCGACGTGAGGGACGCGACGGAGCGCTTCGCGCGCATCAACGAGGATCTGGCGGCCCACGACGAGGCGTCGGTGGCCTTCGGCATCGCCGAACTCCAGCCGGGCGACTCCCTCACCGATCTGATCACGCGGGCGGACGGCGTCATGTACGCCCACCGGCAACGACGGGCGCAGTCCGGCGCCGTCGGGGCCATGGTGGCAGACTCGGTACCGTCGCACCCCCAGTAGCGGTGCGCAGTGCGCAGGTCCCCTGGACGCCACACGGCGCAGATGTGGTCTTGCCCCTCGCGCTGAAGCCCGCTATCGTTAGCACTCTCAACCCTAGAGTGCTAATGAGTGCCAAGGAGGCCCTTTAAGATGAAGCTGCACCCGCTCGAAGACCGGATCGTCGTCCGGCCCGGCGAGTCTGAGGAGACAACCGCGTCCGGCCTGGTCATCCCCGACACCGCCAAGGAGAAGCCCCAGCAGGGCGAGGTTCTCGCCGTCGGTCCCGGCCGCCGGGCAGAGAACTCCGGAGAGCTCATCCCCGTCGACGTCGTGGTGGGCGACACCGTGGTCTACTCCAAGTACGGCGGCACCGAGATCACCGTGGAGGGCGAGGATCTCCTCATCCTCTCCAGCAGGGACGTTCTGGCCAAGCTGGCCTAGCAGCCCGACGGCACCACCCGCTGGCCGTCCGGTCAGCCGGTGGGCAGTCACCCATCCGAAGAAAGCAGAAGGACTCGAGAGGAGTTCAACACAGTCATGCCCAAGATTCTGAAGTTCGACGAGGCCGCCCGCCGTGGGCTGGAGGCCGGCGTCAACAAGCTGGCCGACACCGTCAAGGTCACCCTCGGACCGAAAGGCCGCAACGTGGTGATCGAGAAGAAGTTCGGCGCCCCGACCATCACCAACGACGGCGTGTCGATCGCCCGGGAGGTCGAGCTCGACGACCCGTTCGAGAACATGGGCGCCCAGCTCGTGAAGGAAGTGGCCACCAAGACCAACGACGTGGCCGGCGACGGCACCACGACGGCGACGGTCCTGGCCCAAGCCCTGATCACCGAAGGCCTGCGCAATGTGGCCGCCGGTGCCAGCCCCACCGGGCTGAAGAAGGGTATCGAGAAGGCCGTGCAGGCCGCCGTGGACGACCTGGCCACGCAGTCCAAGGACGTCGAGGGCAAGACCGAGATCGCCCAGGTGGCTTCGATCTCTGCCGCCGACCCGGCCATCGGTGACGTGCTCGCCGAGGCCATCGACAAGGTGGGCAAGGACGGCACGGTCACGGTGGAGGAGTCGAACACCTTCGGCATCGAGCTCGAGCTCACCGAGGGTATGCAGTTCGACAAGGGCTACCTGTCGCCCTACTTCGTCACCGACGCAGAGCGCCAGGAGGCGGTGCTCGACGACCCGCTGATCCTCTTCTACAACGCGAAGGTCAGTGCCGTGCACGATCTGGTCCCCGTCCTCGAGAAGGTCATGCAGGCCGGCAAGCCGCTGCTGATCATCGCCGAGGACGTCGACGGGGAGGCGCTGGCCACCCTGGTGGTCAACAAGATCCGTGGCACCTTCACCTCGGTCGCCGTCAAGGCCCCGGGGTTCGGGGAGCGCCGCAAGGAGATGCTCCAGGACATGGCCGTCCTCACCGGCGCCCAGGTCATCAGCGAGGAGATCGGGCTCAAGCTCGAGAACGCCACCCTCGATCTCTTGGGCCACGCCCGCCGGGTCATCGTCAACAAGGACGACACCACCATCGTCGAGGGTGGGGGAAGTGCCGAGGACGTCAAGGGCCGTGTGGCGCAGATCAAGCGCGCCATTGAGGACACCGACTCGGACTGGGACCGCGAGAAGCTGCAGGAGCGCCTGGCCAAGCTGGCCGGCGGCGTCGCGGTGGTCAAGGTGGGCGCCGCCACCGAGGTGGAGCTCAAGGAGAAGAAGCACCGCATTGAGGACGCACTCTCGGCGACGCGGGCTGCGGTCGAAGAGGGCATCGTGGCCGGAGGCGGCACCGCACTGCTGCGGGCCCGCAAGGCGGTCAACACGCTGGCGTCGAAGCTGGAGGGCGATGAAGCGACGGGGGCCCGCATCGTGGCCCGTGCGCTGGAGGAGCCGCTGCGTTGGATCGCCTTCAACGCCGGCCTCGAGGGCGCCGTGCTGGTCAGCCAGGTCGAATCGGCCAAGGGCAACATCGGGCTCAACGCGGCCACCGGCGAGCTGGAGGACCTGGTAAAGGCGGGGATCATCGATCCCGCCAAGGTGACCCGGTCCGCGCTGCAGAACGCCGCCTCCATAGCGGCGCTGCTCCTGACCACCGAGGCCCTGGTGGCCGACAAGCCTGAGAAGGCCGGCGACGCCGCCGCCGCTGCCGCCGCCATGGGTGGCATGGGCGGGATGGGTGGCATGGGCGGGATGATGTAGCTCGCCCCCTCGCTCCGGCGAGGACCGTGTGTGGTTTGCTGTGGCCGGGTCTTCGGACCCGGCCACAGTGCTGTCCGGCGGGTCTTCGGACCCGGCCACGGTGCTGTCCGGCGGGTCTTCGTTGGAACCGAACGCCAGGGAGATCGCGCGAGATCCGTCGTGAGGGCGAGGTTAGGAAATCGTCTCGTAAAAGCCCTGCGAAACGCTTTCGTCGAGTACCGCGAGAACCTTGTCGAGGTGCCCGCTGCCGAGTATCAATTTTCCAAAAGCGGCGTCATGAGCCTCACGGGACGTCCCCGCCGCGGTATTCGCGTCGTGATCGGACGCGCAACCGACAGAGCCGACACTAGATCGTCCCAGGTCATCGGCACTGTGGATGCCCTCAGATATCCCCAGATGTCACACCTGGCATACCGTGGCGGAATGTCCGGAACGATCCCACCCCAGGTGGTCCCCCGGCCGGCCACCTGGCGTCCGGGGGATGTCGCGCCCTGGGCCGGCCTCCGGCCCGGAGCGCGGCACGGCATCGACCTGGCCCTGGTGCGCTCGGCTCTGGCCGCACACGGCCAGGCCGGAGCGGTTCCAGAGAGCATGGAGCACGATCCGCTCCCCGATCACCCGCCCCTGGCCGGCGGGTTCATCCAGCCCCCCCGGGGCGTCGACTCGGCGGTCCTGGTGGTGCTCTTCGAGGAGGCGGGTGAGGCGCGGCTGGTCTTCACACGGCGCTCCTCGTCGCTGCGGTCCCATCGGGGTCAGGTGAGCTTCCCGGGCGGACGTCTCGATCCCGGCGAGGATCCGCCCGGGGCCGCGCTGCGCGAAGCCTTCGAGGAGGTGGCGCTCGATCCGGCGCTCGTGACGGTGGAGGGGTGGACCCACCCGGTCGTGACCGTCACGATGGGGTCGGTCATCATGCCGATCGTGGCGAGCGTCGGGTCGCGGCCGCACCTGGTGGCCAGCCCGGCGGAGGTCGACCGCGTCTTCGACGTCTCGCTGCGCGATCTGGCCGACCCCGCAGCCTTCCATGAGGAGCGTTGGACGATAACCGGCGAGACCACCGCCCCCCCGCTCGACGACTACAAGGTCTGGTTCTTCGAGGTGGAGGGCGAACTGATCTGGGGTGCGACGGCCCGCATCCTCTACGAGCTGCTGAGCGTCGTCCTGGCCCCGGGCGGTTGAGCCGGACGGCGCC
>Ga0302324_100003677_pt1 | contig 34555 bp, 30 predicted proteins | sample Palsa_T0_1_FD_201949 | JGI IMG/M metagenome (GOLD analysis project Ga0302324, IMG submission 201949) | Peat permafrost microbial communities from Stordalen Mire near Abisko, Sweden - Palsa_T0_1 | ecosystem: Environmental > Terrestrial > Soil > Palsa > Peat permafrost | place: Sweden: Abisko...
GGCGTCCCGCGGGTCACCGCATCGTAGCTGCTCGACCGCAGTCTCTTCGCACGCGAACGGGGACCGGCAGCAGCCGGCCCCCGTTTTCTTTCTCTAAGGACGTAGCTCAGCTAGGCAGAGCGCTCGCCTCGGGCGCGAGAGGTCGCACGTTCGAATCGTGTCGTCCTTGCCATTCCCTCGTTTTCCATGTCCCGTGCAGGCGAAGCATAGACGCGATGCGGTGGCCTACCAAGCCGCGGAGCGGAGTTCGAGTCTCCGCGCCTGCTCCACATTCCTACGCACGCCGACCGCGAAAGGAGGCGACACCGATGAGTGACAGCGAGTTCTTGGCGCGCATCGGCGCGCGCGTCCGCGAGCTGCGTGCGGTCTCCGGCCTGACGCAGCGTGTGGTGGCCGAGCGCGCGGGTCTGAGCCGCGCGTCGATCGCCAACGTCGAGGCGGGGCGGCAGAACCTGCGGCTGCGCCAGCTCGCGGCGCTGGCCACGGCGCTGGGCGTCCAGGTCGACCGCCTCGTCACCGGCGAATGCGGGGGTGATGGCTGACACGACGGACACGACGCTGACCTTTCGGAACGATGCCGGGGGCGAGGTCGCCGTTCGGCGCTGGCTACCACCCGGCGAGGTGCGGGCGATCGTCGTGATCGTGCACGGCCTGGCCGAGCATTCCGCGCGCTACGGGCGCTTCGCCGAAGCGCTCGCGGCGCGCGGGTACGCCGTCTACGCGCCCGACCTGCGCGGCCATGGCCGCACGGCCGGCGCCGAGGAGTACCTGGGCTGGGCCGGACCCGACGCGTGGAATGGGATGCTGAGCGACATCGCCCAGGTGCTGGATCTGGCCCGGACCGAGCAGCCGGGGCGCCCGGTCGTGCTGTTCGGGCACAGCATGGGTTCGTTTCTCGCCCAGCGCTTCGCGCAGCTCCATGGCCGCGAGTTGGCGGGCCTCATTCTCTCCGGCACGTCGGGTTCGGCGCCGGGGATCGACGCCGGGATCATCGCCTCACGGCTGCTCTCGATCGGCGCGAACGCGCGCAAGCCCTCACCGCTCGCGAAGAGCGTCTTCGCCGGGTTCAACAAGCCGTTCGCGCAGGGACGCACGGGCTTCGAGTGGCTCAGCCGCGATCAGGCCGAGGTGCAGAAGTACGTCGACGACCCGTGGAGCGGCCACTCGGTCTCGAATCGCTTCTTCACCGACATGCTCGTCGGCGAGCGCGAGGCGTGGATGCGCCAAAACGAGGCGCGGTTGCCGCGCGACCTGCCGGTACTGTTGTTCGCCGGCGACCACGATCCGGTCGGCCGGAACGGCGCCGACGTCACCGAGCTGACCGAACGCTACCGCCACCTCGGGCTGCGCGACGTGCGCGAGATCCTCTATCCCGAAGGCCGCCACGAGATGCTCAACGAGACCAACCGCGACCAAGTCACCGCCGACGTCCGCGCCTGGATCGACGAGCGCACGTAATGAAAAGACGACGCTTACCCTTTCGATAGGAAGGGCAGCGCTTGCCATTGAAGCGCGATCGCAACTGGAGGGTGTGTATGAGTATTTCGCGCGACGGGTTTCTACGCGGCGCAGCCGCCGCGTTTGGTGCGGCCGGGATGCCGGTTCTCGCGGTCGGCACTGCGGTCGCCGCTTCGCCCGCCGAAGTGCAGTCTGACTATCTCGAGTACTTCTTCTTACGGAGCAAGGGCGCGGGCGGACCGGTCATGACGTTCCGGCAGCTCGATAGGCCCCCTGAAGCGCTCGCGATGACCGCGCACAGCCGCGGCCCGCAGTTGTGGAAATTCAGCCCGTGGAGCAACAAGAACGCTCGGTACATCAACATCGTGACCCACGAGGTCAGCGGTGATTCCGGCGCGTTGACCCTGGACGGAAGCAGGCTGTCGATCGAGCGGACTGCTGCGACTCAGAGGCAACAATGGTCGATCACATCGACCAATCAGATCGTCTGCGCGGCGAACGCTGAGCTCGCCCTTTCCGTCAAGGGCGACGTCTACGAGATGGCGCGGTCGAACCCCGACGACCCGAACCAGCAGTTCGAGACGCTGTTCCCCTCGGACTTCGTCTACGTCCGCCACTGCTGGACCGGCCGGTTCCTGACCGGCGATCTGAAGGGCGGCGTAACCTGGAATCTCCTGCAGCCGGCACGGGACGACTACCAGCAGTGGGGCGTGACGTCCGACGGATTCTTGGTGAACCGCGCGACCGCCCAGGTGGTGCAAGTCTCCTCCATCGCGAGTTCCGGCGGAACGTGCACGCTGGGCTCGCAAACCGCGCTCGGGCCAAACGCGCTCAATCAGCGCTTCGATTTCAACCGGCTGGACGGCTCGGTACACCTCCGGCTCACCAGCAACGGTACGGAGTACGCACTCGTCAACAGCGGAATCGACACCGTTGCGCAAGTCGTTCCAGCGGTCGCCGGCGATCAGAAGCAACTCATCGAGCTCATATCGCCGTTCCAGTTCTTCGGGCTTCTCAACGGCGCGTCGGCGAACAATCATGATCAGTGGCTGTCACGTCACGGCAATAGCGTAGCGTTCGAGCCCGCGCTGACGGCGAGCATCTACCAACTGTTCACCGTGTCGCGCTACGGCGAGATCATCAGCCTGGTCGACGGATATGTACTGCAAAGCCTCGGCAACGGCAAGACGCCGGCATTCGTCGATCCCGCACCGGACCCGATCGGGTGGGAGTCGACGACGTTCAGATACGACCCCGCGGCGGGCGTTGAACCGCGCAATGGCGGAGCCGGCATCATCGCGCTGCGCGGGGAGCCATCACTCGGCTTGATCGAGGCCGGGCCGCCGGAGATGTACAGTCCACTCGTCTCTCCGGCGGGCGGCAACCAAGTGTGGAAACTCGTCGGGCCGGCCGACAGCATCTTTAGCGAACACACCGATCTCGCGCGCCAGTTCTTTGCGAATCCCGCTCCGCTGCCTGGCCATGCCGCCGCCATGGCTGCGCCGGACGCGGCCACGACCGCACTCACCGCGCAGCTCGACAAAACCACGAAAGTCATCTTGACGCTCATCGTGGGCGTTCTCGATATCGTGGCGGGAATCTCCGTCGGCAGCGTTTCGAACGGCGTCGTACAACGGCTGGCCGTGATCCTGCTCGGCGAGGCAAACATCGCCAACAAGATCGCGGTCATCATGGGCGGCACCTGCAGCGTCGCGAGCATCATCGGCGTCGCCGATGCGATCACGAAAGCGCATCTTTGGTACAAGCTGTTCGATTTGCTGCTGCCGAGCAGTTTCTGGGGCTGGACGCTGACGATCTTGAAACTCGCCGTGACGGTCGCATCCTACGTGATCGGCGTCGGAGTCGCGATCACGGGCGCGAAGATCGCGCTCGTCGTAGCACAGATCCTCTATATCATCAAGTCCGACGCCGCCGAGTCAATGCGAGAAGCAGCGCTCGTCGCAGCGCACGCACGTCGGCTGCAAAGCGCGCCCCACTAGCGCATCGTAACCGAATCTTCTTACCGCTGCATCTGATATCAGTCGACGAAGATGTCCTCGGCGAGCGGGGTGCCTGGCGAGACGGCGTAGCTGCCGAAGTCGGTGGTGCCTTCGGCGCGTAAGACGTCCTCGTCGATGAAGGTGTTGCCGGTGCAGGTGCGCGGGTCGCGGTTGAGGATCGCGTAGGCGGCGTCGGCGACGATGTCCGCTTTGCGGGATGCGCGGACCGTCGCTTCGCCGCCGAGGAGGTTCAGCGCGGCGGTCGCGATCGTGGTGCGCGGCCACAGGGCGTTGGCGGCGATCCCGGTTGCACGAAACTCGGCGGCGAAGGCCAGCGTCAGCAGCGTCATCCCGTACTTCTTGAAGGTGTAGGCCGGCGCGCCGGCGAGCCACTTCGACTGCAGCGCGATCGGCGGTGAGAGCGTCAGGATGTGCGGCGAGCGGCCAGCCTTAGCGGAGGCCTCGAGGTGCGGCAGCGCGGCTCGGGTGACGAGATAGGTCGCGCGAGGTCCGATCGCGGTCATGAGATCGAACGACTTGGTGTCGACCTGAGCCAGCCCGCCGAGCCGGATCGCGCTGGCGTTGTTGACCACGATGTCGATCCCGCCGAAGCGCGCGACGCCGGCCGCGACGGCCTGCGCGATCTGGTCGTCGGAGCGCACGTCGCAGGCGATGGCTAGCGCGCGCCCGCCGGCCTCTTCGATCTCCGCCGCCGCGGTGAAGATCGTCCCCGGCAGCTTGGGGTGCGGCTCGGTCGTCTTCGCGGCGACGACGACGTTCGCACCGTCCCGGGCGGCCCGCAGCGCGATCGCCAGACCGATCCCGCGGCTCGCGCCGCTGACGAAGAGCGTCTTGCCGGCCAGGCTCACCCGCGCGTGCCGCGTTGGAAGAAGGCCGCCATCACCGCGCGCGCCTCGGCTGACTGCACGCGCTCCTCGAACACCGCGCCCTCGCGGGCGATCGCCTCGGTGATCGCGGCGCGGTCGTGGTGCAAGAGCCGTTTGGTCGCGCGCACCGCGCCGCGCGGCTTGGCGGCGACCGCGCGTGCGGCCGCCTCGGTGACGGCGTCGAGCTCGTCGTCGGCGACGATCTTGGTGATGAGACCGGCGCGCTCGGCCTGTTGCGCGTCGATCGGTTCGGCCAGGAACAGCGCGGCGCCGGTGCGCGCGTTGCCGAGCAGCCGCGGCAAGAGCACCGTCGAGCCGGCCTCGGGGACGATCGCCAGGTCGACGAATGGGAGGCGGAAGCTCGCCGAGGGTGCGGCGTAGACGAGGTCGGCGTGCAGCAGCATCGTCGTCCCGATCCCGACCGCGGCGCCGCGCACCGCGACGACCAGCGGGACGTCGGTCGTCGCGAGGCCGAGCAGGAACCGGATCGCCGGCGCATCGCCGTTGGCCGGCGGCCGCTCGAGGAAGTCGCGCAGGTCATTCCCGGCGCAGAAGGTCGGCCCGTGCGCGCTGATCAGCAGCGCGCCGACGTCGGCGTCGGCCGCCGTCGAGACCGCGTCGGCGAGTACCTCGTACATCGCGCGGGTCAGCGCATTCTTCTTGTCGGGCCGGTCGAGGACGACGTGGCGCACGCCGTCGCGATCGGTTACGGTGATGCCGAGCGAGGTCATCCTCGCCTCTCCGCTCGCCGCCAGGGGTTTCCTGCCCGCGGGCTGCGAACGCAGTCGAACGCCTGCTCTGGACCCAGGCCTGGCGCAGGATCACCTGGTACTCGAAGCGAGTGGAAGCCCGTCCCGCCGCGGTCCTGGTGATCGAGGACGAGACGCAGATGCGGCAGGTGCTGGACATCGGCCTGACCCAACGCGGCTTCACCGTGCACGCCGTGGCTGATGGTCCGGCCGGGTTGCGGCTGCTCGACTGCGAAGAGGTCGACGTCATCCTGCTCGACCTCATGCTGCCGACGATCGACGGCATCACCTTGATCCCCATGCTCCGCCGCGCGACCGAGGCACCGATCGTCATGCTCTCGGCGCGCGGTGACGTCGACACGAAGATCGCCGGCCTCGAGGCCGGGGCCGACGACTACCTCGCCAAGCCGTTCGACTTCAACGAGCTGGCGGCGCGCCTGCGCTCGGCCCTCCGCCGCCCGCTGCTGCGCGACGTCACGACGATCTCCTTCGCCGACCTCCAGCTCGACCTCGCGCGGCGGACGGCGCAACGCGACGGTGCGGAACTCCGGCTCTCGGCGCGCGAATTCGATCTGCTTGCCACCCTGGCGCGCACGCCGCAGCGCGTCTATACGCGCCGTCAACTGATCGACCTGGTGTGGGGCGAGGAGCGTGACGTGAGCCCCGGGACGGTCGAGAGCTACATCAGCTACCTGCGTGCCAAGGTCGACCGCCCGGCACAGCGGCCACTGATCCACACGATCCGTGGCGTGGGGTACAGCGTCCGATGACCGCCCGGAGCCGACGCCGGCAACTCGGCGTACGAAGCGTCGTCGGCGCGTTCGCAACGCTGACCGTGGTCGTCCTCGCGGCCGCTGCCTGGGGGTTGCACGCGCTCGCCGCCGACCAGCAGGCACGGGTCGACACCGCCGCGCGCGCCGTGCCGGCGCTCTATCGAGCCCAACGGGCGCGCGGCGACGCGCCGGCCGACGCGGTGCGCGACGTCGCGATGACGCTGGCGCGTGACGGCGTGCGCGTCTTCCCGTTCCCACCGCCGGGGCCGAGCGGCGGCGCGTTCTTCCCGCCCCCGCCACCCGGCGGCCCGGGACTCGTACCGCTCTCGCTGCTCGGCCTGCATCCGGTGCGCGTCGCCGTCGGGGACGTCGGCCTGCTGGTTGGGATGGACGTCGGGCGCTTCGAAGCCGTCGCGACCCCAATCATCTTCGGCGCGCTGGCGACGATCGGCGTCGCGGCCCTCGTCCTGGGCTTCGTGCTGGTCTCGATTCGGCAGGCGGCGCTGCAACCGCTGCGGCAAACGACGGCCGCCTTGCGACGGTTCGCGCGGCGCGACTTCACCCCCGAGCGGATCGAGGCCGGCGACGACTCGCTGATCGGCGAGCTGGCATCGGCGTACACCGCCGCCGCGCACGTCGTCGCTGCGGCGTTCGACGAGCGCCGGCGCGCGGAGCTCGAGATGCAGCGCTTCGTCGTCGACGCCGGCCACGAGCTGCGTACGCCACTGAGCGTCCTGATCGGCTTCGTCGACGTGCTGCAAGAGGGGCGGCTCGACGATGCCTCGAGCCAGCGCCTATACGCGGCGATGCGTGTCGAAACTGCGCGCATGCACCGCCTGATCGAGGCGTTGATCACGCTGGCACGGCTGAACGAGCCGACGGTGCACGAGCAGGGCGCCACGGTCGACGTCGAGGCGCTCGCCGGGACGGTGCGCGACGCGCTGGCGCACGTCGCCGATGACCGCACCATCGCCGTCCGGACGCTCGGTCCGGGCGCGTACGTGCGCGGTGGCGAGAACGACGTCTACGACGTGCTCTACCACTGCGTCGACAACGCGCTCAAATACGGCGCACGGTCCGATGTCGAGATCGCGATCGAGACCGTGTCCGACGCGGTGACGGTGACGGTGACCGATCGCGGGCCTGGGATGTCGGCCGACGAACGGCGCCAAGCGTTCGACCGTTTTTACCGGGGAACGCAGACGCGCATCGTGCCGGGCTCGGGTTTGGGTTTGGCCATCGTCAAACGCGCGGTCGAACGGCTGAACGGCAGCGTCCAACTGCTCGGCGAGGAGGGTCGCGGGACGCGCGTCGTGTTGACGCTGCCCCGCGCCCCTGCCGTTCCTCAGCTCGAGGAGTACTGATCCGCGAGCGAGTGCTCGATGATCGAGAGCGCCGCCAGGGCTTGCCGCTGGATGTCCGCGGCGGTCAGGCCGTTCGAAAGCGTCGCCGAGGTCGACGACGACGAGGAGCTCGACCCGCCGCCAGCGGACTGGAGTCCCGAGTTCGAGCTTTGTGCGTTCTGCACGGTAGACGTCGACGACGAAGACGTTCCGTCGAGGACCGCCTCGATCTGCGCGGCGAGGGTCGAGGTGTCCGTCCCCGCACTCTCCGCGTTTTGCAGAATCGTCTCGATCTGTGACTTCTGGTCGTCGGTCAGACCGCTCGAACTGCTTGGCGGCGGCGGTGGCGGCGGCGGCGGCGCGCCGAGCGCCTGGAGTGACTGCAGATCCGACTGCAGCGTCGACTGTTGGCTGGTCGTCAGGACCGCGTCGATTTGGGTCAGCACATCGCTCGGCGACAGGCCTTGCGTCTGGGCGTTCTCGAGGATCGACTGGATCTGCGACTTCTGACTGTCGGTGAGGTCGAGGTTGGTGAACGGATCGCTCGTCGCGCTGGAACTCGAGCTGGTGGACGAGTCGTCGCTCGTCGACGAGCTCGTCCCGTCCGACGTGCTCGACGAGGATGAGCGTGAGGTCGACGAGCCGGTCGAGGACGGCGAGGTGCCGTTGATGATCGCCTGGATCTGCTGCTCAAGCTCGGCCGCGGTGAGATCGTCGGTCTGGGTGGTCTTGAGAAGCGCCCGGATCTCGGTGCGCTGTTTCTCGGTCAGGTCTGCGAACCCGCGCAGGGACGTCGAACCGTCAGTGCTGCTGGAGCTGGTTGTGCTGCTCGAGGATAGCAAGGCAGCCCAACCGGTGTTTTGGATACCGCTCATCGGTACCAGCCTTTCCGTGTGGATGCGAGTGATGGTCGGGGGCGGCCCAGCGAGCGGGCCGACTCCTGCCGGTTCCATCGGGCGCGATCCTTGACGGAGGCTTGAGCCTCCAAGCTCCCGGCAAGAAATCAGGCCGATCCGCCGACCATGCCCGCCGACGCCGCCGACGCGCTCCACGACCTGGCGCTCGCGTTCGCACGCGACGGACACCGCTTCGCAGCCTGCGGCGCAGCGCGGCGCGCCCTCGCGATGCGGCCGGACTTCATCGCAGCGCACCTCACGCTTGGGCGCGTGCGACAGCAGATCGGCGACCGCGCCGGCGCGATCGCCGCGTTCGAGGCGGCGCGCGGTGTCGCGCCGCGCAACGCCGCCGTGCTGCGCGGGCTGGCCGAGGCGTACCGGCGTGGAAACCGGATCGACGACGCGCTGGTCGTCGCCGATCTCGCGCTGCGCTGCTCGCCGGGCTCGGCGCGGAGCCTGTGCTGCTTGGCGAACGCATACGTCGCGGACGGGCAGTACGCCGATGCGGCTACGCTCTACCGGACGGCGCAGAGACTCGCACCGGACCTGCCGGATGCCGACTGCGGCCTTGGCGTCGTGCACCTGATGAATGCCCGTTGGGGCGCGGCGGACGCAGCCTTCAGGCGTGCCCAGGAACTCGCGCCGCATCTGGCAGAGATGCGCTACAACCGCGCGCTGCTCGACCTGCGCTTCGGGAGGTACCGCGAGGGCTTCGCCGGATACGCTGCGATCGCGCAGACCGCCGGCGACGCGTCGGGTTACTATTATCTTGCCGCCGACGTCCCGTTCTGGGACGGTACGCCGCTGCACGGGCGGCGGCTGCTGATCGCCGCCGAGCAGGGGATCGGCGATCACCTCATGATGGCACGCTTCTTCGCGCAGCTGCCGAAGTACGGCGCGGCGATCGCGATCGAGACGCCACCGTCGCTGGTCACTCTCTACCGGCGCAGCTTTCCGCAGCTCGAGGTCCTCCCCTACGACCGCATCCTCGCGCCGAGCGCGATGGACATCCATCTCCCCATCATGCACTTCCCGGGCGTACTGGGCGTCGCGCGGGCCGCCGACCTCATGCCGCCGGCGCCCTACCTTCGACCCGATCCGGCGCGCGTCGCCGCGCTCCGCGCGAGTCTGCGGCTCGATCCGCAACGCCGCCACATCGGGATCGTCTGGCGCGGCAATGCTGAGCATCCGCTCGACCGCGAACGGTCGTCGTCGCTGGCCGACTGGGCGGCGCTGGCAGCCGTGCCGGGCACGTGCTTTCACGCGTTGCAGGTGGACGCAACGGCCGACGAACTCACGGCGGCCCCGTTTCCGCTCGCTCCGACCCATGCGCATATCGCCGATTTCGATGACACCGCGGCACTCGTGACGCTGCTCGACCTCGTGATCACCGTCGACACCGCGACCGTCCACCTCGCCGGCGCGCTCGGCCGTCCGACGTGGCTGGCGAACGCACACGTCGGCGACGCCCGCTGGGGGATCGCCGCGACCACGACACCGTGGTACCCGAGCCTGCGCATCTTCCGTCAACCCACGCGCGGCGCGTGGACCCCAGTCTTCGCGGCGATGGCAGCCGCGCTCCGCGGCTAAGTGCCGTCGGGAGCAGTACCCTCGGGCGGGGGCTCGTGGCGGGCGAGGCGTTCGAAGAGATCGCGCGCGATTCGCAGGACGTCGCGCTCGGCGGCCGTGAGCGCGTGGGTGAGCGCGCCGGCGAGGCGGGCGTCGCGGCGCAGCATCTCGGCGGCGAGGCTCTGGCGCCCCAGCAGCGTGATCGCGATGACGCGGCGGCGCTGGTCCCCCGGATCGGGCGTGCGGGTGATCAGCCCGCGCTGCTCGAGCCGAGCGAGCATCCGGGTCATCGACTGCGGCCGGAGGCGCTCCCGGTCGGCCAGCTCGCCGGCAGACAGCGGACCGGCGCGGTGCAGGGTCCCCAGCAGGCTGAGCTGCTCGAGGCTCGGCCCCTCGGGCGCGCGGTCCGCCCGCAGGCTGCGCTGGAACCGCGCGACGGCGGTTCGCAAGGCCCGCGCCTCAGCGGCGATCTCCTGATTGGGCTCCATCTCCTACGCAGGGTTCAACGCTTTTCGCGCCGAGGCATCCCTCGCATGAGGTGACCCACGCCGCGGCCGGTTGACAATGCTACGCAGAGCGTACTACTTTAGGGCGGTGATCGGCAAGCAGACGGAAGGCACGCGAGGCCCGGACCGCGGCCTCATCATCGCCTGGGCGGTCGGGACGGCGGTCGCGGTCGTCCACCTGGCCCTGGCCGGCCGGTACGACGCGTTCCGCAACGAGCTGTACTACATCGTCTGCGGGCGGCACCCGGCGTTCGGCTACGTCGACCAGCCGCCGCTGGTCCCGCTGCTGGCGGCGGCGACGCAGCTCTTCGGCGACGACGTCTGGCTGTTGCGCCTGCCGGCGGTCGCCGCCGCGGTCGCGCTGGTCGCGGTGACCTATCGGCTCGTGCGCGAACTGGGCGGCTCGGCGGCCGCCGTGACGCTGGCGACGGTCGCCGTCGCGATCGCACCGCTCTTGGCCGGCGTGACGACGGCGCTCACCACCGCGACCTTCGAGCCGCTGGCGTGGACGCTGGTCGCGCTGCTGGTGACCCGCGCCTGGCTGCGCGACGACCGGCGCGCGCTGGTCTGGGCGGGACTCGTCGCCGGGATCGCGTTCGAGGCGAAGTACGGGATCGCGATCTGGCTCATCGCGCTCGGGCTAGGTTTGGTCTGCACGCCGGCGCGGGCGATGTTCCGCTGGCCGCAGTTGTGGCTCGGCCTGCTGATCGCGGCCGCGATCGCGGCGCCGAACGTCATCTGGCAGACCGTGCACGGCTGGCCGTTCTTCATCGTCATCCACCAGTTCGTCGTCCTCGATCCGGTGCGCGGCGGGCCGATCCGCTTCGCGATCGGGCAGCTCTTCGCGCTCAACGTCGTGCTAGCGCCGCTCTGGCTGGCCGGCGTCATCGCGCCGTTCGTGCGCGCCGACCTCGCGCGCGTGCGCTTCCTGGCGATCGCCTTCGTTGCGGCGAGCGTGCTGATCGTCGCGACGCACGGCAAAGACTACTATCTCTCGGGCGCGTATCCGACGGTCTTCGCGGTCGGCGCGGTCGCCTGCGCCGGCCTGGTCGGCTGGTTGCGCGCGCTTTGGCTGACGCTGGCGGTCGCGCAGTCGGCGTTGCTCGCGCCGGTCGTGCTGCCGATCCTTCCGCCGCCGGTGTTGGAACGCTATCTCGACGCGACGCACCTGCGACCGCCGCCCGACGAGCGGGCCGCCGTCGGCGCGCCGCTGACCCAAGTCTTCTCCGACGAGTTGGGCTGGCGTAGCCTGGAGCGCTCGGTCGCGGCCGCGTACAAAGCCTTACCGCCGGCCGATCGCGCGCGGGCGGCGATCATCACCGTCGACTACGGCGAGGCGGCGGCGCTCGACGTCTACGGCGCGCGCGACGGCTTGCCGCCGGCGCTCAGCGGAAACGACCAATATTTCTTGTGGGGTCCCCACGACTACGACGGCAGCGTGATCCTGCACGTCAACGGCGATCTCGCCCGTTGGCAGCGGGTCTGCCGCTCGAGCCAGGTCGTCGGCACCTTCGGCGCGCCGTACGCGATGCCGTACGAGAACGATCGGCCAATCATCCTCTGCCGCGGCCTGTTGCGAGACCTGCGCGAGGTTTGGCCCCGCTTCCGCCGCTACGGCTGACGTCGCTGCCGGCGTCGTTCAGCGTGCCAGCAGCGCCGCAGCCCCGAGCGCGAGCGGCGTCGCGAGCGCGCCGACGGCGACGAACCGCAGCGGTGAGACGCGCACGCCGGCGCGGTCCAGGATCGCCAACCAGAGCACCGTCGCGAGCGAACCGTTGACGCTGAAGTTCGGACCGATGTTCACGCCGAGCAGCGCCGCCGAGATCAGCGGCGTCGCGGGATGCGCGCCGGCGACGAAGCGTCCGAGCTCGAGGCCGACCGGCAAGTTGTTGACGGCGTTCGACGCGGCCGCGGCCGCGCCGGCGACCGCGAGCTGCGCCACGGGTTGCGCGAGCTGGCCGGCCCAGGCGAAGAGCGCACGCGGGAGGGCGGCGGCGCCGGCGAGATCGAGCGCCTCGACGATCACGAACAGTCCCATCGTCAACACCACGATCGGCCAGTCGATCCCGCGCGCGATCGTCAGGGGCGCGTCGCGCCGCCGCGTGACCGAGACCAGCATCGCCAGCACGCCCAGCGCGAGGGTGACTGTCCCGAGCGCACCGCCGCGCGAGGCCGTCTCGACCAACGCGATCGCCGCCAGCGTGAGCGTCGCGAACGCTGCCGTGCGCGGGCGCTGCACGTCGCGCTCGTGCCGGCCCAGCGGTACGCGCAGTTCTTGCCGAAAGACGAGCATGAGGACCGCGTACGTCGCGACGACCGCCGCCAGCGAGGCGAGGCCGAAGGATGCCAGCCACGCGCCCAGCGGCGGCATTCCACCGGCGAAGAAGAGCAGATTCGCCGGGTTGGCGATCGGGAGCACGGTGCTCGCGGCATTCGCAACCAGCGCGCAGGCGAAGGCGTACGGCAGCGGCGTGGCGTCGGCTTCGGCGACCACCACGAGCACCGCCGGCGTGAGGACGACGATCGTCGCGTCGTTCGAGAGGAAGGTCGTCGTCACGACGCCGGCCGCATAGACGAGCGCGAGCAATCGCCGGGGCGAACCCTTCGCCGCGCGCACCGCGACGGCCGCGACCCAGGCGAAGACCCTCTCGACGCGGGCGAACTCCGCCAGCGCCATCATCCCGATCAGGAACAGGTAGACGTTGAGCCCACGCCCCAGCGCGGCACCGGCCTGCGCCGGCGCAACGGCTCGACTCGCGACGAGCAGAATCGCCCCGCCGGCCGCCCACCAGGCAGGGTTGCTCCGCCACGGGCGCACCAACACGCCGGCCAATGCCGCCACCGCGATCGTGAGGGCCAGCTCGGGCAAAGGCGGTTAGGCGCTGGCTCGCGAGGGGCGGTGCAGGTGGGCGTTCCCGTAGACCGGGATGCCGCCGACGATCGTCGCGATGACCCGGTAGTCGTCGCTCCAGATCGAGAGGTCGGCGCGCTTGTTCGGCTCGAGCGTCCCCAGCTCGCGGTCGAGGTTCAACAGGTGGGCCGGGGTGCGCGTCGCCGAGATGATGGCGCGTTCGAACGGGATGTCGGCGTAGGCCATCAAATTGCGGACCGCCTGATCGATCAGCAGCGCGCTGCCGGCGATCGTGCCGTCCTCGGCGCGCACGACGCCGCCTTCGATGCGATAGTTGCTGCCGGCCGGCGGCATGTTGTCCGTCGCCAGCACGAGGCGCTCGTGAAGCGTGCGATAGAGCAGGTCGACCATCGGCGGCGAGACGTGGTACCCGTCGCAGATCAACTGCACCGTCGTGCGCGTCTCTTGGATGAAGGCGGCCAGGATCGACGGATCGCGGTGGTCGAGCGGCGGCATCGCGTTGAACGCGTGGGTGATCGTGCGGAAGCCGATCCCGATCGCCAGCACGCCTTCGCGGTATTTTGCCGACGTGTGGCCGGCCGAACAGACGATCCCCTGATCGAAGAAGAAGCGCGCGACGTTGTCGACGCCCTCCGCTTCGGGCGCCATGGTGACCATCACCAGCGCACCGTTGCAGGCCTCGATCATCTCCTGAGCGCGTTCGATCGTCGCGGGGAGGACCCACTCGGCGCGGTGGACGCGCCGGAACTTCGGGTTGAGGAACGGTCCTTCGAAGTGGACGCCCAGGCAGCGCGCGCCGATCGGCTCGCCCGCCTCGAAGAGCTGATTCGCTGCCTCGGCGACCTCGGCCGCGGCGTGCATCATCGACTCCCACGGTGCGGTCATCACCCCGGCGAGGTAGCCGGTCGCCCCCTGACGAGCATACGCCCGCGAGGCGACCTCGACCGCGTTCCCCTGGTCCCGGTTGAAGAGCAGCTCGTCGGCCCCGTTGGTGTGGACGTCGATCAGGCCGGGCGCGACGATCGCGCCGTCCGGCGGGCGAACGTCCGACGGACCGCTCTCCGGCAAGATGCGGGCGATTCGCCCGCGTTCGATGGCGATCCGACCGTGGGTCAGCGTGCCGTCGCCGATTGCGAGCCGAGCGGGACCGAGGATATAGGTGTCGGGCACGTGGGGCCCGATTCGGGGGCGGTCGGAACGGGACCCCTTGGCGGCACCCCGCGCGAGCGGCGTTTCGCTATGCGGGATCGCTATCGCCGGCCGAAAAAGCGCCCCAGGAACGAGGCGCGGCCGGGTGCCTCGGCCGGGGGTGCGGCCGACGCGAGGCGTTCGCGTTCGGCGCGCTCGCGCTCGGCGCGGGCCAGCCGCGCCATGTGTTCCTCGGCGTGCGCTTGGAGCGTCTCGCGCAGTGCGAGCAGCTCGTTCCAGCCGGCCGGCGCGCGCCCGGCGGCGAGCGCCTCGCGATAATCCTGCGTCGAGACGGTAAAGATCCGCTGCGGCACGATCGCGCGCTCGCGCAGGTAGCGCTCGGCGAGCATGACGACGTTGCGGCGTTCGGCGGCGTCTTCGTGATCGGCCATCGTGTGAACGAACGTCATCGGCTTCCCACCCTCCGCGATCCGCGCGTACAACTCCAGCTCGCGGTCGGAGAGTTGGCGCGAGAACAGCGCGACGATCTCGCTCGCCGCCGACGAGGCCGCGCGCACGATCTCGCCGGCCAGCGGGTTGCCGGAGTCGAAGGCCGGCGTATGGACCAGGACGAGCTGCGGCGGGAGCGTCCACGGCGTCTCGACCAACAGCGGCGTGCGCGTCGCGGCCTCGAGCGCCGAGTCGAGCGGGATCGGGTTCCAGCCGGCGTCGTCGCCCAGCGCGTAGACGCGATGTCGCGGACCGTAGCGGACGTGAACGGGGAAGCGCATCTCGATCTCGCCGCCCTCGTCGGGCAGGACGCGCTCGCCGGCGAATGCGTTGATCAAGCTCGACTTGCCGCGTTTGAAGGCGCCCAGCACGGCGACTCGCCAGCGCTCGGGACGCAAGCCGTGCTCGTAGGTCAGCGGATCGAAGCGCGCCGACGTCGCCGTCGCGGCGCGCTCGCGGCCGGCGGCGGGGTCGAGTGGGATCGCCGGGTCGGCGCGCTCGGCGCGTTCGATCCGGCTCTCGCGAGCGAAGGACTCGGTGCGCGTCTCGACGCGTGTCGCGAGCGCGCGCGCCGCTACGGCGCCCTCGCGCGCGGCGCGCGCCGCAGCGGGCCGATCGTCGCCGGCCGCATGTGCGGCGAGCGCGCGGTCGAGCGGTCCGAGCGCCTCGTCGCGTACGCGCGGAGCGAGCCGTCCGAGTCGTGCACCGAGTCCGTCGCCGACCGCCGCGACGCGCGTGGCGATCCCGTCGACGTAGCCGGCGAGTTCGGCGTCGAAGGCCGGGTAGATCGACGCGTCGAGATCGGCGCTGAGTTCGCGCTTCATGTACGCGCCGGGCGGCGCGGCGGCGAAGCGGCGCGCGATCGCGTCGACCAGCCCGACGGCCGGGCCGCCCAGCGCGCCGAGCACGATCGAGGAGCGCAGTCCGGTCTCGAGGTCGGTGCTCCAGGCGCCGCTGGCGGGGTCGGCGCCGAACGCGCGCGCGGCGTCCTCGGTGACCGGCAGCCGTTCGGCGGCGAGCGCGTCGAGCAGCGGCCCGAGCGCGCCGGCGGGATCGGCGCCGCGCGCGGCGTCGACGACGGCGCCGGAGGCGGTGCGCACCCCGTCGCGCAGCCGTTTGGCGACCAGCTCGGCGGCGTCGGCCGCGAAGCGCCCGATGGCGCTGGCCAGCACGTCGTCGACGAGGATGTGCAGTTTCGCGCGGTCGCGCAGCCGCGCCACGTCGGCCGTGTCGAGCGCGCGCAGCAGCGTGCGCACGAGCGCGGCGCGCATCGCCTCACCTTGCGCGCGCAACGCGTCGGCGACGGCCGTTCCGGTCGCTGCGAGTTGCGCCTGCGCGTCGGCGGCGGCGGCGTCGAGCGCGTCGAGCGCCGGCGCGATCGCAGCGCGCCGCGTACGCAACGCCTCGCCGGGTGCCTCGAGCGCCTCGGCGTCGAAGGCCAACGCGTCGGCGGCGCGCGTCGCGATGCGGCGCGCCTCGGCGGCGGCGCGGCGCAGGCGCGAGCGCCCGGTCGTGGCGACCAGCGAGGCGTCGAGCGCGTCGAAGAACTCGCGGAAACGGCTCTGGGCGAGCAGCGTCTCGTCGCCGGTCAAGAGCCCCTCTGCATACTCGCGTGCCGAGAGCGGAAAGACCGGCGTCCCCGGCGCATGCAGGGTGGCTTGCGCGACGATCCGCTGCGCGGCGGCCTGCCAAGCCTCGCGTTCTCCCTCCTTCATGCGCCACAGGTCGATCTTGGTCTGCACGATGAAGACCGACTCGATGTAGCGGCGCACGATCCCCAAGAACGACGCGTCGCCTTCGGTAAACGGCTGCTGCGTGTCGATCAGGTACAGGACGGCGTCGGCGCCCGGGAGATACGAGAGCGTCGCGCGGCGGTGGGCGGGGTTGATCGAGGCCAGCCCCGGCGTGTCGGCGACGACGAAGCCGACCCGCAAGAACGGTGAGTCGACGCCGACGCGCACCAGCACCGGGGCGCTGGCGTCTTCGGCGTCGGTCGCGTCGTGCAGCTTTCCCTCTTCGCCGACCGCGACGAAGCGGTCGAGCCGGCCGAGCGGGACGCGCTCCTCGCGCCCGTCCGCGTAGACGGCCGTCGCGCGCTCGTCACTCGCGTAAGAGAGCTCGGTGATCGTCGCGGTCGAAGGGTTGATGTCGGTCGCCAGCAGGCCGACGATGCGGCGGCCACCGGCGCGCTCCTCGAACTCGACCCGGCCGAGCAGCGCGTTGAGCAGAAACGACTTGCCGCTGGAGAACTCGCCGACCACGGCCAGCACGAAGCGCCCTTCGCGCAGCCGGCGGGCGGTGCGCTCGAGCGCCGCCGCGTCCTCGTCGGCGTCGTGCCAGCGCGCCGCCGTTCCGACCACGGCGCGCAGCTCGTCGAGCGCCGCGGCGACGTCGTCGCGCGCCGCGCGATAGCGTTCGAGCGGATCGCTTACGACTGTAGTAACTGCAGCACCTCGTCGCGGTGGAGCTCCATCAGCTCCTTGGTGTCGCCCTCGACGTTGAGGCGCAGCAGCGGCTCGGTGTTCGACTTGCGCACGTTGAACCACCAGCCGGGGTACTCGACCGTCAGGCCGTCGAGGTGGTCGATCTTCGCGCCGCGGAAGTGGGCTTCGAGCGCGTCCATCTTCGCGTCGGCGTCGGCGACGGTCGAGTTGATCTCGCCGGAGCGAAAGCGCGTGTTGAACGGCGCGATCGCCTGGGTGATCGTCTCGCCTTCTTCGCTGAAGAGGTCGAGGCACTGCATGAGCGCGATCATCCCCGAGTCGGCGAACCAGTTGTCGCGGAAGTAGAAGTGGCCGCTGTGCTCGCCGCCGAAGGGGATGTTCTGCTCGCGCATCAGCGGCTTGATGAGCGAGTGGCCGACTTGCGAGCGCACCGGGATCCCACCGTGGGCGAGGACCGCCTCGGGGACGCTGCGCGAGCAGATGAGGTTGTAGAGGATCTTCGAGCCGGGGTACTTCTTGAGCGTCGCGACGCCGACCGCGGCCGTGACGATGCTGCCGTCGGGGAAGCCGCCGCGTTCGTCGACCAGGAACATGCGGTCGGCGTCGCCGTCGAAGGCGGCGCCGAGATCGCAGCCGCGTTCGAGGACGAGCTTGCGCAGGTCGAGCTTGTTCTCGTCCTCGATCGGGCTGGCCGGATGGTTCGGGAACGTCCCGTCGAGCTCGAAATAGAGCGGGATCACCTCGACTTGCGGCAGGTGCTGAAAGACGTAGGGCACGGTCAGCCCGGCCATCCCGTTGCCGGCGTCGATCGCGATCCGGTACGGCTTGATCTTGGCGGGGTCGCGGATGAAGGAGATGCAGTGCCGCCCGAAGTCGTCCAGGATCGCGCGCTCCGCGACGCGGCCGGGCCTAGCCGGCATAGTGAACGCGCCCGAGAGCGCGAGGTCGCGGATGGCGCCAAGGCCGGTGTCGAGCGAGATCGCCTGCGCCTGTTCGCGGCAGAACTTGAGCCCGTTGTAGGCGGCCGGGTTGTGCGAGGCCGTGATCATCACGCCGCCGTCGAAGCCGTAGTGACCGACCGCGAAGTACAGCGCATCGGTCGAGATCAGCCCGATGTGGGTGACGTCGGCTCCGGCCTCGACCGCGCCGCGGGTCAGGGCGGCCAGGAGCTCCTCGCCCGAAGGCCGCATATCGCGGCCGATGCAGATGTTGGTGCGGCCCAGCGCCTGGACGAACGCGCGGCCGATCCAGTACGCCACATCGGGCGTCAGTTGGGATCCGACGATCCCACGGACGTCGTAGCTTTTGAAGATCGACGTGTCGAACGAATTCGGCATGGCAGCTCGGCTTTCGGAGGGCAAAAGCGTGAAACCTCGGGTCGTCGTGACGCGCCGGATACCCGACGACGGGATCGCGGTGTTGCGCTCGCACTTCGACGTCGACGAGAACCGGGACGACCGACCGTATACCCCGGCGGAGTTGGCCGCACGCGCGCGTGATGCCGACGCCCTGGTGGCGCTGCTGACCGATCGCATCGACGAGGCGCTCCTCGCGCAGTGTCCGCGCTTGAAAGTGGTCGCCAACGTCGCCGTCGGCTACGACAACGTCGACCTCGCCGCGGCGGCCCGCCATGGTGTCGCGGTCACCAACACGCCGGGCGTCCTGACCGACGCGACGGCCGACTTCGCCTTCGCGCTGCTGCTCGCCACCGCGCGGCGGGTCGTCGAGGCCGACCGCTACGTGCGCGACGGGCGTTTTCACGGTTGGCTGATGATGGGCTTCCTGGGCGGCGATCTCGTCGACGCGACGCTGGGGATCGCCGGCTTCGGGCGCATCGGCCAGGCGGTCGCCCGACGCGGGCGCGGCTTCGGGATGCAGATCATCTACTCGGACGAGCAGCCCGCGCCGCAGGCCGTCGAGGACGCGCTCGATGCGCACCGCGTCGACAAGGAGACGCTGCTCGAACGCAGCGACTACCTCTCGCTGCACCTGCCGCTGCTGCCAACGACCCGCCACTTCATCGGCGAGACCGAGCTGCGCGCGATGAAGCGGACCGCGTACCTGGTCAACTCCGCGCGGGGTCCGGTCGTCGACGAGGCGGCGCTGGCGCGCGCCCTGCGCGACGGCGAGATCGCGGGCGCCGGGCTCGACGTCTTCGAGCGCGAGCCCGAGGTCTACCCCGAGCTGCTCGAGCTCGAGAACGTCGTGCTCGCGCCGCACATCGCCTCGGCGACGGTCGGGACGCGCACCAAGATGGCGCTGATCGCGGCCGAGAACGCGATCGCGGCCGTCAGCGGCGCGACGCCGCCGAACCTCGTGCGCGCATAACCGGCGTCCGCGGCGGGCACCGGCCGCGGCGTGCGCGGGTCGGAGGCCGGGTTCTCGCTGATCGAGGTCCTGATCGCGGCGGCGCTGTTCGTCGCGGTCGCGCTGGGCGCGTTCGAGCTGCTGCGCCAGCTGGTCGGCAACGCACAGCACCTCAACGTGCGCCACCTGGCCTACGCTGGGCTCGAACGCCTGAGCGGTCAACTGCGGGCCGAGGCGCGCAGCGCGACCGCGATCTGGTCGAGCGCACCGATGGCGGGGAGCGCCCACGACGGCTGCGTGCAGGTCGACTTCTACGCCGCCGACGCCGGCGGCCCGCGCTTCTGGAGCTACCGCAACTTCCCCAACCACGGCGCGAGCGACGCGCTCCCGCCCGGCGCGCTCGAGCGGCTCGCCGCCGCGGCGCCGATCGCACCCTGCGATCCGAGTGCGACCGGCGCGATCGTGCTGAGCGGGCTGCAGAGCGCACCCAGCGTAACGGAAATCGCGCCGAGTGCGCTGGTCGCGCACGTCGACGCCTATCTCGGCAGCGCCGACTCGGGCTTCGTCGCCGCGAGCGTTCCGCCGACCGCGCCGATCCCGGTCGGCGTGCAGGACGCCAGCGGCAACCCGGTGGCCGGCGGCAACACCGTGCTCGAACTGCGACTCGACACCGCTGATGCCTCGCGGGTCCTCGATCTGGTCGCCGGCGTCGTCCCCAGCGGCTTCACCGAGATCTTGCAGTACACGTGCAGTGCGCGCTGCAACGTCGGCCACGACACCGGCGCGGCCAAGACTCTGACGGCCTGCGCGCTGAGCTGGCAGCAAGGTTGGAGCGAGTACGTCGTGTGGAACGACCCGACCGCCAACCCCGACGGTTCGCTGACGTATCCCGGCGGCTGGTTCATCGCCGGCGCGTTCGTGTTCACCTACAGCGGGACGCGCGCGTCGGACGGTGGGACCGACACGCTGGTCAAGACCGACACCGCTACGAATTGGGACGCCACGCGCAACTACGTGACCGATCCACCGAACCTGCCGACGCCGGCGGGGACGCTGGCCGGCAGCTTCGCTCCGTGGGACGTGATCGCCGAAGCACCGGCGGCCTGGCTGAACGACTTCGGCCCGTACCTCGCCGCCGGCGAAGCGGCGACGATCGACGCGGAGCAGGCGACGTGCAGCGCCGTGCAGGCGCAAGGGAGCAGCGATGGCTTCTACACGAACGGCTGAGCGTGGCTTCACGCTGCTCGAAGTGCTGGTCTGCGTCGGCGTGCTGGCGCTGGCCGGAGCGGCGAGTGCCGGCGCGTTCGCGGCGGTCGCACGTCAGGCGCTACCGGGGACGACGCGCGATTTGGCGCTGATGGTCGGCGAGAACGCGCTGGCGCGGGCGCGCGCGGCGATCGCGTACGCGTCCTCGCCGAGCGCCGACGGCGCGACGTTGTTGAGCGACCGCAGCTGGGGGCTCGTCCCCGGCGCGACCGACGTCGTCGCCGGCGGCGAGCTGCGCGCGAGCGCGATGTGCGGTGCGAGCACGCCGGTGATCCTCCAGCTGCCGATCGCCGCCAGCTACGACATGAGCTCGCAGCGCTTCACCGTCGTGGTGACGTACCCGCGCGACCCGTGCGCGCTCGCGCCCGACGGCAGCATCCCCGCCGCCGACGCGCTGACGCTGACGCTCGGCGAGACGCTGCCGCCGTCGGCCTACCCGCCCGGCCAACTCCTGACGCGCGCGGTCGCAACCCCGGCGCGGATGTAATGCTCGGCACGGCGCTCTGGTTCACGTTCGCGCTCGCGCTGCTGGCCGGCGTCCTGCTCGACGGCGCCGCGGCGTTCGGCCGGGCGGCGCTGCACGCGGCCGCCGATCACGCGATTGAAGCGACGATGCACGATGCGATCGCCGACTATCAGAACGACTTGCAGACCGCGATCGCCGCCGCGAGCGCGCCGCTGGCATCGGCCGATCCGTTTACCGGCGCGCCGCCCGCGCTGGGCGGCTTCGCCGGCGCACTCGCGACGTTGCCGAATCCGCTGCAGAAGACGTTTCCGCCCGATCCCGGCAGCGCGATGCCCTTCACCGTCACCTACACCGTGACGCCGACGACGGTCGCCGCGCCGAGCTGCGCGGCGCTGGCCGGCACGACGTCGGCCGGGCCGGATGCGATCGCCTGGCTTCAGTGCGACGGCTTCGTGCAAGAATCACGGCTCTCGTTGCGCGTCGACGTCCAGGTCCGCGACGCGAACGACGCGGCCGTCTTCGCCGAGCGCGAACAGGACGTGACGCTGCGGCTGTTCGCCGAACCGCCGTACAGCGTCGTCGTCGGCCACAAGGACGGCAGCGCCGACGACCCGACCGACGCCGATCCGCTCGCGCCACCGGTCAACGAAGGCGATCTCGGCGGCGACACCGTCAGCGGCGCGCCGCTCGCCTCACCTAGCCCGTGGCCCGCCGGCGGAACGCTGATCCACGTGCAGTATCAGTGCATCGACGGTGCCGGCGCGTGCGCCAACGCCGCCCCACCCGACCCCGACGCCGCCCTCCAATACGGCACCCAATGGCAAAACGGCAACGCCCCACCACCATGAAGGCGGTTACCGGCTAAGGCTTTTCTCGTTGCTCAGGAAGGTCTCGACGGCTTCGGAGACGGCTTCCGGCTCCTCTTCGTGTGGGAGGAGGCCGCTGGTTGCGAACGTGACGAGGCGTGCGTTCGAGGCGAGGCGCAGGAACTCGTCGGCGTTCGAGCGCGGGGCGAGAGCGCTTGCGCGTTCGCCCCACAGCACCAACAGCGGCGTCGAGAGGAACGGCAGGTCGCGGGCGATCTGGCAGTCGAGGCGGCCGCCGACGAACGCGGCGGGGACGTAGCGCGCACCGGGCTGGTGCGCGACGGCGTAGTAGTGGTCGACCACCTCGTCGGTCACCTGGGCCGGATCGGCGTAGACGCGGTGCTGGAGGAACGAGCGCAGCGACGTCTTCGAGGCCATCACGTTGAACATCGCCTCGCCGAGGATCGGCGTGCGGAAGAGCGTGGTGAGCGTCGCGCCGGAACCGCTGGGCGGTCGGTCGAGCGTCCCGGCCAGGCCGCTCGGGCAGATGACGGCGAGCCGCTCGATGCGCTCGGCGGCGCGGACAGCGGCACGAATCGCGAAGGCGGCGCCGAGCGAGGAGCCGACGAGGGCCGCCGGGCCGCCGTCGAGGACGGCGAGCGCGTCGGCGATCTGGTCGACGAACAGGTCGGTGTCGTAGGCCAGCCGCGGCTTGTCCGAGAGCCCGCAGCCGAGCAGGTCGAACGCGACCACTCGGTAGCGCTGCGCCAGCAGCGGGAAGAGCCGCCGGAACTCGTACGAGGACGCCCCGGCGTAGACGCCGTGCACGAGCACGACCAACGGCCCGGCCCCGTCCTGCGTCATGAAGATCTCGTGACCGCGCCACGTCCAGGGGAGCCGGGTCCCGCCGAGCGCGTTGGTCGGGAGCGGCGCGTGGCTGAGCGCGCGGTTCGCGGCGGCGACCCCGGCGGTGACGCCGGCGCCGGCCAGGAGAGGGCGGACGAGCTTCTTCACGGTGGTACCATCACCAACGGCCGCGGAGCGGCGTTGGTTCAGGCTCCACGTCACACTCCTGGAAGACGCGGACGGGGCCGGTCCTCGCGGACCGGCCCCGTGTGCGTGTGACGGCGTGCGACGCCTTAGACGTCGTAGTACAGGAAGAACTCGTACGGGTGGGGCCGGATCTCGACCGGCTTGAGCTCGCGCTCGGTTTTGTACTCGATCCACTCCTCGATGAACGACTCGGTGAAGACTTTGCCCTCGGTCAGGTAGGCGTGATCGTTCTTGAGCGCGGCCAGCGACTCGCGCAGCGAGCCCGGCACGCTGCGGATCCCCTTGGCCTTCTCGGGATCGAGGTCGTAGATGTTCGTGTCGAGCGGACCGAAGCCGGCCTTGACCGGATCGATCTTCTTTTTGATCCCGTCGATCCCGGCGCACAGCAGCGCGGCGAAGGCCAGGTACGGGTTCGAGCTGGGATCGGGCGGGCGGAACTCGAGCCGCTTGGCCTTTGGGTTGCCCTGGAAGAACATCGGGATGCGAATCGCGGCCGAACGGTTGCGGGCCGAGAACGCGACGTTGACCGGCGCCTCGTAATGCGGGACGAGCCGCTTGTACGAGTTGGTCGTCGGCGCGCAGAAGGCCAGCAGCGAGTCGATGTGCGTGAGCAGGCCGCCGATGTAGAAGAGCATCAACTCCGAGCACTCCGCGTACCCACTCGCATCGTAGAACAGCGGCTTGCCGCCCTTCCACAACGACTGGTGGACGTGCATCCCCGAGCCGTTGTCGCCGAAGAGGGGCTTGGGCATGAAGGTGACGGTCTTGCCGTGCGAGCGCGCGACGTTCTTGACGACGTACTTGAACGCCATCACTCTGTCGGCCGTCGTCAGCAGGTCGCCGAAACGGAAGTCGATCTCGGCCTGTCCGGCGGTCCCGACCTCGTGGTGCTGCATCTCGACGTCGATCCCCCAGTCCTTGAGGACCAGCGCCATCTCGCTGCGCACGTCGGTCAGCGTATCCGACGGCGAAACCGGGTAGTACCCCTCCTTCGGGCGGATCGTGTAACCGAGGTTCTGGCCCTCGGTATTGGCGCTGTTCCAGTGCCCCTCGACCGAGTCGATCTCGTAGCCCGAGCGGTTCCCGCCGTTCTCGTAGACGACGTTGTCGAGGATGAAGAACTCGGCCTCGGGTCCGAAGTAGGCGACGTCGGCGATCCCGGTTTCCTTGAGGTAGGCTTCGGCGCGGCGCGCGATGTTGCGCGGGTCCTTCGCGTAGAGGGCCTTGGCGACCGGGTCGTAGACGTCGCAGATCACCGACAGCGTCGGGATCGAGCGAAACGTGTCGACGCAGGCGGTCGAGACGTCCGGCTTGAGGATCATGTCCGACTCGTGGATGGCCTGGAAGCCACGGATCGACGAGCCGTCGAATCCGATGCCGGCCTCGAAGGCTTCCTCGTCCATCTGGTCGGCCGGGACGGTGGTGTGCTGCCACATCCCCGGGACGTCGATGAACTTGATGTCGACCATCTTGATGCCGCGCTCGCGGATGAAGTCGACGATCTCTTTGGGCTTCTTGACCGCGGGCTTCTCGCGCGGCTCGTGGGCTGGAGGAAAATCAAAGCGTCCCATATCCGGGCGCTCCGTTCGGCCTATGCGGTGGTATGCGTTTCGCCAATTGGCCAGCATCGACGCCCTCGGGTACGGCATAACGGCCGAGCGCCAGCCTCGTGCGGCATCCGTTGCCTCCACCTGTCGCGCCGTTTGGGCGAACCTTTCAGCAAATCTCCAATGGCAGCGGCCGCTTGGCCCCGTAAAATCGGCGAATCAGGCTGCGGCAACACCCGCGGTCTGACATCTCATTTACAGAGGAGGGGTTTTGAAACTGTTGGCTGCGGCGTTCATCGCCGCGTCCACCCTGGCAGCGCTTCCGGCGCTCGCGCAGCAACCCGTCTCGACGCCAAGCGTCCCTGCCAATGTCGCGCAGGCCGCCGCTAGCCCGAGTCCTACACCGTCTCCTTCGCCGACGCCGACGCCGACCTGGCAAGCAGCGGGCTTCGTCGCGGCGTCGTACAACTCGGCGTCGACTCAGGGGCACAGCGGGTTCAACTTCGCGAACGGCGGGCCGTCGCGCGTCTTCGACACCGTCAGCGACGAGCCGATGCTCAACGCGGTCAACTTCGCGTTGACCCGCAATGGGCCGATCGGCGGCAAGATCGAGCTGACGGCTGGGAGCAACGCCAACGTCATCGCCTCATACCCGACCCTGCCGAACAACTCGTTCGACGTGACCCAGCTCTACGTGAACGCGTCGAGCGGCTTGTTCGAACTCCAAGTCGGCAAGTTCGAGACGCTGGCCGGCGCCGAGGTGATCGAGGATCCCAGCGACGTCAACATCTCGCGCTCGATCTTGTTCGGCTACGCGGTACCGTTTACGCACACCGGTGTGCGGCTGACGTTCACGCCGTCCTCGCTCTTCACGTTCATCGCGGGCGCGAACAACGGCTGGGACAACCTCAAGGGGAACGGTCTGGGCAGTCCGACCGGAGAACTCTCGGCCGCCTACAACGGTGCGGTGATCTCGGGTAGCGTCAACGGCTACTTCGGGACCGAACGCGTCAGCGACGCGGCTTGGACCTTCAATCCGGCCGAACCGACCGGGCCACGCTCCCTCATCGACGTCGTCGCCACCTACAAGCCAACCTCGAAGATCACCGTTCAGGGGAACTTCGATGACGGCTCGCAGGGTAGCGCGCCGATCCTCAACGGGATGGGCTTCACCGAGACGAACTCGGTCGGCGTCCCGTTGGTCGGCACCGCGACCTGGACCGGCGTGGCGGGGTACTTCGAGTACCAGTTCAACCCGGCACTCTCGGCCGCGGTGCGCGCCGAGACGTTCAACGACCCCGAGGGCTATCGCACCGGCTACGACCAGCAATGGAAAGAGACGACCGTGACGCTCTCCTACACGCCTCCGGGCGCGCAGAGTCTCACCTTCCGGCTCGAGGGTCGAGCCGACGTCTCCAACCAGGCCGTCTGGATCACGCCAACCGGCCTGTTGACCAACAACCTCCAAAGCGTCGCGGCGCAGGTCCTGATCAAGTTCTAGGACCCTAGGACCGGGATAGGCCGTCGAGGAGCGCCGCAGCGTGCGGCGAACCTCGACGGCCTGTTCTTTTTCGTCGTGTTCGTGGTCGCACGGTGGCCGTAAACGCGCGCCGCGGCGGCAATCTGATCGCGCTGTGCGTCGTGCTCGGGTTCGCGCTGGTGCTCGGCATCGCGGTCGGCGCCGTCGCGCTCGCTCCTGGTGCGATCGTGCGCGCGCTCGCCCACCCACGCGGCGCCGACGACGTGACGGTGATCGTCTGGGCGCTGCGCCTGCCCCGCGTGCTGATCGCGGTCCTGGTCGGCGGCGCGCTCGCCGCCAGCGGCACGATGCTGCAGGGGATGTTGCGCAACGGCCTGGTCGATCCGTATCTGACCGGCGGGAGCGCCGGAGCCGCGCTGACGATCGCGATCGCGATCGTGCTCGGCGCGCCGCCACCACTCTACGCGGGCCTCGCGTTCGCCGCCGCGTTGGGCACGACGGTCGGGGTCGCGGCCCTGGCGCGCAGCGGACGCGGCGTCTCACCCGAACGGATCATCCTGGCGGGGATCGCGGTTTCGTCGCTGTTCGGCGGGCTCACGACGCTGGTGATCCTGCGCTCGCCGAGCACCAGCGCTTCGTTGCAAATCTTGTCGTGGCTGGGCGGCTCTCTGGCCGGTCACGGCTGGGACGACCTGGGTTGGGCCACGCTCTACGCCGCACTCGGTTTCGCGCTGGCGCTGGCGGTCGTCCCCGCTCTCAACGCGGTGCGCTTGGGCGACGTGCGGGCGCGCGCGCTGGGCGTCGACCTCGAGCGCACGCGCTGGTTGGTGCTGATCGCCTCCTCGCTTTTGGTTGCGGCGGCGGTCAGCGTCAGCGGCGTCGTCGGGTACGTCGGCCTGGTCGTCCCGCACGTCGTGCGGCGGCTGTGCGGTTCGGACACGCGCTGGGCGTTGCCGGCGAGCATCCCGGCCGGCGCGATCGCGGTCGTGCTGGCCGACCTCGTCGCACGCACCGCCTCACCGCGCGAAGAACTTCCGATCGGCGTGCTGCTCTCGATCCTGGGCGTCCCCGCCTTCCTCTACCTCGCCTTCCTGCGCCGGCGCCCGACATGATCGAAGCGCGCGACCTCACGCTGGGGTACGGGCGTAGCGCGATCCTGCGCGAGGTCGGTTTGACGCTGCGCGCGGGCGAGCTGGTCGCGATCGTCGGCCCCAACGGATCGGGGAAGTCGACGCTGCTGCGCGCGTTGGCCGGTGCGCTCGTTCCGCTGGCGGGTGAGATCGCGATCGACGGGACGTCGGTCGGCGCGCTCGGTCCCGCCGAGCGCGCGCGGCGCGTCGCGATGGTCGCGGCGGAAGAACGCGTCGACGACGACATCGTGGTGCGCGAAGCGGTCGCGCTCGGGCGGCTGGCGCACCGGCCGTGGTGGCATTGGAGCGGCGGACCGGACGACGAGACGATCGTCACGGCGGCGCTCGCGCGGGTCGACCTGCTGGCGCTCGCCGACCGCGCGGTCGCGACGCTCTCGAGCGGCGAGCGCCAGCGGGTGTGGATCGCGACGGCGCTCGCGCAGCAGGCGCCGACGCTGCTGCTCGACGAGCCGACGAGCCACCTCGATTTGGCCGGTGCCTACGCGACGCTCGACGTGCTGCGCGATTTGGCTGCCGACGGCGCGGCGATCGCGGTCGTGCTGCACGACCTCAACCTCGCGGTCGCCACCGTCGACCGCGTCGTGCTGATCGGTGAGGGCACCGTGCTGGCCGACGGCCCGGTCGAAGAGGTCTTCCGCAGCGAGCTGCTGACGCGCGCCTACGGCGCCGAGATCGTGGTCGGGCGCACGACCGACGGCGCGATGGTCGCCATCCCGCGCCGCCGCGCGCAGGGTGCGCAACGATGAGCGCGCGGCGCGCGCGCGGGCTGATGGTGCTCGGCACCGCCTCGAACGTCGGCAAGTCGCTGACCGTCGCCGCGCTGTGCCGCATCTTCGCCGACGACGGCTACGACGTCGCGCCGTTCAAGGCGCAGAACATGTCGCTCAACGCGGCGGTGACGCCCGACGGCCGCGAGATCGGCCGCGCGCAGGCGGTGCAGGCCGAGGCGGCGCGCCGGCCGGCCGAGGTCGAGATGAACCCGATCCTGCTCAAGCCGACCGGCGAGCGGCGCTCGCAAGTCGTGCTCGAGGGCGCGATCTGGGCCGACCTCGACGCGTGGGACTACCATCGCCGGCGAACCGAGGAGTTGTTTCCGCGCGTGCGCGCGGCGTACGAACGGCTCGCCGCGCGCTGCGAGCTGATCGTGCTCGAAGGAGCGGGCTCGCCGGCCGAGATCAACCTGAAGGACCGCGACATCGCCAACCTGCGCATGGCGGCGGCGGCCGACGTGCCGTGCGTGCTGCTCGCCGACGTCGACCGGGGCGGCGCGTTCGCGGCGCTGGCCGGAACGCTGGCTCTGCTCGAGCCGGACGAGCGCGCGCGCATCCGCGGCTTCGCGCTGACCAAGTTTCGCGGCGATCTCGACCTGTTGCAGCCTGGCATCGTCACGATGGAGCGGCGCCTGGAGATTCCGTGCGTCGGCGTCGTGCCGTGGATCGACGCGCCGGGGATCGACGAGGAGGACGGCTACCTGCCGCCCCCAACGCCGCCGCGCTGGCCCGACGAGAGCGGCGCGATGCGCCGGCTGCGCATCGCGGTCCTCGAGCTGCCGTTCTTCGCCAACGCGACCGACGTCGACGCGCTCGCCGCCGAACCGAGCGTCGTCGTGCGGCGCGTCGCCGCGCCGGCGGAGCTCGACGGCGCCGACGTCGTCGTGCTGCCGGGGAGCAAAGAGACGGCACGCGACCTCGCCTGGTTGCGCGCGCGCGGCTTCGAGCCGGCGCTGCGCGCGCACGTCGCGGCGGGCCGTCCGGCGATCGGGATCTGCGGCGGGATGCAGATGCTCGGCGAGCGGCTCGACGATCCGGACGGTGTCGAACGCGGCGGCTCGGTCGCGGGTCTCGGATTGCTGCCGATTGCGACGACCCTCGCGCCGCACAAGACGACGCTGCGCGTCGCCGGCCGACTCGCCGGCGGGGCGCTGTTCGGTCAGCCGCTGGCGCCGGCGAGCTTCACCGGCTACGAGATCCATGTCGGTGTCTCGCGGCGCACCGGCGGCGCGCCGTTCGCGCTGCTGCGCCGCGCCGGCGCCGACGACGAGCACGAAGACGGCGCCGTCGCCGGCCCGGTCTGCGGCACGTACGTCCACGGGCTGTTCGACGATGACGACTTCCGGCACGCGGCGCTGCGCGCGCTGCGTGCGCTGGCCGGGCTCGCGCCGCCGTCGGCGACGGCCGCCTGGCGAGCCGAGCGCGAGGCGCGCTACGACCGGCTGGCGGCGATCTACCGCGCCGCGCTCGACGTGCCGCAGCTGGTGCGGTTGGCCGGCCTGGCGGTGCACGCGTGACGCGCGACGCGCTCGCCCTAGCCTGTGCGCTCGACGCCGCGCTCGGCGATCCATCCGGCTGGCCGCACCCGGTGCGCGTCTTCGGCGCTGCGATCGCGTTCGTCGAGCGCACACGCGATCGGCGAGCGGCGCCGGCGCGCGCGTTGCTCGAGGGCGCGCTGCTGACCGTCGGACTCGCCGCCGCCGCGGCGTTCGCCGGGCGCTTCGTCGAACGGCGCTGCCCGCCGCTGGCGGTCGTGCTGGCCGCCTCGACGCTGGCGGCACGCAGCCTCGACGAAGCCGTCGGCGCCGTGCAGCGCGCGCTCGAGCGCGACGACCTGCCGGCTGCGCGCCGCGCGCTGTCAGCGATCGTCGGCCGCGACGTCGAGCGGCTCGACGCGCGCGGCGTCGCGGCGGCCGCACTCGAGAGCCTAGCCGAGAGCTTCGCCGACGGCGTCGTCGCGCCGCTGCTGTGGTTGCGCCTCGGCGGTCTGGGGGGCGGCCTCGCCTTCAAGGCGATCAGCACGCTCGACTCGATGATCGGGCACCGCGAAGCGCCCTTCACCTGGTTCGGCCGCGTCGCGGCGCGTGCCGACGACCTAGCGAACTTCGTGCCGGCGCGGATCGCGGCGCTCGCGCTGGCGCTGGCGGCGGGCGGCCGGCGCGCGCGGCGCCGCACGCTCGCGACGGCGCTGCACGACGCGCCGGCGCACACCAGCCCCAACGCCGGCTGGCCGGAGGCCGCGTTAGCCGGCGCGCTCGGCGTGCCGCTCGGCGGCCCCGCCTGGTACGACGGCGTTCGCGCGCCGCGCGCCGTCCTCGGCCCGACGTTCGCGCCCCCGCAGATCGGCGATCTCGCGCGCGGCCGGCGGCTGGTGGCGCGCGCCGGCACGCTGGTCGCACTGGCGGCTCTCGGCAGCGCGTGGTGAGCGCGCTACACGGCGGCGATCTGCTGGCAGTCGGGCGCGACTTCGGCTGCGATCCGGCGGCGCTGCTCGACTTCAGCGCGAACGTCAACCCGCTCGGGCCGCCGGCCGGCGTCCTCGACGTGCTGCGCGCGACGCTGGCTAAGCCGGCGCTGCTCGCGCGCTATCCCGATCCGCAGGCGGCAGCCCTTACCGCGGCGGCCGCCCGGCACGCGGGCGTCGCACCGGACCGGATCGTGGTCGGCAACGGCGGTGCGGCGCTGCTCGACGCGGCCGTGCGCGCGCTGGGCGCACGGCAGTGCGCGCTGCCGCTCCCGGCGTTCAGCGAGTACGCGCGCGCGTTGGCGGCGACGGGGACGGCGATCGCACGCTTCGCGCTGCGAGCCGAGGACGGCTTCGCGCTCGATCCCAAGCGTCTGGTCGCGCGCGTCCGCGCCGCCGGCGCCGATCTGTGCCTCTTCGCCAACCCGCACAACCCCTCGGGCGCGCTCCTGCCGCACACTGCGGTGCTCGCGCTCGTCACGCGCCTGGCGGAATTGGGCTGCGCGACGATCGTCGACGAAGCGTTCATCGACTACGTCCCCGGCCAGACGATTGTCGATGCGCTCGATCCCGACTTGTCGGTCGTGGTGGTCCGCTCGCTCACCAAGTTCTACGCGCTGCCCGGCCTGCGGATCGGATACGCGGTGGCGAGCCGCGCGTTCGCGCCGCGGCTGCGCGCCGCGTTCCCGTCCTGGCCGACCGGGACGATCGAGCAGCTGGCGGCCTGCGCCGCGTTGGCCGACGAGCCCTACGCGCAGCGGACGCGGCGCGAGAACTCCGCCGCGCGCGAGCGTCTCGTCGCCGCGCTGCAGTCGCTGGGCGTGCGCGTCTTGCCGGCGGCGGCAAATTATCTGTTGCTCGACGTCGGCGCGCTCGCGCCCGACGCCGTCGCCCTACGCGAGCGGCTGATCCGCGAGGAGGGCATCGTCGTACGCGCCTTCCCCGACGACCCCGCGCTGCGCACCTGCTTCGTGCGCGTCGCCGTCCGCGGCGGCGCCGAGAACGCGCAGCTCGTTGCCGCACTCGCGCGCCTCAACGACGATCGGAGGACCGACCCATGAGCGATGCACCCGAACCACGCCGGCGGCGAGCGCAGGCGTCGATCTCGACCCGGCGCGGCGACGCCGGCGAGACGGGGCTGGGCGGCGGCGATCGCGTCTCGAAAGCCGACGCGCGCGTCGAAGCCTACGGCGCGATCGACGAGACGAACACGATGATCGGCCTGGCCCGCACGCTGTGCGAGGACGTCGAGATCGCCGCGCTGCTGCGCCCGATCCAGCGCGAGCTGTTCGCGGTCGGCTCCGCGATCTCGACCAAGCCCGAATCGAATAAGCCCGTGCCGGAGATCGCGCCGGCGATGGTCGCGCGGCTCGACGCGCTGGTCGAGCGACTCGAGGCGGAGCCGAACGTGCTGCGCGACTGGTCGGTCCCGGGCGAGTACCGCGGCTCGGCCGCGCTCGACGTCGCGCGCGCGATGGCGCGCCGCGCTGAACGCGCCGCCGTCCGCTACGTCACCGGCGGCGGCGTCGTGCAGCCGACGGTGCTAGCCTACCTCAACCGCCTCAGCGACGTGTTGTGGATCGCGGCGCGCGTGGTCGAGGCGCGGGCCGGCATCGACGCCCGCCTGCGCGACGCCGACCACCCCGGCCCGCCGTGGTCACGCGCCTGGTGAGCGTCAGTACGGCGAGCTTGGCGGCGGCGGCGACGCCGGTGGGACGAGCGGATCGGCAGTCGTCGAGTCGGTGGTGTCGACCCACTGCGCGGGTGGGACGGTCCGGCCCAGCTTGCCGTCGCTGACGGCGATCGCGGCCGGATTGATGCACGGCTTCTTGATGACCGTCGTGCCGGCGGTGGCAGGATCGCTGCCGACGACGATCACCTGCTGCCCGGTCGTCAGCGCGTAGCTGCGCTTGCCGACGCGCATGGTGACGTCGCCTTCCGCGCAGTCGGCGCAATAGAAGTCGGTCCCGTTTGGCCCGGCGACGAGGTACCCTTCGGTCCCGCGCACCGCGACTTGCGAGGTCGGCGTCACGAAGACGTAGTTCGCGCGTGCACCGGTCGGATGGCGGATGACGAAGTGGATCGCGCCGAGCTCGAGCGCCAGCACCGTCGGCTTCCCGCTCTCGAGGGCGTTGAAGGCTCCGACGCGTAGCCGGGCCCGCGCCCCGATGTCGACTTCGGAGGAATCGGCCAGTCGTAAGAGCGCCCGTGAGTCGGCCAGGGTGACGGCGAGGGCGTCGTCGGGCACGACGACCTCGCCGGCGACCTCGCGGAACGGCTCCGCCGCGAGTTGATACTCGACGGTCCCGCGGACGCGCGCCAGCTCTTTGTCGCCGTCCGCCGCTCCGACCCGCGCCGCCAGCACACCGAGGACGAGCGCGATGCTGAGCGCCGCGCCGATGCGGAGCGTTGGTTCAAACCGCGTCCTGTCCATGGCGTCCTCCGCGACGGGGGTCCGGACCGCGAGCGCTTCTGTGGCTGCCCCGAGCCCCCTGCCCGCTGCGACGGCTCGGCCGCCGGCGTCCGAAATCGCCGAATTCTACTATCTCAGCGGCAGCGAGGTTTTTTATCGGCGCGATTCCACTAGAACTGCTCATCAGTAGCTCCGGTAGGTGTCATCTAAAGCGAAGCAACGCTGAATGTTAAGTCGCTTCTTCAGGCACCTGTCTTGGGTCGTAGGAACCGATCTCGATTCCAGCAGCGCGCAGGTCTCGAAGCCACCTTTGCCATGTGCTCTTGGATCTATCGTCCTCAAAGATGTGACGGTCGATGTATGTTTCACCCATCCCGGCGATCAATAGGCACTCGAGGCGCCATATCTGTCCCTGCCGAGTTCCGAAGATCGCTCGACTAACACGGTCGTCATCGTAGCCCCTAATACACTGATCAAGTTGCTCCAAAGTAATAAATCCGACCTTTTTCAGCAGTCTCGCTGCCCAATTGTAGTTCCAAGCTGCTATGCGCGCATCAGGACCTAGCGTTTTGTCGAGATATGCCTTTAATGCATCTGGCGTAATTTCTACGTCATGAAAGTCGGATCGTTCGACGTTAGCGCGTGCGACTTCAGTAAGCGCCTTGTCCGCATCTTGAATTGACTGAAACTCGCGATCCGCGAGCTCGAGCAATCCTGCTAGTGACATGAAGCGTCTCCGGATTTCGCTCGGAATCACGACTGAGGACTTGTATTGAATGTCGTGCTCGATCTCAGCCCAGGCGTGCTGAAGCACGGTCCTCACTTGAATTTCGGTTATCGCACTTTTATATGGCGCGTACTCCGGCAATGCCGTCCGAGCCTCGCTTAGTGTCACGAGGTAGTGTATGCTTTGGTAGCCGAAGCGGTCGGTATCGCGCAGAGCCATACCTTTATCTGATCTCTCGACTACCCTGAACTGCTCGTTTACGAGGGCGTCAACTTCCGCCAAAACGCTTGGCAAGTACGTGATCACGCGCACGCCTGAGAGATCAGTAATTTCGTCGATGGGCTTTGGGTATTTTGGTCCTGTGCGCCCCTCACTAGGTGTTTCAGCTTTGCGAGCAAAGCTCTCCGGCGCCTTTGCGCGCGCTTGGACCGAATGAACAGTGATGCCGCGAGCGGTGAGGCTTTCATCTAGAATGCGCTTGACGACGGATGCGAGATCTTCGAAGTAGCCGCGGCGCCGAAGATACTCTACGGTCGCCTTTTGGGCGTGGTCCTTGAGGTCGAATGCTGAATCTTCCGCGGATACAGCAGAGTCTTTCGCGTCGGAGGCGTCTTCGCCGTGAGGTACTGTGTCGACCATGTCGATCCTCACACCCGGAAAAGTAAGTCACAACGTGAAACGAACTGTCGTCATAGCGCTGTGCTGCTGCATTTGACGCGCACGTCTTCCCGCGTTGCCGCCACTTCGACGCGCAACCCTTGGTTGCCCGCTTACGGGAGGCAAGAGAGCCCGCGAGAACCCGCCAGCTACCTAGTCGAGACGGGCCCACCATGCGATGGGGGCCCCCAAGGCCTCTGGTCAGGCGGAAGCGCTAGGCGTGCGTTGGCTTCGTCCGACGATGCTTTGGCCGGTCGGCCTTGATTGCGGCTTTGGTGGCGGCTTCTAGCTCGGCGGCATCGATGGGGACCCA
>Ga0302324_100003679_pt1 | contig 34549 bp, 39 predicted proteins | sample Palsa_T0_1_FD_201949 | JGI IMG/M metagenome (GOLD analysis project Ga0302324, IMG submission 201949) | Peat permafrost microbial communities from Stordalen Mire near Abisko, Sweden - Palsa_T0_1 | ecosystem: Environmental > Terrestrial > Soil > Palsa > Peat permafrost | place: Sweden: Abisko...
GGGTTTCATTGGCTCGCACGCGGCTGAATTCTTTGCAAACAATGGTCATGACGTGGTCGTTTTTGATAACCAGTCACGCTCTAAGCTTCTGGGCGCAAAACCAGCCAATCCCAATTACGTCCGAAAACAACTTGGTCGACACAAGAATATTCAGATCATCAACGGTGACATCAGGCGGTACAGGGCTCTGGCCGGCGCGGTGCAGCAGGTTGACGCAATCTTGCATACCGCCGGACAAGTCGCAGTGACGACGTCGATAAGTGATCCTCGTACTGACTTTGAAATAAACGCGCTTGGCACCTTCAACCTCTTGGAGTTCGCAAGAAAATCTGATGCAAGAGTAATCTTCACATCGACGAACAAGGTCTACGGACACAACGTAAACTCCATTCCTGTTCTCGATGAAGGAACCAGGTACGCGTTTCGCGGCAAGAAATACTCCCATGGCATCGCCGAAGACTTCCCGATTGACAATACAAGCCACAGTCCCTATGGGTGCTCCAAGCTCGCTGCTGATACCTATGTTCAGGACTACGCGGAAACGTATGGCATGCAAACTGGCGTCTTCAGGATGAGTTGTATCTACGGCGACAGACAATTCGGGGTTGAAGATCAAGGATGGGTCGCATGGTTCGCCATAGCTGCGTTGTTGGACAGAGTAATCACAATCTACGGCGACGGCAAACAGGTCCGCGATGTATTATACATAAGCGACCTTGTTAGAGCGTTTGACCTGTTTCTAAAGAGCACAGAAAAGCACGCTGTCTTCAACATAGGCGGGGGGCCGGAAAATACAATGTCCCTGGTGGAATTGCTAGTCCTGCTGGAAAGAATGACCGGGAAAGCTCCGAAGATTAAGCACAGTGAATGGCGAGTCGCCGATCAAAAAGTCTACGTTTCAAACATCAACAAGGTCAGCAAAGCACTAGGTTGGTCGCCGACAGTCGCTCCTGAACAAGGACTGCAGAAGCTTGTAGAATGGTGGAAGCGCTACCTGCAAGCATGACCCTTTTGAACTTGCAGGGCAGTTGATAGGCGACAGTGCATTTATCAAGTCGTCAAATGGCCTCAACAATAAGTTGTTCTCTGGCGACTGCGGCAGTGGTTCAGCAAGAGGTCAAGAGGCCGAGCATCACACTAGTATGTGCTCCGCGGGGGCAGACGGCATGAACAGTCCCTAAGATAGCCATGAAAGCTTTCGTCTTGGCGGCTGGTAAGGGCACTAGGCTGAGGCCGCTTACGTATTACATTCCGAAAGTGCTTCTGCCAGTGGGAGGAAAGCCAATACTTGACTACGTCATTGACAACCTAACTTCCTCCAAGGAAATCGACGAAGTATTCGTCGCAGTCTCTGAGGGAATGGAAAGCGTCCAGAATTACCTGGACCACAGGAAATACCAAAGACACTTCAACGTCAAGCCCATTCAGGTTTTGTCGTGGGAAACCGGTGGCGACCTAAGATTATCTTTGGAGCAAGCCAAAGCCAGTGAATCCTTCGTGGTTTGTAATGGCGATGTCCTCACTTCCATAAATATAGACAAATTTCTCAGGTTCCACCGGAAACTGACCAAGAGTTCAGGCAGCATGGTGACGGTAGCACTTTTCGAGGTCAAGGGAAAGAGTGCAAAGCGATTTGGCGTTGCCAAGACGTCTGGCAATCTTATCACGGCATTCAAGGAGAAACCAGAAGTTTATCCTAACGCCACAGCGCTAGTCAACGCGGGGTACTACGTCTTTGACAAGTCTATCCTAGATCAAGTAGACACGTACCTTCCTGCTAGGGTAGGCAAACTAGAGCATACTGTTCTCGAAAGGCTGGCTAGCGAAAGGAAACTCGCCGGGAACATTTTGGCTCTCCCGTATTGGATCGACATCGGAACGATAGAATCCTACATTCTAGCCCAGAGCATGATACTTCGCAGAGAGGGGCTGGTCCCGCCAGTGCTCGCGTATGAGTAAGCCCAAGGTCTGCAAGGTTGCCGTTTTGGGTCTGGGTCACGTTGGCCTTCCTCTTGCGGCGCTACTTGCCGTCAACGGAATACCTGTTCAAGGGTTCGACATAAGTTCCAACGCGATCGCTAGAATCAAAAAAGGTAAGGTGAATTTTCAGGAACCTGGACTTAATGAGATTCTAAAGCGGGCACTGAAAAGTGGCGCCTTGACGGTCTCTACTGCTGAAACCGACCTCAAACAATCAGATGTCTTCATAGTTACTGTTGGTACTCCTTGGAACGAGACAAGAGAGACCCCAGACCTTTCTCAACTTGAAAGCGCCCTGAAGGTAGTTGCCAAACAAATGGAAAAAGGGGCGACGATAGTTCTGAAAAGTACCGTCTCTCCCGGAACATCCGACCGATTTGCAATTCCGATGCTGGCCCGAATTTCTAGCCTAAGACCTATTGACGATTTCGGAGTTGTTTTCAGTCCCGAAAGGATGATTGAGGGAAGGGCGGTCAAGGACCTCCAAACCCTTCCGAAGATAATAGGCGCGACTGATGACGATTCGTTCGACGTGGCGTCGAAGGTCTTGAAGGTCCTCGGAGGAACGATTCAGAGGGTGTCCAACCTTAGAACAGCCGAGATGGCTAAAATGCTGGACAATTATAATCGAGATGGGTCAATCGCGCTGATCAACCAATTCGCCTTATTCTGCGAAGCCGCTAACGTCGATGTCCTTGAAGTTATCCAGTCAGTCAAGCTGGGTTACGAACGAAACGCTGGAATCTTAATCCCGGGCGGGGGGGTCGGTGGTTCATGTCTCAATAAGGACCCCTGGCTCCTGAACCATTTCGCAAAAGAGAAAGGAATCGAGAACGACCTCATCTCTACCATCCGATCGCGAAATTCCTCCATGCCACTTGAGACAGTGCGACTAGTGAAGATAATAGCTTCTAGACTTAAGCTCCAGAAACCGAAGATACTTGTTGCCGGGCTAGCTTTCAAGTCAGATACGGACGACACGCGCTTTTCGCCAGCAATTACAATAGCAAAGACCCTCTTAGAAGAGGGTTCACGGATTACTCTATCGGATCCTGAAGTCAAGTCTCTTGCGGAATATGGTATCTTTGAAAGCGTCACGCCTGACATCTACGCCGCCGCCAAGGGGAGGGACATAGTGATCTTTGCGGCCGACCATTCCGAATACAAGAAAATTGATCTTGTCCGTCTCCGAAAATTGATGGGCAAGCGGGCCGGAATTGTCGATTCGCGTCATGTGGTTGAGCCCAGAATCGCAATCGCACTCGGATTTGATTTTGAAGGAATTGGCAGGCCACGAGGCGCCTTCACGTCATGAGCAGAATCCTTGTAGCAGGAGGGGCAGGTTTCCTTGGGAGTCATCTATGCGAAGCTCTTCTCAAGAAAGACAACGAAGTATACTGTATTGATAACTTCTCCAGCGGTCATGAGCGAAACCTCTCAATCATATCATCCGATAAGAGATTCAATCTTGTTCGCCAAGACGTACGTTCAAGCTTGCTTTCGCAACCCAGATGCGACGTGATCATCAACCTCGGAAGTAGGGCTTCAAGAAGTGAATGGGAAGCATTTCCGATAGATGTCTTGACTACTAATTCCGAAGGAACAAGGAACTTGCTCGAATGCGCAAAATCCTGGAAGTCGAAGTACATCTGCATGTCTTCTTCGGAAATCTATGGCGACCCCGAAGTGATTCCTACGCCGGAGTCGTATCCTGGTCATGTTTCATCAACTGGCTCGCGTTCGTCCTACGACGAGGGGAAACGATATTCCGAAGCCCTTGTCATGGCCTATCACCGGGAGAAGTTGTTGGATACTGTGATCATTAGGCTGTTCAACACATTCGGACCGAGAATCAGAGGTGGCAACGCGTATGGACGCGTGATTCCGAGGTTCGTAGAGCAGGCGATGAGTAACTCGCCACTTACTGTCTATGGAGACGGCTCCCAAACGCGGACTTTCATGTACGTAGACGATTTCATCGATGCGATGTTGCGCATAATTTCCTCGGATTATTCCGGAGAAGTGTTTAACATAGGCGGTCAAACCGAAATATCCGTGGAAGCACTAGCAGGAGCAATCATAAGCCTTACCGATTCAAATTCCAAGATTCAGAAATTGCCATTGCCAACCGCCGATCCTAAGAGACGTTGTCCGGATATTACTCACGCAACAGCTGCACTTGACTGGACTCCTAAGATTTCTCTTGAAGACGGCCTGTCCAAGTTTATCGCTTGGCACGAATCCCAGTGAGAGGTAACTCGAATCTTTCGATGCGTTTAGGCAATCCTATCAAGCTTGAGAGCCTTCGATCCCATCCGAAGGCGAACATCAACAAGCATGCTTGAGGCGAAGGCAATACGTGCACTTTGCGACGCATCGGAGAGAGCTTATTTTGTGACGTTTACTTCGACTTCTTGTACGGCATTAAACCCATACTGGTAGCGATTCTGCCGGGGTTGAGAAGGCTGGAAATTGGTGGAGGAGTCAGTTGCCCTCGCCGAAATGACGTTGCGACCGAGCTCATCGGGGATCCACCTGAGCTTCCAAGTGGCCCATCCATTGGGGCCCAATGGTTGAGTGAACTTCGCGTCAGTCCATACCCCGTTGATTGAAACCTCCACGCGCGTAATGGGCCCCCCGCCCGACCAAGCCTTCCCCGAAATCAGAGTCGGCTTCGACCTCTTCAGGATTTGATGTTCTCGTGGAGAAATCAGGAGCGACTTGACTCGCAGCTGAGTAACCGGAACGACCTTCCGTCCTGTAACATAGTTGTACTTGACGGAAGAGAAATAGCCATTGAAGGCGGCGTCAGAAGAAATGCTAATTCTGCTCAGCCATTTTACCGATGCCATGCCATACCAACCAGGAACAATCAAACGCGCAGGAAACCCATGCACGATAGGGAGAGTTTTCGAGTTCATGCTCAAGGCGACGAGGCAATCTCGGTCGAGGGCCTTTTCGATCGGCAGCCCTCGTGCAAAGTGAATTCGTTCACCAGAGACCGGGTCGCGTCCTTCATCCTCACCTTCGACTACGACTTGTTTCGCTTCTGGTGAAAACGCACTCGCTGCAAGCAAATCTGAGAGTGGCACGCCAGACCAAAGAGCAGTCCCGACGGCACGATTCCCCCATGGGACCTCGCCCGAAGCCACAATACCGAACCCCTTCCTCCCGTTCCCTGCGCACTCCAGGGTCACCGCAACTGCACGCTGAGGCATCTTTTTCAATGCACTATAGCTAAGTCTGAGAGGCTTTCGAACTTCTCCATCGACTGTCAGCCTCCACGAGCTGACATTCACCTTTGGAATTGGGAAATGAGACCTAGTGAAGAAAGACTCCGTTGGCGTGATTACGGCCCTTAGCTGACTCGCGGGCGTCTCGAGGTTGACCGGTGAATCAGGCCCCTTCGTGCTCAAACATCGATGCCTACGACCATCTCGTATTTCTTCATGTTCAGTTCAAAATCCGGTAACGAAAAATGGGCAGACTATTTGCACCGCGATGATTGTCCACAAATATTCTTTTTCCATTAAATCGAATTTATTGAATTAAAATGAGTAAAGAAGAGCCGCTATCAACGAAGTTCCAACGTTATTCAGTTCGATTTTCCTTTGAAAATAAGCGAAGACCCTTATGTAAAAGCACAATACATAAATAAAAGTCGTGTAAATATTGCAACGTTGGTGCCTTCAATTGGGAAAACTTGATGAGGTAGACATGAAGATTTTGGGCTCTCTGCACAAGGACGCCTCAGTCTCGATTCCCAAGCTGAGCAAGGACCTGGGTCTCAACCTTTCGGTAACCTACAGCAGGATCAAGCGACTCACGAGGAGGAAGATCATCAAACAGTTCACAATAATCGTCGACGAGGACAAACTCGGGCTCCCCGCTTCAGCGGTCGTCGGAGTCAACCTTGACCCGAAGCAGCGTGACCAGGCTCTTGCTGAGATAACCAAACTCGACCACGTCAGGGCAATCCAGGAAGTCACTGGGAGGTTCGACGCGTTCGTCACTGTCCGGGGGAAGACGATTGAAGAGATCTACAAGATAGTGGCGGAGGACCTGGGCAAGATCCCCGGCGTCAACCAGGCGGAGACCTTCGTCCGCGTCGAGGCAATCAGGCCGGACATCAACTTCAAGATCGCCGGAAACCCCGCATAAAGAATCTCTTAATACAGGAACGGGGTTCGGCCGTAAGAGTTGGACCCCTTCGTCCTGCTCGACCAGTCGGTTTCACAGGGCAGACTCAAGGCGAGCATAGCATCGAGGGTCAAGGCGAAAGGGAAGAACCTCACCGCGGCGGTAGAGAGGACCGAGAAGGCGAGCGGCATCAGGTACCCTCCCTACTATGTCGAACCGTCCCTACCCGTAGCCACCACTTCTGTCGAGTTCGGCAGCGTAGGCGCGCTCTATGCTCGTGTCATACCCGCGAACTACGAGGGGAAGCTTTCGATAATCGTGCAGTTCACGGCACCGTTGTTGCTATTCGGGCTCAAGAGTACCGTCGAAGCGGTCGCGGCTCACGAGTTCACCCATTACGTCGACCTGGTCCGGAAGTTCAGCCGTATGCAGCTCTCGAGCGACGAGAGGGCGAACACGCTGTTCGAGGCAGGCTACGCAGACGAAGAGAGGATAGTAGAGCCGTCCCTTGTTTTCCCCTCTGACAAGAAGCTGGTCTCCCTGGTGAAGAAGAAGTTCGCAGCGGGGCTCGTGGACGAAAAACTGAACGATAAAGTCGCAAAGGGATGGATCGAGAAGGGGCTCCCCACCAGGAGAGTGGCCCCAGAGGAGAACGTCGTGAGCGTGGACGTGGGAGCAATTGCCAACGCGAACTTTGACCCGATGGTCATCGCGAAAATTGCCGAGCTGGAAGGGAAGAGGGCCCGATGATCGACCGGCTCACGACCAAGGAGAAAGAGGACCTCATTCAGCTCGCAAGACACCTCGTGAACGGGCCGGTGACATCGGTCACGGCATACGGCTCCAAGGTGGCCGGTTACGCGAGGCCCGATTCTGATTACGACCTGATAATCACCGCCCCCAAGTTCAACGGGAGGGTGCGGTACAAGTACGTGGACTCGCCCATGGAGGCGTCCTCGCTCATCTCGAGGGACGACCTCTTCCAGAGCGACGCGAAGAAGGCAAGCCTCGGGGAGTTCGTCTCTGGCAGGCTCCTCAACGTCTTTCAGCCTCTCCTGAACGAAGCATTCGTGCGGGAGGCGGAGGTCGAGAGCAAGAAGAGGATCATCGCAGAGGCTCTTTACGAGATATCCTCGCAATACGGCGAGTTCGCGCAGGACCTGACCATCCCTTTGGACTACTTCCTGTTCGACAAGCTGCACAAGAGGGCAATGATCTACCCTCCTGCTCTCTACAGCTACATCAAGACCTACACGTGCGACAAGGCGGCCGAGAACAGGGCCAGCACCCTGGAAGGGTTCGACAAGGCGGCAAGGCTCCTGGCGGAACAGGGGTTCTTCGAGGTCAGGGACGGCAACGTCAAGATAGTCTCCGAGAAGCTACGCGGGAAGTCTTTCGCAAAGCTGCTTGCCCTGTTCAACCTTACGAGCAGGGGAGTGAGGCAGTACGCGGTGCACGGGTACGCGGGAAGGGTGGGCTTCTCGGTCGTCAAGGATGAGGCACTTTCAAAGGCAAAGCGCATGCAGCAGAAGCTGGAGCCGCCGCCTGAGATGGTCCATCCCAAGAGCCTGCTCCGGCTGGACGAGGGGTTCGTTGTCGGGAAGACCAGCGAGCTGGTGCAGAGACTGGCCGAGGACAACGGCTTCCAGAACTACGACACCGATACCAAGAGCCTGGGCGAACTCTACTCGACGGCCCGAATAGTAACGATCAAGGGAAATAAGCAGGCGCGTTACGTCTTCAAGTACTTCGCCGACATCCGCTCCGTCAAGTGGGCCCTCTTGACCATCTGGGCGCCGAGGATGAAATTCAGCATGTCGCCGCAGGCGAGGATGCACAGGGAGTATTACGCCGGGACGAAGATGAGGGAAGCGGGAGTCAAGACCCCTCGGGTGGTCGGTGCCGCAGTGGACGACAAGGTGCTCGCGAAGGAGTTCGTCGAGGGAAAATCGCTATCCTTCTTTGTAGAGAAGCTGCTCAGGGACAGCAAGTCGGATTCTACGCAGGTGAGGGTGTTCGGGGTCGGCCTGGGTGAGATCCACAAGGCGGGCCTCGCACTTGGCGACTCCAAGGCAGAGAACATCATAGTCACGGACGTAGGGCAGTACTTCACCGACCTTGAGCAGACGGTCGAGAACGGGGACCCGGCGTGGGACATAGCTGAATTCCTCTATTATGCCGGTAAGCTATCAATCAGGGAGGATGGGATGAGAGCAGTGGCGGATGCCTTCCTGGATGGTTACAGGGAGAGCAGCGGGGGGCAGAATGTCGCCAAGGCGAAGGCATCGAAATACCTGACACCGTTCAGGCCGTTCGTGACTCTCCAGAACCTGAAAGCGATCAAGGAATCCCTCGATCAGTATTCGGCCTGACCGCGATGCTTACTTGGTCTTGAAGTTCGTAAAGCCACAGTGGCCGCAGCTGAGCCTGTCCTTGTGCTCGGCCATGAAGTAGCCCTTTCCACATCTCGGGCATTCTTTCCGTAGGCGCGTGGCAGCCTCGCCTTCTATCTTGTAGAGCTTCCAGACCTGGACGTTGGCCTTTGGTTTCTTCTCCTTGCGCTCCTTCTTGACCTTCGGCGCCGTTACGTCGCCCTCTGGAGCGGCCGCAGCCGGTGCGGGTGCAGGGGCAGGCGCTGGGGCCGGAGCAGGGGCAGCCTTTGGGTTCTTGGACATTGATATTCACCGATTTTTACTTCTTCTTCGCCGGGACCTTCGCCGCAGCTGCTGCTGCCGCATCGGTCTCCTTCTTCTTCTTTGCAGTCTTGGCCGCTTCCTTCTCCTCCTTGGTCAGGAGACGGGCGGAGAGATATTCGTGGCTGGTCTTCTTCCTGCCCTCTTCTGAATCGTACACGTGGAACCAGCCGACAAGGTTCCTCGAACCTGCTTGTGGCGAGAGTCTCACGAGAGTAACCTTGCCCTCAGAGGAGCTCATTGCTTGGGCGACCTCCTTTATGGCGTCTTTTCTGTTGATGGCGCCTGATTTATCGGGAAATAGGACCTGGACTTCACGCCTGCCGAGGAGCTTGGAGTCCCTTCTGCTTACTATTTGCATAACTTCGAACGCTTCCCAGAAAGGGGATAAATAAAGTAGGCGGAGCGAGCCGGGTGAGAGAGATGGTTGAAGCTCAGGCCTGGCACGCCGGCTCGGACGGCCAGCCCGCCGATGGCGTGTTTATGCTGCTCCAATTGTAGACGAAGAACTCGGTCGCGTTGTTTCCGCTCGAATACTGATAGAAGCCGCTGATGCTGATAGTGCTATTGTTCGAATTGAGGCATATATCGACGGCGTATGGGTAGAAGTCGGCCTTCGGATTGAATCCAGGAACGTTGTACATGACGCCGTAGCCCCAGAGAGAGACCTCGTTACCAACTACGGAGGAGGAGTTCTTGAAGTTGAAGGTCAAGTGCCTGGGAATCACCGCGGGCAGTGGGGGTCCGTTCGTCGACCCCGTTGCCGCGAACGCCAATCCGACCGCGTCCCATTGGTCAGAAGAACCCAAGGTCATCGGGAAGGTCGTAGGCGAGCCCACGCCCGAAGTGGAATATTCCGTCAGACCGAAAGGGTCGCCTCCAGGGTGAGGGGCAGCCGTGAAACCCGCGCCGGGAGTAAACGTATCTGGATGTAGGGTCTGTATAGTCTCAATCAAGAAGCCTTGACTTGCGAAGGCAACCGGAGATGTTGCCGCGGAGGCTGTGCTCCCGCCGGTGGAGGCTCCTGCGCCCGAGGCTGCAGAAGATATTGAAACACCCGAGACTTCATAGATGAACGCATATCCATTCTGAAACCCTGAGTAGTGGACAGTGACGGTATCGGCACCGCTAGAGGCGGCCTGAGCGTAGAATATGAAAGCGCCTCCATCAGATGCCGCCAGGAGAGAAGGCGAGTCCGAGGGCTCTAGGTAAGACGAACCGAGAGTGTCTGTGACGGACGTGACCGTATTAGCCGCGCTTGAAAATACGTCTATCGCGACCACCAGCACGTCTCCACTCGTAACCGGTGACGTGAATGCAACAGTGCTGCTGCCAGTGTCAACGGTTCCATTGTTCGTCTGAACGACAGTCGGCACCGACGCGTGCGCGGATAGCGGCGACGCGAGCATGAACGAACACAGCATTACCGCTACAACAAAGGCTCCAGTCTTAGAGAGAAAGTGCACTACCCTTGTTGCCAGCTTATCTTCCGTATTTAACCTTGTTTCTCGGCGCAACGCGGGAGACAGCTCCAGTCGACCATTGCTCTCTACGCATGGCCAACATATGCCGCTCCGCAGAAGCCTTGGCGCGCTCGTCCACCGTCACCATTACCACTCCTTGACCAGGCTGTCCATAGAAGATCGATGAGCCCTCAGCGGCGAGGACTATGGCAGGAATCGCAAGTAAGTCCTCTTCTCCGTCGATGAGCACTCGCGCGGGCTTGTCACCGGCAAGAGCATGCTCGACCGAGACCACCGAGTCGAAGGTTATCGAGCCGGCCGGGTTCGGGGCCTTGTAGAGCCTCACGTAGGGGACGTCCGGCGCCTCTCTCCTGACCCTCCGCTCCACTTGGTCGACTACCTGTACGTCCGGGGTCCTGCCGAGCGCCTGTATGGTCTCCGTGACGCGGTCCCCGACCGTGATGACGAGGGGAGAGCTCCGAAGGATTGTCAGAAACTCCTTTCCCCTTACCTGTGTCGGAGGGAACAGCCTCCCGACCGGTCTCTTCAGTCTCCTCCTTAGAGAAGGCGTGACGACTAACCGCACCGCTGTTACGTCTAGCTTACCTTTAGCGCGTACCTTCCGGGCGTCTTGATGCCGAGCGTCTGCGCTACCTTCGAGTTCTTCGGGTCGAGAACTATCACGAGGCCTGACCATTCATCGCTCAGCTCGTTGGACCCGTCGTTCGGGCACTTTTTCTCTGTTGTGAGCATGTGGCATTTTCTGCAGGCAAGTTCCTTCATCTATTATCACTACTTTGCCGCCCGGGCTTCTGCCTTGGCCGCCTTCTCGGCCTTTGCCACGTCCTCCTCGATCCACTCCAGCGCTCCGAGGTAGGGCTGGCGACAGGTGACTCCAATCTTGCCCATGGATATGCCGTGTCCGAGGGAGACCGCAGTGATGCGCACCCGCACCTTACTGCCGACCTTGAGCGTCCTCTTGCTCTGCGAGGCTGTAACGACCCCCGACTTTACGTCGCTGGTGAGGTAGTCGTCCATGATCTGGCTGAGGTGGAGCAGGGCGTCAGTCGGGCCTATCCTCACGAAGGCCCCGAAATCGGTGATCTCGACGATCTCGCCCTCGATTATCTCCTGCTTGAGCGGGTAGAAGGCGAAGACTTCGAACTTCACCTTGTGGTAGGTCGCGCCGTCGCCCGCGATTATCTTGCCGATCTTGTCAATCTTGACGTTCGTCACCAAGACTAGGTATCCGTAGTCCGGATTGATCGTACTCTCGTACTTGAGCTTCAAGAGCTCCAGGGCGACATTCTCTAGGGATGCGCCGAACCTGTTGGGTGGGACGCGAACTACGTCCTCAAGTTCGACTAGCTGAAACAATATGAATAACTTCGTAGGGGCCTATTACACTCATACTAAAGTTTGGTGTTTCGTCTAACCGTGAGTTTCTTCCGCGCTGGGAGTAGCGCGGTTGAATTTAGCGGTGGGTTGGCGTTTATATGTATGTTTACATCTATGTAAACATATGAGTGGAGTCGTCAGCGTTCGGGTGAGAAAAGAGGTCATCAAAGCCCTGGAAGACGCAGGAGTGGATGTAGCTGGGAAGACTAGAGAGTACCTTGAAGGTCTGGCTTGGGAGGCGAGGACAAAGGCTACGCTGGCCGAGCTTAATGACATCATCAAGAAGGAAGTTAAACCAGTCAAGACAGGCTCATCAGCGAAACTCATAAGGGATGACAGAGATGCCCATAGTTGACTCTTCGGCATTCGTCAGATACCTGTCACGGGAACGAGGGTGGGAGCGAGGAGAAACGTATCTTGACAGACCTCTGACGGTCGCGCTCGCTCTCAAGGAGGTCTCCAACGCGCTCCGAACCAAGACGCTCAACGGTGAGATGACCCGCCAAGCAGCAATACAGATTATCTCCAAACTCTCATCGATGGTCAAGCTCATCGATCAGGGCGACCTACTAGTGGATTCATACGAAATCGCAGTCGACCATCGAATCACCGTATACGACGCGCTGTTCATAGCCGCGGCGCTACGGTCAGGGGAAGACCTGGTGACGTGCGACGTCAGACAGGCGACAGTGGCTAGGGCCATGGGCGTCAAGGTGATAGTATGGAGCTGAGTCACCGGAAGACCGGGGCATTCGAACCGTCATCCAAAGACGAACACGCTCCCGTATTCCTGTTCGACCTGGGAGGCGTACTGATCAAGTGGCACAACAACGACCCGATCTACCGGTACATTGCTGACCGATACGAAGTCCCATTCGGAAAATTGAAGCTCACCCTGGCGCCGAGCCTCCTTTCTGTGGAATCGGGCGAGATATCGACCGGTGCTTTCGTGGAAGAAGGGCTCTCAAAGCTCCAAAGAAGATTGAAACCAGGAGATACGGGCGAAGAGCTCTGGCTCCGTACTTTTGCCGAGCTGGTTACCCTGCGGCTGGGCGTGGCAAGGACAATCGCGCGTCTGCGAGACGAAGGACACCACGTCTACTGCCTTTCGAACATCTCGCCTCCACACCTAGCGTTCATCAGGTCGAAGGGGTGGACGAACCTCTTCGACACGTTCTACGCGTCCTGCGAACTCGGATGCGTCAAGCCTGAAGCGGAGATATTCGAAAAGGTCCTCAAGGAGACTGCCACTTCGGCAGACCGGATCGTCTTCATCGACGACAGCCCGGTGTGCATTACGGGCGCAAAAGCCGCTGGGATAAGTCAGGCGTTCAGGTTCCAATCGATCCCGCAGATGCGGAAGGACTTCCAAAAGGTCAAGCGTAAGACTCGCTAAATCGATACTCTTCCGCCGCTCAGGGTAACAACCCTCACATGCACAGCCTTGAGCTGCCGGATCAGTCCTGCATCAAGTGTAGCTACAAACGCGTTCTCGTCGAGAGCGAGAGAGATGAGCTCATCATCGGCCAACCCATGTCCGGTCGGCTGCTGCAGCCCTATAGCGCCGCGGTCGACCATCTCCTTCGCCAATGAGGCGTAGCGGGATGCCCTGTTCTTGGAGGTGCTGAGCCGGACGAGCTCGTCGTAGACCGGTTGTATCACAACGGGTTGGAACCTACCAACCCTCTCCGTCATGTCCTCGCGCCATGGCGTGGGATGTTCCATGACTGCGATGAGGAAGCTGCTGTCGAGGAGCACCTTCAGCGCCGGTGCTACTTTACGACGCCCGACCCGATCAGGCGCCATCGTTCTGCAATCCTCCTGCTAATCGCGACACGCGAACCCTTCTCCGCCACGACCGGTTTGCGGAGGTCCATCTCAGCGACGATATCCCTGGCGGATGTGACCGTACCAAGGGTGGCTGCCGTCCCTATGTTGAGCCTGAGCTGCTCGCCGAGCCTTACCTTCTCGACCTTGAGCATCTCCGCGGAACCGACGGCCTGTTCGAACAGCTGAAGGTCCATCGTGATGTGGGTCTTTGCCGCGGGCAGGGTCCCCGGCTTGCCGATCAGGCTGCCCACCATCAGGTCGCCCTTGGTCAGTGACGGGTCGAGATAGGTGCCGACTGAGACGAGGCCACCCGGTCCCACCTTCTCGGCCATGCCGACTCCGGTGCCAAGACTGGCGATCTTCGTAAGGATGGGAGAATACTTCCCTCTGTCGTCCACGAGCCCCGGTGAAATCTCGACCTCGTCGCCCACATTCAGCTCGCCCTTGACGACGCTACCTCCGATCACTCCGCCCACGAGAGCGGATATGTCGGTGCCCGGCTTGTTGACGTCGAAGCTCCTGAGCACCACCATCTGGACGTCGGCCGATGAGTCCCTCTGCGGCGTCGGGATGTTCTGTTCTATGGCCTCGATCAGCGCATCGATATTGATGTGGTGCTGTGCTGAGACCGGGATGATAGGGGCGTCCGCCGCTATGGTGCCGGCAAGGAAGTTCTTTATCGCGTCATAGTTCTTCCTCGCACCGTCGGCGTCGACCCTGTCGATCTTGTTCTGGACTATGACCATCTTCTTCATCCCCAGCATCTGCAGGGCTAGCATGTGCTCCCTCGTCTGGGGCATCGGGACCGGTTCGTTCGCCGCGATTACCAGTATCGCCCCGTCCATCACTGCAGCGCCCGCCAGCATGTTGGTCATGAGGCTCTCGTGTCCCGGCGAGTCGACGAAGCTGACTGTCCTCAGGAGGTTTGTCTCCCTGCCGCACACGGGGCAGACCGGCGACGTCGAGTATGCTTCCGGGGGAGGCGTGTGCTCGCACTTGTAAAAGGCCGCGTCCGCGTAGCCCACTTTGATCGTGATTCCTCTCTTCAGCTCCTCACTGTGAGCGCTCGCCCAGACCCCGGTTATGGAGGCGACAAGGCTGGTGTTGTGACACACGGTCGCTCCCTTTCCGGCGACAAAGTTCGCGTAGTCAGGGACCGCGAGGTCGTAGACCAGACCATCATACTGCTCCTTCTTCACGCTCGTTATCTTGTCAAACTCGAGGGAAGACCCCGCGAGTATCCTAAACTGCTCGAGCGCGCCGACACTGGAATTGAGGACCATGATCGTCTCGACCACAAGGTGCTCGGTGATCAGCTTCAGTTCGGCACCCGAACCATTCCTGAGTATTCTCGTAAGTTTTTTCCTGCTGTACCCGAGTTCGCCAGCAGTGGCTTGGAGGGAGAAGCCTACCAGTTCCATATGTCTTCTGAGGATCGGTCCGTTTGGTGAGAGGAGGGCCAGCGACGCTTCGACCGTCCTGAGATGCCGTTCGACAGCGCTGACCAGCGAGACCAGCTTAGTCCTTGAGATCCTGCCTGTCCTCACCGCGCCTTCGTAGGCCTTGTACCAGGACGAACCCTTGATGTTCGGTATATCAGCGCTGTGCTCGAAGCCCTCTCTTCGCATGCCCGAGGATGTGAACAGCGACTGCAGTGTCTCGACAGCTATAGGGATGCTGAGGTCAGTCTCCTTACTCTGTTTCTTGATCCCTTCAAGATAGCGTACCAGTTTTCGTTGAATACGGGGATCTTCGAAGCCAATCAAGTCTGCGAATAGCGCGAGGTTCTTTCGCCCGGAGACACTTATGCGCCCGTACTCTTTCATACCCTTCTGCGTCATACTCTTCTTGATTGAGAACCTAGGGACGATTCCGAACGACTGGAGTAAGTAGCCGACTATGACTATGTTCCTCTCGTTGAGCTGGGAGACCGATATGTGCCCTGCATGAGCGTTGAACTCTCCGTCCAGTGTCAGGAACGAGCGAAGGAACGTTGCCTTGAGCGCCTTCGGGAGTTTGCACACCCAGTCGGCAATCCCGCAAATCGGTTCATTTCCCGGGGTGAAGTTGAACCTGAAACGCAGATAATCGACGAACGCCTTGTCGTGTATTGTGAACGTGCCTCCCGGGTAACTCTTGGCCTTCTGCCCGAGCTTCTCTTCTGTGATCCTAAGGAAATCACGGAGCATCCCCTGCTGCATGGTCTGCGTGACGGCAATGGAGCTAGGTGTGCTCGACCCTTCTGACCAGACGAACGCGAACCACTTGGCAATGTCCGAGTCGACCTCGCCGATCTGCTTGACCTTCCTTATCGGTCTTCGGCGTCCACTGTTCTGCTCGAGCAGGAGTTCACCCTGCATCAGCTGGAAGCCCTGGACCGACCTGAACGCGGACACGATCTTCTCCCTCACGGTGGCGGACGGAACCTTTCCGTCGCGCACTATCCCGGCGTAGGAGTCGTGCGTGATTCCCGCAAGTGCCGAGGCTCTGTTGCTGGAAAGCCCTGCTATCATCCTCACCTTCTCGAATTGGGCGATCGCGAGGCCGCTGAAATCCGAAAATCCAGAAGTCGACGACCTCAACTGCTCGTAGTCCTCCCATGTCACGACGCTGTAGCGTTTCTTGAGTTCCGGCATCGGGTCGGCGAGGGATACCGATTCATCCAGCGGCACGCGGGAAAGGAAGCTCGCATAGTCGCCCGGACGGATGTCCTTAGCCTTGACCCATTGGACCACCCCCCTTCTGTTGATCAGGAGCGGATGTTCCGGGGTTACCGTAAGCGACCTTCCGGACCTGCCTGAGACGGCATACATCGGGCCGGAGTAATTCTCGACATAGAACATAGAGCCGGTCTTAACCGGCTCGAATTTGCTGTTCAGGCTTATCACGCCGTTGCCGTTGAACCTGTACACTTCTCCGCCGTCAATCCTAGACAGCAGTTCGCCGGTAGCCTTCACGGTCCGAAGAATGTCCGTTCCGGTGACCGGAATACCATCCAACAGGACGTATTGGTCAATCTTCTGGCACTTACCGTGATCTACATGCCCCGAAGTACCTATGTTACACTCAGGCTGCTTGGGAATTCGCCTTACCGGGACTGTCTCTGTCGCTTGCGCCATGAGGACCGTTAGCGAACTTTCGAATTTCGGTGATAATTAAAGATGATGAGTTAGGGTAAGAATCTGCCCTGCCGCTGAGGATGCTATTCGGTCTTTACGACGTTGAGCTGGTAGATCTCGTCGGTGACCGTGCCTCCCCTGACGAGCTTGCGCCTCTTCTCTCCTTCTACCGAGTGCTTGAAGCCTACTCCCTCCGTCATGAGCACGTACCTCTTCCCGCTGCCGAGCACGTCTCTGCGCATGGGGAAGCCAGCCTTGTCGCTCCCTCCGGTGATCTTTACCTTGTAATTCTGGCCCACAAGGCTCAGGTCTACCACTTCCCCTATCTTCCTGCCCACGAAAATCTGGGCGGTCGAGTCTTTCGCCTCAAGGACCTCTGACTTGCCGGTCTTGGGGTCCGAAACCACGATCTTGTAGGCGGCCATCTGTTTTGGGCCTTTCGGGCGTCCGTTAATAAATCATTGGTGCAGAGGATGGTGCCATCTCTGCTCGGTACCATCGCCCCCTAATCGGCCGTCGTCCATACATATGACGGACCAGCACGAACACAAAGAGACCGGCCGAGACAAACAGCCCAACCCAGTTCGTCAATATGCCTGAAAGCGGGGTTCCAGCAATGAACATGACCATGTGTTTCGACATCTCTCCCTCATCTGCCAGCAATATCCAGACTTCGTAGAACATCAACAGAGGGATGGTAAAGAACTGGATTACCCGCCAGAGGTTATCTCTACCCAAGTAGATTGTCAGACATGCGGACGAGGAACAAAAGGAGACCAATCCCACAACGCCGAAGACGGCGTGCCCAAACGGGAACAGTTGATAGAATTGTTGGACTATGACGTTCGAGGCGCGCAGGTATCTCGTAGTTGCAGTGAGAAACGCCAAAATTACGAACATGGTCAAGCTCCCTATGAATCCAACAAGGGCAACTCTCCCCATCGCTACTCCGCCATCGCCATTTCTCCCTTGGTGGCGGGCCGGACTAGACGCAAATTAGACACTATCGGGCCGAAGCATTCCTTCCTTGCTCTTGCTTGCCGGATACTGCCCTTCAGGACTTTAGGGAATGGTTCAGAACCCGTACATCATGTCTTTGACCGAGCGGATTGCGATGACCTCCTCCAGAGCCGTCGTCTCGTCCTCCTGAAGCGTGCCCGCGAGGTCCCCCTTCAGCAGTTTCACGTCATGTGAAGTCGGGAAGCTATAGATGATGTCGTTCTCGCGCACCTGCCTGCCGAGAGTAGGACCCCTCACGGAGATCGCCACCTGCATGCCCTTTGTGGCTTCCTGGACCGGCTTTGCGTTCTCCTGTATCTGCTCGACCACGCCGATTTCCACCCCGCTTGTGTCCATGAGGCGCACCTTGGGCTTCAGCTTCCCGGCCATGACCTCGACCCCGAACACTGCCGGGTCGTTCCTCCTGAAGAACATCCCGGGCAGCGCCTTCAGCTTCGCCGGATGGACGATCGTGGAGAGTGCGCTCCTCTCGTCTTCCTCGCGCTTCTTGGCAGCCCACTGGACATATCCCTCGATAGCGTCATAGATCACGTCGGACGTGATGATCTGTGCGCGCTTTGCGGCCTCCTTGGCCTCCGGTACGACCTTGACGTCGAAACCGATGATCGCGCCCAGGTACGGGTCGTGCTCAGCTACCGCCTCCGCCTCCACCATGTCCCTCTTCGTGATGTCCCCGATGTCGGCCATCCTGACCGGTATCTCCCTCTGGTCCAGCATCCTTACGAGCGCCTCGAGGCCTCCTATGTTGCCGGCCTTGACTATGACGCCGTCGATGTCGAGCTTGGTGACAAGCGTGCCCAGGTCCTTCTCTGCGTCGGTCTTGATAGATTGGAACTCCGCCTCGTCACGGAATGTGATGACGGAAGTCCCCGGGATTACCCCTTCGAGGTCGGTGGACACGAGCTTCACGCCAGCTGCTGAATATACCTCCTGGACAGGAGTGAACTTGTCTCGAGGGTCCCTCATCTCGTCGAGCGGTTTGGGCATGAAAAGGGCCTTGACCTTGGAGGCCATCGCGCCGTTTCGCTTGACGAGGACAATCTTGTCCCCGACGGATAGCTTCCCTTCGGTCAGGATGATGTTGGCCGTCTGGCCTATGCCTACTTCCTCCTGGAGCTCGAGGATGATTCCCCTTGCGCGGCCTACCTCGTTGATCGCGACCAGCTTCTCTGACAGGAACTGTTGCGCCAGCCCGATGAGCACGGCGATGATTTCGGGTAGCCCCACGCCGTAGCGTGCCGATATCGGGATGATGGACACCTGCTTCTTGAAGTCCTTTATCCGGTAGTAAGCGTCTGAGTTGAAGCCGAGCCTCGACAGCCCACCGACGACGTTGTACAACCGCTCCTCGAGTTCGTCGTTCCACTCCGGCGGTTGCTGCTTGAGGACCGCGCCGAGAGTACCCTTCGAGTCCTTGCGCCAGCCCCTGATCATGTCGATCTTGTTCAGGGCGACGAGGAAGGGCACCTTCCGTTGCTTGAGTATCTCGATGCTCTCGAGCGTCTGGTTTTCCAGACCCTTCTGGGCGTCCACGAGCAGGATCGCGATATCAGCTGCCGAACCTCCCCTCATCCTGAGGTTGGAGAAGACCTCGTGACCCGGCGTGTCGATGACCAGCAACCCCGGTATCTTCAGCTGCGCGCCCGACTTTGTCATTATCTGACCGGAAATCGCCTCGAGCGTCTCCATAGGGAAGAAGCTGGCGCCGATCTCCTGCGTTATCCCGCCCGCTTCTCGGGCCTGGACGCCCGTTCCCCTTAATTTGTCAAGAAATGAGGTTTTTCCACTATCTACATGCCCCAGTACCACGACTACCGGCTGGCGTAAAACCTGGGTGGGTTGAGACATGTCGGCACAACAGAAAACCGGCCTCCGTGGTAGCTTATATGATTTCTCGTGCGCCCGGTGCACACAGGGAGCTGGGGCTCCTCACTCACGCTTGCGGATGCCCCAGAATTCCACCGAGGTCTGTCAGGCGCAGTAGAAGGTGATAATCCAGCCCGGCTGTCCGAGGTACAACCCGTAGGTTCCTCCCCAACCGTCGAGCATGGGCGGGGGTGCTACGGTGTAAGGGAGGGGGAAGAAGTAACTGCTGAATGGCGCTCCGTTGGCACTACCGCCTGGAGCGGTCCAGGTGTTGCCATAGCCATCTGTGAATGTAGCGCCAGGGGGCATGTAGACACCACCATAGGTGTTGGGACAGACGGGCGGAGCTGGAGAATAGGTAGTTGAGCTTGAGGTAGTGGACGAGGTCGTGGAGGATGTGGATGACGAAGAGGTGGATGAAGAAGAGGAAGAGGTGGATGAAGAAGAGGAAGAGGTGGAAGAACTCGTGCTCGACGCGTAGCCGCTTATCGACGCGTAGTTCACCGCGCCAAGGATGACCTCCGGGAAGTACATGTCTCCGGTTTATGCCAGACCGCCCACGCAGACCATGGTACCTGCAGAGATTCCGCACGATAGTAACTCGACTCCTTCTTGCCCTGAGTTGTAGCTGCTTGTGGAATCCCAGGTGCCGACTCCCGAGGAGGTCGCGGCGGCATAGTAGACGTTGTTCGTGAAGGTCCCCAGGCTGGTCTCGCCGCCGACACAATAGACGTACCCTCCAGAGACCCCGCACGAGCTAGAGCCGATATCGGTAGGGTAATTGGTCGTGGCCGCCCACTCCAGTCCCGACGTGGACGTCGCTGCATAGTAGACCGCTTGGGACGGTACTGGCTGAGTGAACTCACCCGCACCCTCAGGAAGCTCGAAGCCTCCTACACAGTAGATGTAGCCAGAGGAGACGCTACACGACTGACCGCTGATCAGGGTGACAAAGTCGCCGCCCGTCCACGTGCCCACACCCGAAGAAGAGACGGGTGCGAACTCCTCGGCGTTGTCGGGAGTCTCAGGGAACGAAGCGTCGGCGGTGCCTCCGATGCAATAGATGTAGTTGAGGTTGGAATCTATCGCGCACGACTGAAGCGTCGTGGCAAACGGGTATACCGTCGTAGACGTCCAACCGCTCGCGAGACCTCCGGAGGCCGAAAGATGTGCGTAATAGACGTCGTCTGTGAGGTCTCCACCCGAGACGCCTCCCCCGACGCAGTAGATGTAGCCGATGCTGGAGTCGATGGCGCAAGACCCGCCATCGATGCCGATCGGATAGGATGCCGCGGCCGCCCAGTTATTCGAGCCGGGAGACGAGACGAGAGAAGAGACCTGAGCGTACTCTACTTCATCCTGCGGGACTCCTTCTCCGACGTATCCACCAACGCAGTAGATGTAGCCGCTGTAGGTGGCGCATGACGGACTAGCTATCCCTGTCGAGTCGGAGTTCTCCCAGTTCGTGGTGGCAGTCCAGGAGCTCAGCGTCTAACCAGACGCCAGGGGCAGGTACGAAAGCGACAGAAGGAGCAAGAGTAAGCCTGCCGGCGCGATGACCTTGGCTAGTCCGCGCGCTTTGGGCCTAAACAACAGAAAATTCGTCCGGCACGACCAGTGAGCCTGTGTCTTTTATCTTAGATGCAGGTATAGTAGTTTCGTTATGGGCGGCAGCCTTACGAGAAGTAGGTCTTGCTCTCCCACTCGAACGACTCTTTCGAGTCGGAGGCGTGGATCGCGTTGTCGAGGAGGCCCGAGGCGAAGTCTCCCCTTATGGTCCCCGGTGCCGCCTGCCAGCTCCTCGTGGAACCGATCATCAGCCTGACCATCGCGATGGCGTCCCTTCCCTCCAGGACCACGCCCACGCTGGGTCCCCCGCTGATGAATGTCACCAGGTCGCCGAAGAACGGCTTGTCCTTGTGGACTGAATAGAACTGCTCCGCCTTGGCTCGGGAGACGGTCTTCATGCATATGTCGACGGGTTTCATCCCGCGCTTCTCAAAGCGCCCGATGATGTCGCCGACGAAGCCCCTGGCCGTAGCGTCTGGCTTTACGACTATCAGGGTCCTTTCGACCGCCGGGAGGGACATTACTTCGGACTCCGGGCCCACTTGTACTTTCTCGGGTCACGGCCGAGCTTGTTGTCGTTCAGCTTACACTTGTTGGAGCAGTAACTCTTGGTAGAGCCATCGTTGAGGACCAGCATCACGCCTATGCCGAGATGAACGTCTTTTCCACAGAAAGCGCATTTCTTAGGACTATACAACTCAAGATAACACTCTTGGGAATTCTTGCAAGCCTTGATTTATCGGCATATAAAGAGTGCTCAGCCGAATGACGTCAGCTTAGTGGCGGTTAAAAGGCCAAACAAATTAAATTGCATGGAAGCGGAAAAGGAAGCAATCATCGACTACATAGTGAAGCATGGGGAGAGTCTGGAGTTTACCAAACGATTTTGGAATGAGTGTGAGCCACTTGCCAAGGATGTAGAACAATACACAAAGTTCGCTAAGACTTTGGAGATGATTCAAAACGGCGCTAGGTCATCGGAAATCGTCGCTAAGCTCGGTGTCAAGACCCATTCAATTTACCAATGGGGGCACCTCTACCAGATGCCGAAACTTGGCCATTTTCTAAAAGCATTCCTGGTTCATGGCACGCCGACAGAGGGTCGAGTGTGGTTGACCTTGGAACAGTCTCATGGTCACGCGATCCCAATAGGTCAGTTCATTCAGATTCCGACCAGAATTCAAACATGGCATGACGTGGACGGAGTTCTAACCCAAATCACTTCGCTTGGAACGGCTTCGACCGAGTTCACGAAACCATACATGTTTGGTTTTCTAACGGGAATTATCATCGGTGATGCGCACAAGCCGAAACAAGGACACGCGCACAGACGTATTGAACTAGTTATGAGCCAGAAATACGAGACGAACCTCAAGATTGGCGAATTCACATCGCTGTGTGCCAATCAGCTTGGATTACGTATGTACAGAGCCGTGGATATGCCAAAACCGGAAAACAAGCCGCACGGATTCTACCGGTGGACCTCCCAGTCGTCACCATTCATTGACTGGATCTTTCGAGTCGGAATCGGTCTCGAAGACGGTCAGCACACAACATATGATACCATCCACTGCGATTGGGTCTTCGATGCCCCAGAAGATTTTCGGCTCGGCCTAATACAAGGAATTGCAGAGTCAGACGGTTCCGTGAACATTGCTGGTCAGGAGGTGGAATTCTGGGTTCTCCCGGACTGGGACTTCATGATGAGACTGCTTGCTACATTCGGATTGCGAGGGTTTCGGAACGGAGAGGCCGTTTCGCTTGCAAAATCGCAGGCTATCGCCTCGTTCAAGGTACCGGTCTTCTCAGCCCATCTGCGAACGGTTAGGTATCAAAAGTTAGAACTCATGAGTACGACGCAAAAACTGGCGAGGGAAGAGAGAATCCCTGACGAAATACGGACAGAGATTCGTCGCTTAGACGGAATAGGATTCTCGGTCCCCGAAATAGTAGAAGAAATAGCAAGGAATCAACACCTACTAGTCTCCTTTGAGGCGGCTCAGAGATGGGCCATGAAGAACAGGAGCCAAGAAACCGATCAGCAAGGCACAACTCAGGATGAATCTAACGACAGGAATAACTTGTAGGGAAATAATATTCCCCACAGGAATCATTTTATTTTGCGAGCTTCTCTTTCAGTATCTCGCAATAATAGTATGTCGCTGAGCCTTATCGGTCCCTTCACGTTCCTTGTGAGGATCCTTCCCTTCTCCTTGCCCTCGAGTATCTTTACCCTGACCTGTGTGATCTCGCCTGCGACGCCCGTGCGTCCGACAATCTGGACGACTTCGGCTGGAGTGATAGCTTCTGCGGCCTGCTTGCTCATTGCTTGGTACCCCTAAGTCTTGCTAGCTCTTGGGTTACCTGGTCCAGGATCTGCTGTCCCTCGCCGGACTCCAGGACGGCCGCTGCGGCCGTGGACACGTCGATGCCGATGGCCGGGCCGATCTGGTCCTTGCTGGGGACGAAGACATAGGGGATCTTCTTCTCGTCGCAGAGTAGCGGTAAGTGTGCGACGACCTCTGGAGGTTGGACGTCCTCGGCGATCACGACGAGCTTCGCCAGGCCCCTCTCTACGGCCTTGGTGGTCTCGTTGGTGCCCTTCCTGACCTTCCCGGTGCGGGAAGCCTGTCTCAGGACCTCGTAGGCCGCCTCAGATACTTCCTTCGGTGTCTCGAACTTTACGAAATAGGGTTTCGGGGTCATGTTGCAATATATCGCCCACGACGCCATTTTTCGGGGTGCATATAAGCTTGGCAGGCCCGAAACGTCGTGTCAGCCTGACCTTGCTCGGAATACTAAAAGACGCCGCCCGGAACAAAACTGCTTTGGGCTGATGGCATCGCTCCTCGACTACTTCCTCTTCCTCTGGGTCCTCTCCGAGGTCGTCGGTGCATGGCTGATCCCCAGGCTCAGGCAGAAGGGAGCAGCCACGGTGGCAGGGGACAAAGGCTCTCAAGAAGTAGTGACTGCTGCCGTCTTTGCCTCGATCCTGGGTGCCTTCTATCTGGCGAAGAGCCAGACAGCGCCCACCTCTGTCCTCGAGGTCGGGCTCGCCCTCATGGCACTGGGAATCGTCATAAGGCAGTACTCTATTCTGGTCCTCGGGCGCTTCTTCACCCTGTCAGTAAAGGTCGCGTCGGACCAGAAAGTGATAACCAAGGGTCCATACCGGTTCGTTAGGCACCCGTCGTACACGGGCCTGCTGCTCGCGGAGCTTGGCGTGGGGCTGGCTCTCGGTTCGTGGGAGGCCACGATCCTCATACTGCTCGTGAGCGGCGCTGCCGTCGGTTACCGTGTACGCGTCGAGGAAGGTCTGCTCGTCTCGGAACTCGGTGAAGCGTACGCGCTATACCGGAAGAAGACAAAAAGGCTGATACCCTTCATATTCTGAAATGGTCTCGGGTGCGACGGCCGGTGGTATTCTTGAAACGCGAGCAGTCAGGCACTAGCCGTGTGTCAGGACGCACCTGGAAGGGGCGTCGACCCGGACGAAGCCATAGCGCAGGAACTGTACGATGTCGCCCTGCTTCAGGTCGTCGAAGCTCCTCTCCGCCACGCCGAGCCTCGTTTTCAGACTGTCCTTGTTGAACGTCCCGTCCTCGTTGTAGAGCTCGGAGGGCTCGAGCACCTCGACGCCGTGCGAGTCCTCCTGCGTCACCCACTGGAGCTTTCTGCTGTCCGGGATCATCTCTTCGCTCTCGAAACTGCACACGACTCCGTCCGCTGCCTTGGAGAGCAGCTTGACGTTGTAGAGCTCTATCAGCCGGAATACCTGCCCCTCGTTCATCTTCGAGATGTCCGCAGATGGGACGAAGAACAGGCCGGCCGTATCGATCGTCCGTTCTCCTAGTTTCTCTTGCGGATGGAACGGGATGGTCACCTGCTTGACGGGGGCTCCCTGTACGGTCAGGCTGACCGGGTCCGGGACGAAATAGACGCGCTTGGTCACAGGGTCCAGTATCTTTCGGTTTACGGAGAGCAGCAGCGACCAGTCGAATGTGTGCTCCGACTTTGTATACCCCACCTCCACGGTGAAACGACGGATGGCTTCCGGGATTATCCCTCTCCTGATCACTCCCTCGATCGTCGGCATGCGGGGGTCGTCCCAGCCGGTCACGAGCTTCTCCTCGACTAGCGGGCGTAGGAGGCGCTTCTGGACGGGTGTGCCCTGGAAGTTGAACCGTGAGAACTGCGTCACGCTGATCGCCGGGAAGCCCAGCAGGTTCCGCACAAGCTCCTGGAGCCCCACGTGGAACTCGGAGCTCCTCAGTATGTGGGTCACCCCGCACACCTGGTCCTCGACGACGACCTCAAAGTCGTAGGTCGGCCAGACGCAGTACTTGTCGAGAGTCAGCGGGTGGGGGTAGTCGATTATCCGGGCGATGTTCGGGTCCCTTATCGAATAGTCGAGGCTCGACATGTCGCCCTTCAGCCTGATGACGTAGGTCCCCTCCTTGTGCTTCCTGCCGAGCATCTCGTCCCAGATGGCCAGGTTCCGCTCCGGCGTCTGCCCCCTATGCTCGCACGCGGTCCCCTCGAACCTCAGCTTCTTCATGACCTCCGGCGCGCAGGAGCACGCGTAGGCGCTGCCCGCCTCTATCAGGTCCTGGATGTGCTCGTAGAGTAGCTCGACGTCGCTAGAGACGTTCTTCTCATAGTCCCACTTGATTCCGAGCCAGGAGTATCCCTTCCTGAAGCTCTCGTAGTACCTCTTCTGCACCTTCCTCGGGTTGGTGTCCTCGAACCTCAGCCAGAGCTTCCCGTCGTACTCCTGCTTGTAGACATCGTTTATCGTGCCGGCCATCGCGTGGCCGATGTGCATGTAGCCGGACGGCTCCGGCGGCAGCCTGACCACGAGCTTTCCCTTCTCTGCCCCGTCTAATGGTGGGAGGCCCACCCTGCCCTCCTTCTTCTCGGGGGCCTGGGCGGCCTCCGGGTACTTCTCCTTCAGCGTCTCAAGCTGGGCCTGTGGTGACATGGCGTTCACGCCCCTCACGACCTCGGCGGCCACGCGCGCGACTTCCTTGGCCATGGTCCGGAGTGCCGGAGTATCGCCTAGGACCTTACTGACGACTGCGCCGACCTCCGCCTTGCCGTCGTGCTTCACGGCGTTCTGGAGGGCGTACTTCTCCATCGAAGAACGGTCCTGCTCGCTGATGCTCAAATCGACAAGCGCCTACCAGTCCCTCTCTATCGCAAACCGGGCGAGCTCTTCTATCAGCTGCACCGCCTGCGGGTTCCCACCCCACTGGACGGTCCTGAGGATGGATATCGCCTGTGAGACCAGGGTGTCGGACCTCTCGCTGGCGTATGTCAGGACCTTGTACTTCTCGATGAGCGCCAGCAGCTCGTCCACGTGCTCTTTCCTCTCTGCCCGCGACATGCTGAAGATCTCGACGAACCTGTTCTTCTCGTCCCGCGTGAGCGAGGCCAGCAGCTTGATCAGTATCAGGGTCCTCTTTCCCTCGAGCAGGTCGTCGGCAGACTGCTTGCCGTACTTGGAACCAGCGGACAGGTTCAGGACGTCGTCGTGTATCTGGAACCCCACGCCGAGTTTGGTGCCGGCATCGACGAGGGGCTTGAGCTTCTCGCGGTCGGCCCCGGCGGCTATCCCCCCTAGCCTCATCGGGCTGATCGCGGTGTACCACGCCGTCTTCTTGGTGCACATCACGTAGTAGTCGTCCTCAGTTATCTGCCAGTTCTTGCCGACGACCCAACCCAGCTCCATGTGCTGACCCTGCGTCGTCTCGTGGATCATGTGCGCGAACTCCTCCATGATGTCTAGCGTCCTCGCCTCGCCGAGCCTCTCCCTGTTCTTGACCAGCGCGTGCCACATCTGCGCGTGCAGCGCGTCCCCGGCGTTCAGCGCGAGCGTCCAGTCGTACTTCCTGTGGAGGGAGGGGGCGCCTCTCCGCATCTCAGAACCGTCCTCGATATCGTCGTGTATCAGAATCCAGTTCTGGAAGAGCTCAAGCGAGGCTGCGGTGAGTATCGCCTCCTCCTCCTCTCCTCCGAAGGCCCTGCAGCTCGTCACGCACAGAAAGGGCCGCATCCCCTTCCCGCCCCTCTGCGGGTAGTCGCGCATCATGCGGTAGAGCAGGTCGACCTCCTGGACGCCGTGAGACTTTGGCAGGAGGTCGTCCAGGATGAGACGGTCAGCGCGGCCCTTGACCCGCTTCATCTCGTCAAGCATCAGGGTGTGGTCGGCCATGTTAGTTCACCCAGTACGTCAGCGGCGGCGTGAGCACCTTGCGCACCCTCCGCAGGTCAGCGACGGTCTTCGCGCCGGTTACGAACATCGCGGCCCTCAGCTCCTTTATCGTCTGGTCTGCGAACGTCTCCAGCTCCGCGTGGCCCTTGTCGGCGCTCTCTATCATCGGCCGGGCCATCCCGCACGCCTCTGCGCCGAGAGAAAGGCACTTTGCGACGTCGAGGCCGGTCCTCAGTCCGCCCGACGCTATCACCGGTACTTTCACCGCCTTCTTCACCTCTATCAGTGCGGCTGCCGTGGGTATGCCCCAGTCCCAGAAGAGTAGTCCAAGGTCGGTCTTGCTCTGCATCTTCCTGTCGCTAGCGCGGTGCGCCTCGACGGCAGCCCAGCTCGTGCCTCCGGCCCCGGCCACGTTGATCGCTTTGACGCCAGCGTACTCGAGCCGCACGGCGACCTCCCTGCTGATGCCAGCACCCACTTCCTTGACGATAACCGGGACTGAAAGACCGCGGCAGAGGCTCTTGATGGCTGCGAGCACCCCCTTGAAGGACGGCTCTCCCTCGGGCTGCACGACCTCCTGCAACGGGTTCAGGTGGACGGCCAGCGCGTCCGCTTGGATCATGTCCACGAGCTTCTGCGCGTCCTTGACCGGGAAGCCCTTTGCGAGCTGGGCCGCGCCTATGTTGGCGAACAGGAAAGCGGTGGGCGCGTTCTTGCGTACGATTGTGTACGTCCCCGCCATGCCAGCGGAGAGCAGCCCGGCGCGCTGGCTTCCCACCCCCATGGCGAAGCCCTTCTCCTCCGCGACTTCTGCGAGTATCCCGTTTATCTTCTCAGCCCTGGGCGCGCCTCCTGTCATCGAGTCCACGATGATCGGCGCCTTCAGGCGCTTGCCCAGAAAATTGACGGAAAGGTCGATGTCGTCCATGTTCGACTCGGGGAGGGCACTGTGGATGAGGTGGACGCACTCGAGCATAGTGGTGATCTCCTTGGCCTGCACCTCCTCCTTCAGCACGACGTCTATTCCCTCCTCTTTGCGCTTGATGACGTCCTGGACCCTCGCGTCTTCAATCTTAGTCACGAGAAGGAACCCTTACGATTGTACCGTGAAAGCTGAGTCGCTTTAAGGCTTTGGAGAATTCCTTCGGCCTGAAGCCCGAGACGAACGCGACCTCCGTGCCTGACGCAGCCATCTTCAGGGCCTCCCTTACCTTGAGCGAGATCCCGCCGGTGGCGTCGGAAGAGACCTGCCCGGACAGCCTCCGCGCGCTGGCCTTGTCGATCGACGACATGACGTCGCCGTTCTCGTCGAGTATTCCGTCGACGTTCATCACGAAGACGCACCTTGAAGCTTTCAGCGAGCGCGATAGGAGACGCGAGATGGTGTCGCCCGAGATTATGGTGAAGCCGTCAGGACCCCGCACCACGTCTCCGAAGGTGATGGGGGTCAGCCCCGCGTCGAGGAGGGCGTTGACCCACGCGACGCCCTTGCTTCCGGCTGCGGATAGCAAGGGGAAGGGTGAGAAGGTGTAGGGCCTGACGCCTCCTATCAGCAGGGAGTCGCAGACCTGCGCGTTCAGGTCGAACATCGCCCGCCTCGTCTCGCTCACGCCCTCCGGCGAGGGACGCGCGGAAGAAGAGGAGAGGTGGAACTTCTTCGCGAGGGGGTGACCGTAGGCCCCGCCGCCGTGGACTACTACGACCCTTTCATGGGAAGCTGCGATCGCGCTGCCGAGGGCCAGGACGACCTCTTCCCTGTATGAGAAGTCGACCTTCTTGTCACTGATGATAGAACCGCCGAGCTTGACGACTATCGCTCGCTTGTCCATACTCTCACACCACCAATCGGAACTTCGGTGACGAAGGCCTCGAAACCCCTTCTCCCGATCCGCGCCGCGACCGCGCTCTCCTCGCCTCCCGGAGCGAGCGCCAGCACACTCCCGCCTCCTCCGGCCCCGGTCAGCTTCGCTCCGAGGCAACCCTCCCGGAGGCAGAGGTCGACCAGCTTGTCAAGCTGCTCGTTTGAAGCGCCCACCATGGCAAGGACCGCGTGGTTGTACGTCATTATCCTGCCGAGCTCCTCCATGCGCCCTGTGACGAGCCGCTCGGTTGAAAGTTCGGTGACCAGGCTGGCAGATTCGCACAGCTTCGAAAAGAGCGCAGGGTAGAGCTCCTTCATCGAGGAGACCTTGCTGATAAGGCGGCCGGAATTCCGTCGCTTCCCCGAATAGACCACGACAAACTTGGCGGGCTTCTCCAGGGGGACCTGCCGGGGTTCGGCCCCCATCCGGAACTCCATCAGGCCGCCGAAGACGGACGCCGCGACGTCGACACCCGAGGGCTTACCGTGGACAAGGCGCTCGCCGAGCATCGACGTCTCGATAAGGGAGTTCGCGTCCATGTTCCAGCCTTCGAGCCGGTTCACCGCGGCTACAGTGGCCACCATCGACGACGCAGATGAGCCCAGGCCGGCACCGGTGGGGAGGCTCGTCGACATCCTGAGCCGGACCCTCGGCTCCAGCGAGCGCTCGCGGTACATCTCCGTGACCACCTTCTCGACCGGCAGGAGAGCAGAGCCCGCGGCCCTGTTCTTGTTGATGGGCGTCTCCAGGGTCAGCCCTTCGCCCCTCGACGCTTCCACCTTGGTGCCCCTGCCGATGGCGGCTACGAGCGCCGTGGCTCCGTGGACGACGAAATGCTCACCGGATATTATGACCTTGCCCGGCGCTTCAGCGAACGCTTTCAAGCTATGTCACTCGAAGCTGACAGAGGGATACCCGACGACCGCTGCATAGTCTCCTGTCGTGTCCCCGCTGTTCGCATATTTGAGCAGTTCACCCCTCCGGAAGCCGAGCAAGCGAGACGCCTCCATGACGGTCGCGATCGCACCGTAGCCGCAGGCCGTCACTCTCTTCTGCTCGAGGACGTCGTAGAATGCCTCGATGTCGAGCGCCTGGACGGTCTTGAGGAGCGCCATGTCCTTCTCCCGCGCCACTTCAGCGGGCTCGTAGTGGGTCAGGTCAGAGGAGGCGATCAGTATCACGTCTCTCCCCTTTAGCATCTTCGAGAGGCCTCTCCCGAGCTCCCTGGCGGTCTCAACATCCTGGAAGGAGAGCGAGATGGGGAGCAGCTTGAAGGTGCCGTATATCTGCTGGAGGAAGGGAAGCTGGACTTCGAGGGAGTGCTCCTTCCTGTGGGCCTCGGGGTCGAAGTCGACCAGCCCGGTGAGCTTCACAATCTGGTCAGCGGCCTCGGAATCAACGGCTACCCTTCCCAGCGGGGTCGCCCATTCGCCCTCCCTGAAGGTCGAGACACCGCTCCCGATGCCATAGTGGTTGGGCGCGACGATGACCACCAGTTCGGGCTTGCGCAGGGCCGACAGCCAGAGATAGCTCCACGCGGCCACCGGGCCTGAATATTCGTATCCGGCGTGGGGGCAGACGCACGCCTGAACTCCCTTCCTTTGCTCTTTCGCGGGAGGCAGGAGTCCGGGACCGAGACGACTGAGGTACGAGCCCTCGATAGCCGCCCTGAGCTCGGCTGGGTCGTCGGGATAGAAGCTGCCTGCGACCGCCGGCCTCCTCACGAGCATGAGACGGAGCTACGCTACCGTGACTTTAGAGGTTTCGGAGTTTGGTGAAAACCTGAGGAGGGCGAGTAGCTATTCCTCTTCTTCTTCGACCATGTCAGATTCGAGCAGCTTCGTCTCGAAGTCGTCTATGGTGTACTTCATCTGCTGGTCGGTCGTCAGTCCTCCACCGTGAGTGAGGACAGCCCTTGCGAGGAGCCAGAATATGGCAGCCATGGCCTTCCTCCCACGGTTGTTGCCGGGTATCACAAGGTCGATGTCGTCGGTTACGTTGTCGGTGTCGCAGACTGCTATGACCGGGATTCCCATCTTGCCGGCCTCTATGATCGCCTGAGTGTCTGAAGCAGGGTCGGCTACCACGACGAGCTCGGCGTCGATGTGGCCCGGATAGAGCGGGTTTGTGAAAGTGCCGGGCATGAACCTGCCGGTAACGGCTATAGCTCCGGTGAGCTCACAGAACTTCTCGACCGGGACCCTGCCGTAGTCCTTGCTCGCATAGACGACGGTGTTCGGGGCGCCTGCGAACGCGATGAACTTCCCTGCGATGTCGATGCGCTGCAGAGTCTTCGAATAATCGATAATGTGTAATCCGTCTGGTCTCGGGCGCGTGGTGAACTGGTCCATCGTCTTCGTCCGGACCTGTGTCCCGATTCTGATACCGGTAGCGAGCAGAGCCTTCTCCGAGAGCTGAGGGATGACCATCTTCTCATCAGACCCAGCCTCGTCATCTTCGTGTTCTGCCAGCTTGCTTATCTCAAACTCACCAATTTTGTCGTACCGAGCCTTTCCCCTGCCCGGTGAACGTCATTTAAGCATGTCGAGTTCAAGCTGAGTTCACCCAGGAGTTATCGAGCGTCCCGTCCAGCGTCTCCGAGAGTCGGATAAGTTCGTTGAGCTTGGCTGTCCTTTCGCCTCCCACCACTCCGCACTTCATCATGGCGCAGCCGAACCCGACCGCAAAGTGCGCCAGCTGCGCGCCCTCGTTATCGCCCGACCTGTGCGACGCTGCCACTACCTGCCCGTGGTCGATTGCCATTTTCGCGAACCTGCGCGCCTCTCCCAGGGTCCCGATCTGGTTCACCTTCATGATCACGGCGTTGGTGCTCTTCTTCTCGATCCCGGTCTTGAGGAGCGCCGTGTCGGTCGTGTAGAGGTCGTCCCCGACGATCAGCGTCCCCTTGAGCGCCGCATGAAGCGTAGCGTAACCATCGAAGTCGTTCTCGTATAGAGGGTCCTCGATGTAGAGTAAGTTGTAACGGTCCTTTAGTTCCGAGATGAACGATATCTGCTGCTCGCGGCTGAGCGTCTTCTTTGTGGACCTGTAATAGTATCCTCCCTTCTTCTCATCGTAGAGGCTGTCCGCCGCTACGTCGATACCGAACCTGATCTTCTTCCCCTTCTCGTCCATGACCTGCGCGACGGACTCAGAGACCGCCTGGAGAGCCTGCTCGTCGGTTATGCCGGGAGCCCATCCTCCTTCGTCACCTTTGCCGAGTGGGTATGGGAGCATCTTCGAGAGACGCTTGCCGACATTTCTGTGCACTGCGAGGTTGAGCTGGACCGCTTCGGCTGCCGTGCCCGCGCCGATCGGGACGACCAGCATCTCCTGCATGCTGGGGGAGAGGTCGCTGGCGTGCTTTCCACCCCCGACCACATTGCCAAGAGGGAAGGGCAGCGCTGACGCCTTTGGGTCGATCACTTGACAGAGAGGTATGCCCCGGGCGTTTCCCTCGGCCTCGGCCGCGGCCACGCTAACGGCGTAGGCGAGCGAGCCGCCGATGCGCGAATAATTGTTCGTCCCGTCGATCTCTCTCAGCAACGCTGAGAGGCCGTCGATGTCACCTGCGTCGTGCCCGACGATCCTCTGCTTGAAGTCCCTGAACTGGGCGACGGTCTTGTCCGGGCTGTCATCGACGAACGGCAGGGCCTCGTTTGAGCCGCGGCTGGCACCAGAAGGAGAGAGCGCGCGCCCGAGCTTGCCTTCGACTAGGACGTCGGCCTCTATTCCCAGGTCGCCACGACCGTTATAGCAGACCCTCAGCCTAACGTCTTGAATCCGCATCTTTGTGATCAGGGCCCAGGGTTCTTCTGCGCGTAGTAGGGCAGAACCTGGTCGATGAGGTCGACAGAGGTGATCAGCATTCGCCTGCAGCAATACCTATTGATCTGCAGGTCGTCGAGCGCCTTGGCCGGGTCTTCTCCGCCCGCGATCTTGGCCTTGAACTCCTCGAACTTGTCGCCGATCAGTTTACCGCACGTGAAGCAACGGACTGGGACTAGCAACTACAAAATCACCTATAGCTCTTCTGACGCCTTCGTCTCGCGCCTGGGCCGCCGAACTTCTTCGGCTCGGTCTGCCTGGGGTCACCGGACAACAGGTACTTGCTGTAAGCGGTTATCTTGTCTCTGATGTCAGCGCCCTTGGTCTGGTCGACGTAAGCACGAGCCAGGGACATGGCCACAGCGTCCGCCTGACTCATGAAGCCGCCCCCTGCTACGTTGACGTCGATATCGAACTTCTCCCTCAGGTCTCCCACTATCACGACGGGAGACAGCATGTGGAGCCTCGCGACCTCCGGCTCCCATATCTCCAGCGGAATCCCGTTGACCCTGATGCGGCCCTGTCCCGCGTGGATAGCGGCCGTAGCCCGCGACGTCTTTCTGGCGCCCGGGTAGAGTTTGGGCTTTCCGTGCTGCTTCGATTGAGATACCAAGTCTAATTATTCCATCCTATGTTCTTCGCGATCTCCGCTATCGTCGTATACTGCGGGATCGGCCTCTTCGCCATCGCGTGGTCGAACTTGCTGGTCTTCACGCCGGCGTATTTCTCGGGGACGCCCATGTAAACCCTGAGACGGCCCATCGCCGTCTTCCCGCTGCTCTTGGTCTTGGGGACCATCCCGCGCACCATCCTCCTGATGATGTTATCGGGGCGCCGTGGGTGTATAGGCCCGTAAATCGGGTTGACGTGACTGTAGATCTCAAGACGCGTCTGCCACTGCCTGAATACGCTGGAGCTCCTGCCTGAGACCAGGGCCTTCTCTGCGTTCAGCACTATGACCCTCTTGCCTGAAAGCAGCTCCCTCGCCACGATGGAGCACATGCGTCCGGCTATCTGCTCAGAAGCGTCGATGTAGAGAGTATTACTTTCCTTTGCGACTTCCCCTTCCTTGGTGAGTTCCTTCGGCTCAGTCTTTACTTCACTTGACAAGAATTACTCCACTCCCCTTCGGATACCTGTCGACAAACTCCTGCACCTCCAGCGCTTCTCCGCCCGCCGATGCGATCTTTTCCCTTGCCGAGTCGGAGAACGAGAAAGCCCCGACTATCAGCTTCTTGTCGAGGAGACCGGTTCCCAGGACCTTGCCGGGGACGAACATCGGGCTCTTCCCGTCGCCTATGCGCGACAGTCGGGAGATGTTGACGATCGTCTCAATGGACTTGGGCGCAGCGAGCGACGCGGCCGCCACAGTCCAGATCGGCAGCGACTCCTTCCTTCCCTTCCTTTCAAGCATCACTGCCTGAGTTCTGATAACTTTGTTGGATTTCATGCCGTCTTCTCACTAACCTTCTCGCCGACCTTCTCACTGACTTCCTTGTGAAGGTCCGCGAACTTCTCCTCTATCTTCTCTATCGCCCTGATGACTATCTCTTTCGCAGGCATTGAA
>Ga0302324_100003683_pt1 | contig 34539 bp, 28 predicted proteins | sample Palsa_T0_1_FD_201949 | JGI IMG/M metagenome (GOLD analysis project Ga0302324, IMG submission 201949) | Peat permafrost microbial communities from Stordalen Mire near Abisko, Sweden - Palsa_T0_1 | ecosystem: Environmental > Terrestrial > Soil > Palsa > Peat permafrost | place: Sweden: Abisko...
CGCAGTACATCCCTGGCGCTCCCTCGGATGAAAACGTTCGCATGGGAAACCAGGCGATCGACGAGTACAAGCAAGTCCTCGATGTCGATCCGAATAATCTCTCCGCGATTGACGGCATCGGCGCCATTCTCTACAACATGGGCGGCACGCCCTACGATCCGAAGAAATTCGAAGAGTCGAAGACCTATCACGAGAAGCACATCCAGATTAAACCGGACGATCCCGAGCCTTACTACTGGATCGGCGTGATTGATTGGTCTCTCGCTTATCGCGGGAACAAAGACATGCGGGCCGAGTACAACGCGAAGGGCAAGAAGCCCGTCAAGGATAGCGACCCAATGCCGGTGCCGATGGCCACGGACTTTCAGGGTAAGTTCGGCTCGATCATTGACGAGGGCATCACGAACCTGAAAAAAGCCATCGAACTGCGGCCCGACTACGACGACGCCATGGCGTATCTGAACCTTCTATATCGCCAGAAGGCCGATACCGAATTGACTGCGCAGGCTCATGACACCGACGAAAAGATGGCCGACGATCTGGTGGACAAGGTGAAGGCGATCAAGCAGAAAAAGATGGAGAACCCACAGGGATCTTCATAGACAGCGGACTTCGAATCTAGCTGGCCGGCTGGGCCTTCTTGGTTCAGCCGGCCTTTTTGTTTTTGGCGCGCTGCTATAATCATTTCTCGATTGCTGAATTTTGTGGTGAATCGGTTTTGGCGACTTTCTCTATCGAAAATTTTGGGTGCCGGGCCACGCACGCGGATGCTGCGGCGATCGAGCGGCAGTTGCTCGACCGGGGACTGCTGCGCGCGAGCGGCCATCGCGACGCCGAAATCGTCGTGCTGAACACGTGTACCGTCACTGCGGCGGCGGACGCTCAGGCGCGGGATGCCATCCGCCACATTCACTCTGCGAATCGTGGCGCTCGCATTCTGGTCACCGGCTGCTACGCGCAACGCGCACCCGAGGAGCTGGCGAGTCTCGATGGCGTCGAATGGGTTGTCGGCAATTCTCATCAATCCGCGATTCCGGATTTGGCGGTGATTCCGGATTTGGCTTTTTGCAGCGCGAGTGCGGCCTCGCGGGCGGTTCTTGGCGCTCCCGATTTTGTCCCGGCATCCATTTTGGGAGATGGCAACCTTTCGCTTAAGCGCGGCCCTGCGAAGATTCTGACGGGCGATATTTTCGAACAAACGGAAGTGATGGTCGCGCCGGTGGAAGGCAACGAATTCGAACGAACCCGCCCGACGCTGAAGATTCAGGATGGCTGCAACAACCGCTGCGGGTACTGCGTGATTCCCTTCGTTCGCGGAAGAAGCCGGAGTCTCGCGCCGGACCGGGTGATCGGCGAGATCGAGCGTCTCGTCTCAGGCGGCGCACGCGAAATCGTCTTGAGCGGAATCAATCTCGGCAGCTACGGCCGGGATTTGGCGCCGCGCGCGTCGCTCGAGGAGCTTCTCCGCCGCGTCATGGCGGAGACTTCGCTCGATAAACTGAGGCTCAGCTCTATTGAGCCGATGGATGTGACACGCGATTTCGTGGAAATGATCGCGTCGCAAAGCCGGTTCGCGCGTCACTTTCACATGCCGCTGCAATCGGCGTCCGATCACGTGCTAAAGGCCATGCACCGGTGGTATCGCGCTGCTCACTACGAGCGCCGCGTCGAAATCATTCGGGAATTGCTGCCCGGAGCTGCGATTGGCGCGGACGTAATCGCCGGATTTCCGGGCGAGACGGATGAGGATTTCCGCGCCACCGTTAAATTCATCGAGCGCTTGCCGTTCACCTATCTCCACGTTTTCTCATTCTCCGCTCGTCCGGGCACTGCAGCCGCAAATCTGGAGAATGAAGTTGCGCCACCGGTGATTCGCGAACGGGCACGCGCTCTTCGCGCGCTCGGCGAGCGCAAGGCGGCCGAATTCCGCGCAGCGCACGCCGGCCGCGCGGTGCGCGCCTTGACGCTGAGGCGAAAAGGCGAAGGCTGGACGGAAGCGCTCTCGGGGAATTACTTGAAGGTGCGCGTCGCAGGCGATTGGCCTGCAAACACATGGCTCGACGTGCGCGTTGGGCCCGACGGTGCGCTCGCAGACGCGCGGGCGATCGGCAATTAATTCTCGAAAATCACTTGGGCGAATGCGATGTTGCCGCTATGCGTGATCGAAAGCGAAATATTTTTGACGCCGATGCGCGCCGCGAATTCTCCGGCGGCGCCGCTGAGGCGCAGCGTAGGTTTCCCGCCGGGCAGATTTGTCACCTCGAAGTCCACCCAGCGCACGCCGCGCGCCCAGCCCGTGCCGAGCGCCTTCATCGCCGCTTCTTTCACGGCGAATCGCCCGGCGTAGCGCTCAAACGAATTCCTGTGCCGCTCGCAATATTGGATTTCAAGGGGCGTGAAAATCCGCTCGATGAATCGCCGGCCGTTGCGCTTGATGGCCGCTTGGATCCGGTCAATCTCCGCGATGTCCACGCCCATCCCGACGATCACGCGCATCCTCTTCGCACCGCGGCAATCGCGCGCCCGCGGCTCCGTGGAATTATAATGGAAAGTACGCACGCGCGGCCGCTTCCCATCGCGCGAGCATAAAAACATGGCACCCATCGGCACTCACCGCCGCGCGAAGACAACTCGACGGAAACGCCGCGACGCAAGCGCGTCACGCGCCGGGAATTCAGATCGGCACTGGACGTTCCGCAAGTCCGGGCGCGTCAAGGTCCTTCAGTCCGCGGCGCTCAGCAAACAAAAGTGGCTCGCGCACGGATTCAGCACGCGCACCGGCGGTGCGAGCTCGCTTCCTGCTTCTATCTGGCAGAAGAATGCCGCCGCGGTTTTGAATCTCGGCTTTTCCGATTGGGACGTTCGCGCGAGTGTTGAAGAGAATCGCCGCCGCTTCGCGAAAGCCCTCGGCGCCGCCGGCATGAAAATGGTGCCTCTCCGGCAATTTCATTCCGACGTCATTCACGTGATCGACTCCGCGCCAGGCGATCCGCTGTGCGGCGATGCGCTCATCACGCGAACGCCCAAGCTTCTACTCGCCGTGCAAACCGCCGATTGCATTCCGATTCTGCTCGCCGACCCGGAGAATCGCGTCGTGGCTGCAATTCACGCAGGCTGGCGCGGAACTCTCAAGCGCATTGCCGAAAAAACAATTGGCCGCATGCGGATGCTTTTCGGTTCGCGGCCAGAGAGGATCATCGCGGCGCTCGGACCCGGAATCGCACGCTGCTGCTACGAAGTAGGTCCCGAAGTGGTGAAAGATTTCGCGAGTCAGTTTGATGCGGCACGTGATTGGTTCGACGGGCCATACGATGCACTTGTCTCGGGCGAAGATCCAAATCCGCTTCCATGGCTCTCGATGATGCCGCCGGGACATCAGCCGCCGGAGCCTCGCGCTCAGCTCGATCTGCATGCCGCGAACCGTGCGATTCTTGAACGCGCGGGTGTTCTCGCAAAGAATATTGATGCGAGCAGCTTTTGCACGTCCTGCCGCACCGATTTGTTCTTCAGTTATCGCCGCGAAAAAATAACCGGCCGCCTGATGGCTGCAATCGGAATTCTCTGAAGGGTATCTGCCAGGAGAATGGCGTTCAGGGTCTCAGAATGTCCGTTTGATTCATGGAAACTAGGCGGTAACGCAAGCCTCGCCAGCGAATTTGCCGCGTCGCCAGCGACACGCAGAAATTCCAAAAGAAAAGGAACGGCACCACGGGCGCAAGAGCGGTCCAGCTCCAACTCCACTCGTGCATCTTCACCTTCCACTCCGGCAGAAGTTCTGTGATCGCGATGGTTCGCAGCGCGCCTTTCATCGCTGCAAGCAGCGGAATCAGAAGCGTGAACACCGCGAGAGAAATCCACGGATCGCCTGACACAAACTTGGAGAAGGTAATAGCAAGAGCGGTCAAGAAAGTGATGACGTAGGAAAAATGGGCGATCGCGCCGCTCAGCCAGATCTTTGGCGAATAGACGCGAGTCAAAATAATCTGACGGTTCGTGAATTCGACAAGCTCGCTGAACGTCGCAGCGTAGGGCGTCGGCGTGATGCATTCCGGCACGAAAACAATCGGCATGCCCGCGCCTCGAACCGCATTCGTCAGCGCCAGATCGTCAGCAACCGCACCGCGCCAGAAATTATCCGCTCCGATTTCAAGAAATGTCATCCGGCGAATTGCCGTTCCCCCGCCCCAGCAAAAATTCTGCGCGTGGTCGCCGAGCATCGTCGCAATGGATGCATTCCAGACCGATCCCAGCGCGCTCGCCAGCGCACTTTTCTTCGGCGCTCGCATCGGAAGCAGCCACCGATACGTTGTGGCCGCGCCGATTCTCGGATCGCCAAGCGGCGTGATCAGTTTGATGAGCCAGCCGCGGCTCGGCAGCGTGTCCGCGTCGGTAAAGACAATTACTTCGAACGCCTCATCCAGTTGATCGATCACCTTGGAGAGGTTATTCACCTTCTCGCCGCGGCCCAGCGGCGGGCCCGCAATCACGACGTTGATTTTTCTCTGCGTCGAAGCCTTGATGCGCTCGATCGCTTTCATCGCGGGATCGTTGACTGAAGCGACCGCAAAAAAAATCTCATAGTTCGGATAATCGAAGTGCGTCAGGCACATCAGCGTGGCGTCGAGTCCGGCATCCGCGCCCTTGCAGGGGCAGATCAGCGCCACTTTCGGATTGTAGAAACCGGCGTGCGTCGCGAGCCTCCGCCGCACCATTCCCAGCCACGCAAATCCGTTCCAAAGCGAATAAAGCCCCTGGAGGATCTGCTGGCAGACCAGGATGTAAAAGATCTGCAGCATTTCCAGCCAGAGTATCACCTTGAAACAACTCGCGGATTGCGCGCCGCTCGGGCCTGTAGCTACGTAGGCACGGTCATGTGGAATGCGCAGTAAAATATGCCCTGTGAAGTGATTCGGGCAGTCGTCGGGGCTCATTTCTTGACACAGGTTTGGTACGAATCTACACTTTTGCTGAATTTTGTTCCGGCTCAGCCTATGGAGGAAACAACATGTCTGCCCCTGCTCAAGTACCTATTGATGAAGCAAAGTTGCACGCATTCCTCGGTCAAGCCATCGGCGAGATGGGCGCAGCGATCAACGCTGCGCTCATTCTGATTGGCGACAAGCTCGGTCTCTACAAAGGAATGGCCGGCGCGGGACCCATGACTTCCGAAGAGCTGGCTACAAAAACTAGATTGTCTGAGCGCTACGTGCGTGAATGGCTTTCGGCGCAAGCGGCGGGAGGTTTCGTCACCTACGATGCCGCGACTAAGAAATTCACGCTTCCGCCGGAGCAAGCGTTCGCTCTGGCGATGGAGGACAGCCCCGTTTATCTGCCGGGATTTTTTCAAATTGTTTCGGCGGTCATGAAGGATGTGCCTAAGATCGAGGAAGCATTTCGGAGCGGCAAAGGCCTCGGCTGGCACGAGCACGACCACGATCTCTTCCATGGCACCGAGCGCTTCTTTCGGCCGAACTATCGAGCGCATCTGATCGGCGAGTGGATTCCAGCGCTTGAGGGTGTCGAGGCGAAGTTGAAAGCGGGCGCGCGCGTTGCCGATGTGGGCTGCGGACTCGGCACCTCGACGATTCTGATGGCGCAAGCGTACCCGAAGTCAACTTTCATCGGCTTCGATTATCACGATCGCTCGATTGAGCTTGCGCGGGAAGCGGCAGCGCGTGCCGGCGTCAGCGACCGCGTGAAATTCGAGATCGCGGCGGCGAAAAATTTCCCCGGCAAAGACTACGATTTCGTCGCGTTTTTCGATTGCCTGCACGACATGGGCGATCCGGAAGGCGCATCGCGCCACGTCTTGCAATCGCTCGGCCGCGACGGCGTGTGGATGATCGTCGAGCCATTCGCGAACGACCGGCTCGAAGACAATCTCAATCCGATCGGCCGCGTCTTCTATTCCGCGTCAACGACGCTTTGCACTCCGGCGTCACTCTCGCAGGAAGTTGGACTGGCGCTCGGCGCGCAGGCTGGCGAAGCGCGGCTCACCGGCGTTCTCAAGGCGGCGGGCTTCAAGCGCGTTCGCAAAGCTGCACAGACGCCGTTCAACATCGTTCTCGAAGCGCGGCCTTAGCGCGGGCGACGCTGTGCTCGGGACGCGCGGCGCGCGAACGTGAAATCGGTATCAGCGAACGCAAAATCAATTGTCGCGTCGCACCGAAAAAACTTTTTTCAGCACTCCCTCCGCCGCGCCTTGAAGCTGCGCCTGAAATCGCCCAGCGGCGCGCCGCGCCTGTTCGAGCATCGACGGATCGAGAAGCAGCCCGCAGCGGTCCACGAACGGTCCCGAGGTAATATTCCTCGTGCTGCCTCCTGACCGCTCTCCGCCCGCGCGCGATCTCGTCGCTTCGTACAAGTCGTAGTCGCGCGCGAATTCACCCGATTCCTCTTCACTCCACCGGAGCGCGCGGCCGAGCGCCACGATAAACTCTTCGCGAAATAAATCCAGCACGGCGGCGTGAGCCGCAAGTTCGCGCCCCGTCATCGCCTTGGGCCGCGCGGCCGGGCTTTTCTTGCGCGTGCCTCTAGCGCCACGCTTGCCCGGAGCTTTGCGGGCTTTCTTCTTGGGCGCCGCGCCGGCCGGCATCCCGAGGCCTAAGCGGCGCGGCAACGCTTCGTCCACGTGCGTTACCATCGCGAGCAGCGCTTCCCGCCGGACAGACGCCATCAGGTCACGATAGAGCTCCGGTTGCGTGATGACGCCCGCGCGATTCTGATCCTTCGCGTAGGATTGGAGGAAGCGCGACACCAGCGCCTCGCGATCAAGCGTTGCGAGCAGTTGATATGCCGTCTCTTGCGCGCGAACCACAATCTGACGTGGGGTGAATCGCATGGCGAAAATCCTAGCTGTACGCGATTCGCGCCACCCGCGCAAGAAATTTTCCCAATCGAGTTTCAGCAGGCTGAATGGGCAAAAAAAAAGGGCGGGTCTGAGACCCGCCCCGACGAAAAATGCTTCCACGAACAGTAGTGATCAGTGGACCGGAGGAACAGCTGGGCCGACTTCGCCGCGGCGGCCGCCGCCGGTGAGAGGCCGAATGGGCTTCTCGATTTTGCCGATGGCAATTTCGATGGCCTGTTCGACGGTGCGAACGAAGTGGATCGTCAGCCCTTCGAGCATTTCAGGCGTCAAATCCTCCTTCAAGTTCGGCTCGTTCTCCGACGGCAGAATCACTTCGCGGATCCCGGCGCGCTTGGCACCGAGCACCTTTTCCTTCACGCCGCCAATCGGCAGAACGATCCCAGTAAGCGAGATTTCTCCCGTCATCGCCACCCGCGGCCGGACTGGCTGCCCGCTGAGCAAGCTGACGAGTGCGGTGACCATCGCCGCGCCCGCCGACGGGCCGTCCTTCGGAATTGCGCCCGACGGAACGTGGATGTGAAGGTCCGACTTGCGGAAGAAGTCGGGATCGATTCCGTATTCTTCAGCATGAGCGCGGACCCAACTCAACGCGGCGCGCATGGATTCCTGCATCACCTCGCCGAGATGGCCGGTCATCGTGAATTGCTTGCCGCCCCGCATTGACGTCGCTTCGATGAAGACGATGTCTCCACCGACTGGTGTCCACACGAGGCCGACAGAAACGCCGGGTTTCTGAACGCGTTCCTCAACTTCCTTCTCAAGCCGGAATTTCGGAACGCCGAGCGTGGCGTGCACCACTTCGGGCGTAACGATTTGCTTCTCCAACTTGCCCTCGGCGATGCGCCGCGCCTGTTTGCGAATCAAGTTCGCGATCTCGCGTTCGAGATTGCGGACGCCCGCCTCACGCGTGTAACTGTGAATGATCTCGCGCAAGGCTTCGTCGGAAAACTCGATTTGGTCGCCGAGCTTCAATCCGTGCTCCGTCGTCTGGCGCGGAATCAGGAAGCGCTTGGCGATATGGATTTTCTCTTCCTCGGTGTAGCCGGGAAGCTCGATGATTTCCATACGATCGCGCAAGGGTTCCGGAATCGGATCCATCCAGTTGGCCGTCGCGATGAAGATGACTTTCGAGAGATCGAACGGAACGTCGAGATAGTGATCGCGGAACGTCGAGTTCTGTTCCGGGTCGAGCACTTCCATCAACGCCGCCGCTGGATCGCCCCGGAAATCGCGGCCGAGCTTGTCCACCTCGTCGAGCATTAGGACCGGGTCCATCGTCTCGGCGCGACGAATGTTCTGAATCACCTGTCCGGGCAGAGCGCCGATGTAAGTCCGGCGATGGCCGCGGATTTCGGCTTCGTCGTGCATGCCGCCGAGCGACACGCGGACAAATTTCCGTCCCATGGCTCGCGCGATGGATTTGCCGAGAGATGTCTTGCCGACGCCTGGAGGACCGACGAAGCAAAGAATCGGACCTTTCATTCCCGGCTGAAGCTTTTTCACCGCGAGATAGTCGAGAATGCGCTGCTTCACCTTTTCGAGATCGTAGTGATCTTCGTTCAGGATCGTCTCGGCCTTCGCGATATCAATGTCTTCCGTGCCGGAAGTCTTGTTCCAGGGAAGCGAGGTCATCCATTCGAGGTACGTCCTCGCAACCATGTACTCGGCTGAAGCTGGTGTCATGCGCGCGAGACGCTTCAGTTCGCGCTCGCACTCTTTCTTGGCCTCGGCGGGCATGCCCGAGGCTTCGACTTTGTTGCGAAGCTCATCTACCTCGGCTTGCGAATCGTCGCCATCGCCAAGTTCCTTCTGAATTGCCTTCATTTGTTCGCGGAGCAGAAATTCGCGCTGGCCTTGATTGACTTGCTCCTGCACCTGCTCCGAAATCTTGTTTCGAAGCTCGAGAACTTCGCGTTCCTTGGCCAACTCGCGAATAAGAATCTCGAGGCGGCTGCGAACACTTGAAGTTTCGAGCAGCTCCTGGCGCAACATCGTCGAAAGCGACGGCAGCGTCCCAGCGATGAAATCAGCGAGGCGTCCCGGCGAATCAATCGTCGACACGACATTCTGCAAATCGTCGGAGAGCTGCGGCGAACGAGCCACGACATCGCGGAAGAGTTCCTGCGCATTGCGAACGAGCGCAGTCAATTCCGAGTCGAGTTGAGTTTCGAGATCGGGCTGCTGTTCGACCTTGGCGCGCAAGAATGGCTTGATGCCGAGAATCTCCTCGACGCGAATGCGGTGCAAGCCTTCGAGGAAAGCAACAACATTCCCGTTGGGCATTCGAACCATTTTGTGGACGCGCGCGGCGGTTCCCATGCTGTGCAGATCGCTGCCGCCCGGGTCTTCGATCCGCGGGTCGAGCTGCGCTACCACGCCCAGAACCTTTTCGGTGCCTTCAAGAGCATCGAGAAGGGCGAGGGAGCTTTCCCGGCCTACCGTCAGAGGCATCAGCGCGCCTGGAAAGAGCACGGTGTCCCGGACTGGAAGGATAGGAAGATCTTGTGGATCAAATTTGGTTGTCACAATGTCCCCCTTGCATTACCACCTTTAACACATATCGGCTGACAAAAGATTAGATGCAGCTGTGGGCAAATCGATTGCGGTGGTTCACTGACGCTATAAACAAGGCTTAGTCTAAGGCACTAAGGATTGTGTGTCAATAGCCTAAGCAGTTGATGATAATGGACTTAAAATGTAGACGCCGAGCCTACAGTGCGTCTTGGGCGTTCCAAGAGGTGCTAAAACTGGCCTATTGGCCGGTTATCCCTTCAGATACTCGCGCCGAATGAGTTCCAAAGCATCCTTGCGGCTGCCGACCCGCCCCTCCAATTGGGCGTCCTCGACGTTTCGAAGGATTTCCTTGAACGCAGGGCCCGGATTTAGCCCCAGAGCCTTGAGATCGTCCCCGGTGACGAGCCTGGCCGGTCGGACTTCCTCAGGCGGCGTCTCGGCAAGGAACCGGCGAACGAAATCGTAGATTTCGAGTTGGCGGTGGCTCGAAAGGCAATCCATCCGATGTAGCTCGAGGTGCTCGTCGAATTTTGGCAGGCGCACGAAGCGCTTCAGCGTGGATGGGCGCATCTGCGGCACGTCCTTGAGCCGAAGATGATTCGCGACGAGCGCGACGACCTGGTCGGTGTCCTCGTTGGGAAAGTGAAGGCGCCGTGCGATCACACCGGCCATTGTCGCGCCTACCTCGACGTGGCCATCAAAGCGGATGCGGCCTTCGGGTCCGGCCGGCGGTGCGAACGTAGGTGGCTTGCCAACATCATGGAGCAGGGCCCCCCAGGCAAGCGTCGGCGAAACTCCGGCGGGCAACATTTCGAGAATCATACGCGTGTGAATCCAAACATCCCCTTCCGGATGAAACTGCGGCGGCTGCTCGACGCCCTTCATGCGCGAAACTTCGGGCAGAATTTCGCGGAGGAGTCCCGTTTCATCGAGGAGCTCGAAGCCACGCCGCGCTGCGCCTTCGGTGAGGATTTTGGTGAGCTCGTCACGCTGGCGTTCCGCGGATACGGCATGAATTTTGGGTGCGAGCTTGATGATTGCGGCGAGGGTGTGCGGCTCGATCGCAAAACCGAAGCGCGCGGAAAAGCGCACCGCGCGAATCATCCGCAGTTTATCTTCGCGGAAACGCGTTTCCGGATCGCCGATCGCGCGAATGATTTTCGCGCGCAGATCGGCGCGGCCGCCGACGTAGTCGAGAACTTCGCCGGAGACGGGATCGAGCAACAGGCCGTTGATCGTGAAATCGCGGCGGAAGACATCTTCGCGTGCGGAGGATGCATAGACGACGCTGTCCGGGTGGCGGCCGTCGGAATAGCTGACGTCGGAGCGAAACGTCGCGACCTCGACTTCCGCACTGTCTTCGACCACAAGAATCACGCCGAACTGAGCGCCGATGGCCAGGCTTTCGGGAAAAAGTTCCTGTACGCGTTCTGGCCGGGCATCGGTCGAGACATCGTAATCTTCCGGCTCGCGTCCGAGTTCGAGATCGCGCACACAACCGCCGGCGAGAAAGGCCTGATAACCGGCCTCGCGCAACTTGCGGCAAATCTTGTCGGCCAATTCGCGCGGCGTCATGCGCCGATTATGCGGGAAACAAGCATGTTGCACCAACAGTTCGCGGTGGCGCGGCCTATTCGTCGCGTTTCGGTTTGTCGACCGAGCCACCGAGTTGGAGTTTGCTGAAGCCGAAGCGGTCGCGCAGGCGATCGGCGGTGCGCGCGAGGCGTTCGAGTTTGGTTTTCTGCTCGGCATCAAGCAAGCTGAGTTGCCGCGTATCAGCCGATAGCGATTCGAGCGAGATTCCGATTAGCCGCAACATTGCGCGGCCATCCCAATTCTGCGCGAAAAGATTTTTTGCGATTCCGAGTATCGTACCGTCGAGATCGGTTGACTCAGGCAGTGTTTTGCTGCGCGTCACGGTGCGAAAATTCGCGTATCGAATCGTGAGGCTGATCGTGCGCGCGTAGAGGCCGGAATCGCGCAGGCGTTTCGCCGCCTTCTGCGTGAGATAGCTTAGGGTTGTTTCGAGCCGCGCGCGATCGTTTGTGTCCGACCCGAAAGTCTGATTGTGCGAAATGGATTTCGGCTCAGCATCCACGAAAAACTCGTACGAATCCTGGCCGAGTGATTTGCGATAGAGTGCGGATCCCCACCGGCCAAACGATTCTTCCAGCTTTTCGCGAGGAACGGCGGCGAGTTGGCCAACAGTACGAATCTCGAGCGCATTGAGCGCGCCTTCCGTAACTTTTCCGATGCCTGGAATTTTGCGCACGTCAAGCGGCGCGAGAAACGCAGCTTCGATGCCGGGCGGAACCCAGACAAGTCCCTGCGGCTTTGCCTGCTCGGACGCGACCTTGGCAACAAGCCGCGTGGATGCGAGACCTCCCGAGCACGGCAAGCCGGTTGTGCGGCGAATGTCGCGCAAGAGTTGATCGGCGGCGACGAGCGGCGGGCCGTGCAGTCGCTCCGTGCCCGCGAAATCGAGATACGCCTCATCCACCGACGCCATTTCGACGACGGGCGAATATTTCGCGAGGATCGTTGCGATGCGATCGCTCCACTCGCCGTAAAGTTCGGGGCGATTATCGAGGAAGATTGCATGAGGGCAGAGCTGGCCAGCAGTGCGCAGCGGCATCGCGGAGTGAATTCCGAAGCGCCGCGCTTCATAGCTTGCGGACGTGACTACGCCCCGCTGATCTTTTTTGCCGCCGACGACAACGGGAGAACCGCGCAACTCGGGTCGCGAAAGCAACTCCACGGAAACGAAGAACGCGTCCATATCAACGTGAAGTATCGGCGTGGCGGAACTTGCGGAGGCAGTGGAAGCGAGAATGCCAGCGCGCGATTCCGCATCCGGCGGCGTGTGCTTCGCGCGGAATTTTGCAAGCTTCGGCATGGCGGGCTTCTCGAAAAATATACACCAGGTCGCAGATGCTCCTAACGATGTTCGGCTGAGATCACGCGAGGAATTCCGGCGAGGTCATTCGTCACATGAATATCGGACCAATCGCCGGATTCGAGCCATTCGTGAACGGGCGCAAGCGAATTGTGGCCGAGTTCGAGAATCAGAAGCCCGCCCTGCCGGAGTGCGGCGGACGCCTCGCGAATCAGAGGAGCATAAACGGCGAGTCCATCATCACCAGCGAACAACGCGATTTTGGGTTCGTGAGCGCGGACTTCGCGTTGCAGCGCGGGCGCATCGGCGATGCCAATGTACGGCGGATTGCTGACAATCGCGTCGAAGCGTTGAGCCTCGCCCGCAAAAGCGTCGAGAAGATTCGTTTCGGCAAAATGGATTCGCGCGGAGAAGCCGTGACGCGCGGCGTTGCGCTGCGCGACTTCGAGGGCTCCGGCGGAAATATCCGTCGCGAAGATTTGGGCCATGGGCAACTCACTTGCGAGCGCAACGGCGATGCAGCCTGAACCGGTTCCAACATCGGCGATGCGAAGCGGCTCGCTCTTGCGCGCCGGGCCCAGGCGGTCAAGCGCGACTTCAATAATGTGCTCCGTCTCAGGCCGCGGAATCAGAACTGCCGGCGTCACTTCGAATTCGAGCCCCCAAAATTCCTGCTTGCCGGTGAGATATTGCGATGGGACGCCAGAAGCGCGCTGCGCCACTAACTCGAAGTATTTCTCGGCGCCTGCAAGATCGAGTTCAAATTCCGGATGCGCATACATCCACGCACGATCGCGGCCCAGCGTATCTATCAACAGCAACTCGGCGGCAAGCGCATGCGACGGCACATTCGCGGCGCTGAGCCGGGCCATGGCATCTTTCAGCGCGCTTCGAATATCCATCGCTGCCCCGTCATTGCATTGGAAAACGCCGAATTCGAAACGTCCGCTTCATGGGATCTTAGGATTCGTCCAGCTCCTGCCTGAGCCGCTCGGATTCGAAATGGGTAACGAGTTGGTCCACGATGGGTCCAAGCTTTCCATCCATCACTTCGGTGAGCTGGTGGAGCGTCAGCCCAATGCGATGATCGCTGACGCGGTTCTGCGGGAAATTGTACGTGCGAATTTTCTCGGAGCGGTCGCCGGTCTTGATCTGGCCGCGGCGCTCGGCGGCAATCTGCGCGTGCTGCTTTTCCACCTCCATCTCATAGAGGCGCGCGCGAAGAACGCGCATGGCCTTGGCGCGATTTTTGATCTGCGATTTTTCGTCCTGTTGTGAAACCACAAGGCCCGAAGGAATATGCGTGATGCGCACGGCGGAGTACGTCGTGTTCACGGATTGGCCGCCCGGACCGGACGAGCAGAACGTGTCAATTCGGAGATCCTTCGCTTCAATTTTGATGTCAATTTCGTCGGCTTCAGGAAGCACGGCAACCGTCGCGGCAGAAGTATGAATGCGGCCCTGCTGTTCGGTGGCCGGCACGCGCTGGACGCGGTGAACGCCGCTCTCATATTTCAGCTTCGAATAAACTTTTTTGCCTTGAATCGCGGCGATGACTTCCTTCATGCCGCCGACGGACGATGGCGAACTTTCGAGAACTTCCACGCGCCAGCCCTGCGATTCGGCGTAGCGCGAGTACATGCGAAAAAGCTCGCCGGCGAAAAGCGAGGCTTCGTCTCCGCCCGTGCCGGCGCGAATTTCGACGAGGACGTTCTTATCGTCGAGCGGGTCCCTCGGCAGGAGCAGCAATTTCAACTCCAGTTCGACCTTCTGCAACCGCTCTTCGAGCGAGTGCTCCTCGTCGTGCGCCATCTGCTTCATTTCAGGATCGTCGGTTTCAACGAGCATCTGTCGCGTGCCAGTGAGATTTTTCTCAATCTCCTTCCACTCGCGGTACTTCGCAACAACGGCGGCGAGGTCGGCGTGCGTCCTGGCGAGCTTCTGGTAACGCGAAGAATCGGAGAGCACGTCAGGCGATGAAAGCTGCTGCGTCAACTCCTCGTACTTCGCCTCAATTTGATCCAGCTTTTGAAACAACTTGCCGTCGGACATGGCGGAACCTCGGAAATGCGGAAAATAGAAAATGGAAAAGAGAAATTAGAAAAGGGACCAGCGAATTCGGACGCCGGAGCTCCGGCGCGACGTGTGCGAGCTAATAAAACGAGGTGGTCATCGCGGACTGCCTGATTTGAGAATAGTCGCAAAGCGACGAGCTGTCAAATTACGCGGTTTCGTTGTTGTTTAGCTTAAGGTTGAGCGCCATCTGAAGCGTTTAATGTTCCGTTCTCAGGCTGGGTGCGACGCGTGTAAATGGCAACTGGGGTGAAAATGGGGATAAGTATTGGAATGACCGCGCACCACAGCTGGGGCTTCGCTATGAGTAAGCTAGCCGCAACGTCGATCGCGGCCACCAAACAGATGAGGATGGCCATTCTTAGCGCGCAAGAACGAGTCGACCGTAGCTCCATTCGGATTTATCCTCGCAGCGCCGGATTGTATATGATTCTGACTCCATGCCGCCAGTAGCGCGGCGATAGATGATTGTTCCATGATTTCCGGGCCTTCTTTGATAGCGCAGTAATGAAAGGGAGCATTTCAAACTGAACGTGTACTACGATACGCCGCGAAGATGAGCGATTCCGCACAAATTAACGAAAACGCAACCCCGGCTGCGAACCACGACGCGGATTTCCTGCTTGGATTTTGGTATCCCGCGATGCGCGGCAATCAGCTAAATCGCCGCCAGATGCAGACGGCACTGCTGCTCGAAATCCCGCTCGTCATAGGGCGCGACGCGCAGGGCAAACCCTTCGCGATGCGCGACGCCTGCCCGCATCGCGGAATGCCGCTTTCGTTCGGGCGGCTTGATGCCGCCAGCGTTGAATGCAGCTATCACGGCTGGCAATTCGACGTGCACTCAGGCCAGTGCGCGGTAATTCCCTCGCTGACGGCTGATTCCAAATTGAAATGCGACCGCATCTTCGCGGATGCGTTTCCGTGCGCCGAGCGTGACGCCTACATCTGGGTTTATTTCCCGGATGGCGATCTTCGCACGCCGCGAAGCGATGCGATCCCGCCTGCGCCGGACCTTCCGAAATTCGGCGAGCGCTTCCGGATGGCGCACTTTGCGGCGGAAATGCCGGTGAGCGTGGACAACGGCATCATCGGACTGATGGACCCTGCGCACGGGCCGTTCGTGCATCAGTCTTGGTGGTGGCGCAGCCGCCACAGCATTCACGACAAGCAAAAAGCTTTCGAGCCGATTCCGAATGGCTTTCGCATGAGCGCGCACACGCCATCGTCCAACAGCGCGCCGTACAAATTGCTAAAGGCGCTCTACGGCGCGCCCGTGACGACGACCATTGATTTCGTCTTGCCAAACATGCGCTTCGAACAAATTCAATGCGGGAAGGCGTGGTTTTCGAGCCGCGCGACCGTCACCCCAATTCGCCGCGATCGCTGCCGGCTGGATTTTTGCGCCGCGTGGAATGTGGCGCCGTGGGGAGCGATGATCGGAGTGGGATTGAACCTGTTCGGGCCGCGCTTCATTCATCAAGATACGGAGACGATGACGCGGCAATCGATCGGCCTGAAACACGCCCCAAAGCTGATGCTGATTGACGACGCCGACCGCCCCGCGAAATGGTATTTCGCGCTCAAAGCAGCGTACCTCGAATCGAAGCGCACGGGCGCGCCGATGATCCACCCAATAGAAGGCCCTGTTGTTCTGCGCTGGCGCTCGTAGCCCGCGCGGTGCTCGCATTATTCCGCGAAATGCAATATCGCAGCAGCCATGTCGTCATGCTGCTCTTCGCCGCTCATCGATTGCTCGACCGAGTTAAAAATGGAATCCAGGAGTTCTGCGGGAGAGCTCGTGGCGTGCCCTCTGCAGTGGTCGACGAGATGTTCGACGCCAACCCTGTTTGGGTCCTTCAGTTTCGCTTCCACAATTCCATCGGTCATGAAGATCACCGAATCGCCCGGCTCGATTTTCAGCGTCGAGGTTTCGTATCGCGTGTCAGCGAACAATCCCGGCGGGAGGCCCATGAGCCGCAGATTCCGGCAGCCCCTGGCGGAAAGATGGAGCGGCCCGTGCATTCCTGCGCTCGAGATGCGCATTTCCCGGGTACGCGGATCGAACACTGCGTAGAGCATGGCCGCGTATCGCGACGCGATCGAGCGTGCGCAAAGCCTCTTATTGAGCAATGCAAGCACGGCAGAAGGTGGCTGCCCCGTTTTATGCACGCCGCGAAGAGTTCCGACTACGAGGGCGGCATAAAGCGCAGCCGGAAGTCCTTTCCCCGCGACGTCGCCGAGATATATGCCAACGGTATCGTCGCTCAGCGCGAAATAATCCAGAAAGTCGCCGCCGACTTCGTGCATCGAACGCAACCGGTGAGCGAATGTGATTTTCCCGATTTGGAGAAACTCCGCCGGGAGCATTGCGCTCTGGAGCGTGCGGGCTTCGTCAAGTTCCTGTTCGCGGAGAATTTCGAGCGTGGTTAAGCCGCGCTCGGGGCTGATGAGCGGCATATTATTTTCCGGAAAGCGAGATTCGAAAGCGGAAGGGGGATACGCAAGCCATTCTAGCAGCAAATGGACCTACGCACTCGATAATCAATCAATGATAAATCAATCCACGATGAATCAATCCGTGATGCCGCTTAGGAATGGATAATGGTCCGCCGCGCCCATGAAGAAAAGCATCGGAAACGACAGCCAGAACGCCGTTCGCGCAGCGAAGTTCGACCAGGCGCGCAGGCGCTCGGCTTCCGCTGGCATCGGCGTTCCATCCTTCGCATTCGCGCGCGTCCACGCGATCAGCCGCTTCTGCACGCGCCATACGACTCCCCACACATTTAAAAGCATCACGAGGCCAAGCCCGCCGCCGACGCTGATCGAGAGGTGGCTGTTCGACGATTGCGGGCTGCTATTGAGATCGAGGACGATCCACGAGGCAGCGATAACGACAGCGGCGATCAGAGCGGCGCGCAGCCAGCGAAGCTCGACGACGCCTTTCCACGGCATCTGCAGCGGATAGATGAAAACGTACGCGACGATCCAAACGAGAAACCACTCGCCAAGCCAGCGCCATTGCATCGCAGGATTGCCAAGATTCGTCGCGTCGGCTTTCAAAATAATCATGAAGTAGCGGATGCCGAAGAGCACGGTCAGCACCGCCGACCAGCGGAACCACCACATCGCGCGTGACATGATCACCGGGAACACTTTGCCGCGGCTGGCTGCGTCAATTTCCTTCATCGAGGGCGTGCCCACCAGATTGAAGAAGTAGAGCAGGCCGATCCACATGAATCCGGCGATGAAATGGAACCAGCGAAGAAAGATTTCCTCGGTGGCCGTTCCGCCGGTGGGAAACGAGATGTGCGGCCCGAGGTACAAGATCGCCAAAATCAAGAATCCTCGCATTTGTGCTCCATCCATCGAGGTGAATTATTTCGAGAATTGCTCACAACGAACCGATCCTTGTCGCGAGCCACGTTAGCGAGTAGCGGCGTGAGTGTCAATCAACGCGGTTGAGCCGATCGAGCGCCCACTGCGCGTGCTCGGCGATCGTTGAATCGCCTGAAGCCACAAGACGCTCGAGTGTGGCCGCGATGCTCGCGTGTTGCTCTGATTCGCGCGAAACCTTTGCGTTTCCGAGAGCGATGCATGCATTGCGCACCAACCCGCGCCACTTCGTTCGCTTCACCGCGCTGCCGCGAAATATTTCGCTGAACTCCCCGGCAGTCAGGGCTGCGAGAGTTTCCAGCATGGGAGCGAAGAGCGACCCATCCCCGTCATTGCCCCGACGATCATCCGGAACATCGCTCAGCGCATCGTGGGGCAACGGCAACGCGCGCGGCAAAAAATTCGCGAGGTGTGCGGCAGGCGCGTTGCGATTCCAGGGGCAAACATCCTGGCAAATATCGCAGCCGAAGACCATGCGTCCCATCGCGTTCCGAAATTCCTCCGGAATGGCGGCGCGCAGCTCGATGGTTAGATAAGAAATACAGCGGCGCGCGTCGAGAATGTACGGTTCTACGATCGCGCCCGTGGGGCAGGCATCAATGCACACACGGCAATTTCCGCAGAGGTCGGCAGGCAGTGATTCGCCTGCGTGCATCGTTGGCGCGAGATCGAGACTCGTAACAATCACGCCCAGAAAAAGCCACGAGCCGAGCTGCTCGTTGATGAGCATCGTGTTCTTCGCGAGCCAGCCGAGTCCGGCGTGATGCGCGGCGATTCGCTCGACGATCGGGCCGGTATCCACATAGGCGCGCGCCACGAAGGGCTCCGCAAATTCTCCGCGCATCCGAGCGAGCAGCGCGTTGAGCTTCGCGCCGAGGATTTCGTGATAGTCGTCGCCCCACGCGTAGCGGGAAATCCAGCCGCGCGGCCGATCGCCGGCCGCCGACGAGGGGACTTCAGTCGAGTATGGTTGCTCGGTGCGGTAGTTCAGCGCGCAGACGATGACGCTGCGCGCGCCATCGAGAACTTGCGCCGGATCGCTGCGTCGCGGATCGTGCAGATACTTCATTTCGCCCGCATAGCCGCGCGCCAGCCACTCCGGTAGTCGCTCCAGCTCTTCGAACTTCGCCGTCGGCGCCACGCCGCAGAGATCGAAGCCAATCCCTCGCGCCTTGCTGACGATCCATGCTGTTCGTTCTTCAGCGTTCACGACAACATCATGATGCACGAAATCGCGCAATCCGGCACGGGGGCGACGAATTCCGCGTCGCGCGGCAGCCCGGACCTCAGCCGCGACCAATAGAAATGCACACTTGCTGGCTTCACAGCGGCTTCGGCGATACAATCGGCGCTCATGGCGAATTGGCGGCAAATACAAGGACGCATCCGGCGCGCGAAGAGCAGCGCCGACGCCCCGACGAAACTCGCCGAACTTTACGCGAAGACGCGCGACGCGATGGTGGCGTTCGAACTCGGCGCCGTCGAGGAAAAAGCCGCGCACAACGACGAAGCCATCCGCTGGTACACGACGGCGATCGAGCGATTCCGCCGCGCCGACTGGAAGAAAAAAGCGGCCGAAGCGCTCGATAGATTGGGCGCACCGATCCCGGCGGGCGCGTTGACGGCATCGGCGGCAGCCTCAGTCGCTGGCGGACCTCCGACGGACGAACAAGACTCCGCATTACCAGAATCGGCCGCTGGGGAGCCGGAAGCGCCCGAAGAAACGCCGGAAGAGGCAGAGGCCGAAATATCCGTTTCATCAGAAGTTCACGCTGTAGAATCCGCGCCGGGCACGACACCGGCAAACAGCAGCACCGACGCACTCCACAAGCGCCGGCGTCGTGGACGCCGAGGCGGCCGCGGAAGACATCGTCGCGGAGGCTCGGCAAGTTCGGCGACGCCGGCGGTTCCGGCTCAACGATTTGTTTCGAGAGAGACGCCTGCTCCGCCCGAAGGCCCGAGCGCACCGGATTCCGGAACGCTTCGCGCCCGAAGCGGCGAAGAATCCGTGAGGTCAGCGGCTTATAACGCCCCTCCGCCGCGCAGTTCGTGGCCCACGGAGGAAGCCCCCACGCTGCCTTCCGAGCGCATCGCGCATGGCCGCGGCGGCGAGCCCGCCATCGCATCGCGTCTCGCGCACCTTGAATCGATGCTGCGCCGGATGCTCGGAAGCCAACTCCACAAGCTAGATGAGGCGGACGAGGCGCCGGCGGGACCGGGCGTTTTCCTGCTATCAGATTCCGATCTGGTGACCTCGTACTACATCGAGGCGTGCAAGACTCTTCGTGTAGGCATAGGACAGCTTCTCCGCGGAGTGCGCGGCGGCCGCGCGCAATCCGGCGGTTCGCTCCGAACGCGCCTCGCGGAACATCTCGAAATCAGCGAATCGAAAGTATCGGATTATTTGAAGAAGCATTGCGTCGTCCGTTGGATTCAACTCGACGACGAAGCCTCGAACCTCGCCCATTTCGCCATCGGCGTTCTTCGCACGCCACTCAACGCCGAATAATGCTCCCCCCGCAACTCAACTACAGAACTGGGGTACCAAGGGGTACCCGAGCAGAGATCAACGCTCCGCCCAAGACCCATTTATGCCGTTTAACCCCCATTAAGCCCCTTTGGGCACTTCCGGCTAGACGCACCTCCTGCTAAGCGGCAAACTCTGCTAACGTAAGCCTTTAGGGGCTAGTGTGCTTTTGGGGCGGCCCGCTTGGTTTTGAAGTTCCGAGCGGCGCCAGTGGGCAACGAGACGTCGCCTAAGGGGCGTCATCTAAGCAGCAAGGGGAGTCTGATTATTATGGCCGGATCTAAAAGAATTGCTAGGACGTTTGACTGGGTCGTCTGCAAGGCAGCGGGCGCAACGTTTAACTCCATCCAGTTCTTCAATAAGTACAAACCGAACCCTTCCTTCACACCGAAGTGGTCCGAGAAGCCGCTGCTGAAGTCCTACGAAAAGAGCAAGCCGACACTCGGCTGGCCGCGCACGACAGACTCGCTCTGTCCGGGCTGCGTTTCGGAAGCGCGCGAAGCCATTTTCAGCGGCAAGAAAGATTGGACCGATCTCGTTAATGAGAAGGTCGGTGAGATCAAAGCGCAGATCATCGAGCGCGACGGGCAAGTCTGGATGGTAAAGGAATGCCCGCAGCACGGCCGCTGCGAAGACCTGATGGCCGTCGACGCAAAGTTCCTCGAGTGGATCGAGAAGAATTTCCCGGGCCGCGACATTCCCGCGCACAACGACGAAGGGTTGCACCGCCACGGCAGCAGCACGGTCCGCTATGGCCGCGGCTCCGTCCTCACGGTTGACCTCACGAACCGTTGCAACATGATGTGCGATCCCTGCTTCATGGACGCGAACCAGGTTGGCTACGTCCACGAATTGAGCTGGGAGGAAATTCAGGAAATTCTCGACAATGCGCTGAAAATCAAGCCGCGGCGCCAGATGTCCGTTCAATTCTCAGGCGGCGAGCCCACGATGCACCCTTACTTCCTCGACGCAGTCCGTTACGCGCGCAAGGTTGGTTACAACAGCGTGCAGGCCGCGACGAACGGCATCGAGTTCGCCAAGAATAAAGATTTCTGCCGCAAGGCCTTCGAAGCCGGCATGCGCTACGCCTACCTGCAATTCGACGGAATCGGCAACGATGCGAACAGCCACCGTCAGGTGGGCAATCTCTTCGACGTGAAGCTCCGCGCCATCGAAAACATGCACGAAGCCGGAATCGAAATCGTGCTGGTCACGACGATCGTCAACAACGTGAACAACGATCAGGTGGGACCGATCGTCAAGTTCGCGATGGAAAATCCTAAGAAAATTTCGTTCGTGTCGTTCCAGCCGGTTTCGTTTACCGGACGCGACGAAGAAATCACGCCGGAACGCCGCATGCGCCAGCGCTACACGCTCTCTCACTTGGCCAAGGACGTCAGCAATCAAGTGGGCAAGATTGAGCCGACGCGCGATTGGTTCCCGATTTCGCTCGTCAGCGCATTCGCCGGCTATTCCGATCTCGTTCACGGGCCGGATTCGCAGTGGGGCTCGCTCAGTTGCGGATGCCATCCGAATTGCGGCGTCGGCACGGCCGTGATGATCAACAAGGAAACCAAAGAGTGGGCGCCAGTTCCGCGCTTCCTCAATACGCCGCAGCTTGTGAAGGACGTGAATTCCATCACGGACGCGGCGCGCGGTAAGAATTTCTCGAATTTCATGATGGCGATGGCGCTGCTCAAGAATTATCAGCCGTTCCATGCGCCGAAGGGATTGGCGCTCTACGATCTCTTCAAGAAATTCGATAAGACCTGGGCGCTCACGAAGGATGCCGATAAGAAGTACGGCAAAACAAGTCCGGAGCGCACCTTCGAAGACGCCATGAGGCGCCGCAAGGAAGATCCGTGGAATTTCCTCTTCATCGCCGGCATGTGGTTCCAGGATCTTTTCAACTACGATTTCCGCCGCACCGAAATGTGCATCATCCCGTACGCGACGCAGCAAGGTGAAATTTCTTTCTGCGCGTACAATACGGGCATCGGCTGGCGGAAGATCATCGAGAATATGTACAAGAACGCGACGGTCGCGCAGTGGTACAAGACCCACGGCAAGCACGAAATTTACGCCAAGGGCAAGAAAGTCGATCTCAATAGCTACGAGCACTCGCTGAGAATCGACGAGGACGACGCCACGCGTATTCGTCATCTCGAACACGACATTCCGCAGACAGCGGCCGAGGAAGACCGCATTCGCCGTCGCCAGGCCACGGAAGAAGCGGCCAAGGTTCGCAAGATTTACGAAGAACTCGTGCTGAAGAAGCAGCCGGAGACTGTCATTCAGATCGGCAGCGTGGCTGCAATCAAAGCTGCCACTCCCACCGTTCAAGTTGGGTTACAATCTATCGCGCCTGCTACGAATGGCAACGGTTACTCGAATGGGAATGGAAACGGCAATGGCAATGGGCACGGCGCTGGCGCCGCGAAGCCCGAAATTGCCGAGACCGTAGCCGGCGACTAGGTATCATAAAGGACGTACACCCGCATACAGATCGCCCCGGTTGACAACAACCGGGGCGATTTGTTTTTGAGCTGTTCGTTCAGGCAGAATAGAAGCGCTGATACATTGGCGAGGACGATATGCCGATATTCGAATATCTCTGCGAGGAATGCGAGACGCGCTACGAGCACATCGTGATGTCGAGCGGCTCCGCGGTCGCCTGCCCTAAATGCGGTAGCCGGAAGCAAGCCGTGCAATTCTCCGTGTTCGCCGCGCCTGCGAACGGCAGCAAGTCCGCCGGCCCTTCAGCGTCCTCCGGATCAAGTTGCGGCTGCACTCCCCGCACCTGCGGCTGCCACTAATCGCAATAACATCCCGCGCTCTCTACCGCGAATAATTCTTCAAGTTCTTCAAGTGTTCAGGAATTCCAATATCCGGCGGAAGCTTTGGATCAGGCACGAACTCTCCGGGCACCAGCTTCAAAGGAAGCACGCCTGCCCAGATCGGAAGCGAGTAATCTTCAGCATCGTCTTTCGGCGGGCCGGTGCGAATTTTCGCGGACACTTCAGTCAGCGGGAGCCGCAGCACGGTGGTTTGTTTCAGCTCCGATTCGCGAATCGGACGAAGCATGTCCCAGCGGTCGCGCACAATGTGCTCGGTGAACGCCTTTAGCGCACGGCTCTTTTCCTCCAGATCTTTTACCTCTTGCGCCTGTCCGAGAATCACCACGGATCGGTAATTCATCGAATGATGAAACGCGGATCGCGCAAGTACGAATCCGTCCACCAGCGTCACTGTCACGCACACTTGAACGCCGCCGGCGAGTGTTCGCAGCATTCGGCTGGCCGCCGAGCCGTGAATGTAGACGGCGTCATCAACGCGCGCGTAACCCGTGGGAATCACAAACGGCTGCCCATCAACGACAAATCCGACGTGGCAGAGAAATCCGGCGTCGAGAATTCGATAAACGGTCTCTGAATCGTAGTGCCCGCGATCGGCAAGGCGCCGCACCTGCGTCCGCGCAGTAGGAGTGAATTCGCTCATACGCGAAGCGTAGATGCGCTTCGCCTCCCACGCAAGAGCCAATCTGGACGGAACCCCGATTTGAGCGCCGGGAATTATCATAGTCGCGCGAAAGAGCAAAAAGCCGGATCGTATCTGCTGATGGAAACCGCGTCGGCAGCCGGCATTTCGGGTAGAATCCGCTGTCCAGCGAGATCACGCGATCGGAGACCGACGGTGGCGCCAAAGTCAGGCATCCTGACAGCAGAAACGTTCAAATTCTTTCGCGAACTCGAGCGGAACAACAACAAGCCGTGGATGGACGCGAATCGCGAGAGATATCGCGAGGCGGTGATCGAGCCATTCAGACAGTTGCTCGAACGCCTCGCGCCGCACGTGCTTGAGCTCGATTCGCGCATATTGATCACTGGCCGCACGAACGAGAATTTTTCGCGCATCAATCGCGACATTCGATTTGCTCGGGACAAAACTCCTTACTATCCGCATTACTATATTTTCCTACGGACGCATGACGCGATTGAACGCGGTGGACCGCAATTTTATGTCGGCGTAACAAAGAATGGGGCGACAGCAGGCTTCCGAAATTATTCCGAAGATCGCGGCAGCGCCCTCGCGCAATATGGCGTCCCGCGCGGCCAGAGCCACCGCGCGTTTCTCGCGCGGCAAAAGAAGCGCCTCGGGCGGAAATTCGATAGCTACTGGTATTCGAGCGAGAAGAAGGATTGGATCAAGCATCCGGGATGGCCGCTGGAGGCAGAGGAGTGGAAAAAGCTGCAAGCTTGGGTGGTGCGACGGAGTTTTTCGAAGGCCGCCGCGGTGCGGCCGAGATTCGTGGATGAAATCGCAAGAGTGTTCCGCGATGTATTTCCGATCTACGCGATTACAGGAATGCCTTCGTGGAAGCCGTGAAATGCGCGTAACCCGCCGCAGCGAACACGCGAAGCCGGTCTCGCATGGGATTCAGCGGAACTTGGATGAATAAAGTTCTCAAGGCCATCGTTTGGATGTGCGTTTCATTGGCAGGCGCCGGTGCGCTTGCGGCCATCGCATTCGAGAGGCGCGAGCCGTTAAATGCCGTATGGTTCGTCGTCGCCGCGGCTGCAACGTACGCCGTTTTCTACCGCTTCTACTCCGCGTTCATCGCCGCGAAAGTCCTGGCGCTTGATGACACGCGCGCGACGCCCGCCGAACGCCTCGACGACGGAAAAGATTTCGTTCCCACGAACAAGTGGGTCCTCATCGGCCACCACTTCGCCGCAATCGCCGGCCCTGGGCCACTCGTGGGTCCGACGCTCGCCGCGCAATTCGGATATATGCCCGGAACGCTCTGGCTGATTCTTGGCGCGGTGCTCGGCGGCTGCGTGCAGGATTTCACGACGCTCTTTTTCTCGATGCGGCGCGATGGAAAATCTCTCGGCCAGATGGCTCGCGAGGAAGTGGGAAGACGAAGCGGCCTGCTCGCGCTACTCGCCGTGCTCGCCATCATGGTGATTCTGCTCGCGGCCGTGGCGCTCATCGTCGTAAAGGCGTTGAAGGATTCGCCCTGGGGCACGTTTACGCTCGCCATGACGATCCCGATTGCCATTCTTATGGGCGTTTATCTGCGACACGTCCGGCCGGGCCGCGTGCTGGAAGCTTCGATCATTGGAGTGACGCTCGTGATGTTCGCCGTCGTCTCCGGCCAGTGGGTCAACGCGTCTCCGGCATGGGCGCAGGCGTTCACGTTCTCAGGTCCCGCGCTGGCAATCGCGATCATCGTCTACGGATTTGCAGCCTCCGCGTTGCCCGTGTGGCTCCTGCTCGCGCCCCGCGATTATCTGAGCGCGTTTATCAAGATCGGCGCAATCCTCGCGCTCGCTCTCGGGATCATCTTCGTGCGGCCAACGCTGCAAATGCCGCCGCTAACGCGTTTCATTGACGGCACTGGTCCCGTCTTCGCCGGCAAAATATTTCCTTTCTGCTTCATCACGATTGCGTGCGGTGCTGTGAGCGGATTTCACGCGCTGATCGCGTCGGGCACAACGCCGAAAATGATCATGCGCGAATCAGATGCCCGCGTGGTTGGTTACGGCGCGATGCTGATGGAATCGTTCGTCGGCGTGATGGCCATGGTCGCGGCCTGCGCGCTTTCTCCCGGCGTCTATTTCGCGATCAATAGCCCTGCGGGCATCGTTGGAAAAACAGCGGAGGCCGCGTCCGCCACGATTCGCTCGTGGGGATTCGCCGTGGATCCGCAGACGATGGCAAATCTGGCGCAGCGCGTCGGGGAGCGCACCCTGCTCGACCGCACCGGCGGCGCTCCATCGCTCGCCGTCGGCATGGCCCAAATCTTCAGCGGCACCATCGGTGGCGATCGTTTGCTGAGCATCTGGTATCACTTCGCCATCATGTTCGAGGCGCTGTTTATTCTCACTGTGCTCGACGCCGGCACGCGCGTCGGCCGCTTCATGGTGCAGGAGCTCGGCGGCCACATCTGGAGGCCGCTCGGCCAGCGCGGATGGCTGCCGGGAATTTTATTGTCGAGCGGCCTTATGTGCGGCGCGTGGGGATACTTTCTGTGGCAGGGCGTGCAGGACCCGCTTGGCGGAATTAATTCTGTCTGGCCGCTTTTCGGAATTGCGAATCAGCTTCTTACGTGCGTGGCACTCGTCGTCGGTACAACGATTTTGCTGAAAATGGGGCGTGTGCGCTGGATCTGGGTAACGCTGCTGCCGATGGTGATGCTGGTATCGGTCACGATGACCGCAAGCTATCAAAAGATTTTCGATGCCAGCCCGCGAGTCGGCTTTCTTTCGCAAGCGCGATTGCTGGCCGGACAAATCGCATCAGGCGCGATTCCGCCTGATCGAATCGCGCAGACGCAACGTTTGATCCTGAATAATCGCCTCGACGCAATCGTCACGGGCGTGCTGGCGGCAATGATATTGATATTGATCGTGGAAGCGATCACGGTGTGGGCGGGAATACTATTCGGCGGCAAAAACCCCGTACTGCACGAATCGGCGTACGTCGCGACACGGTGGGCCGAGGGAGATTGAGACAATCCTCATGAATGCGATGAATTCGATAACGAACGCGGAACCGAATACGCAATCGCCAACAAGGATGAATCCGTTCACGAAACTTTGGTGGTGGCTGCGCCAAATCACAGGCGACGCCGCGTACGAGAATTACCTCGCGCACCGCCGCGTTGCTCCGCAGGAAACCGGCACAACTGCGATGAATCGCGACGAGTTCTACGCCGATTCGCTCCGTCGAAAGTATTCAGGTATAAGCCGCTGCTGCTAAGAGAAACAACGTCGTCGATCCTACGTTCGCCGAAATCGCGCGCCGCCTCTCGTAGGGGCGGGTCTCAGACCCGCCCGGCCTTTCCCTCGCGCCGCCGCAGCGCGCGAAACGGCCGCGGCAAATACATAGCCAGCGCATTTTCATCCGCGTCAACCGCCGGCAGCCGCTCGCTCGAAAATCCGTATCGCAAATCCCAATAGCTGTGCGCCCACGGAAGCAGCGAATCAATCCACAACAGTGATCGCTTGTGATCCTTTACGTGCTGCATCATTTTCACCCGCGACGCTCGAAAGTTCATCAGCACTTTGAGCGGAATATTGTTGTATCCGCCATTAAAATAGTGCGTATAAAAATCCCAGCGCCAGGCCGTGCGTATCACGGACGACACCGTGTCTTGGCGCATGTGATGCGCTCGCGCGCGAGGATCAAAGACAAGTTTGTAACCGGCCCGCAACAGCCGCTCGCACAAATCCACGTCCTCATAATTCGTGCGATAGCGTTCGTTGTACCCGCCAACTTTTGCAACGGCTTCTTTGCGATAGAGCGAGCCGAATCCCCCGAGCCGCTTCGGCGTCGGCCAAACCATTTCAATCCGTTCCTCGCCGAGGTCCTGGCCAAGATGCATCGCGCGCCATTCATCCGCTGGCGTATCCCGAAAATTGTCGAGCAACCTGCCTCCGGAACCAGCCACGCTCGGATCCACCAAAGCCTCAGAAAGCCGCTCCAGCCAATCGCGCTCAACCACCGCATCCGCGTCCATCGCGGCGACAAAATCGCAGCGCGCATTCGCAAACGCCGTGTTCCTCCCGGCGGCCAAGCCCTTGTTGGTCGCATGGCGAATAATTCGAACCGGAAACTTTGAGGCGATTTCGATCGTGCCGTCCCGCGAGCCGTCATCGATGATGAGTATTTCCTCGGGCGGAAGTGTTTGATCGAGCAGCGCCTGAATTGTGGGCTCGATGTAACGCTCAACGTTGTAGCAGGGGATGTAGGCGGAAATTTTCATCGACGAATGAAGGCGCCATTCAGCGTACAATTCGCACAGTAACTTTACAAGGATAGCGCCGTCACAAGGATTGCCCGCGGTTTTCTACGTTCGCCGGATTCGGCGATTTTGCAGCGAGTTCGGGCGACGCTTTGCCGCCTAACCGTGTAATTTTTGTTTCGTTTAGGAAGGCAACTGCATCTAAAATATACAGAACGGTTCGAAGCGGCCTTCAAGGACAAATCGAATGAAAACGACTTCAATTAAAGCAGCGCGACCCAAACCGGATACAAAACCTCACGCCACGCTGCAAATGTACCTTGAAACCGTTTATTACAAAACGCGGGAGCGGCTGGAGCTGATTAACATCACGCGCGATGTGAACGAAGTGATCAAGAAACATGGGATGAAGGCTGGGTTCGTGATGGTGCAGTCGTTGCATACGACGACCGCGATTTTTATTAATGAGTTTCAGCAGGCGCTGCTTGACGATATCAAGTCATTTCTCGAGCGGCTGGTAGGAAGGCTTGATTATTGGCGGCACAACGATCCGAAGATTTCCGAGTGCAACCGCAAGAATGCCGACTCGCATTTGAGGGCTATGGTATTGGGACATACGCTGTCATTGCCGGTCCGCAACGGCGAATTGGCGCTTGGCTATTGGCAATCCGTGATTTTGGCGGAGCTCGATGGGCCTCGCGAGCGCGCCGTGCAGATTCAAGTGCTCGGAGTTCCGGAAGAAGAGAAGTAGATCCGGGATTCGCAATATTCAATCAGAGCTTATGAAGATGTGCTTTTTTGAGGTTGTAACAACGTAGTGCAGGCTTACCTTCCGTAGGAATTTTTCGACGTCCCGCCATTCCTCTTTTCGCCCTTTCTTCGCTGACTCCAGCGACACTTTCGCTCTTACAGGAGCTCTTAGTGCGGCCGCGACGCGAAGCCGGCTTGCTTCCACAATTTATCCCATTGCCAGATGCCTTCCTGGGGCAGGCGATAGCCTAGCTGGTGCGCTAGCATTAGGATTTGGCCGCGGTGATGCGCTTCGTGCGAGAAAATGTACGCGAACATGGCCGCGCTCGCAGGCCACTCAGGCGCCCAACTGCCGCGCGAGAATATTGTGACGCGCCGTTTCGGATCGTCAGACAGAGCATCTTCCAGCATGCGCAGACACTGTCCCGCACTTTTCTTATGCGCGGTGGAGGCCTGCTTCATCGTGCAGCGGGCGGGGTCGAGCGGCGCAGGACACTTCAAGTGCGGCGCCGAATTCCTGAGCCACGTGAGACGACTGTTGTGCAAGTGCACGAAAATCGCGGCGATGGTGCGGCCGTTGCCTTTTTTTCCGGGAGGCTCCGCCCGCCACGCGCGGGGATCGAGGCCGGAGAGGATAAGCTGATTTATCGCGTCGTTGATTGCATAGGTTTGGATCAGGGCGGCGTAATGATTCGGTGCGGCGGGAGTTGGCTCGCGATTCATTCGTGTTCCTCCCTTGCGGACATCAATTTATACGGCATCTCTAGAATGGGCTGCAACATCGCGAAGCCTCGGGTATTGCATTCGTGCCGATGCGCATTGTGTTCCCCGAGGCGGGAGCCTCGGGGCTCTGAATTGTGAGTGTGCACGGAAACGTTGGGGTCTGAATTGAGGCTGGAGCATTTGTGGAGTTCGGATCTGTAATTGAGCTAAGATGACTCAGCAAATTTTCCTGGTAAAATTTTCGGAGGCTGCGGATGCTGTCGAATCGGAATCATTTACCGCTGGTGCTGGCCATCACTCTGAGCTTCTGCCTGATCGCAGCGTACATGCTGCTTCGCGGCAACCAAATGATATGTACCACGGTTGCGGCATCCGGTAGGCCTTCCGGCTCCGATCCGCGTCTTGTGGGCTCGTACCGCTTTGAACGCGGCGGCTGGACGTACGTGCATCTCTCCGGCGCGCCGGACCACATCGGCTACCAGCACGGCTACCTGCTCGCGCCCGAAATTGAGGATGCGCTCGCGGCCGTGAAGCTCGAAGACACGCACGATTCCCAGCGCGATTGGAATTTCTTCCGCAAAGCCGCGCACGATATGTTGTGGCCGCACATCGACCCCGAATACCAGGCGGAACTGAACGGCATCGCCGAGGGCGCGCAGGCGCGCGGCGTGGCAGTGGACATCGACGACATTGTCGCACTGAACGCCTTCATGGAGCTGCCGGATTATTACGTGCCGTGGTTCAACGAAAAAGAAAAAGTAGCGAACGCTCCGAAAATCAAGCCCGAGGGCCACTGCAGCGCATTCGTCGCCACCGGAAGCTGGACGAAAGATCACCGCATCGTGATGGCGCACAACAACTGGACGAGCTACATCCAGGGGGCGCGCTGGCGAATGATCTTCGATATCGCTCCGCAAAATGGATTCCGGATGATCATGGACGGCTTTCCCGGCGTCATCATCAGCGATGACGATTTCGGCGTGAATTCCGACGGCCTGATGGTCACCGAGACCACCATCTCAGGCTTCAAAGGCTGGGACCCCAACGGCAAACCCGAATTTGTCCGCGCACGGAAAGCGCTGCAATACGGAACTTCAATTGACGAGTACGTGAAGATCATGCTCGACGGCAACAACGGCGGCTACGCCAACGACTGGCTTCTCGGCGACAACAAGACCGGCGAAATCGCGCAGTTCGAGAATGGCCTGCAAGCGAATCGCGTGTGGAAGTCGAAGGACGGAGTGTTCGTCGGCTCGAATTTCGTGAGCGATCCGGAAGTGCAGAAATTGGACACGACGTGGAACAACGACGATCTCGCTTCCTCGCCCAATGCGCGGCATATTCGCCTGGACGAGATGATGAAGGAATCGAAAGGGAAGATTGACGTTGAGCTCGCGGAAAAAGTGCTGTCGGATCACTACGACACGTACTTGCAAAAGGAAATTCCGGACGGCCGGACGCTCTGCGGGCACTTGGACCTCGACCCCGCTGGAGTGAAAGCTTGGGGCGACGGACCGTACGACGACCACGGCGCTGTGGAAGGAAAAGCCGTGGACAGCCACATGGCGGGACAGATGAGTTTCATGGCCCGCGCCGGACACCCGTGCGGAAGCAATTTCAATGCGAAGGAATTCCTAAAGGCCCACCCGGAATATTCGTGGCAGACGCCTGTTCTGCGGGATATAAATGCGGGGCCGTGGACTAGCTTTAAAGCGGGAGAAACCGCCGCGCAGTAGAACCGCGCGGCGGTTTCCGTGGGGGTTCCCGCGTTTAACTTCGTTCAATTACGAGGTTGTTGGTTACCGAGAAAACTCCCGACACCCCGTTGGCTCGGATGGACGCCAGATTCTTGTCCATCTCGTTGTTGACTACACCAGTCAGCGTGACGTTACCGTTCTTCACGATGATGTGAATGGACGGCACCGGCTGCCTGCCGTAGATTCCGAGCGGCGAATTGCCGTAAATCGCGCGAAACGTCGCCATGCGGATTTGATTGTCCATCGGCGATAGCGGCAGCACTTCGATGTTGTTCACGACTTTCTCAACACCTTCGATGTGCTTCACTACTCCTTCGGCGTCCGGCTTCAGAGAAGCCCGGGCCACTTGGCCTTCCAGAATCACGGTTGTGCCGTCAATCTGGTATCCGAGGGTGTCGAAAACCGAATACCACGGCAGCATCGCCAGCTCGTGGCGCACCTGATTGTTCAGCCACTGTTCGTAATTGGCGGAATTCGTCGCCGGGGCCTGATGCGCCGTATTCGTGCCGGAGAGCCCGGAAGGCGAAGTCGCGGCGTTCGCCATCGGCGTTATGCCTCCAAGGACGCCGGCCAACACGCCGACGATCAGGAGCCGCGCTAGAGAGCTGATTCTGTTCGTCATTGCCTTCTCTCCTTTGCCACCACCCGGTGGCCCTATTTTCTTTCTGTCATATAATTAGATGTGTCGTAATCCCGCCGGTTTCGTAAATTGGATTTCGCGTAAGTACTTCATTGCCTTCAGTTTGAGCGGCAAATCACCACAGTGTTTTGAGTTGGGACTGGCGAGGAATAATTCGTTAGCTTGCGCCTAGTCATGCCATCTGATCCGGGCTTTCGGGACAAACAAACGCGACGAGGGCGCAGCACGCAGCGGCCCGACAAAGAAGGACCGAAACCGCCGAACCTACGTTATTCTCGGGCAACTTGCGCCCGTGCTTCACGGCGGAGCGAGCGCGCGATGAATCTTACAAACTTCTTTGCCCTGCTCGGCGGCCTGCTGGTTCTCGCGTTTGTGGCAAACCGGCTCGCGCGGCGCACGCGCGTTCCCGATGTTCTCGTCGTGATGTCGATGGGTGTCCTGCTTGGTCCGGTGCTCCATTGGATTGATGCGGCGCGATTTTCCGGCCTAACTCATGGGTTCGGGACGCTCGCTCTTATCCTCATTCTTTTCGAAGCGGGACTCGAGCTCGATATTCGCGACACCCTGCGGCATTTCCCGGGCGGGGTGGTCTTAGCGTTTCTGAGCTTCGGGCTAAGCCTTGGCGGCGTCACGCTCTTCACGATGCGCGCCATGGACATTCCGCGGAGTTCTGCGTTGCTTATCGGCGCGGTGATGGCATGCATCAGCAGTTCGGTGTTGCTCCCGGTGCTGCAGCAAATCGACTTGCCTCGGCCCATGAAAATCACGCTAATCGTTGAGGCATCTCTCAGCGACGCTTTGGGCGTACTCGCTGTGGGAGTGCTGCTCGACCTCGCCCGAGGGACGCCGTCCACATCTGCGAACAACATTTCGAGCCTGCTGATGAAGCTGGGGGTCTCGGCGGGGACGCGCGGCTGGGTGGTTGGCGGAGTTGCGGCGGGTTTTTTGGTAAAGGTGATCATCTCGCTGACGTTTGCATTTCTCGCCGGGGTGATATGGTCACGTCTGTTGCCGTTGTTGTCCGACCAGCGCTTTTGGCAGACCCTCACGTTCGCGGCGGTGCTGCTCGTCTATTCAGGCTCCGACTTGATAGGGGGAAGCAATCTCTTCACGGTGATTGCGTTTGGCGCGACGCTGGCGAATTTTCCAGGCAAGAAGCGCGGAGCGAGGGATTTTGCTTTCGAGTTCGCGGGGAAGTTGGTGGATCACCAACAGGAACTCCTCACGTTCCACGCCGAGCTCGCGTTTCTCGTGCGCACGTTCTTTTTTGTGCTGCTCGGCGCGATCATTGAGTTCAAGGGATTGCGGCGAGACGCGATCTATGCAGTTGGGATTGTGTGCGCGCTTTTTCTGGCGCGAGTTTTGGCCGTGCAATTGAGCCGCTTGGTGTGGCGAGGCATAGGACCGAGAGACCGGGAGGCCGCGATTCTGCTGATTCCGCGCGGCTTGATCACCGCGGTGCTGGCGCTCGAGGTCGTCGGCGCTCGCGGCTCAGAATTTGAGTTTCTTCCGTCACTCTCATTCGCGGTGATTCTTTTGACCAGCCTGTTACTGCTCCTCGGTTCAATTCGCGTGCATCCCGAGACAGAACTCGCCGAAGAATTCGTAGAGCTGGGCATTTCGCAGGCGAAAGCGCCCGGCGCCGCCGAGGAATAGTCGAATCGCGGCTGCGCGTTTGCCGGAGAAACCTAAAATTCTTCCTCTTCGACCTTTTTCAACGGAATCATCTTGAGGGAAATCCGAATGTCGCGCGAGCGCGTGTCCGCAAGGATCGCCCGGCGAACTTCGCCGGGAAGCGCCTCGGGCGGATAGACGCCGGCCATGTCGCGCGGCATATGGCGCACGAAGAGCGCGGCGATGTGCGCGGTCGCGTATGAAATAGGTGTCGAATGAATTCCGCGGCGGGCAATTTGAAAAAGGCTGGGGAATCCAGCGTCCCAGCGAACGAGCAACGGCTGCCCAGCCTTCGATCCGCGAATCAGCACGGCCGCGGCGAATCGCGCGTTTTCGAGAAGTTTGCTGCGAAAGAGGCGTGCTAGAGCGCGCGGGGTTGACGTTTTGGGAAAGCGCTTGGCCACGATGCCGCGGGATTTGCTGAGCTTGCCCTGGCGGTACCAGCGGCGCAGACGCTCGATATCGTTGCCGCCAATTTTTGCGTCCAATTCGTTCAACGAGACGTAATAGGGCAGCGTGGCCACTTCGTCCTGCGCGGCGAGGTATACGGTCGTCTCTCCGATCGGCGGCGGAAAGCGGAATCGTTCGGCATCGCCGAATCGATTGCCTTTGTGAAATTTCTTGCCGCGATAATAGATCGGCTTGGACACCGCTTCGTCGAATGCAACTTCCGGCGACCACGTTGAGACGGCGCCCTGGCTGTTGGTGCTCTCGAATAGCCGCACCGCGGCCCCTTCGGTCGTATCTAAGATTTCTGTGCCGCGCTTTATGAGGAGATTGGTAAGGCCCGGTGCCGCGCCGGCATTGATCACTGCAATACGATTCTTCGAAATGAAGCGCTTGTGATAGCGAAGCTGCTCGGCTTTGAAGGGATTGCGCGTCAAGCGCGAATTCAGATCGAGATAATGCGCGCGAAGGTGAAGCGCCGCGCGAAGCAGGATTTCGTTGAAAATTGCGGGCGAGGCGTT
>Ga0302324_100003685_pt1 | contig 34524 bp, 31 predicted proteins | sample Palsa_T0_1_FD_201949 | JGI IMG/M metagenome (GOLD analysis project Ga0302324, IMG submission 201949) | Peat permafrost microbial communities from Stordalen Mire near Abisko, Sweden - Palsa_T0_1 | ecosystem: Environmental > Terrestrial > Soil > Palsa > Peat permafrost | place: Sweden: Abisko...
GCAGACGGGCCGGTAGCAGCAGATGAAGGCGAAGCAACTCGATCACCGTGCGCGCGATCGACGGAAACGCGCGCCCCGGGTAGGTGAGCTCACCCGTTGCCGCGTCCCTGAGCCACGGGCTGGCAACTCCGACCTCGGGATGCTGGTCCATCCACCCGACGAGACCCGCGAGCGCGCCGGGATCGAGCACGACATCGGGGTTGAGCAGAAGCCAGTAGCGGCCGCCGACAGCCGGCCAGGCGAGGTTGCACGCACAGGCGAAGCCGCGGTTCACCGGGGAGCCGATCAATGTTGCGCCCGGGACTACTTCCTCGGCGATCCGGACGCTGTCATCTGGAGAGGCGTTGTCGACGGCGATCAGCTCGGCGAACCCGGTGCTCAGATCGCCGCGCAGCGCGGCCAGGCACGCGCGCAGATGGTCGTCGGAGTTGTAGAGCACGAGCGTGACCGAGACCTCGGGGGCGCTCACCTCGCGGGCGCTCACCAATCCTCCTTCCTCAGGAAAACCTCGAGCGTCAGCAGCGTCCACAGCGCCCCGCCGCGGTTGCGCCGTCCGTCTCGGTGCTCTGCAATCAGCGCGTCCACGGCAGCTCCGCTCAGATGCCGACGGACGCGGGCGTCCTCGGAGCCCAGGGTCTGAGCGACGTACCCCGCCAGGTCCTCGCGGAACCAACGGTCGAGCGGCACGCCGAAGCCGCGCTTTCGGCGTCGCAGGATCTCGGCCGGGAGCTCGTCGCGGAGCGCGTGCTTCAGCACCCGCTTGAAGGAGAGGCCGCGGAGCTTCAGCCGCGGAGCGAGTCCGATCGCGTACTCCGCCAGCTCCGAGTCGAGGAACGGCGAGCGCACCTCGAGGCCATGCGCCATGCTCATACGGTCCGCCTTCACCAGCAGGTCGTCAACCAGGTAGGTCCGCAGGTTCAGATCGAGCAGCCGATCGAGCGTCTCCAAGCCCTCGGACGAGCGCCACTCCTCGGCGTAAGCGCTGCGTGCCCAGTCACTCGGGTCCGCGAGCAGGGCCTGGCGGGTCGGCTCGTCGATGAAGCTCACCCAGCCCAGATAGGCATCGGGCATTCCCAGCTCCGCCGCGGCGGCGAATCGCCGCAGATTCCCGACCCTGCCATGAAGCGCCCCCGGCGGTGCAACGCTCAAGCCGCGGCGTACCACGGTGCGGACCGGGTCCGGCACGGCCTGGTAGTTGCGGACCGCGAGACCGCCGGCGAAGCGCTCATAGCCGGCGAACAGCTCATCGCCGCCGTCGCCGCACAACGCGACGGTGACATGCTCACGGGTCAACTGATTGAGCAGGTAAGTCGGAATCGCGCTCGAGTCACCGAAGGGCTGGTCGTGATGCCACACGAGTTGCTCGATCAGGTCGACCGCATTGGGCTGCACCACGAACTCGTGGTGGTCGGTTGCGTAACGGGCGGCGACCGCCCTCGCGTACGGCCGCTCGTCGTACCCCTCACGGTCGTCGAAGCCGATCGTGAACGTGGTGACCCGCTCACCGCTCGTGCGCGCCATCGAGGCAACGATCGCGCTCGAGTCGATCCCGCCGCTGAGAAACGCCCCGAGCGGCACGTCCGCGACCAGCCGGCGACGGACCGCGCCGTCCAGCAGCCGCTTCACCGATGCGGCGGCCTCCTCGAGCGGCGGTGTCGCACGTCTGCTGGGGTCCTCCCGGCGCGGAGGCCGCCAGTAGCACTCGAGCTGGGGCTCGCCACCGCGCAGGAGCGTCAGCAGATGCCCGGGCGCCAAGCTGTGGATGCCATCGAAGAACGTCCTTGGAGTCGGCACGTAGCCGAAGTTGAGGTAGGCGGGGATCGCTCCCGGGTCCAGGCGCCGCGGAACGTCCGGATGCACGAGCACACCCTTGATCTCGCTTGCAAACACGAGCGTCCCGCCCGACCACCACCAATACAGCGGCTTCTTACCGAAACGATCGCGGCCGAGAACGAGGCGCTCCTGCGCCGAATCCCACACCGCGAAAGCGAACATGCCGTCGAGCCGGCGGGTCAGCTCGAGCGGGGATGCGTCCTCCGCCAAGTGGGCTATCACCTCGGTGTCGCAGCCGGTCGCGAACACGTGACCGGCCGCCTGCAGCGAGGAACGGAGCTCGCGGAAATTGTAGATCTCGCCGTTCAGGACCGCCCCGATCCGATCGTCCTCGGTCGTGATCGGCGGATCGCCATGCTCGACGTCGATGATCGCCAAACGGTTCTGCGCGATCGCGCCGGCGCCGCGTACGAACGCGCCGGCGGCATCCGGGCCCCTGTGCTGCTGGACCCGGAGCTGCGCCTGGACGATCGCCGCTAGGTCACGCCCGTCGCCGCCGATCACACCCGCGATTCCGCACATCCGGGCTAGTGGCGGTGGAGTCGATCACGGGGCACCTGCGACAGCAGACTAGAGGGTCACGTCGGGCGGGTTCGGGGACGCGTTAACCTGGTTCACTCACGCGTGCCACATCTGCGATCGCTTTACGTCTGCTACCTGACGCTGGATGACCCACTCGTCGATTCGCAGGTCATTGCCTATCTCGAAGGGCTGGCGGGACACGGTCACACGATCCATCTGCTGACGTTCGAGCGCGAGCGGTTGACGCCTGCGCGCCGGCGCGCGCTGCGCTCGGCGCTGCGAGCGCGAGGCATCGCCTGGCACGGCCTTCGCTATCACCGGCGCCCCTCACTTCCCGCGACGGCCTTCGACACAGTCTGCGGGGCGCTCGTGTCGGCCTGGCTCGTCCGCCGCCACGAGCTCGACGCGATCCACGCCCGTAGCCACGTGCCCGCTGCGATGGCTCTGCTTGCGTCGCGCCTCACCCGGCGCAAGTGCTCGTTGATCTTCGACATCAGGGGCCTGTGGGCAGAGGAGTACGTCGACACGGGCCGCTGGCGCGAGCACGGCGTCGCGTTCCGGCTGACAAAGCACGTCGAGCGCATGGCGTTGCGCCGCGCCGCCGGAACGGTGGTGCTCACCGAGCGCGTGCGGAGGATGTTGTTCGGCGTCGCGCCGCGCGAGGACGTGTTCGTGATTCCCTGCTGCGCCGATGTCGAGGCGATCCAGCGGCAGGCGCCGATGCGCGAAGCCAGCCGGGACGCGCTCGGGCTTCGCGAGCGAGTCGTCCTGGTGTACGTAGGCAAGCTCGGCGGCTGGTACATGGACCGCGAGATGATCGAGTTCTTCGCGGTTGCCCGAGACACAATTCCGGGGCTTCACTTCCTCGTCGCGACGCAAAGCGACAGCGCCGCCTTCGAGCGTGAGCTCGCCGACAGGGAGATCGCGCCGGCCGATTACACGATCACCGCCGTCGCGCACGCCCGGCTGGGTGCACTGCTCGCGGCCGGTGACGCCGCCATCGCGCTGATCAAGCCAGTGCCTTCGAAGCTCGCCAGCTCGCCGACCAAGATCGGAGAGTTCCTCGCCGCCGGGCTTCCGATCGTCGCGACCGATGTCGGCGACGTCAAGGAGCTGCTGCTCGGCTCGTCCACCGGGATCGTGCTGGATGATTTCTCGCAGCGCGCCTATCGACAGGCCGCGGACGAGCTCGCTGCGATGCTCGCGAGCGCGGGAACCGGCGATCGCTGCATCGCGACCGCCCGCGACCGGCTCTCATTGTCTGCAGTCGGGATCCCGCGGTACGAAGCGCTATATCGGTTGCTCGCCGAGCGAGCCCGGGCCGGATGACGTCCTCCTGTCGTCCTTGCCCAGCCTGCGGCTCCTCATCATCGCGAGACGTTCGCCGCTTCGACGAGGTCGGCCTGTTGAGCTGCTCGGAGTGCCGGCTCGTCTACACCGCTCGCCGGCCGTCCGATCACGAGCTCGGCGCGTGGTACTCGAGCTACCCGATCGCCGATCACATCTCGCCGATCACGGTCGACCGGCTGGACGAGATCGTGAGCTCGTTCGAGCCCTACCGGCGCCTCGGGACGCTGATCGACGTCGGGGCAGGGAGCGGCCACCTGGCGCAGGCCGCTCAGCGTCGCGGATGGACCGTTCACGCGGTCGAGTACGGGCCGCGACAGCGCGATCGCCTGGCTGCGCAGGGGGTTCTCACGCACCAGCCGCTGCTCGAGGGACCGCGGCTGGAAGCCGGCCCGTTCGACGTCGTGGTGCTTCAGGAGGTGATCGAGCACATGCGCGATCCCGCGAGAGAGCTGCACGAGGTGGCGAGGATTCTCCGTCCGTCCGGACTGCTCTACGTCACCTGCCCGAACTTCGCCTCCCTGAGTTGCCGGATGCTCGGTCCTCGCTGGCGGGTCGTCGAGTATCCGGAGCACCTCAACTACTTCACGCCCGCGACGTTGCGAAGCTGTCTCGCTCGCCATGGACTGCACGAGGTGTCGGTCGGGACGACCGGCCTCAGCATCGACGATCTGCGCGCCGTCGTGCCGCGACGCCGGTGTACGCCCGACCACCGCTCCGAATCGGTCGATGAGCGGGTTCGGGGGGCGACGGGGCGCTACCGATCCTTGGCTGCGCTGAAGCGGGCCACGAACGAGATCCTGACGCGGTTCCAGCTCGGCGACACGATCAAAGGGCGCTACGAGCCGCCGCCGACCTGAGCGCCTGCGCCCAGCTCGCGGCGACGGCGTCCACCGAGTAGTGCCGCTGCACTCGATCGCGCCCTCGCGCCCCGAGCTCGGCGCGCAACCCCGGGTCGCCGATCAGCTCCTCGAGCACCCCGCGCCATTGCGCCGGGGTACTTGCAAGCCTGCCGACGCCCCCCTCCGCAATGCTGGGGTTGACGCCGACGGGTGACATCACCGCCGGGATTCCGATCGCCATGTACTGGAGTGCCTTCAGGCCGCACTTGCCGCGTGCCCATTCGTCGTCCGGCAACGGCATCAGCCCGATGTCGAGCTCTTGCAGATCGGCGATCTCGGTCTCGCGCCGCCACGGGAGGGCTTCGACGACCGCGCCCTCGATCCGGTAATGCTCGTCTCCGATCACGCGCAGGCGCACCCCATGGTCTCGCTGCAGGTCACGTAGCACCGGCGCCAGTGCCTCGAGATACGGCAGCGTGGTCACGCTGCCCGTCCAGCCCACGCACACAGGCCTGCCTGGATCGCGTCGCACCGGTCGGGGGAGGTGGTAGGCGGTGTCGATCGTGCTCGGGATCACGACCACTTGCTCGGTGTGTTGGCGTGCCCAGCTCGCAAGCTGCTCGTTCCCGGCGATCACCAACGACGCATGCCGTGCGGTCATCGAGGCCTTCGCAGCGAACTTGAACGGCGCCATCGCGCGGTTCGCCGGGCTCGAGTTCGGCAGGTAGATCGCGTCGTCGAAGTCGAAAGCGTACGGAACCTCGAGCGCGCCGAGCAGCCGCTCGATCAGCGGCGGGCCCAATGGGGCGGATTCGCGCGAGATCAGTACCAGGTCATAGGCGCGCGCGACGGCGAGGTCGCGCAAGCGTCGCCCGATGCCGTGGACCGCCGCCGCCGCCTTCTGCGCATAACGCCCGCGCTGATGAACCACCGGCACCATGCCGGCGTCGAGGTAGCTCGACACCTCCAGGTGGATGTCGTCGTGCTCGAGCCTGCCGATGTACTGCTCGAAGCGGAAGCGCTGGTTGGGGGCGGTGTCGGGCGGGTAAGGAGCCAGAACGAGCACGTCGAGCCGACGCTCGGAGCCGCTCGGGTGTGACCTCACCCGCACAGGACCCGGCGGTAGATCGCGACGATGTCGCCCACGAGTCGCTCGAGCGCGAACGCCTCGCGCGTCCGCGCCGCCGCGCGAGCGCCTGTTGCCCGCGCAAGCTCACTGTCGTCCAGCAGCCGCCGCACCGCGTCGGCGAGGCCGTCGAGGTCATCGCGCGCCAGAAGCCGTCCCGAATCCTCTCCGACGACGTTCCGAACTCCCCCGACGTTCGTACTCACGACCGGCACTCCCGCCGCCTGCGCCTCGATCAGGCTGACCGGCGTTCCCTCGCGATCCGAGGTCTGGACCACGACGTCGCTGGCAAAGTACACCGCGGGCATGTCCCGGCGAAAGCCTGTCCACACGACCCGGTCACCGAGCGCCAGAGCCGCGGCGGAGCTCTGCAGCGTCTCGCGACCCTCCCCGTCGCCAACGATCAGGAAGCGGACATCCTCGAGGTCGAGCAGGGCACCCGCCAGGCGCAGAAAGCGATCGACCCGCTTGATCGGAACCAGCCGGGCGATCAGCGTGACGACTCGCGCATCGGACGCCAGCCCGAGCTCCGCACGCAGCGAACCGCGCAACCGCTCGCGCGGCTCGCCGGCGACGGTGAACGGCGACAGATCGAATCCGAGCGGCACGACCTCGAACTTCGACGCCGGCGCGACGCCCAGGGCGACGAGCTCGTCTCGTACCTCGTGACTGACGGCGATCAGCAGGTCCGTCGGCCGCGCTAGCAGCTGCTCGATCAGCCGATACAACGCGGCCGTGCGCGGTGAGAAATAGCCGGTCAACGAGTGGCCATGGAAGGTATGGATCAATACCGGCCGCCCGCGGCGTCCGGGAAACGCCAGCAGCGCCGCCATCCGGCCAACCGTCCCGCCCTTCGCCGCGTGCGTGTGCACGATCTGCGGCCGCTCTCTTCGCAGGATCCGGGTCAGCGCCGCCAGCGCCGGCAGATCGTGCCAACCGGGGTTCCGTCGCAGCCAGGGGACGAGCAGCGGCCGCACGCCGAGCTCATCCGCCAGATAGTCCATGCTGCCCTCGTCGGGCTCCTCCCTACCGCGGACCAGGGTCGTTCGATAGCCGTACGAATCGAGCTCCTCGGCCAGCGTAATCGCCTGGATGGCGGGCCCACCGATGTTCAGCCGGGCGATGATGCGCACGACCCGTGTCGGGCCGCCGCCTCGCTGGGTAGCGCGGTTGCTCACCGCGAATCGAAGCTACCGACCGCGACCGCGCCTGTCCATCGGAGAACCGCTCGCCAACCGCGATCCTCGCCGGCCGCCAGCGCCGCGTATCGAGCACGCCGATCGTGACCGCGCCGAATGTGACCGCGCCGAGCGCGAACACGCCGAGCGCCGCGGTGCCCCACCGATCTCCGGCGATCGCGCTTGCGCACAGGATGGCCTGCATCAGGCCGAGCGCTCCGGCGACCGCCCGCGGTGTGTGAAGCGCCGGCAGCAGGCGGTGCGTGAGGTGATCGCGCCCGCCGGTCACGAGCGTGACACCGCGTCGCTTACGCGAGAAGCTGACGAGCGCGGTGTCGAGAATCGGCAGCCCGACGAGCAGCGCGCCCGCCAGCAGGCCTGCGTCCCCGCCGTGCGACAGTGCTCGCCCGGTCGCCATCGCGAGGGCGGCGATCAGGAAGCCGATCGTCATGCTCCCGCCGTCGCCGAGGAAGATCTTCGCGGGGCCCGCCAGGTTCCAGCGCAGGAACGCGGCGCACCCGCCGGCGACCCCGAACGCAAGCCCCGCCAGGACCGGCTGACCGTTGATCGCCGCGAGGATCCCGATTCCCGCAGCCGAGACGCACCCGACCGTGGAGCAGGCTCCGTCGAGGTTGTCCATCAGGTTGAACGCGTTCACGAGCCCGACGATCCAGACCACGGTCAGCACGACGTCGATGCCGCCGCCGCCGCTCGTCTTCCATCCCAGTCCGACCGCGACCAGGGCGAGCGCCGCGATCGTCTCCGCGAGCAACCTCCACTTGGGCGCGACCGCCACCCGATCGTCGACCGTGCCCACGAGCCACAGGGCGATGGCGCACGCGATCAGCACCAGCAGCCGAACGCTCGTTCCACCGACCACAATCGCCGCAACCAGGAAGCCGGCAAGCACCACCGCGCCTCCCAACAGGGGTGTCGGCGCCCCGTGCTTGCGGTAGCCGCGAGGCTTGTCGTAGAAGTCAGCTCGGCGAGCGAGCGCGATCGCGATCGGCGTACCTGCGAATGCCGTCGCCGCGGCGACGCTGAATCCCAGCGCCGCTGAGAGCTCGGCCGTCATGGCGCACCGATCAAGCGCCCTCCGTCGCTGTGCAGCTCCTGCTCGTTGAAATGCTCGATCGTGCGCTCGAGTCCCTCTCGCAGCTGAACCTCCGGCTCATATCCGAGCTCGGCGCGAGCGAGCGAGAGATCCGCGACCGAATGCTTGATGTCCCCTGCACGCGGCGCCGCATAGGCAGGATCGACGTCTGAGTCCAGCAGCCCCCGCAGCTCGCCGACAAGCCGGTTCAGCGTCACGCGCTCCCCGCAGGCGATGTTGTAGACCTTGCCGGCGACGCCCGGCGCGTCCATCGCCAGCACGTTCGCCTGCACGACGTTGGCCACGTATGTGAAGTCGCGCGACTGCTCTCCGTCGCCGAAGATGACGGGCGGCTGACCGGCGAGCAGAGCGCCGATGAAGTTGGGGATCACCGCGGCGTACTGGGACGTGGGGTCCTGGCGCGGACCGAAGACGTTGAAGTAACGAAGCGACACCGTCTCGAGCCCGTAGACCTCGTGAAAGCTCCTGGCGTACCCCTCGCCGGCGAGCTTGGCGGTCGCGTAGGGCGAGATCGGCATCGTCGGCTTGTCCTCCTGCTTGGGCGTGGTTCCGCCGCCCGAGCCGTAGACCGAGGAGGAAGACGCGTAGACGACGCGCCGCACGCCGCGGTCACGCGCCGCGAGCAGGACGTTCAGCGTCCCGATCACATTCGTGGCGTTGCTCGTCAGCGGATCCTGCACGGAGCGAGGGACCGAAGGCAACGCCGCCAGGTGAAAGACGACCTCACAGCCGGCAAGCGCCTTGTTGACCCGTTCGTAGCTCTGGATATCGCCCTCGATCAGCTCGACCTGGCCGTCGAGCGCGGCGACGCTCGAGCGCCTGCCCGTGGCGAAGTTGTCGAGGATCCGGACGCGATAGCCCCGCTCGAGCAGATGCTCGGCCAGATGCGAGCCGATGAAGCCGCCGCCGCCTGTGACGAGAACCCGCATGGTCAGGTTGCCCGCGCCGGTGTTTTACGGCTGCCCAGCTCGCCTGCGCCCAGCGCCAGCTCCGCCCGCTGGTAGTCGATCACGTCGTCGAGCGCATCGTCGAGCGTGCACGTCGGCCGCCATCCGAGCAGGTCATGCAGCGCCGTCGTGTCCGGCCGGCGCTTGCCGAGCTCCTCGAAGCCTTCTTCGTATGCCTCCGCATACGGGACGAATGAGATCCGCGAGCTCGACTCGACGCGTGCGATCACCCGTTCCGCCAGCTCGAGGATCGTGATCGGCTCGGGATTGCCGATGTTGAACGCGCGCCCCGTGGCACCGTCATGCATCGAGAGCGCCAGGATCGCCGCGACCGCGTCGCGCACGTGTAGGAAGCAGCGCGACTGGCTCCCGTCCCCGTACACGGTCACGTCGTCGCCGAGGATCGCGCGCCGGACGAAGCGCGGCACGACCATCCCGTAGGTGTCCCGCTGGCGCGGACCGATCGTGTTGAACAGACGCACCACCATCGTGTCGGCGCCGTGCTCGCGGTGGTATCCGTGGGCGATCGCCTCACCGTAGGACTTGGCGATCGCGTACGACCAGCGACTCTTGAATGCCGAGCCGAGCACGCGATCGGAATCCTCGTGCAGCGCTACGTCCGAGGAGCTCTTGCCGTACACCTCGGAAGTCGACGCGAACAGCACCCGCTTGTCGTGCCGCGATGCGGCCGAGATCACGACATCGGTGCCCTCGACGATGCGGCGGAGCGTCTCGAGCGGACGCGCGACGACCAGCTTTACCCCAACCGCCGAAGCGAGATGAAGGCAGCAGTCGCAGTCGCCCATCAGGTCGTCGACCAGGGTCGCGTCGGTGACGGATCCCTCGACCAGATCGGCCGAGCCGTTGATGACCAGCTGCTCGACGTTGGCCAGCCTCCCGGTGCTGAAGTCGTCGAGGATCACGACGCGATGGCCGTCGGCGACGAGGGCATCGACGATGTGAGACCCGATGAAGCCGGCGCCGCCGGTGATCAGATATCTCAACGCAGGCACGAGACGCGGTATCGCCGCGAGTTCCGGTCGGCTATCGGGGCGGGAAGGATCCTGACGCGGCGCATGGCGACCTCCAGTGGACTCTCCCGGAGGGACCATACCGACGGGGTGCGACGGCCGGGGACCATAGTTAGGTTTAGTGAGGGATTGGCGGCCAAACATGAACAACGTCGGCCGAAACGTACGATCGACCTGTGAAGTGGCTGTGACTCGCTGAGCATCCACTTGTCTTATCGGCGCGGGCGACCCGCCCCATGATCGGCGGGGTCAGATCCGCGAGCCTGCGGCGTCTACTTGGCGGCGCCCGCCGGGGACTTGCGCTTCTCGCCGTCCGCCCCGTCCTTCGGGGTCGCACGCTTCTTGCGGGGCTTCGAGGCCGGAGCCGGCCGATCGCCCTGTACTGCTGCGAGGCTTGCCTCCAGCGCCGCCATCAGGTCCGGGGCGGGCTGGGGCTCTTCCGCGGGCTGCGCAGTGATCTCCTCGCCGCCGGCCTTGCGCTCGATCAGGGCGAGCACGCGGTCGCGGTACTCATCGCGGTACTTCGACGGCTCGAAGTCGCTCGAGAGCGAATCGATCAGCTGCCTCGCCATCGCAAGCTCGCGCTCGCTCGCCTCGGTCTCAGCTACGGAGTCGAGCTCATCCAGGCGATCGGGCGCGAGCACCTCGTCGCCGAACAGCATCGTCGACAGCGTCAGCACGTCGCCGGTGGGCCGCAGCGCGCAAAGCTGCTGCTTGGAGCGCAGCACGATGCGGCAGAGCGCGACCTTGCCGGCCTCGCGCATCGCCTCGAGCAGTAGCCGGTACGCCTTCGCGCCCCCGGGTGCGGGGGCAACGTAGTAGGAATGGTCGAAGTAGATCGGGTCGATCTCGACCAGATCGACGAAATCCTCGACGTCGATCGTCTTGGTGGCCTTCGGATCGAGCGTCTCGAGCTCTTCCGGCGTGATCACCACATACCGATCCGGCGTGATCTCGTAGCCCTTGACGATCTCCTCGAAGGGCACCTCGTCGCCGGTCGTCGAGTCCACCCGCTTCTGGCGGATCCGCCCCCCGGTCTTGCTCGAGAGCTGGTGGAAGCGCACCGCCTTCGGCGAGGTGGCGGCATACAGCTTGACGGGGACGTTGACCAGCCCGAAGCTGATCGCGCCAGTCCAGATCGCTCGAGCCATGGTTGGTTTCTATACCCGCGGAGCGGGGCGCGCAAGCTCTGAGGGGAGTCTTGCTCCCCAGGGCCGCGGGGTCTTGCTCCCCAGGGCCCGGCCGGCGCGACCCGGGCCCTGGGGAGCGGCGCGGCCCGGGCGGCGCGACCCGGGCCGGTGGGGAGGGCGGATCCGGGCGGGGCGACCCGGGGCCCTGGGAGCGGCGCGAGCGGGGGCTACGCGGCCAGCTCCCCCTGCATCCGCACGATCGCGCGCCGCAGCAGACGCGAGACGTGCATTTGCGAGATGCCGACGCGATCCGCGATCTCGCGTTGCGTCAGACCTCCGAAGAAGCGGAGCGTCACGATCTCACGCTCGCGGGTGGAAAGCGATTCGAGGCCCCTCGCGAGCACGAGACGCTGCTCCGTCCGGTTGTAGCCTGGGTCCTCGCTCCCGAGCCAGTCCAGCGGCTCGCCATCGTCGCCGGGCACCAGCTCGATGGGCACGGTCGTGTAGGCCTGCGCGCCCTGCAGCGACTCGAGCACCTGCTCCACCGTCGAGTCTGTCGCCTGTGCGAGCTCTTCGACCGTCGGGGAGCGGCCGAGGCGGCCTGAGAGGCGCTCGGCCGCGCGTGCGATCCGGGCATTGCTCTCCTGGATCCCGCGGGAGACCCGCACCGACCACGCACGATCGCGAAAGTGGCGCTTGATCTCGCCCAGGATCGTGGGCACGGCGAAGGTCGAGAATCGCAGCTCGCGCGATACATCGAACCGATCCACGGCTTTGATCAGCCCCACACAGCCGACCTGGACCAGATCGTCGAGCGGTTCACCACGATTCGCGTAACGCCGGGCCAGCGTCCGCACGAGCGGCAGCATCCGCTCGACCAGCGCTTGACGCGCGTCCAGATCGCCGTCGCGGTGATAGCGGCGCAGGAGCTCTTGCTCATCTAGTACCCGGTCCCGGCGTCCCGCTCTCGGAGCCGGCCTACGAAGGAACCGCAGCTCGGCTGGCGCCGACGCTGCAAACACGGCAGTGCTCACTCGAACCTCCCGATTCGGAAGTTGATTGCATCCTGCCTGCGTCGCCCCCGAGTACAAGGTGGACAGTCGCGGGCACATCGGTTGCGATAGAACTTCATAGGTGGACAAAGCTGGTCAGTGTCCCGGAGAGGGAAGCGAATGAGCGAAGCCAACGCCGGCCGGGCGCCCACCGGGGCGGCCACTGGGGCACCTGCAGGGGCGGCCACAGCGGCGGCCACAGCATCTCCGGGCGCGCTGGTGAGCGCGACCCGGTTTGCGGCGCTGACAGGGGTCTCGCGCGAGCGGCTGCGTACCTGGGAGCGACGCCACGGATTTCCGAGTCCACAGCGCGTCGGCCGGGGCCCGCGGCGCTACGAGCTCGTCGACGCGGCCCGGGTCGTCGCAGTCCGGCGCGCGGCCGAACAGGGCGTGCCGCTCAGCGACGCGATCGCCGCGACCGATGGGACCGCGCCGACGAGCCTTTCCGCGAGCGCATTGCAGGCGATCCCCGAGCACCTCCCCGCACCGGTGCTGCTGCTCAGCGGGCCGGCGCGGGTGCGAATCGAGTACGTGAATCCGGCACTCGCCGAGCGCCCCGGCTCACCCACCGCCGGCACCGAGCTCGTCGACGCGATGCCTTGGTTCCCCGGAAGCGAGTGCGAATCGGCGCTGCTCGCGCTGTTCGCAGGCTCGGTCCTCGCCCGCGAATGCCGCCACCCCGCCTGGACCGGCCAGGCGACCGAGACGGCGCGCTCGCTGATGTACCGGCTTCCGATCGAACCCGGAGACGCGCCGCTGGTGGCGATGGTCGAGGTCGACGCGCCGGATGAACGCAGCCTCCGGCGCGAGCTCGCCGAGCTCCGGATCGATCGCGAGCGTCTCCAGACAGTCGTCGACCGGCGCAACCGCTGGGTCCTCGCGATCTCCGAGCTTGCGGGTCTGTTCCAGCACGAGAGCGGGACGGCGCTGCTACAGGGGACCGCCGAGACGATCGTGCGCCGCCTCCCCCCGATCGACGCCGGCGTGGCCATCTACATGGGCGGCGAGCTCGCCCTCGGCAGCTCGACCCGCGGTCTGCTCGGGCCATGCATGGTGACCGTCACCGCGTACGCGGACATCGCCGCCGTGCTGCGGAACGGCGCCCCGGCCTGGCTCGAACCCTCCACCGCTGCCGCCTTCCAAGCACCGGCCGAGATGCTCGTGCTCGCGGTACCGGTCGCCGTCGTCGGCGAGACCCTCGGCGCAATCCTGCTCGTGATGGACGAGGCACGCCCGATCGACGGCGAGGTCGCGCAGCTGCTCGACGTCCTGTCGGCATCAATCGGCTTCGCACTCCTGCGCGACCGGCTCGTCGAAGGCGCGCGCATGGGGCGAGGGGACGGGCCCGGTTAGGGGGCTTTGGGGTTGGCGGGCGGGCGCCGGGGCGCCTGGCGGGGCCGGGGGCGGGCGCGGTTCCTGCCTGCCTGATTTACCAGAAGTTGGCGTGCTGAAAAACCCGCCATATTGGCGGCTAAGTCATCACGCCCCCCCGCGGCAGGCCGAAACCGCCCGCCAGGCCCCAACCGCCCGCCACGCCGAAACCGCCAAACCGCCGGCCGAAACCGCCCGCCAGGCCCCAACCGCCCGCCACGCCGAAACCGCCCGAAACCTCCGCCCCCCTACGTCTCCGCCGAGATGATTGGGCTTCGGGTCGGAACCAGGCTTCCGCCTAAGGGCTCTGCGGTGACCAGGATCTCGCGCACGCCGTGGAGGGAGCCGGGCACCGCGACCGTGCCGCTGCCGCTCGAGTTGACGCTGAAGAGTGCGTCGGTCGGATGCGGTGCGCTGCCGCCCGCGCCCACCAGCCAGACCTCGTAGACGCGGCCGGATGGTGGCGGCGGGAAGTCGCTGACGTTGAGCGTTCCGCTCTCACCCGTGACGCGCAGCGTCGCGCTGGCGTCGTGGGCCACGCCGGGTTGAAGGATGTCCGCGCTGATCGCGCGCGTGCGCGGCGCCGTCGTGCCGCCGAGCAGCGATGCGCCGATCGCGAGGCCGCCCAGGACTCCGACCGCAAGGGTGCCCGCCAGGGCGAAACGCGGACGCAGCGAGACCCATCGGCGGCGCGGAGCTCGTACCTGCGGCGCGGGCGCAGGCCGGTCGGCCTCGGGACCGGCCGCATGGAGCAGCTCCGCCTCGGCCCGGACGATGTTCTTGATCCGGTCTCCGAGCTCCCGCGGAGCGGCGACCGTCGGCACGGCGGTGCCGAGGATGTCCGCCGCGGAGCTGAGCTCGTGGACGTCGCGCTGGCACAGCTCGCAGCCCGCCAGGTGCACCTCGAAGGGGTACAGGTCGTCGGCCGTCAGCGCGCCGAGAAGATAGGCACTGACCGTATCCCGATGCTCACATTCCGTCGGTCCCATGGTGCTCACGTCGGCACTCCCGATATTTCCATCCGTGAGCGTAGCTTCTCCAGCCCGAGACGCATCCTGCCCTTCACGGTGCCGACGGGGATCGTGAGCATGTCGGCGATCTGGGTGTGCGTGAAGCCGGCGAAGTAGGCCAACTCGATCACACGGCGTTGATCGGACGGCAGGTCCGCGAGCAGGCCGCGGATCGCGGTCGCATCCTGCCGGCGACCGACCTCCACCTCGGTGCGCTCGGGCGCCACCAGCCGCTCGGCGAGCCCTTCGTCCCCGGCGCGGCGTGACTCGTGCCGGACCGCGCGACGGAGCGCGTCGATCGCGCGGTTGTGCACGATCCCGAGGATCCAGTTGCGGAGGCTGCCGCGACTGGGCTCGTAGCGCGCCCCGTTGCGCCAGAGGGCAAGGAAGGCGTCCTGCGCGACCTCCTCGGCCGCGGCCCTCGACCCGCTGATCCGGTATGCGAGCGAGAACGCGGCATCGGCGTGTCGCTCGTAGATCAGATCGAAGGCGTCGGCGTCACCCCGCGAGAGGCGAACCATCAGCTCCTCGTCGGCGAGCCCGCGCAACCGGGCATCGCCGAGCTTGTTGGGGCTTCCCATGCGCGTCATCCGTGAAGGCATGTTCGCAGCCAGAGCCTGCTTCGTGGTCCCGAGCGTGGCTAAACCGCCGTTTCTTGTGACACCGCGGCGGTCTCACGCGCCGTTGCCTGCGTCATCGAGAGGTCCGCGAGGGGGGCCGGCAGCGCGGCCGCCGGCTCGGTGTCACCCGCGACGCCGCCGATCGAGTCCTTGAACTCACGCAGGCCCTGGCCGAGCGCGCGGCCGGCGCCGGGGAGACGCTTGGGGCCAAGCACGATCAGGGCGACAACGAGCACCACGAGCAGGTGCGTTGGACTGAGGATTCCTGAGGCCATGAAGTTCTCCGTTCGAAGCTGGTTGTGTGCTCTACGTTACGCGCCGCCTCCCCGTCCGGATCACCCTCCGAGCCCGGCGCAATAGCACCCTCGCCGCCACCCCGGCCGCCACCCCAGCCGGCCCGTCCGCGGCAGCGCCGGATGATCCGGTGAGGGTGTCGACCCGTAATGAACGGTTGTCAAGCCCGACGCCGGAGCGGCGAGGGGACCAATCAGACGGACGCCAACACGCAAGGCGTCCAAGCGCCTGACGGAGGTGTCGCTAATGACTACAAGCGTTACAGAAGAAGATGAGATGGCCCCGCAGCCGCAGGGCATCGTCGAGCAGCTGGTCCGCGATGATGTTGGACGCAAGAAGTTCCTGAAGGCGGTCGGCGGCGCCGGCGCCGCGGGCTTCGGCGCGTTCGTACTGGCCGCCTGCGGCTCGAGCTCGTCGACCACCACGACGAAGAGCACGACCACGTCGGCTCCTCCGAGCCCCACGCCCGCCGCGCCGTCGTCGGTCCCGGCCTCGTTCGGCAAGGGCGACATCGGCATCCTCAACTACGCACTGACACTCGAGTACCTCGAGGAGCAGTTCTACGCGAAGGTCGTCGCCGCGAAGCTGTTCACCGGCGCCGTCGGATCGCTCGTCGCAGAGTTCGGGCAGCAGGAAACGGAGCATGTGGCCGCGATCCACGCGACCGTCCTGAAGCTCGGCGGCACCCCCGCGCCGAAGCCGACCGGCAAGTTCCCGATCACCACCGCGGCGGCAGTCGCAAAGCTTGCGTACACGGTCGAGAACCTCGGCGCATCGGCCTACCTCGGCCAGGCGGCGAGCATCGTCAGCCCCGTCGTGCTCGCGGCCGCACTGTCAATCCACACGGTCGAGGCACGCCATGCGGCCACGCTGGCGACGCTTGTTCCCGGCGGGCACGTGACCCCGGATGGGGCATTCGGCAAGCCTGCGGACGCGGCGACGGTATTGGCCGCGGTCAAGCCGTTCATCGCCTAACTGGACCAGAGAGGAAATTCCTTCACATGATCACTGACAGACTTGCAAACCCAGAGCTCGCCGAGTTCGAGGTGAGTGGCGTGACACGCGCCAGCTTCATCCTCCGCGGCGCGCTTGCCGCGGGCGCCGTCTACGGCACCGCCGCGGTGGCCCCGTTCGTGTCAACCGCACTTGGCGCGACGACCGATCTCGACATCCTCAACTTCGCGCTCACGCTCGAGTACCTGGAGACGAACTTCTACCAGGTCAAGGCGAAGACGGTTGGGCTTACCGGAGTGGCCAAGCACTACGCGTCGAACTTCGGGATGGAGGAGGCGGCTCACGTCGCCGCGCTGACTGCCGCGATCAGGGCAGGCGGCGGCACCCCGGTCGCGAAGCCGACGTTCTCGTTCCCGGTTACCAACCAGTCGACGTTCCTGGGCCTGGCATCCACGGTCGAGAATCTCGGTGTCAGCGCTTACAACGGCGCCGGGCCGCTGCTCCAGAGCAAGACCCTGCTCGCCGCGGCGGGCAGCATCGTCCAGATCGAGGCCCGGCATGCGGCCGCGATCGACCTCCTGATCGGGAAGTCGCCGACGCCCAGCGGAGGCTTCGACACGCCGAAGAACATGGCGCAGGTGCTGGCCGTCGCAAAGCCACTGATCAAGTAGCCGAACCCCCGGCCACAGCCAGCCTCGCCGCCAGGTTCTCACGTACCTGCGGCCATTCGGACGCAATCACGCTGTAGTAGGCGGAGTCCCGGATCCCGTAGGGGACGACCATGTGGTTGCGGAAGATCCCCTCGAACCTCGCGGGCAGCGCGGCCAGCGCTGCCCGCGAGCGTTCGTTGCGTGCGTCGGTCTTGAACTCGACGCGCATGCAGTCGAGCTGCTCGAACGCGTGCTCGAGCATCAGCAGCTTGGCCTCGACGTTGGCCCCGGTCCGCCACGCCGAGGGCGCAAGCCATGTCCAGCCGATCTCGAGCCCGCGGTGCTCGGGCCGCAGGGCCAGGTACCGGCTCGACCCGATCGCACGACCGCTCGCGCGATCGACGGTCGCGAAAGCGCCCTCGCGTCCGGCTTCCGATTCGGCAATGCTGCGCTCGAGCCAGACCTTGAGCTGCGCCGGGGTCGTGACCGCGTACGGCATCCAGCGCCAGATCTCGGGATCCGCCGAGGCGTAGAGCAGGTCGCGCTCGTGGCGGGCCGTGAGCGGCTCGAGCGCCACCAGCTCGCCCTCGAGCCTCCGCGTCAGGTTAGGCCACACCGCCGCGCCGGCCACGAGCCGATCAGCGGTTCACGGCCGACATGTCTGGATAGCGGTCTCCCGCCGCGGCGCCGACCGGCGCCGCCTCGTCGATCCGCGCCAGGTCCTCCGCGCTCAGCTCGAGCTCCTCCGCCTCGACGTTCTGCTGTAGATAGGAGCGGCGCTTGGTGCCGGGGATCGGGACGACGTCGCGGCCCTGGTGCATGACCCATGCGATCGCGAGCTGCCCGGGGGTGCAGTCGTGCTCGCGGGCGATCTCCTTCACGCGTGCGAGCAGCTCGAGGTTGCGCTCGAAGTTCTCGCCGGCGAAGCGCGGATTGTGGCGGCGAAAGTCGCCCGGCTCGAGGTCCTCGACGCGCTGGACGGCGCCAGTCAGGAACCCCCGACCGAGCGGGCTGTAGGCGACCAGGCCGATCCCGAGCTCGCGGATCGTGGGCAGCACCTCCTCCTCGATCTCGCGGGTCCAGAGCGAGTACTCGCTCTGGAGCGCGCTGATCGGGTGCACGGCGTTCGCGCGCCGGATTGTCTCCGGGCCCGCCTCCGAGAGACCGAGGTAGCGGACCTTGCCCATATCGACCAGCTCGGCCATCGCGCCGACGGTCTCCTCGATCGGCACCGAGGGGTCGACGCGATGCTGGTAGTAAAGGTCGATGTGGTCGGCGGCGAGCCGGCGCAGCGACGCGTCGCACGCCTTGTGCACGTAGTCGGGGCGACCGTTGACACCCCTGCGAGCCGGGTTCTCCTGGTCCCTGACGATGCCGAACTTCGTCGCCAGGATGACCTCGTCGCGGCGATCGGCGATGGCCGTTCCGACCAGCTGCTCGTTCGTGAACGGCCCGTACATGTCGGCCGTGTCGAACAGGGTCACGCCGAGGTCGATCGCGCGATGGATCGTCGCGATCGCCTCGGATTGATCGGCGCTGCCGTAGAACTCGGACATCCCCATGCAGCCGAGCCCCTGCGCGGAGACCACGAGCCCTTCACTGCCGAGGTTGCGTTCCTCCATTACAAGCAGCTTACCGACGGACTCTGCCCATCCCTCGACCGGCAGGACGGCGCGGCTAGGCCGCGAGCCGCAGCGCTTCGACTCCCGCGCTGTCCGCGAGGCGACGCAGCGCCTGGTCCTCGAGCTCGCTCGCCCGGGCCGAGGTGATGCCGAGCTCGGAACCGATCTGGCGAGCCGTTCGAGGCTCACCGCCGGCGAGCCCGAAGCGCAGCTCGATCACCTTCCGTTCGGGCTCGGGCAACCGCGCGACGATGTCGGCGACCTGCTGGTCGCGGATCGTGTCCGCGACCTCGTCGACGGGCTCGGGACGGTCGCTCGGCAGGACATCGCCGAGCGAGACCTCGCCGTCGTCGCTGATCGGCTGATCGAGGCTCGAAAGGCTCCGGCTGAGCTCGCGGATCTCCATTACCTGCTCGAGCGGGAGCTCGGTCACGACCGCGATCTCCTCGTCGGTCGGCTCACGCGAGAGCATGGCGTTGAGCTCGCTCTCGGCCTTGCGGACCTTCACCTGGCGCTGCGCGACATGGACGGGAATCCGGATCGTCCGGCCCGAGTTCTGCAGTCCGCGCTGGATCGCCTGACGGATCCACAGCGTCCCGTAGGTCGAGAACTTGAATCCGCGCCGCCAGTCGAACTTCTCGACCGCGCGGATCAGTCCGAGCATCCCTTCCTGCACAAGGTCCTCGAGCGGCAGCCCGAGACCCTGGTAGCGGCGGGCCTGCGAGACCACGAGCCGCAGATTCGCATTGATCATCCTGTCCTTGGCCTCGAGATCGCCACGCTCGACGCGCTTGGTCAGCTCGATCTCCTCGGCCGCGGTCAGCAGCGGGTGGCGGCGCGCCTGCCGGAAGAACAGGTCGAGCGACTCCAGCGAGCCATCGGCGACCTTCGTCTCCGTGGCGGGGCGGAGGCCGTCGCCACGCTCGAGCCGGCGGCGCTGACGCCCGTTGCCGCTTTGCCCCGCGCGAGTACGCGGCCGCGGCGTGTCGGCCTCTGAGTGTTCGCCGCGGCTGCGGCGCTTAGTTTCTAGGGTAGTCAGTTTAAGCTCCATTGTCCGTAAGTTCGATGATGATCGAATTATACGCATGCAGGGCTCCACATTCAAGCCCCAGAACAGCCGACTGCAGGCCGCCCCGGCACAGCGCCAAAAAGGCTAAGAAGCGATCCGAGACGCCGCGCGCTCGGACTGCTCGAGCACGCAGCCGAGCAGCCCCGGGAACCGCGCTTCGACGTCCCCCGCTCGCAGCGACACGAACCGGTGCACGCCCACCGCCCGGGTCCGCGTCAGGCCGGCATCGCGGAGCACCTTCAGATGATGGCTGAGCGTCGACTTCGAGACCGGGGCCTCGAGCGCTCCGCACGCCAGCTCCGCGCCCTCGGCGAGCGCTCTGACGATCTCCAGCCGCACCGGGTCGCTCAAGGCGTGCAGCACTCCGGGGAGGCTGAGCTGCTCTCTGATCGGGTGAGAGATGGCCCTCATGGCTAATGTTCGACGTGCATCGAACAATAATACTAAGGCCGCGGCGTTCCGACGGCGCGGGCGACCTAGGAGCGCGTCCAGTCCTTGCGCGTCATGCTCACGAAGTAGCCGCCCGGGTGGCTCGGCACGTTGCGATTCACGACCTGCGACAGCGTCTTCGTCGATTCGATGATCTCCATGCCGAGCGGCGAGAAGGTCTCCTCGTTGTAGATCCGTCGCGCCAGCAACGGGTTCGTGTACACCTGCGAGAACGCGTCCAGTGCCACCATCCGGCCGATCAGGCCCGGGAGCACGCCGTTCTTGGGCACGTCCTCGGCGAACAGTCCGACGAAGAGCTCGATCCTGTCGACGTCGCCGTACAGCCCTTCCAGCTCTTGGAGCACCTTCGCGTTGCCGGTGATCTGGTTGAACTCGGTGACCTTTGGCGTGCGGGATAGCTGCCGGTACTCGTTGTATGAGCGAAGCTGAACCTGGCGCGCCGTCTCGATGCCGGCCACTTCGACCGGCCACAGGTAGGGGGGCGTGTTGAGTAGGCCGATCTGGCCGGCCGGCTGCTCGGAGGCGGCCTCGAACAGCGCGCCGAGTCCGAGGCTGGTCGGGAGCTCGGTGTTGTAGAGCGTGTCCTTGATCGCAACGGTCTGGCCGTCGATCTCGTAGCTCGAGGGCACCAGGCTGTGCCAGCGGTAGAGCAGGTTGAACTCGATCGCCATCCAGTTCTGGCGGTACCACCGCGGGTTGGGGAAGCTTCGCGGCTCGAGGCTGAGCTCGAAGATCGTCGGCGTGATGTGGTTGATGTAGTCCTCGACCACGATCTTCATCAGCAGCACGGTCAGGATGTTGCGGGTGGTGGCAAACAACCGCTCGTCGTCCCAGCCGGGGTACGCCGTCGCGAGCAGCCCCGCGATCCGGTTGTGCTCGCGCAGGAACAGCACGTTGTGCATCACGAAGCCGACCTGAAGGTTCGACGTGTCGCTGCCCATCGCGAACAGCTTGTCGAGCTGCTCGACGGTGAGCCGCTCGCGTTCCACAACAGTGATCAGGGAGAACTGGGGCTTCAGCTGCCCGTTCTGGTACAGGTACAGCGGGAACTCCTCGCCGTTGATCTGCTGGCTCTTCAGCCGTCCACCTTGGAGCGTTCGCAGCTGCCGCGCGACATCGGCGTTCAGCCCGTACAGATTCGTGAGATCGATCTCGTGGTTGGACTGGTTCTTGCGCGGGTCCGGCTGGTTCCCCGGCAGCGGGCGGTCGCTGCGCAGGAAGCCGTCGGTGAACCATTGCGCGAAGTACGAGAACAGCACCGTGGACTTCGGCGATGGGATGAACTCTCCGCGATAGAAGAGCTTCGCGACTTCCTCGACGTCCGGTAGCGCCGGATCCTCGCTCTCGGCCGGCGGCAGATGCCGGCTGTCGAACGTCCGATCGGTGAGCGAGGCCCACGACGTGTAGTCGGCCATCGTCGAGAGCGGGTTGGGGCGCGTCGGGAACTTCAGGATCCCCAGGTTGGTGAGCGCCGCATTGACTGCGCTTCGCACCGGCGGGACGGCCTGGATCAGCTTCCAGATCGGCGTCCCGTGGGTTGTGAGGAATGCCTCGATCTCATTCGCCCGGCCGTCTTTCGCGGTGCTCCTCCCCATGCGTGGAGGATAACTGCCCGCGCACACGCCAAGATCTCACGCCGTGCCCCGCGCTCGCGTTCAATCAGGCGTGGACCTCCCTCCCTTCCAGGTGCTCCTCGACGCCCAGGGCCGCGACGTGCATCGCTTTCTCGTCGCCACGGTCGGCCACGGCGATGCCGAGGATTGCTACCAGGAGACCTGGCTCGCCGCGCTGAAGGCCTATCCCCGCCTTCGCGACGCGTCGAACCTGCGCTCCTGGATCCTCACGATCGCGCACCGCAAGGCGATCGACCACATCCGGGCAAGGAACCGGCGCGCCCTCCCCGTCGCCGAGCTCCCGGAGACGCCGGTGCCGGCGGCGACGCCGGATGGGGCTCCCGAGATCTGGCGCCACGTGCAGGCGCTGCCCCCGAAGCAGCGCACCGCGATCGCGCTGCGCACCGTCGCGGACCTCGCCTACGCCGACATCGCGCGGATCATGGGCACGAGCGAGGACGCGGCGCGACGGAACGTCCACGAAGCACTTCAGCGACTGCGAACGGAGTACCAACGATGACCGACACGCTCGAACGCGCGCTGCGCCAAGCTGCCTGCGCGCTGCCCTCGGACCCGCCGCCCGGCCTCGACATCGAGGCCGCCGAGGCGGCCTCGCTGATCGACGTCGCGTACGCGCGCCACGACACGCCGGTTGGGAGCCTGCTCCTGGCCGCGACGCCGCGCGGGCTGGTGCGCGTGTCCTACTTGGATGGCGAAGGTGCAATCGAGCACGATCTCGCGCAGCTCGCCCGCACCGTGTCGCCCCGCGTCCTCGCCGCCCCCGGCCGGCTCGACGAGGCCCGCCGCGAGCTCGACGAGTACTTCGCCGGCGCGCGCACGCGCTTCGAGCTCGCGCTCGATTGGCGCCTGACCCAGGGCTTCGGTCGCCGCGTGCTGCGCTCGACCGCCAGGATCCCGTTCGGGTCGGTGTCGACCTATGGGCGCGTCGCCACCGAGGCCGGCAGCCCCCGCGGCTCGCGCGCCGCGGGCAACGCGCTCGGAGCCAACCCGCTGCCGATCGTCGTCCCCTGCCATCGCGTGGTCCGCGCCGGCGGCGCGCTCGGCGGCTACACGGGCGGGGTCGAGCGAAAGCTCGCGCTGCTCGCTATCGAGCGCGAACCCTAACCGCGATGGCTGACCGATTCGGGTGAGATCTTGATGATCACCCGCTGCTCGCCCGGCTGGCGGTAGGGGTAGGCGTCGACGCCGAGGTACTTCTTCGCCAGCGAGTCGATGTGCTCGTCGGCCCCGTCGTGCGTCATCTCCGCGACCCGTCCGCGGATCGCGACGTACTCCTGCGGCTGCTCGAGGTTCTGAACGTTCAGCGCCACTCGGGGGTCACGACGCAGGTTCGCGGGCCAGGCGCGCCCCTCGGCGGAGTTCAGCCATATCAGTCCGTCCTTCACATCGACCCATGCCGGCGTCACGGTCGGGCTGCCATCGCGGCGGAGCGTCCCGACGTGGACGAAGTTCTTGGCCTCGAGCAGCTCCTGGCTACGCGGATCGAGCGATGCCGTCACGGTGTCCTCCTTGCTGGGGTTAGTGGATCTCAGACTTGATTATCGGGGAGCGCGCCGCACGAGCTACGATCCCGCGAGAGAGCATGAAGCTGCCCCCCGGACCTCGCTGGCCGCGTGCCCTGCAGATGCTGGGGTTCTGGAGCCGTCCCACCGCCTTCGTCGAGCAGTGCCGCGCGCGGTACGGGAAGCGCTTCACGCTGCGGATCATCGGCACGCCCCCGTTCGTCCTGATCTCGGAGCCCGATCAGATCAAGCAGCTGTTCAGCAGCCCGCCCGACGTGCTCCACCCCGGCGAAGGCGCGCGGATCCTCGAACCGATCCTCGGCGCCAACTCGGTCCTGCTGCTCGACGAGGCCGCCCACCTCGAGCAGCGCAGGCTGATGCTCCCGGCGTTCCACGGCGAGCGGATGCAGGGCCTTGCCGAGCTGATGTCGGAGCTCACCGAGCGCGAGGTCGCGTCCTGGCCGCGGGACGAGCCGGTCGCGCTGCACCCGCGCCTGCAGCGGGTGACGCTCGAGATCATCCTCCGCGCCGCGTTCGGACTCGAGCAGAGCGACCGCATGGAGATGATGCGAGACAAGCTGACCGAGCTGCTCGTGTTCGCCGAGAGCCCGCTCTCCGTGCTCCCGCCGCGCATCCAGCGCCTCCCGATCGGCCCGCCCGGCCGGCTGCAGCGCGTGCTCGCGGAGGTCGACGCGCTGATCTTCGAGCAGATCGAGGAGCGCCGCCACGGCGGCGGCGGCGGCGATGACATCCTCGCGATGCTGCTCGCCGCCCGCCACCAGGACGGCTCGGAGATGTCGCCGCACGAGCTCCGCGACGAGCTGATGACCGCCGTCGTCGCCGGACACGAGACGACCGCCTCACAGCTCGCGTGGGCGTTCGAGCGCCTCGTGCGCGAGCCCGCCGCGCTCGAGCGCCTCGTGTCGGAGCTCGACGCCGGCTCGGGCGAGGAGTACCTGACCGCGACGATCAACGAGGTCATGCGCCGCCGGCCGGTGGTCAACAACGCCGAGCCCCGCCTGACGATGCAGCCGGTTCAGATCGGAGACTGGACCTACCCGCGCGGCGTCGCTCTGCTTGCCAGCATCTGGCTCGTCCACCACGACGCGGAGCACTACCCCGACCCGTACGCGTTCCGCCCCGAGCGCTTCCTCGAGCGCCAGCCGGGCAACTACACCTTCATCCCCTTCGGCGGCGGCCGCCGGCGCTGCCTCGGCGCGAGCTTCGCGATGCTCGAGATGAAGACGGTGCTGCGAGCGGTGCTCGCTCGCTGTGAGGTCCGCCCGGCCATGGCCGGGCCCGAGGGCACGCGCCGGCGGAGCATCACGATCAGCCCCGCCGCCGGCGCGACGGTGATCCTCCACGAGCGCGTACGGCGGACGCTGCCGGCCGCCGCGCCGCCCGCCGTGCAGGACAATGCCCGGAGCGTGAGAATGCTTGCGGGCACCGATGTCACAACCTGACGAACACCCGATCGACGATCTGGTCAAGATCGGCGCCGCAGCCGCCGCGCTCGGCGTCAGCGTCGACACCCTGCGGCGCTGGGAACGCGCAGGCAAGATCACCTTCGAGCGGCGCGGCAGACAGCGCTACCTCCACTCTCACGACCTCGCCAACCAGCTCAGGGAACGCGGCTCCACCGGCCGCAGCAGCGCCCGGAACCGTCTCCAGGGAACGATCCTCGCGGTCAAGAAGGACGAGGTCATGGCTCAGATCGACTTGGCCTGCGGCCCGTACCGGATCGTCTCGCTGATGTCTCGCGAGGCCGCCGACGAGCTCGGCCTCAAACCGGGCGACCAAGCGACGGCGATCGTCAAGTCGACCACCGTCATCATCGAGAGCCGCTGACCCCGCCGCGCGCTGGACGCGCCGCGAACCCGCGCGCCCCGACCCTCTCCGGCCGCGCTTTCAGCCCGACCCCCTATCGTGAACACACACATGGCTTCCCGCACGGACATCCGCAACCTCGCGATCGTCGCCCACGTCGACCACGGCAAGACGACGCTCGTCGATGCGCTGCTGTGGCAGTCGGGGGCGTTCCGCGCCAACCAGGACGTCGCCGACCGGGTGCTCGACTCGATGGATCTCGAGCGCGAGAAGGGGATCACGATCCTCGCCAAGAACACCTCGGTCCACTACCGCGGCGTGAAGCTGAACATCGTCGACACGCCCGGCCACGCCGACTTCGGTGGCGAGGTCGAGCGGGGGCTGACGATGGTCGACGGCGTGCTGCTGCTCGTCGACGCGAGCGAGGGACCGCTGCCGCAGACCCGCTTCGTCCTGCGCAAGGCGCTCGAGGCGCGGCTGCCCGTGATCCTCGTGATCAACAAGGTCGACCGCCCGGATGCCCGCATCGACGAGGTCGTCGACGAGGTCTACGAGCTGTTCCTCGACCTCGACGCCGACGAAGAGCAGATCGAGTTCCCGATCGTCTACACGAACGCGAAAGCCGGCTGGGCGTCGCTCGAGCAGGGTGTCGAGGGAACGGACCTGGAGCCCCTGCTCGAGCTGCTGCTCGAGCATGTGCCCGCCCCCGAGTACGACCCCGATGCCCCGCTACAGGCGCACGTGACCAATCTCGACGCCTCCCCCTATGTCGGCCGGATCGCGATCTGTCGCGTCCGCAACGGCGTGATCCGCCGCGGCGAGACGGTCGCCTGGTGCCGCGCCGACGGCGTGGTGGAGCGCGTCAAGGTGACCGAGCTCTACGTGACCGAGGCGCTCGACCGGGTCGACGCCGAGGAGGCGGCCGCGGGTGAGATCATCGCCGTCGCCGGGATCCCGAAGATCACGATCGGAGAGACGCTCGCCGACGCTGAGGACCCCCGCCCGCTGCCCGTGATCACCGTCGACGAGCCGTCGCTGTCGGTGACGATCGGGACCAACACCGGGCCGCTCGCGGGCCAGGACGGCGACAAGCTGACCGCGAGCCAGGTCAAGGACCGCTTGGACCGCGAGCTCGTCGGGAACGTCTCGCTGCGCGTCAATCCGACCGAGCGACCGGACGTGTGGGAGGTCCAGGGCCGCGGCGAGCTGGCGCTCGCGATTCTCGTCGAGCTGATGCGCCGCGAGGGCTTCGAGCTCACGGTAGGCAAGCCCCAGGTCGTCACCCGCGAGATCGACGGCAAGCTGTCAGAGCCGATCGAGCTGATGAGCGTCGACGCGCCGGAGGACTACGTCGGCGTGATCACGCAGCTACTGGCGCTGCGCAAGGGCCGCCTCGAGCAGATGGTCAACCACGGCACCGGCTGGGTGCGGATGGAGTACCTGGTACCGGCGCGCGGCCTGATCGGGTTCCGTACCGAGTTCCTGACCGAGACCCGCGGCACCGGGCTGCTGCACCACGTGTTCGACCGCTGGGAGCCTTGGCACGGTGAGCTGCGCACCCGCCCGACCGGCTCGCTGGTCGCGGACCGGCGCGGCAATGTCGCGGCATTCGCGCTGTTCAACCTCCAGGAGCGCGGGACGCTGTTCGTCGAGCCCGGCGACCCCGTCTACGAGGGGATGATCGTCGGCGAGAACTCCCGCGCCGAGGATCTCGACGTCAACGCGACCAAGGAGAAGCACCTCACCAACATGCGCATGTCCACCGCCGATGAGCTCGTCCGCCTCGTCCCCAAGCGCGAGCTCTCGCTCGACCAGGCGCTCGAGTTCCTGCGCGCCGACGAGTGCGTGGAGATCACGCCCCACGCGGTCCGGCTACGCAAGGTCGAGCTCGACGGCACCGCGCGGGTGAAGCTCGCGCGCACCAGGGCGCGCGAGCTCCAGCCACAGCGCTAGGACTGCTTGACCGCCGAGATGTCGAGCGCGAGCTTGACCTTGTCGGAGACGGCCACGTTGCCGCTGCCGAGCGCCTGGTTGAACTTCATCTCGAACTCGCCGCGGGAGAGCTGGCCGACGACCTCGAGCCCGAGGCGCTCGTTGCCCATCGGGTCGGTCTCGGTCCCGTCGATGATCGCCTCGAGCGTGATCTCCCTCGTCACACCGTGCATTCCCAGATTGCCGGTGATGCGGAAGGTGTCGTCGTCGATCTGCTCGATCTTGGTCGACTCGAACTTCAGCTCGGGGTACTGCTCGGCGTCGAAGAAGTCCGGCGAGCGCAGGTGGTCGTCGCGCTGCGGCCAGTCGGTATTGACGGAGGTCGTCTTGACCGTGCCGTAAGCCTTTGTGTGCTCGAGATCGTCGCCCACCTCGAGCTTTCCCTCGAACTCCGTGAAGGTGCCGCGCACGTTGGCGATTCCCATGTGCTTGACGGCGAAGCCGACCTGTGAATGAGCCGGGTCGACGGCCCAGGTGCCGGTCGGGATCGGGGTGGTCTTGGCGTCTGTCGTGGACATTGCTGCCTCCCTTAGAGGTTCGGGCGGTGCCTGCGCGCCGCAGCCGGTGGTTGATGACACAAGCGTTGAGGACGCAAGCATATCACCTTGGGGCCCCGGCTCGCACGGACCTCTATAGGCCTGGCCGCTACCCTCGCCAGTCAGATGTCGATCCCCGTGGTACCGACCAGCCTTCCCGGTCACGATCTGGTGGCCGACGGTCTCGCCGATCTGGCAGGCGGGCGGGAGACGGCGGCCGCGTTGCTTGTGACGATGGCCTCCCCGAGGCTGCGCGCGCTTGGCTTCGATGTTCCCGAATGCGGCCCCGCGGAGGCTTCCCACCGCCTGTACGAGCTGCTCGAGCGGGAGGGTTCGGGGGCCCACAGCCGCTACAACGCCCTCGTCGGGCGCATCGTCAGCTTCGCGAGGGCAGCCGAGCATGACAACCGCCGCTGAATGCGACCGCCGGTCGACGAGCGCCGCATCCGCGAGCTTGCCCATCGTCTGGGCCGCGTGGCTCGAGTTCGGGTGCGGATCTACCTGACTGGTGGCGCGACCGCCGTGCTAGAAGGCTGGCGCGATGCAACGGTCGACGTGGACCTGCGGTTCGAGCCCGAATCCGACGAACTGCTGCGTGAGATCCCGGCACTGAAGGAGGGCCTCGGCGTGAACATCGAGCTCGCATCTCCCCCAGATTTCATTCCCGAGCTCCCTGGCTGGCGCGAGCGCAGTCCGATGCTGTTCCGGGACGGCAACGTCGACGTCCACCACTTCGACCCTTACTCGCAGGCCCTCTCGAAGATCGAGCGCGGCTTCGTGCAGGATCTCGGCGACGTGCGCGAGCTGATCGAGCGAGGCCTCGTTGAACCTACTCGTCTGCGCGAGCTGTTCGAGGCGATCGAGCCTCAGCTCTTCCGCTACCCGGCGATCGACCCGCCCTCATTTCGCCGCAAGGTCGACCGGGCCTTGCCTACGTAGGCGATCAGTCGCTCGGGATCCTCAGACGCCACTGCGTGAGACCGAGTCCCGACCTGCCGAAGTAGGGGCCGCGAGCGCGTCCGACAGGCTCTCGCGCGAGTTGATGGCGAGCTTCCTGTAGATGCGCCCGAGATGGTTCTCGACCGTCTTCGGGGTGATGAACAGCGCTTGGGCGATCTCCCGGTTGGAGTCGCCGCGAGCGGCGTGCTCGGCGATCCGCTGCTCGCTCGGGGTGAGCGCGTCGCGGCCGGTGACCATGATCCGCCGCGGTCTTCCGCCGCACGCGAGCAGTTCGCGTCGGGCGCGCTCGGCGAGCGGGCGTGCGTCGCATCGGCTCGCGAGCTCGAGTCCGGCGCGCAGGGGCTCCCGCGCGCTGCTGCGGGCGTTCCCGCGACGCAGCGCAGCGCCGAGGTCGGTCAGCGCGCGGGCGTGCTCGAGCCTGGCGGGCGAGCGCTCCAGCTCCGTCACCGCTTCACGCAGCTGCGCGATCCCGTCCTCGCCGTGCTTGAGCAATCCCGAAGCGCGCAGCGCGATCCCGATCGCGCGCGATGAGCCTGCCCGCCTTGCGCGGGCGAGCTCAGTCTCCACGAGCTCGGTGGCCGCAGCTCGGTCCTCGGGAGCGATCGCCAGGGCGAGCTCAGAACGCCAGCTGTGAATGTTGGGGTTGCGCATCGCGATCGCTTCGAGCGTCCCGCCCGCTGAACGCAGATCGGCGATCCCGCGAGCACGGTCGCCGTTCGCGATCCGCAACCGCCCGCGTATCTGGCCGAGCATCGCGCCCGCGAGCGTTTGCTCGAATCCGGGCGGGAGTTGGATCTGCTCGAGCAGCGCGCCCGCGCCGGCGCTGTCGCCGCGCTCGTGCATCGCCGCACCGAGATAGGCGAGCGTGAACGGGATCGTGAACAGCAGCTCGTGCTGCTGGCCGAGCTCGAGCGCGGCGCGAGTCTCGGCCTCTGCGCGCGCGAGCGCGCCCGTGCGCAGCGCGATCAGCCCGCGATGGGCCGAGCCGGCGATGAAGCCGAGCACCAGCCCGCGGCGGCGAGCGTCATCGAGCATCGCGACGGCGAGCTGGTCAGCACGCTCGAGCTCATCGACGAAGACCAGCGCGTTGAGCACAACGGCGACGGCAATCGAATCGGAGGTCTCGAGCTCGAGCAGGCGTCCGCTGTCAAGGCCCCGCTCTACGAGCGCGATCGTCTGATCGGTGCTCTCGCCGCTCGTGGCGGCGACCAGGGCCAGGAACGCGTTCAACGCGCGAGCGGGGGGGCCGATCTGCTCGGCGAGCCGCCGCAGGCGCGGCAGCTCAGCCTGCACTTCGGGATTGAAGCGCGGATCGCCGTAACCGACATGGGCGGACATCGCCGCCAGCTGAGTTGCCAATTCGTCGTCCTCGCCGGCTAGGTCCTCGATCGCGCTCCGCAGCACCGCGCGGCTGCCTTCGAGGTCAGCGACGTAGAGCAGGCCATCGGCGAGCGCGAGTGCCGCGCGCGAGCGGCTGCGTCGATCGTGCAGTCCTTCGATCGCTTCCTTGAGGTGGGGAATGCATGCCGGGTCGCGCATCGACAGCTCGCAGCGTCCGAGCTCCTGCAGCAGCTGCGCGCGCAGATCGCCGTCCGGGGTGGCCAGGATCGCGCGCCGCAGATACGCGGCGGCGGCGTCCGGAGCGCCGCGCGCGAGAGCCCTGCGGGCAGCCCGCCGCAGCAGATCGGCGTGGCCTGGATCGTCGTGTGGCTCGACCCTGACAAGGTGAGCGGCCACCTCCTCGGGGTCGTCGCCGTCGGCGGCGAGGAGCGCCGCCGTGCGCGAGTGCATGTTGTGCCTCACGTACGCCGGAATATCCTCGTAGACGCTCGTGCGAACCAGCGGATGAACGAACTCGGGCGGCCCCCCCGCCCGCAGGATGCGGGCCGACACCAGGGCATCGAGCGCCGGGATCAACTCTGACTCTGTCACCCCGGCCAGGCTTGACACGCCCCTGATGGACGCCCGCGCACCCAGCACGGCCACGCCCTGAGCCGCGCGGGCTGCGACCTCGCCGAGCCGAGCGAGGCGCATCATCGTTGACCGTGTCACCGTCTGTGGGCCGAGACGATCGATCGTCGCGACCGACTCGGCGGTCGGCCGCAGGCCGTCGTCCTGCAGCGCCCTGAGGAGCTCGCGGACGAGGAACGGCAGACCGCCCGTGGCCTTCACGCAGGCACTGGTGAACCCGGCATCGATCGGTCCTGGCAGGGCTTCGCCGATCAGCGTCCTGACCGCGGTCTCACTCAGCGGTCGCGGCCGCAGAGTGCACGTCAGCGATTCACTTGCGATCTGCGCCAGCGGCGGGGTGGGCATGACCGCGTCCTCTGCTCGCACCGAGACCAGCAGCATGATCGGCTCCCCTTCCAGTCGGCGCGCGAGAAACGCCACGAACCGCAGCGACGCGATGTCTGACCACCCCGCGTCATCGAGCGAGATCAGCAGCGATTGACTGGCAGCGATGTTCACGGCGAGCCAGTACAGCCCGTGCAACACGGCGCCCTGATCGGGAGCGACCCCGGTGGCGCCACCGGCGTCCTCCTCGCCGAGCCCGAGCCCGAGCCCGAGCACGGGCCCGGCGAGCCGGGCCGCGCCGGCGAGCAATTCGGACTGAACGTCGGCGGGCATCATCGTGAAGGTGGGCAGCAGCAGCTGCCTGACGATGCCGTACGCGTGCTCGCGTTCGAGCTCGCTCCCGCGCGAAGCAATTACCCGTACGCCCAGAGCCTGCGCGCGAGTCGCCGCCGCACGCAGCAGCTCGGTCTTGCCGATGCCCGCTTCGCCTTCGATCAGCACGATCGAACCGTCTCCAGCGACGGCTCGCTCCAGCGAGGAGTCGATGGCTGCGAGCTCGGCCTCTCGCTCGACGAGGGCCCCCATGGCGTCAGCTAGGTTACTTCAGATTCGCAATCGCATGGCCGAGCTGAGCCCTGTCGCGCCACGAAAGATGAGGGCCTATCCCTCACGCGGAGCGGACTCGCTTCCAGCAAGGTGGCCCGCGTGATATCGGTTTCCCGTCCTGGCCCCGTCCGCGCTGTGCTGATCTGCGCCATGCTGGCGGCGGTCCTGGCCGCCTTGCTCGCGGCGCCGGCTCTCGCGGCCCCTGCGATCACCGAGTACTCGGCGGGGATCACGGCCGCGAGCGGCCCGAACGGAATCGCGAAGGGGCCCGACGGCGCGATGTGGTTCACCGAGTACGACGCCGACAGGATCGGGCGGATCGCCGCCAACGGCTCGGTGACCGAGTACCCGACCTCGGGGCCGGCGCTGAGCGCCGGGGCGGACCCGTCGCAGATCGTGGCGGGTCCGGACGGCAACCTCTGGTTCACCGAGTTCGGGACGGGGAAGATCGGCGAGATCAACCCGGGAAGCGGGCAGCTCGTCGGCGAGTATCCGCTTCCGTCCGGGGCGACGAGCGAACCGGAGGGGATTACGGTCGGTCCCGACGGGGCGTTGTGGTTCACCGAGAATGGCGCCGGACAGGTCGGGCGCCTGGACATCGCGGCGGGGGTACCCGGGACGTCTGATGGGATCACCGAGTACGCCGTCGGCACCTCGGTTCCCGATCGCATCGCGACCAAGCCCGTCGACCTCGTGGAGGGGCCCGATGGCGCCCTGTGGGTGACGTTGCTGGGCACGGCCGCGGTTGACCGGATCGACACCTCGGCGGTGAGCGCGGGCACGCTCGACGGCATCACCAACTACTTCCTGCCCGGCGCCGGCAGCGCACCGGAGGGGATCGCGGTCGGTCCGGATAACGCGGTCTGGATCGCCGACGACGGCGCCAAGGAGCTCGTGCGAGTGGACACCGCGACGATCGTGTCGAACCCGTCCGCCGCGATCACGGACTTTCCCGTGAGCGCGACTCCGCTGTGGATCTCGAGCGCGGGCGACGGAGGCCTGTGGGTCACCGACAACGCCGACGACGAGCTGCTGCGCTTTGACCCCTCTACCCACGCGACGCAAGTGTTCGGATCCGCACAGGGAGTGACGGGCGATGCGACGGCCGACGCGCAGGACGCATCCGGCAACCTGTGGTTCACCGAGTTCGACGCCACCAAGGTCGGCGAGGCGGCGACTGCGGGGGCGGCTTCACCGCCGGTGAACCGCTCGGCGCCGTCGGTGGTGACGATCAGTGGGCCCTCGGGGTATGTGTCGCAGATCCGCTCCTGCGATCCGGGCTCGTGGACAGGTAGCCCGACGTTCACGTACCAGTGGCTCCGGAACGGCGCTGCGATCGCGGGGGCGACCTCGAGCGGCTACATCTTCACGACCGCCGACGACGGCCAGCAGCTTGCCTGCCAGGTCACGGCAACGAACGCCTCCGGCCACAGCACCGCGACGAGCGGCGCGATCACGGTCCCGGGGCCCGCGTCGGGAGGACTACCGGCATCGGGCTATCCGCTGATCCCAAAGGTTCCGCCGCGTCTCGGCCGCCCGGTGAAGGAGCTCTTCGACCCCCAGCTTCAGGGCATCGAGGTGACGCAGGGAGTTCAGGCGTCGCAGTACTCAGGCTATGGCGGGACCGTCAACGCGATCTTCTCCTACCCGTTCTTCGCGGGCGACGGTCTGCCCTTCCCCACGGGCCCGCTCGGCCCTGGCGGCCTGACCGCGCAGTACCAGGGCGTCTCGCTGGTCAGCGGAGGGCCGACCTACGTGCGGGTGTTCGTCGCGGATCGCTTCGGCTCGGGCCTGTCGTCCCAGCCCCTCGCCGGAGTTACCGTGAGCCTACAGCTGGCGGTGCAGACGGCTGGCGGCTTCGTGAAGCCACCGGCCGCGCTGCAGCCCCAGCTCATCTACGCCGCGCCGACCGTCGGCCCGGGCATCAGCTTCGCGGTCAACGAGCGCTCGAACGCGAACGACGGCTACGTGTTCACGATCCCCCAGGGGTTGTGGTCCTACTTCAACAGCGCACACGGAACCTCACTGACCCTGACGGCGAATCTCTACGCGCCGGAGACCGACACGATCGGGCAATGCGCGGATCCGCAGTGCACCGAGAACGACACGTTCACGATCTCCGGCGTGGGGCCGTTCCTGCCACCGACCCCGCTGATCATCCAGACGGTCGCGATGGGGCCGCCGGGGTTCAAGCTCGGGTCGTTCTCGAGCACCTTCGGAGCGCTGCAGCGGATGTATCCCGGCGGGTACGGCTTCATCTTCAAGCACCCGAGCGGCTACGCGATCGATACGAGCTCGGTCGACGGCCTGCATCTCGGGAGCGGACCGGGAGGCACCACGACCGTCCTCGACTCGAGCAACAACCCCACGAACGTCTGCGGCACACCCGCTCCGACGACCGCCGCACTGCTCGAGAGCAACTGCCGCCCTCCGCTCTACTTGCAGCTGATCAACCAATGGAACGGCCAGCATTCCGGAGTGCCGCTCGGGACCACCCCGGGCGACCGCTCGACCGCCCTCTACGACGTCGTCCTCGGGGTGCTGACCGGCCATCGCTCGGCGACGCCGAGCTCGTCGGTCCTGTCTGCCCTCGCCGGGGAGCTCCAGGCGAGTGGTGGGCCCTTCGCCGAGGATCCGGCCACGATCGCGCCGGATGCGTACGTGGACGAGTCGCGCCCCGTTGGAGCCGTGTCGCACGAGTTCGGACACGAGCTCGGCCTGGTCCACGCCGGCCAGAACTGCCCGGGGCTCGCGGGCAGCGGGGCGAACGAGGCCTGGCCGCCGGATAACACCGGGGAGCTCCAGAGCTACGGGTTCGACGTGACCAGCCGGCTGTCGCCGTTCCAGCGCGGCAGGCTGCTCTACAGCTTCCAGGTCTTCACCCCGTCCGAGTTCGATGTCATGTCCTATTGCGGCTCCGACAGCACGAAATGGCTCTCGGCCGAGAACTGGCAGCAGACGATCACGGCGCTGTCCGCGTACGACACGCAGCTCCAGACCTCGTTGGCCG
>Ga0302324_100003686_pt1 | contig 34520 bp, 29 predicted proteins | sample Palsa_T0_1_FD_201949 | JGI IMG/M metagenome (GOLD analysis project Ga0302324, IMG submission 201949) | Peat permafrost microbial communities from Stordalen Mire near Abisko, Sweden - Palsa_T0_1 | ecosystem: Environmental > Terrestrial > Soil > Palsa > Peat permafrost | place: Sweden: Abisko...
GCCACAGCGCGCCTTCTGGCTCGCCAACGCCGGGCCGATCGGCGCCAATCCGGATCAGCGCATGCATGAGGACGCGCGCCATCTGTGCGAACTGTCGGCAGACCTCGGCATCGGTCTGCTGCAGTCGTTGATCCTGCTGATCGCCTTCAGCGGGGTACTGTGGGTGCTGTCGAGCAACTTCTCCTTCCATGTCGCCGGTCACATATTCGCGATACCCGGCTTCATGGTGTGGGCCGCCGTCGTGTATGCCGCGGCCGGCTCACTGATGAGCTACTGGGTCGGCGCATCGCTCATCAATCGCAACGCCGAACGCTATGCGCGCGAGGCCGACCTGCGCTTTGCGCTGGTGCGCGTGAATGAACACGTCGACGGCATTTCACTCGCCGCCGGCGAAGCCGACGAGAGCCGACGGGTGGAGCTGCACCTGGTGGCGGTGCTGGCGGCGACGCGCCGGCTGGTCACCGGGCTCACCAATCTCACCTGGGTTACAGCGGGCTTCGGCTGGGTCACGCTGGTGGCTCCGATACTGGTGGCGGCACCGCTGTACTTCGCCGGCAAGCTGTCCTTTGGCGGCCTGATCATGGCGGCAGCCGCCTTCACACAGGCACAATCGGCGCTGCGCTGGTTCGTGGACAACTTCAGCGTCATTGCCGATTGGCGCGCAACGCTGCTGCGCGTCGCCAGCTTTCGCCGCGCGCTCATCACCGCCGACGTCGTGCCGCATGTCGAGAGCCGCATCGTCTACGCCGATGGCGAGCCGGGCAGGCTGGTCATCGAGAAGCTGGAAGTCGCCTCCTCGACCGGCTGTGACACGCTCAGGGAAAGCAGGGTCATCGTCAACGCCGGCGAGCGCGTCCTGATTGTCGGCGAACCCGGCACCAACAAGACGCAACTGTTCCGCGCGCTTACGGGTCTGTGGCCGTGGGGTGGCGGGCGTATCGAGCGCCCGAAGGGCGAAGCGTTCGCCTATATCCCGCGCGGCACTCCCTATCTGCCGCGCGCCAGCCTGCGCGAGGTACTCGCCTATCCAATGGAGGTCGAGAATTTCCAGCACGACGCGTTCGCGCAGGCCCTCACCCGCCTGGGCCTCGACCGCCTGGTGCCGGCGCTCGATACCACTCAACGCTGGGATCGGGAACTGAGCGGCGACGAACAGCTCGACCTTGCCTTTGCGCGCGTGGTACTGCACGCGCCGCCCTGGATCCTGATCGATGACACGCTGCGATCGCTCGACGGCGACACGCTCGAGCGCTTCATGGACGTGCTGGCGCACGAACTGATACACACCGCGGTCATTCACATCGGTGGCGGACAGGCGCGCAACCCGATGTTTTCGCGCACGCTGCACCTGATCAAGGCGCCGTCGGTGGCCCCGGCGCCCGCAGCGGCCGCAGTGGCCGCAGCGGCCCCCATACGATCCCCCTCCGGCGCGCGATGAAATCGCTCACCCTCGGGTTGCTGCTGGCGCTGCTGCCGTCGTTCACCAGCGCGCAGCAGCTCGATCTGCAGCTGCCCGCGGCCGCCACCGATGCGGCCATGCCCGGGGTGCTGCGCGATCTGGCCGAGCGCGTGCTGCCGGTCTACCAGGAGAGCGTTCGCGAACGCTACCTGGCCAATCTGTCCGCACTGCAGGTCATCTCCGGCGGCATCGCCGCCGCGGACGCGACCCGCCAGGAGCTGCGCGAGTGGCGCCACAGCGCCCATGGCGCCTGGCCGGCCGACCGATCGGTGGCGTACGACATTTATATCCATGCCCGCGCAATCGAGGCGGCCAATCACATCGCGTTTGCGCAGGCGCTCACCCAGGCCTTCCAGGAAGTGGTTCCCCGCCTGCCCGACCCCGACGCGTACGCGGTCACCTGGAGCTTTGAAGCGCCAGCGCCGGTCCCGCTGGAAGCGCTGCAGCATGTGGTCGACGCGCTGCGCCCGAAAGGCTCGGTGACGCTGCCGGAAGCGGTAGACCTGATCTGGAGCTACTTCGCATTCAACGCGTACCGCAGTCTGCGGCCGCTGGTCGATCCGCTGGTCACCGCCGACCAGGATCGCCGCTACACCACCCAGCAGGATGTCCTGATCAGGACGCCCGGCGGTGCAAGCATCTCCGCGACCGTGGTGCGGCCCAGGAACGCCGCCAGGGCGCTGCCCACGCTGCTCGAATTCACCATCTACGTCTACCCGCAGAACTACGCGATGGAGTGCGCCGCCCACGGCTATATCGGCGTCGTCGCCTATGCGCGCGGCAAAAAGAACGGCACCGACACGATTGTGCCGTTCGAGCACGACGGCGAGGATGCCCGCGCGGTGATCAACTGGATTGCGATGCAGCCCTGGAGCGATGGCCGTGTGGGTATGTATGGCGAGGACTACAGCGGATTCGCGCAATGGGCCGCGGCCAAGCGCCTGCCGCCGGCGCTGAAGGCGATCGCCAGTTCGGCGACCATCGCCCCGGGCATCGATCTGCCCAGGGAAGGAAGCATCCCGCAGAACTCCGCATACCGCTGGGTACGGTTCGTCACCGACAATGTCGGCCTGGACGAACAGATCTATGCGGAGGACGCGCGTTGGCGCCGGCTCGACCAGGCCTGGTACACCAGCGGCAGGCCATACTGGGATCTGACCCGGATCTACGGCAGGCCGAACGCGAACTTTCGACGCTGGCTCGGACACCCGAGCTACGACGGCTACTGGCAGAAGATGATCCCGTTCCGTAACGACTTCGCCCACATCAACATCCCGGTGCTGACCACGACCGGCTATTTCGACAGCCACCAGCAAGGCGCGCTGTACTACTTCACCGAGCACTACCGCTTCAACCCGAAGGCCGACCAGACACTGCTGATCGGACCCTACGACGACGTCGCGATGCGGCGCGGCGCGTTGCCGGTGCTCGAGGGCTACCAGGTCGACGCGGCCGCACTGATCGACCTGCGTGAGCTGCGCTACCAGTGGTTTGACTACATACTCAAGGGCGGTGCAAAACCCGCGCTGCTGCAGGATCGCATCAACTACCAGCTGATGGGCAGCAATAGCTGGGAGCACGCGCCGTCGCTCGCCGCGATGGCCAATGGCTCGCTGCGCTTATTCCTCGATCCGGCGCCGGCCGGCAACATGCAGCGGCTGGCGCCGAAAATGCGCTCAAAGACCCTATTCGTACACCAGAGCGTCAGCCTGGCCGATCGCACCGACGCCGCGTGGACGCCAACGTCGGACCTGATCAGCAGCACGCTGCGGCTGCACAACGCCACAGTGTTCGTCAGCGATCCGTTGCCGCAGCCGCTGCAGATCAGCGGCCTGTTCTCCGGACTGCTCGATTTCACTGTCAACAAGATGGACATGGACATCACGATCGCGCTGTATGAGTTGCTGCCGAGCGGCGAATATCTGCGGCTGTTCGATCCGGCGTACCAGTTTCGCGCCAGCTACGCGCAGGATCGCAGCCACCGCCACCTGCTGCAGGCGGGTGTGCGCCAGCAGTTGAGCTTCCGCAGCGATCGCCTGATCAGCCGCAGGTTTCAGTCGGGCAGCCGCCTGGTGCTGGTACTGGGCATCAACAAGCGCCCCGACCAGCAGATCAACTACGGCACCGGCGGGGATGTGAGCGATGAGTCGATCGACGATGCCGCCACGGCGCTGAAGATCCGCTGGTACGCCAGCAGCTATATCGATATCCCGACCAGGCGCTAGCGCGCGGGCGGCGCGCTGCGCGACGGCGGCTCAGTTACAGGGTTCGATCGGCTTGAGCTCGACCCGGCGATCGAGCGCATCGCTGGTATCGTCGCGTCCGGTGCCAATCAGGTTTTCGCGCGATCCCACCCCGGTCGCCACGGTACGCTTTTTCAGCTGCGGCGCATCGCCTTCCAGCCGCGACTGGACGTATTCAGCGCGCAGCTGCGACAGGCTGTCGTTCATCGCGGCCGGACCGGTCGGACTGGTATGGCCGGTGATCTGCAGGCACGCCTGGCTGGCGACCGCCAGGGTCGCAATCTGCTGCAGCCACATGCCGTAGCTGGCGCTGAAGGGATTGTTGTCGGTGACGAATCTGACGGAGCCGGGTCGGAACAGGAACTTCACCGCCACGCGCTTGTGGCGCAGTCCGAAATCCACCAGATCGCGATACGCCGCGGTCGACTGTTCGGTGCGTCCAAGCTTTAGCAGCGTCACGTAGATGCCGTCGTAGACCCGCAGCTGATCCCCCGCCGGCGTCTTGCGCGCCGTGTTATACAGGTCGAGCGCCTCCGCGTAGTGTCCTTCGTTGTAGGCGTCCTGCGCTTCGCTTACCAGCGCGGCCGCCAGCAGGCCATCGAAATATTCCGGCCGGATCGGATCCCCGACCTTGCTCGCCTGGCAGGTGGCGATATAGGCAAGCACGTTTGGATCGTCCGTCCAAACCGGACTGTCGGCGAATATGGCGGTCGGGGTGGCATCGGCATCGTCGATGCGCGCCCGTGCCACCGACTTGGCGACAATCTTGCCGGACTTCAGGTCGCCCATCACCAGGCAGAACCGGTAGGCCTCGCGCTCGCCGCTGGTCTTCATCTGCGCATTCACCGTCGTGAAGGTGCCGACCAGGACACGCGGCTGCTGCTTCAGGCTCTCCGGCGTGATGCGCTGGACCGAGTAGCCGGGAAAGTCCTGCCTGACGATGGCGGAGATCCGGTCCTGGATGCTGCGCGTTGCCTTGGACTGATAGCCGGTCATGCCGTCGACCAGCGGATCGATCACCACCATACCGGTGCCCGCGTCGGGTGCGGGTGCATTCTTGAACACCGCGTGCGCCGCGTTGGCGACCGCGTCATCGAATGACAGTACCGGCGGTGGCGGCGGCGGCTGGGCTGCGGGGGCCGGTGCGGGCGCTGGCGGCGCCGCCGGGGTTGCGCTCGCGTTCGCTGCCGCGACCGGCGGTGGCGCGGCAGTCGCCTTGTGCCCTGCTTCATCGACGGTCGCATCCAGCGGTGTGCAGCCGGTAGTCAGTGCGCCGATCGCTATCGCCAGCCCCGCCAAAGGACCGTGCCAGTGACTACTGGCACTTCTCGCGCATATACGCCCGGTCATCTTCACTGAGACTCTCCCCTAATTGTGCATTTTCCAGGATCGCATCGCAGCGCTCCCCGCTCTGTTTCCTGCTCACCGCCGGAACTGGACTGGTGACCGGCGTCGCTGTCGCTGTCGCTGGCACCTTCTTGCGCTTCACAGCCGGCGGCGCTGGATCGGCTACCGACTGCTGCGGCCCGCGCGCCGTGGCGGCGGTGGCAGTGTCGGCGGCGCCGACGGCGCCCGCCGCCATATTCGCAGCCGGTGGAATGAAGAAAAAATCGCCGGTGAACTGCGAATAGTATCCGGGCGTCTGGGTATGATCGACGCTCCTGGCCAGCTGCACCACTTCGTTGCGAACGTCATGGATGACCTGGTCGAAGGACAAGCCGGGCGCTCTAATTTCTTTGATCAACACGCGAGTGAAGACGCCATTGGGGTCCTTGTCGCGTGGGCCAAGATTGTCGAGAGCTTCCTGGCCGGCCCCGGCTGAATACAGCACCGCCTGGCCGTCGGCGGCCATGACCGGCGCCAGCCCGCGGGTGCGCAGCGCCCGGCCGTTGCTCTTGAACGGATTGTCGCGGCAGGCATCGACAATGGCGAGCGTGAATCTCGCCTTCTGGTCCTGCATGTCATCGAGCACCCGCTGCAGTGATACCGAATCGTCCTTGAGCTGATCCGGGTTCTCCCCTGCGGTATCGACCGGGATCATGTAATTCATGCCCTCGAGCTGCACGCCATGGCCAGCGTAAAAGAAGATGACCTCGTCGCCGCCCGCCACCTCGCTCTTGAACGTGCGTATCGCCTCTTTCATCGACTGCTGGGTCACATCCTGCCGAAGCGTGACCTTGAATCCGGTTGCCTTCAGAGCCTCGGACACCGCCCGGGCGTCGGCGCGCGCGTTGTTGAGTGCATCGGCGTGCTGATAGCTGTCATTGCCGATCACCAGTGCCAGCCGCCTGGCATCGACCGGTGCCGTGCCGGCCAGCAGGGCAATTGCGATCAGCGCCAGTCGCGCTGATGCGCCCGACACGACATAACTGGAAATCTCCAACGCATTGATTCTTTCCGGTTTTGCCACCAGGTCGAGGATATCAGGACGCTGAATCTCGGTAAAACGGGGCTGCCAGGACACGCCAGTTGCCTGCTCATCCCTTTTGCAACACACTGGCTGCCATCACATGTCGTCACTGCGCAGGTCAGGGCGTGCGGTTTTGTCTCGGACTGTGCGTGTTATTTGTCCTGGTAGCGTCGCTCCCGTGCGTGGCCGCCGAGACGCGCATCGCGCTGATCATCGGCAACAGCGACTACGCCAATGCGAATCTGAAGCTCACCAACCCCGCCAACGACGCCGCCGCGATGCAACGGGCGCTGAAGGCCGCCGGCTTCGAGACTATCGTCAGGCTCAATGCCAAGCGCGTGGATTTCTACCGGGCGGTGGATGAATTCGGCAGCAGGATCGGCCGCGATCCGCATGCGGTCGGCCTGTTCTACTACGCCGGACATGGGGTCCAGGCGGACGGCGTCAATTACCTGATCCCGGTCGATGCCGACATTCAGTCCGAGGCTGACCTGGATGCCAATGCCTTCGATGCCGGCCGGGTACTGCGCGCGATGAAGACCGCGCAGAATGAGATGAACATCGTGATACTCGACGCCTGCCGCGACAACCCGCTGCCCAAGACACGCGGTATCGAGCGCGGACTGGCACGCATGGACGCCCCCAGCGGCACCTTCATCGCCTATGCGGCGGCGCCCGGCCAGAGCGCCCAGGACGGGGCCGGCGGCACCAATGGCGTGTTTACCGGCGAGTTGGTGAAGGCGATGGCCGAACCGGGTGTGCCGCTGGAGCAGATGTTCAAGCGCGTCATTGCCGGCGTAAAGGCAGACACCCATGGGGGTCAGCAGCCGTGGTCGGAGGCGTCGATCCAGGGTGACTTCTATTTTCATGCCGGCGAACAGTCCGCGGCCAGCCGCGCCCAGACCGTCGCGACCGAGCCACCGGCTGCGAGTCACACGCAATCGGCCGATGAAATCGCGGCCTACAAGGCCGCCGAAGCCAGCAACTCGGTGGCCGGCTGGCAGATATTCAAGCGCAACTATCCCAACAGCGCCTACGCTTCCACCGCCGACATCCGGCTTGCATCGCTGACCCAGCCGCGTACTCCGGCGCCAGTGCAGCGCGAGACGTCGCCCCGAGAGCCCCCCAGCTCCGCGGTCGATCCGGCCCTCGTCGGAACTTTTGAATTCGACAACGTCGTTGACTTCTACGACCAGCGCGCCATCTATACGATTTCGCCGGATGGCCACTGCCACCTGCTGGTCACGCGGGAAGAGAACGGCATGTTCCAATCGGCCTTCGGGGTGTACCGCACTACCGGCGCCAAGACCCACTATGTGCGTAGCGGCACGTTTCGCGCGGTCGGCAACAATGCGGTCGAGGTGACCAGCAGCGCGGGAACGACCGTATTGCAGCCGGCACAGCCGGGCACCACGGTCAATCGGCTCAATCCGGTGATGCTTGGAACCTGGCACGGCAGCATGTTCATCGCCGGCGTCAACTGGAACCTGACGCTGCAAAACAATCCCAACGGCACGTTCGAATTCAGGGGACAGGCAGAGGACAACGGCACCTGCGCGTACGGCAACAATCTATGGCGCACCATCTCCGCCATCAACGGCCACACCGAGTCGGGAACCTATCGGGTGATCGATGCGCATGACGTAGAATTCAGCGGCAGTCAGGGCACCTCGATCTGGCGGCGGCGCTAGCGCCGCGTGCCCGTCGGCCGATCAGCCGATCAGCCGATCTGTATCGCCAGCACGTTGCGCCCGGCCGCGAGCCGCTCGCCCAGCGCTGCGATGGCAACCAGCGCCGCGCCGACGCGATGCGGGTTTGAATCACGCTCGAACGGCAGCGGGCGATCGTTCAGCGCCAGCTGGTTAACGCCGCAGCCGGCCGCACCGATGCGGTAGGTCAGCTCGAGCGCGCGTCCCATCAGCACGCTCTGCACCCGCAGGCCATCGAGCGCGCCGGGAATCACAGGGTCTACGCGCAGGAACTGCGATTGGCAACTCAAGCCCAGGAAGCAGCGCACGATCAGGCCAAGCGCGATGCCTGCCCCGCTCGAATACACCCGCCAGCCGCCATCGAGCGCCACGGTCCCTTGCGCCACGCGCTGGTACTCGGCGCTCGCCTGGTAGCGGTCATCGAACGCGGCGTCGGAACTGGAATAGTAGCAATTCGCCTGGCGCGGCGTCGCGCTCGGCACGATCGCGCCGATGGCGATCGGATTGGCCTGGCACAGCGCATGGAAGAAGCCTGGCGCATCGCCGACATGCGCCAACGCCTGCGCATAGCGCAGGTGCGCATGGGTATACATCAGGCCGATTTCGCGGCCGAAGAACGTGGCGCTCTCGGCCCGTTGGAATAACCGCTGCGGGCCGCCATGGTAGGTCATCGGACGGTCAAACAGGCGCACCCCGTCCGGCCCGCTCAGGTGCCTGCCGATGAGCTGCAAATGTTCGCGCGCCTGTGCCGGCGTCAGCATGTCTTCCAGGATCGCGTGGATCATGGCCAGCACGCTGTAGCTCACCCCGGTGGTGCGATCGTGCGGATGCAGCAGATAGCGCACCACGGCGGCGCGTTCGAAAATCGCGTAGCCGGCGAGCACGCCGTCCACCAGCAGCAGGCGCTCGAAATCGCGCTGCACGGCGCTCGCCCAGGTCTGCAGGCGCATCGCATCCTGGCCCCGGCCGATCGCCCGCAGGGCACGCGCGAGCGAGCTCAGTGTCTGCACCTGCAGCGTCGCGATCCAGGCGCTGCACATATGATCGCGCAGTGCCGGGTCGACCGGTTGCAACGAATCATTCCAGTCGCCGTGACCGTAGGCAGGCAACGCGGTGCCGGCAATGACGCGCCGTTCGATCAGTGCCAGCGCCCGCTGCACGTGCTGCCAGAGCGTTGCCGTCTCCCCAGCCTGCGGTGCGCGCGCATCGAAGAACGGCAGCCGCTCATCCAGCACGCCGGCGTCGCCGGAGGCGATCAGATATTGCGCCAGCACCAGCAGCGGCCAGAAGACAATATCGCCGTGTGAATCCCCGGCGCGGATATCGCGCTCGCGCTCGAAGAACATGAACCACTGCGGCCAATCGCCATCAGTATTCTGCGTCGCCATCAGCCGCAGCAGAATATCGCGTATCGGCGGCAGATGGCCCAGCGCCAGCAGCATCTCGACCGGCCCCTGGCATACGTCGCGCGTGCCCCAGCCGCCGCCGGAATACTGCTCCAGGCCCCTTGGCGACAGGTAATGCACCAATGCGTTGTGCGTGTACCACGGCAGCATCTCGGCCATCCGCGCCAATTGCCCGGCGCAGGCGCCCTCGGCCGCGACAGTCATTGCGACTGTTGGGATCAGCCGCTGCTCGTCTGCTACCCGCAGCGGCGACTGCGAGCCTGCCGCGATCAACTGTCCCCGGATCCGCAGCCCGACCGATCGGGACCGCGCCGTCACCACGCACAGATACGGCTCGCGGCGCGAATGGCCGTCGATGAACAGCAGTTCATCGCCGCCGACGCGTTCAAAATGTGTGTCAGCATCGGGGGTCAGCTGGAAACTGCCGTCGGGAAACCGCCGGCCTATCTCGCTTCCGATCACCGGTGCGACCACGATGTCCTCGCCCTGGCGCCACCAGCGAGCCGCCCCCGGCTCGCTGCCATCATCGCCATTGAGCGCGACGTGGTGCGAGATCAGGAATCGGAGCGCTGCGCCTGCGATCACGCGGAGCGACAACGTCAGTTCCTGCGGATGGCTAAGTGCCTCGCAGCGCACTTCGATCAGCATCTCGCCGATGCTGTAGATCCAGCGGCAGGCGTCGGGTGACATCTCGAATGCCGAAGGCAGGTTCAGCAGCCACCAGCCGCCGTCGAGTTCGACGAACACCCGCTGCCCATGCGATCGAAACAGCCCCAGGTAGCTGCGCACGGTGGAAAGGAAGCGATTGATGCTCACGTGTCCCTGGGTCAAGAGCGAATGGAACACGCCGCTCATCCACACGGTCGACGTCAGGGCCTCCTCATCCGGCGTCAGGTGGCGCCCGGTACGCAGCAGGTGGCCGTGGGGACGCAGCACCCGGCGTTCCTTCGCGCCCAGCACCACATGCCGGTCCTCGCCGCAGAAGAACGACAGGCGTTCACCGTGCTGGTCGATTTCCTCGTGTCGCCATGGCAATGCGAACAGCGCGCCGAGCTCTTCGGCACCCAGGTCGGCTCCATTGAGCGGCGCCGCCACGCTGAACAGCGTCGCGGCGTCGGCGTATGCGGTGGGCGTCGCAGCGATCGCCGTAGGCGTCGCATCGATCGCGATTGGCGCGGCCTCCGGCAGCGATAGGGTCTGGTCGACCCGCGCCAGGTCCAGGCTCGAGGTGGCATCCGGGTGATGCGCCTGATAGAAGCCGAAGAATCCGGCGGCGGCGCGCGCTCCTGGCGCAAGCCGCAGCGGCGCGTCACGAATGACTACCATGGCATGCTCGTGCTGCAGTCGACGCCCCGGAAGCTCCGCTGCCAGTCCCACCGGAGCGTCGCCGCGGCGGCTCGCCAGGCCATGAAACTGCAGGCTGTCGGTCGCATAGGATTCACCGGCGCGCAAAGAGCCGATCAGGCACCACGGATTGCGGCCATCGGCCGCCGCATTTTGCCGTGACGCGACCACGTGTCCGCGCGCCGGATGATGCAGCGGCGTGTGGTCGATGTACTGACTCACGTAGTACTCGTTCAGGCGTATTGCACCGTACGGCGCCAGCGCAAGATCCTGCGCGTAGGTGAGATCCAGCTGCTGCGCGCCCGGATTGCTGTTCTCGAGCCGCACGTGCCAGAACCAGGAGGGCGCATCCGCGGCCAGAACCAGCGCGATCGAATAGTCGATGCCGAGCCAGCTGCCGCTGCCGACCAGGGCGCCACTGGCCGGATCGGCGCGAAAGCGGGTGCGGCTGGCGGGTCCGAGCAGCGGCAGCCATTGCAGCGTTTGCGCGTGAAGGCGCAAATACACATTGGCCGGACCACCCTCGAGCTCGTTGCCGACAAACAGCGCCAGGGAAATCGGATCGCAATCGAAACGGCGCACCGAGCCGTTGGCGTTGATGCCAGCGCGCAGACCCGAGCGGCTGATCAGTCGGAACGCGGTCGGGTCGATCGTTGTCTCCGGCATGTCGCAGGCCTTCCTAGCGCCGACGCTGCGGCGTTGCCATTCGAGCACATCGATCGTATCGGGCGCTGCCGGCAAACGCCAGCCGGCCGCCTGCTCAAGCCTTGACAATATTCCAGTGTGCTGGACATCCTGTTTCAACGAATGGACACGCACGACAGCGATTTTCGGATTCGTGTCGCCGGCGATGAGCCCCGGCTCGCCGCCGCGTTGGCGCAGGTGCTGCTCGACTGTGTCGAGGGAGGAGCGTCGGTGAGCTTCATGTGGCCGCTGCCGCTGCACAAGGCGCTGGCATTCTGGGACAGCGTGCTGGGCAGTGCGCGGCGCGGCGAGCGCATCGTGCTGCTGGCGGAGGACAGCACATCCGGCGACGTGGTGGGCACTGTGCAGGTGATTTTCGCCGTGCCCGATAACCAGCCGCACCGCGCCGATGTCGCCAAGATGTTGGTGCACCGGCGCGCGCGCCGGCGCGGTCTGGGAGCCGCGCTGCTCGGGGCCGCGGAAGGCGCGGCGCGCGCGACCGGCAGGACACTGCTGGTGCTGGACACGGTCAGCGGCGGCGATGCCGAGCGACTCTACGCCCGCCTGGGCTGGCAGCGGCTGGGCATCATCCCGGGCTATGCGTTGTGGCCGCAAGGCGGCCTGTGCGATACCACGTACTTCTACAAGACGTTGAGCTAGCACACGACGTTGAGCTAACCCGCCAGTCGGCTCAGTCGCGAAAGTTCTCGAACTGCAGCGGCAGATCGATATCGCACTTGCGCAGCAACGCGATTGCAGTCTGCAGGTCATCGCGCTTCTTGCCGGTCACGCGCAGCTTGTCGCCGTTGATCTGCGCCTCGACCTTGAGTTTGGCCTGCTTGAGGCTCGCCACCAGCTTCTTGGCGACCACCTGTTCGATGCCCTGCCGGACGCTGATCTTGCGGCGCGCCTCGCTCAGGTTCACCTCGACAGCGCCGGGCTCGATGCTGCGTGGGTCGATGCCGCGCGCCGCCAGCCGCAGCCTCAGGATATCGAGCAGCTGATCGAGCTGGTATTCGCTCTGGGCGAACTGCGTGATCAGGTCCGGCTGCAATTCAAAGCGCGCGCCGCTACCGCGCAGGTCATAGCGCTTCGCTACTTCGCGATTGGCCTGGTCAACTGCGTTGGAAAGCTCGTGGCTATCGACCCTGGAGACGGCATCGAAATAAGGCATGGCGATTAACGCTCCGAAAGGCAGACTAGCGCCGCCCGCCGACCGGCGCAACCGTTGTATTGCACTCTGAACCGCTGATCGTATGCTCGCTGGCATGCAAACCCATCAGCCAATTGCCGCCGGCAAGGTTCCGGAAGTCACGCTGCTCTTCTGGATCATCAAGATTGCGGCCACCACGCTGGGTGAAACCGGCGGCGACGCCGTATCGACGTCGATGCAGCTAGGCTATCTGCTGAGTAGCGCGATCTTTGCGGTGATATTTCTACTCGCGGTCAGCGCGCAGATCCGGGCGACACGCTTCTACCCGTGGCTGTACTGGCTGGCGATCATCGCCACCACCACCGTGGGCACCACACTGGCGGATTATGCGGACCGCTCGTTGGGCATTGGCTATGGTGGCGGCACGTCGCTGCTGCTGGTGCTGCTGCTGGCGTCGTTGGCTGGCTGGTACGCAGCGCTTGGATCCGTATCGGTCGACAGCCTGAACTCGCCCCGGTCGGAGATGTTCTACTGGATCACGATCATGTTCTCCCAGACGCTGGGCACGGCGCTGGGCGACTGGACCGCCGACAGCGCGGGCCTTGGATACGCCGGGGGCACCCTGGTATTCGGCGTGCTGCTGGCAGGGGTGGCGGCTGGCTACTTCTGGACGAGAATATCAGGGACCGCGCTGTTCTGGACGGCATTCATCCTAACGCGCCCACTGGGTGCCGTGGTCGGTGATTTTCTCGATAAGCCGGTCACTAGCGGCGGACTGTCCCTGAGCCGCTATAGCGCCTCGATAGCCCTGGTGCTATTCATGGGCGCCTGCATATTGATATTCCCACAGCGCGCTGCGACGGGCAGCGGCCACACCAACTGATGATCACCAACCTATGATCATAGCGAAGGTGCTGGCGCAAGCGCCAGACAATGCCAATCTGTCACAATGCACCCAAGGCTCGCGCAGCATCGGAGAGACAGCATGGTAAGCAGTGCTACAGCAAACGCCGCCGCAGCGCGCAGGCCGCTCAGCCGCGACCTTCTGGGTCGTCTGCAGCGCGGCGCGGTGATCTGCGCTGAGGGCTACGTGTTCGAACTGGAGCGGCGCGGCTACCTGCAGGCGGGCGCCTTCGTCCCGGTGGTGCTGACCGAGCACCCGGAGGTCGTCGAGCAGCTGCACATGGACTTCGTGCACGCCGGTTCGGACGTCACGCAGGCGCTCACCTACTACGTGCATCGCGAGAAGCTGCGGGTCATCGGCCGCGAAAAGGACCTGTTGAAGATGAACCGCAAGGCGCTCGCGATCGCCCGCAAGGTGGCGCGGAGGACCCATACGCTGTTTGCCGGCGACATCTGCAATACCAACATCTATGACCCGAGCGATCGCAAGGCGCTCAAGCAGGTGGCGGCGATCTTCGAGGAGCAGGTCGGCTGGGCCGCCGACGCGGGCGTCGACTATATCGTAGCGGAAACCTTCTCCTGGGGAGGCGAGGCGCTGATGGCGCTCGATGCGATCCGGAAGTACTCCAAGGTTCCTGCGGTCGTCACGATGGCGCAACATCGGGAAGAAGAGACGCGTGAGGGCTGGAGCATGGCCGAGGTCTGCCAGCGCCTGGAAGCGGCCGGCGCCGACGTGGTCGGACTGAACTGTCATCGCGGACCAGACACGATCATGCCGGCGCTCCGGCAGATCCGCGCCGCGGTCAAGTGCCATGTCGCCGCCCTGCCGGTGCCCTATCGGACCACGCCGGCGCAGCCTTCATTCATGTCCCTGACCGATCCGTGCTGCGGTGATGCGCGCGCCTTTCCGGTGGGGCTGGATCCGTTCGTGTGCACGCGCTCGGAGATCCATGATTTCGGCACGGCCGCCTATGCGATGGACATCCGCTACCTGGGGATCTGCTGCGGAGCCGGGCCGCACCACATCCGCGCGCTGGCCGAAGCGCTGGGGCGCCACCCGCCGGCCAGCAAGTATTCGGCGGATATGTCCAAGCACGCCTACTTCGGCACCAACAAGCGCATCCGCAATGTGCAGCGCGAATATCGGCACAAACTCTAGCTTCCGCCGGCGCCCGTCATTGCTACTTGACATCAGTCTGGAGGAACTCGAGCACGCGGCGCGGCTGGTGCGCGCCACCGTAGCCCCTACCCTGCAACACCCGTGGCCAAAGCTGCGCCAGCGCGCCGGCTGTACGGTCTGGGTCAAGCACGAGAACCATACGCCGACCGGCGCCTTCAAGGTACGCGGCGGCCTGGTGTACCTGGACCGGCTGCGGCGTTCGCAGCCCGGCGTGCGCGCCGTGGTTTCCGCTACCCGCGGCAACCACGGCCAGTCGATCGCATTCGCAGCCGCACGCGCCGGCGTCGCGGCGACGATCTACGTGCCGCACGGAAATTCCACCGACCAGAACTCCTCGATGAGCGCGCTGGGCGCGACCGTTATCGAATTCGGTCGCGATTTTGACGAGGCGAAGCACGAGGCGCAACGTGTCGCCCGCGAGCGCTCGCATCACCTGGTGCCCTCGTTCCACCGCGATCTGGTGGTCGGAGTCGCCAGTTACGCGCTGGAGTTGTTCCGCGCTGGCGCCGCGCTGGATACGGTCTACGTCGGTGTGGGCATGGGCTCGGGAATTTGTGGCCTGATGGCGGTCCGCGACCTGCTAGGCCTGAACACCGAGATTGTCGGCGTCGTGGCGGCTAGCGCTCCGGCGACCGCCCGCTCATTCGCCGCGCGGCGCCCGGTGCCCGCGCCATCCGCCCGCACGTTCGCAGACGGCATCGCGACCCGCGAGCCCAACGCCGATGCGATCCAGGCAATCTGTGCCGGCGCCGCGCGCATCGTCGAGGTCAGCGAAGATGCGATCGCCGACGCCATGCGCATCTACTGGGATGACGCGCACCAGATTGCCGAAGGCGCCGGAGCCGCGCCGCTTGCCGCACTGCTGCAGGAACGCGAGCGGCTGGCGAACCGAACCGCGGCGGTGATACTCAGCGGCGGCAATATTGAACGCGCGCGCCTGCTGCAGGTTCTGAATGGCCACACACCGCTCGCGGGTTGAACGGCGTCACGCTAGAAGAACCACAGCTTCGCTATCCCGGCGAGCGCCACCACGCCCAGCAGCCCCTTCAGCGCCCAGCCGAATACCTGCTGCGTCTTTTCATTATCGGGAGTATCGAACAGCACGTACGGATTGATCCGGCTGGTGATCGCATACAGTGCCCAGAAGGCCACGATGCTCAGCGCGATCCACTGGTTCAGCATGCGCAGCGGTTCGCCGACCCTGGCATCGAACAGCAGCGGCATGGCCGCCACGGACATGCCAAAAGCGATCAACGGCACGATCACGTAGCGTCCGTGGAAGATGAAATTGATGTTGGCGCGCTCCTTGAGGATCAGTTGCAGCTCCTGCAGGATCGCCATCGCGGTCTCGCGCGCGTTGGGCTCATCCACCGTCAGCTCGATGCTGGACCATGACGGGTTGAGTCCAAAGCAGATCTTGAGCGCCGTCAGTTTGTCGTGATAGCGCCGGTAGCTGATCACCAGGCGCCGGGTATCGTTGTAGAACTGGTGCCGCCCGTGTTCGTGAATCGAACGCAGCGTCTCGGTGCCGAGCGAGTCGATCGATTCGATCTGATAGTCCTCGCGCACCGTCTCCAGCGACAGCTGGTTGATCGCCGCCGCCTTCTCGAAGACGTATTTCTCCAGCCGCTCCACGGTGTCCTTCGACAGCGAACACGATCTGATCCGGGCCTCGATGCTGTACTTGGACATCTATATCCGCCTCTGGAATCCAAAGTGACTGAATCTAAAGGAAAATAACTCTAGCTGCAGTGGCGCCCGGCCTGCCGTGGACCGCATCCCAGTTGCGCCGAACTATCGCCGACAATATGACAAAGGCTCGCGAGTCCGGGGCACGTTCGTGGTATTCATACGCCTGAGCGCTGTGCACCTCGGCCGGACTGGCGCATCACTGCCCCATCAGAAGCAGTCGGACGAAATAAGCTGTCGGCACGGAAAGTCCTGAGGCCATTGGGAAGGATGGTATTTCGATTGATTCGACCAGGCGCAATACACCTGCGCATACCCGGCTGTCCGGAGCGTTTTCCCTGCTATCTGGCGCTGCTGCTGCTGTCAGGCGCGATAGCGGGCTGCGGCGGCGGCACTACCAGCGACAGCAGCAGCGCCGACAAGAGCACGCCGGCCGCAGTGATGGTGACGATCGCTCCGACCTCGGCGAGCGTGATGACCGGCAGCGGCAGCGTGGTTTTCTCCGCTGCGGTTGAGAACGCGAGCGACACGGCTGTCTCCTGGCAGGTCGGCGGTGTGCCGGGTGGCAACCAGAGTATCGGCACGATTTCCGCCAGCGGTGTCTATTCGGCGCCCGCCGCCCTGCCCGTCCCCTCGACGGTGACCGTCACGGCAGTCTCCAATGCCGATCCGACCAAGACCGCATCCGCCTCCGTCACTATCAGGAAACCCTCGGCCTCGCTGCCGAGCGTGCCGGGCGGGCTGGCGGCCTCCAATATTGCGACCGGCAGCCTGACGTTGACCTGGAGCGCATCGACCAACCCCGGTGGCAGCATTGGCGGCTACTACGTCTACCGCAACGCGGTCCGTATCGGGACCGTCGCCGGCGCCACCAGTTACGTCGATGCAACGCTCAGCGCCTCGACCATCTATAGCTACCAGGTGGCCGCGTTCGACACCGCCGCGGTGCCGAATGTGTCAGCGCTGTCGCCGGCGCTGGCGGTCACCACACTGGCCGACACCGTGGCACCGACGGTACCGACCGGGTTGGCCGCCACCGCCGTCGCCACCGGCAGCGTGACCCTCAGCTGGAGCGCGTCCACGGACCTGCCGATGCCCGGGGCCACCGGCGTGGGAGGGTACTACCTCTACCGCAACAACGTCAGGGTCGCGACCATCACCAGCGGCACGGTCTACTCCGACGCCCCGCTCACCGCGTCGACCGCCTACAGCTACCAGGTAGCCGCCTTCGACCAGGCCGCCACGCCCAATGTGTCATCGCCATCGCCCGCCGTTGTCGTCACGACGCTGCCGGACACACAGGCGCCGACCGTACCGACCGGACTGAGCGCCTCCGGCATCGAACCGTGCTGCGCCACGCTGCACTGGAACGCGTCGACCGATCTTCCCAATCCCGGCGCCACCGGCGTCGGCGGCTATTACGTGTATCGCAATGCGATCAACGTCGCCACCGTGATCAGCGGCACCAGCTATGTCGACAGCACCCTGTCGCCGGCATCGAGCTACAGCTACCAGGTCGCCGCCTTCGACCAGGCCGCCACGCCCAACGTCTCCGCGCTGTCCGCTGCCTTCGGCGTGACGACCGGGGGCGCGCTCGTGCTGACACCGCGCAATGCCGCCCTGACACTGTCGCAGACGCAACAGTTCAGCGTCAGCAACGCGCCGGGCGGCACGACGCTGAACTGGGCAGTGGACGGCGTGCCGGGAGGCAACAGTACAATCGGTAGCATCAGCAGCGGTGGGCTCTATACGGCACCCGCTGTTGCCGGCACCCACAGCGTGAGTGCGACCGGCTCGACCCAGCCCGCGCTGACCGGCAGTGCCGCGCTGGCCGTCACCGACCTGAGCGGCGTGACCACCTGGCACAACGACCTCACCCGCACCGGCCAGAACCTGCAGGAATACGCACTGACACCGGCGACGGTATCGAGCGGCCATTTCGGCAAGCGCTGGTCCTGCCCCCTGGACGGCACGGTCTATGCGCAGCCGCTGTATGTCGCCAATCTTGCCATCGGCGGCGGCATCCACAACGTGCTGTATGTCGTGACCATGCACGACACGGTGTATGCCTTCGACGCTGACAGCCCTGCGTGCGCGACATTCTGGACGCTCAGTCTGATCAACCCCAGCCTAGGCATCACGACCCAGCCGAACCTCCCTGGCTGCGCCGCCACGTCGATTGAATACGGCATCACCGGCACGCCGGTGATCGACCCGACCGCCCAGACCCTGTACCTGGTCGCGGCAACCACCGAGAACGGCACTAACGTGCAGCGCCTGCACGCGCTGAATCTGGTGAGCGGCACCGAGCAGGCGAACTCGCCGGTGGCGATCCAGGCCGAGGTGCCCGGGACCGGCGACGGCGGCAGCAACGTGGTATTTGATCCGTTCTATGAGTTTCAGCGGCCTGGCCTGGTGCTCAGCAACGGCGGCGTCGTGATCGGCTGGGCGTCGCATTGTGACTCAGCGGCGGCGCCCTATCACGGCTGGGTGATGCGCTACGACGCCACGTCACTCACCCGGACTGCCGTCTTCAACGATACGCCGAACGGCAATGCCGGTGGTATCTGGATGTCGGGCGGCGCGCCGGCGGTGGATTCGAGCGGTAACATGTTCCTGTCCACCGGCAACGGCACCTTTGATGACACCAGCGCCGCGCTGCCGGCGCTGGCGCCGAACAACGACTTCGGCGAGAGCTTCCTGAACCTGAATGCGATCACGCTGCTGCTCACGGATTTCTACACGCCATCGCAGAATCAGGCCTGGACCAACGGCGACCTGGATATCTCCTCGGGCGACGTCGTTGTGCTGCCGGATAACATCGGCCCCGCGGCGCATCCGAATGTCCTGGTCGGAACCGACAAGCAGGGCCACCTGTGGGTGATCGACCGCAGCCACATGTCCGGCTACCTGCCCGGCATGGACAACACCGTGCAATACCTGACGCTGCCCTACGCCTATGACTACGCGATCCACTCGGGCCTGGCGTACTGGAACGGGACGATTTACGTCTCGGTCGCACAAGGCCCGCTGCTGGCGCTGCAGCTGAACGCCGATGGCATGGTGCCGTTCTCCGGCCAGATCGCGATCGCTGCCTCCCAGAGCGCCGAGACCTATAACTTCCCCAATCCGACACCGGCGATTTCGGCATCACCCGCCGGTGGCGCGATCGCCTGGGCGCTCGACAACAATGCCAACGGCACCGACAGCAGCGCGCTCGGCCCGGCGATCCTGCGTGCCTATGACGCGACCAATCTCGCCACCACGCTGTATTCAAGTTCGGCACTGTCGGCCGACGCTGCCGGCAACGCGGCCAAGTTCACGGTGCCGGTGGTGGCCAATGGCCACGTCTACGTGGCTGGCACCGGCGTGCTGACGGTATACGGACTGGCGCCCTAGCAGCAGGCTCTATCGGTCGCCCACGCGCCGGCCTTCCACCGGTCCACCACGACGCTCCTTGATGCCGAACATCGCGCCGCGCAGCGTCGAGCCGAGCATTCGACGATTCTCCTCGGTCCGACGGTCGGCGTGCTTCTGGTAACGGCACTTGCAAAGCTCCGGCATCGAGCAATCCGAAAGTGGCAGAGACGTGCCCTGGGTCAGCAATCTGCGCTGACCAGTGGGGGAGCGTGCCGCCTCGCAGCTCGGGGCACGAGAGATAATCGACACCGCCCGAAAATCCTTCATAGTCTCTCTCCGTAAGATCGCGCCATCGGCCAATCGAGTTGAGCAGCGCAATCAGCCTATCCGAGTCGGTGCGCGTGCAGCGACTCGTTTTTACAGAGTTGCCGCAGCAGCGGAATTATTCTTGAACCAGGACACCCGTCCTTGACCGCAAGCCGCCATCCGTGTCTGGCTCGTGTCATTGTCATAATGATGGCGGCATCTAGAAAGCGCTCTTGATAACGCCGCCGTCGACCCGCAGGGCCGCTCCGGTCGTCGCCGAAGCCAGCGGGCTGGCGATATACGTCACCAGCGACGCCACCTCCTCGGGGGAAGCGAATCGCCTGATCAGTGAGGTCGGGCGCACCTTATCGAAAAACTCCTTTTCGAACTGCGCAAAGGTCTTGTTTTCGGCCTGCGCCAGCGCGTCGACAAACTCGTTCACGCCGCGTGATCTGGTCGGACCCGGCAGGATGCTATTGACGGTGATAGCGGTGCCGGCTAGCGCTTCGGCCAGCCCGCGCGCCACCGCCAGCTGCGCGGTCTTTGTCACGCCGTAGTGGATCATCTCGGCCGGGATCTGCACGCCACTCTCGCTCGAGATGAAAATGATGCGTCCCCAGTTGGCGCGCTTCATCGCTGGCAGAAACAGTCGCGCCAGACGCACGCCGCTCAGTACATTCACATCGAAGAATCGCAACCAGTCCGCATCCGGGATCTGCTCGAACGGCTTGGGCTCGAAGATACCCAGGTTGTTGACCAGGATTTGCACCTCCGGATAGCGCAGCGCAAGACTTTCTGCGACCGCCGCAGTGCTGAGGTCACCGGCGAACCCGTACAGTTCCCCGCCGGTGCTCGATGCCAGCTCACCCACTGCCGCATCCACGGACGACTGCAGGCGGCCATTGACGATGACGCGAGCGCCCTCGCGTGCGAGGCTTGCGGCGATTGCCCGGCCGATGCCGGCGGTACTGCCGCTGACCAGCGCGAGTTTATCTTTCAGGTCCAGGTTCATGGAATGGTCCTTGCAGGATCAAGCGGATTCAGGCACGCCGGCCGCCGCGCAGCTGCGCTGGCGTCGTATCAGCACACGGCTTGGTATAGCATGCGCTCCAACGGCGTCAACCATCGTATCCAAGCTGGCCGCGGTGTGCCGCTGCTTCACGCAGCGACCGTGATCAATGGAGCAGCAGCGATGAAAAAGCTCAAGCACGAAGCGGAATTATTCAAGGCGGCCCTGCTCGCCGGCGTCCAATATGCGCAGGGCCGCAAGGCGGTCGAGTTCGAGCAAACCGACTCGGCGAGCGACAAGGCGCTGTATGTGTATCGCCTGCTGGTGCACGACAAGGTGATTGCGCCGATGCCGGAAGACCAGGTGGGCGAAAGGACGATCCGGCACCGGCTCGCTACCTGGTATGCGCATCAATTGCCTGAAGGGCATCCGCTCAGGGACTGATAGCGTGCATATGTCTACTGAACTCAAATCCAATGCGGACGCATCGCCGTTTTCCGGTCTCAGGCAGCTCGAGCAGTCGCTGCCGAGCAACTGGTATTTCGACCCCGCCCAGTATGCGCTCGAGCTCGAGCGCATCTGGTATCGCCACTGGATCTACCTGTGCCGTGCCGACAGCATCGCCGCACCGGGCTGCTTTCGCAGCTTCACAGTCGGCACCCAGCCGCTGCTGATCGTGCGCGATGACAGCGGGGCGCTGCGAGCGTTCTACAACACCTGCCGGCACCGGGGCTCGATGCTGTGCACCGAACCCGCCGGCCGATTCCCGGCCATGGCCATCACCTGCCCGTATCACGCCTGGAGCTACCGGCTGAGCGGTGAGCTCGCGCGCATCCCATCGGCCGGTCGCGCGCACCACGTACCGATGGACCAGACCGCGTTGTACCCGATTGCCGTCAGGCAATGGCAGGGCTTCGTCTATGTGAATCTCAACGATTCCAACCGCGGATTCAGCGACAACTTCAATGCCAACACCGAGGCCGTGGCGCACTGGCCGCTGGCGGAGCTCGCGGTCGGCCAGCGCCTGACCAGGCGCCTGTCCTGCAACTGGAAGATATTCTGGGAAAACTATAACGAGTGCCTGCACTGCCCGACAGTGCACCCTGCACTCACCAGCCTGGTGCCCATCTACCGCCGCGGCATCATGGAGCCGCGCGATGACCCCGACTGGCGCGCGCACCTGCATGATGACGATCCGGCCTACCAGGGGGGGCTGAGGACCGGCGCGGCGACCTGGGCGGTTGATGGCCGCTCACTCGGGCACGAGTTTCCGCAGCTGACGGATGAGGAGCGCCGCATCGGCTACCATTACGTGACCAACCTGCCGTCGCACTACCTCGTGGCCCACGTCGATCACGTGCGCTCCTCGCGGCTGCTCCCGCTGGGACCCGAGGAGACGGAGCTGGAGATCGAGTGGCTGTTCCCGCGCGCGACCCTCGAGGATCCTGACGTCGATATTCGCAAGGTATGTGACTTCTCGGCGCAGGTGATGGCCGAGGATGCGGCCGCGTGTGCGACCAACCAGCGCGGCTTGCGCTCGGCACCGCACGCCCACGGCATGCTGATGCCGGAAGAGTACGATGTGCTGCGCCTGCACCAATGGTTGCGTGCGCAGCTCGCTGACTGATGGGCACGTCAGCGAACGCAGCGCAGCGATGAATCGATGTCCTTGCTCGGGTGCTCATGGAATCCGTCGTTGAAGCGCTGCGCCCAGGCCTCGCTGTCGCTGGCCTGCAGCGATGACCAGTAGTAGCCGGTGGCGTTGTCCATCCTTCCGGTTTCATTGAAACCACCGACATCGGCGCGATTGTTGAACTGCAGCGCCAGGTCGACCAGCGTCGGCACGCGCCAGTCGTTGTGACCGCCTGCCGTCAGCGAGCTGCAATACGCCAAGGCTTCGTTCCACGTATAGGCGCCAGGCGCGTCCGCCGCAGTGGTGTACAGCGGCTTGTCGGTGTCCGGGGAAATGCCGGCGTACACTGACCCATCCGGCATCCTGCCGCCCGCCGCGGCGACGTACGACGGCTTGCCGGTCTTCATGGAAAGGCCGGCATAAACCGTTCCGTCCGGCATCCGGGTGCCGATATCGGGCAGAGTGGCGGACGCCTGCGGGGTTGAGTCAGCGCCATGAGCCGGGGTATTGGCACTCATCGTCGCGCAGGCCGACATGGCACCGATCATGGCGATCGCCACCGGCACGGCGCCGCTGGACACTGGTTTCATCATCGTGTTATTCATGTTCCGCGATGCGCCTGACAATCCTGCCGGCCGCATCGATGAATTCGATCGACGCGACACCCACGGGTGTGACCGTCAGCTTCAGCCGCGGCAGCCCCTTCGCATCGCGCAGAATCACGGTCGAATCCCGATCCTCGGTCTTGCCGATGAACAGCCGCGGATAACCGAAGCCGCCGGCCTTTGCCAGCCTCTCGAATTCGTCGCTGCCCTCGGGTGTATTCAGCTTGTCGACAAGCTCCAGCGGGATCGATGTCGAGGGTCGATCGAAGAATGTCAGCCCGGCGCGGCGCCGGCCGTGGTCCTCGGTCTGGTCGAGGGAGATCACCTGGTCCTGCTCATACTGATCGAAGCTCAAGTGGCCGCCGCTGCCGACATTCTGGCCCCTCTTCGAACCGCCAAACAACAGACCGCCGTTCTCAGTCCCCTCATCGTTGAAGAACAGGATCCCGGCGGCCCGCCGGTTAGGGTACGCGTGCTCCGTACCTTTGAAGATCAGGCCCGGCGCCGTGGCCGAGTTGGAGATCGTCATGCGCAGGGTTCCATCCGGCTCGCGAACGTTGATGCGCTGCACGTCGATCTCGACAAAGCTGGGCACGCTGCGCTCAGCGGCGCGGCCCCAGCCGATGACGCCGACCGCCAGGCTGATCACCGCCAGCCAGGTGTAGATCAGATTCCTGCGAATCGATGTGCTCATCACTGTGTTCCTCCGCGCGCAGAAACGCCCGGCGCATGCGTTCACGTCCGGCAAACCCGGTCTCGCGGGCGATGATATCAACGAGCGCGAATTCGAGCGCAACAAATGGGGAGGATCCGCCGCGACTACCGGATAGGCTTGCAGTCCACTGATTGATGGAGACGGTCATGGGCTTTCGAATAACCGGCCTGTCAGCGGATCCTTTCCGCCATCTCTATGGGCTCAGCGACCACGAGCTGCGACGCCACGGGGTGCTGCGCAATGTGGCGGACAGCAAGCCCGGGTTCCCGGATCGTATCGAGATGCGCGATGCCGAGATTGGCGAGCGGCTGCTGCTGCTCAATCATGAGTGCCAACCGGCCGCCACACCCTATCGCGCCACACACGCCATTTTCATCCGCGAAGGTGCCGAGCGAACCTACGATCGGGTCGACCAGGTCCCTGAAGTCATGCGCAGCCGGCTGCTGTCGCTACGCGCCTATGACGCATGCGGCATGATGCTGGACGCCGACATCGTCGATGGCCGGGAGGTTGAAGCACTGATCGCCCGCCTGTTTGCTTGCACCGCGGTGCAGTACATTCACGCCCATAACGCCAGGCGCGGCTGCTACTCGGGGCGTATCGACCGCGCCTGACGGCTTCAGTCGGCGCCGAAGTCCTTGCGATACTCTTCCAGCCGCCGCCTCTGTTGCCCGGCGGGGTCGAAATTGGCTGGATCCAGCCATGCCTCATAGGCTAAGGCCAGCGCAGCGTATTCCTTGTCGATGATGGAAAACCACGCGGTGTCGCGATTGCCGCCCTTGAAGACCATGTGCTGGCGGAACACGCCTTCGAATGCGAAACCAAACCGCAGTGCGGCGCGCTTGGACGGCTCATTCGAATCGTGGCATTTCCATTCGTAGCGGCGATATCCGAGCTGCTGCAGCGCGTACTTCTGGAACAGGTACTGGGCTTCGGTCGCTTCGGGCCTGCGCGCCATCAGCGAGCTCCAGTAGATATGGCCGATTTCGATGACTCCGAAGCGCGAATCGACGCGCATCAGCGACTGGCGCCCGACGATGCGGCCGTTGGCCTTGGCAATAACGGCAAAATACAACGGATCCTCGCTCGCCTGCGACTGTTCGAGCCAGGGCTGGAATTCGGCACGACTGGTCGGCGGATATTCAAACAGCCAGCGGAAGCGGCTGTCGGCATCGGTCATGGTCGAGGCGGCATACAAGCCGTCACCGTGGCGCTGCGCCTCGAGCGGCTCCAGCCGCACGTAACGCCCCTCCAGTACCCGGCGTTCCGGCCTTGGTCGTGGCTTCCAGTTGCTCAGGGATTCGGGCACCGGCTCTACTCAGTCGCCGTCCCGACTGGTCGGAATATCAGGGTCAGCTGATTTTCCGCCGCAGCGCGCAGGTAGCGCACTTCGTCCGCGAAATGCCGCACCAGGCGAATGCCCCGGCCGTCGCCGGTGGCGTCGTCCAGCGAGACAGGCAGGCCGGGCAGCACATACGAGGTAGGATCGAACGCCGTACCGTCATCGTCGATGCGAACGACGACCTGTCCGGCGTCGGTCCATACGTGGACGCTGACCGCTCCGGCATGTCCGTCGGGATAACCATAGCTGATGATGTTGGTGACCAGCTCGGTCAGGCACAGATCGATGCGGTGGACCAGGGACGGCGGCCACGCGAACTGCGCTGCCAGCCTGTGGAGCCAGTGTTCCAGCCGCGCCAGCTGTGCGAGCTGTGCGTCCAGCACGATCTGCGCGGACGGTTCGGTCGCCATCCCGCGCTGCTGCAATAACGGTTGCGACACCGGATCGGCTAAGTGCGAATCAGCCGGAACCGAACGCGCCGCGCGCCGCCTCGATATCGTGGGCGATCGGAATGATGGCCTGAATCCCGGTGGACATGAGGACCTCTTCCACCTGCTGGTTCGGCTTGTACAGCACCATCGAGCCGCCGCGCAGTTTCTGCGCCTTGGCGCTGTTGATGAGCGTGCGGACGCCGATCGAGGCAATGAACGTGACGTTGGACAGGTCGACCAGCACATGCGCCCTGCGGGTCGCGGTCAGTGCGGTAAATTTCAGGTCGATCTGTTGCGTGCCGATGATATCCATCCGACCGGAGAGGTTGATCCCCAGGATACCGGCGTCGAGATCATGCACCGCCATCTCCATCGCTTCGGCTCCCGACAGCGATTCGGGCGCCTGTCGATAGTGATTCATTGCGCGCTGAGCATAGCAAATAGTGCCATCGCAGACAAAGCGCTTGCGTCGGCGAGATTCAACGCGCGATCGGCGGTGCGTGCTCGCGGTGATAGCGGTGAATAGCCCACAGATAGATTTCCATCAGCGAGTTCTCGGCCAGTTCCTCGAGAATGTCGTCCCGCCTGGCCCGGCTTGTCGTGCGCCGAAGCTGCAGTCGCGCCCGCTGAAACTGAGTCAGCTGGTTGCGATACTGCCAGAGCAGTTCCTGTACGGCCATCTTGTTCTGCCGCAGTTCCCACACCCCGAGCAGCACCGCCAGCGAGCCGCTGCAGAACGTCAGCACGTTCTTGAGTGGCAAACCGGTACGCACGTCGACGTGATGTAGCGCCCCACTGAACATGAACATCACCGACAGCACGATCAGACCGGCGATGAAGACGCCGTTCTTCAACCGCCCGGTCCAGGAGCGGTGACGCTCCATAATGGCGACCTTGCGCGCGAAGTAGCGATACTGATCCTCGATCCAGGCCTGATCGACGTAGCGCGCCCGCAGCGCATAGTTGCCGTCCGGCAGCTGCGCCTCGATCGCGGTGGGTTCGATCGAGTCGAGCGCGAAACCGATCCAACCGAAACCCGGGAAGCGGTGGATTCCCGTGAGCGCGATCAGCTCCCTGGTCTGCATGCGCCGATCCAGGCCGGACAGCGCCAGATAGAATCGTACCCGCAATGTTTCCGCCAGCGAGCGGTACGACAGATACTTGCTGAACCATCGTTTGGTCTGGAAGAAGTAATATACCAGCAGGCTCACCATCAGGATGAGCGTATAGAGCAGCAGCAGGATCATGCTTTCGGTGATGTTATCGTAGACCAGATAGGCAATCCCCATCGTGAACGCCGCAATTCCGAACGTATTGAACAGCCGGTCGGAACGCCGCTGCATATACCCTGCCAGCGAGTCGGCCTTGATGAATTGCCGGTCGATGTTTTCCAGCCTCGGCGCATCGCTGATCGCCAGCGTCGCGGACTGTTGCTGCAGCAGCGAGGCGCTACACGCAAGGCCAGCGTGAGCAGTAAAGCGCTCGAAGTCGACGTTATATTCGTTCAGGTCGGCCAGCCGCCGCCGCAGCGAGGTCGGCATCGACTGCTGCACGTCCAGGACGTTGTCGCCGGCGGACAGCAGATAGTAGGGCTGGTGCCCGCTGGCGGATGCCTCCGCAACGATGCGCCGGGCGGGCACCCAGTATACCGGCCGCCCGGTCACATCCAGATCGTGCGCGAGCGTGCTGACTTCGATCCTGTTGGGCATCTCGTCCTTCTCGCCGCCCACCCCAAGGAAGCGAAACACATGATCGGCCGTGTCGCCAGGCGCGCTCGATGATTTTCCGTCCCACAGCGCCAGCAACAGGCTGCTGCGCCGCACCAGGGTATCCATGAGCATCTGGTCGGGGATGGCGATCAATGCCTCGACCGGTATATCCAGCGCCCGTGCGGCTTGCGAGATGGCGCCGCTGGCATCGCTGCGCGTGTCAAGTATTACCCGCACCTGGGTATCGGGTAACTGCTGCCTGATCTCGCGCAGGAAGCTCGCGATCGCCGCGATCAGCTGCGGCAGTTGTGCCGGCTCCAGATCCGTGTGACCCATGAGCCCAATGACGAACGGTGAATTTTCTGGCGCGAAAGTCTTGGTCAAAGCCGTCGCTACCGGCGAAGCAATCGCAGCTGCCAGACGTCCTTGCCGCTCGCCATGATCAGCGGGCGCAGCGCCAGCATGCCGGTGGCACCGATGGCGCGTTCGAGCGCGCTAAGCTCGGCGAGACTGTCGCGCGTCTCGGCATCGATCGGCAGCTCCTCCATGCCACTTTCGCGCAGCAGCAGCACGCCCTTGGCGCGCACTGCCAGCTCGCCGTGCAGCCGCACATAGCACAGCATGTCAGCGAGATCCTCGCCACGGAAGCGCTCGCGCAGCGAGCGCAGGTAGCGGCCGGAGCTGCTGTCGAGAAATGTGCCGCTCTGGATCGACTCCAGCAGCGCCATCTTGGAGTCGAGATCCGAGTCCAGCCAGTCGCGCAGCACGCGCTCACTGTATTGAAACACACAGTAGATTCCGAATGGCAGCACCAGCAGGACCACCAGTGTAGCGAGCGCCGGCCGCACCAGCAGCTGGTTGAAGCCGGAATGCAGCACTACTGCAGCAAGATAGCCCGGCAGGAACATGTACAGCCCGCTGCCGGGCCGCTTTTCATACAGCGTGACTGAGATCATCGCCAGAATAGTGGTCGTGCCGCCGTGCATGATCGCAGTGCCGAAGCCGCGGATCACCTGCACCAGCAGCGTCGCCTGCGGCCGCGAAGCCAGGTAATACATGTTCTCGACCAGCGCGAACCCGGTGCCGATCGCGAAGCCGACGATGGCCGCGTCCACCTGCATGCCAACGCGGCGCGTGCGGATCAGGACCAGCAGCGGCACTGCCTTCACGAACTCCTCGATCCACGGCGACACGTAGCGCGAATACGACTGGAACTCTCCGGGAAAGCGGCCGTAGGCGAAGGTGTTGATCGGGTAGCTGGCAGCGGCAGCCACCGCGCCGATGGCCACCATGGCCAGCACCGTCCTGGGCTGCAGCAGCTTGAAGCTGTCGAAGTACAGCAACGCTGCCAGGAACAGCAGCACCGGCAGCAGCGCGATCGACGCATGCACCAGGGTCGCCGGGTTCACGGCGGCTGCCGCGCGGCGCGCAGCGCCATCACAGCACCTGGAACGAGGCCATGAACTCGGTCCGGCCCAGTCCCCCACCGGCGAACCCCCTGGCCACGCCGATCGACAGCATCATCGGCATGCGGTGCATCACCTGCAGCTGAAAATCCAGCTGCGCGCCGACATCCTCGGCGTTTTCGCGGTACGCGCGGCTGTCCGGATTGACCGCAAGGCCGCTGACGAACACTTCCGGGCGCGCCCAGCTGGCGTAGAAGCCGGGCGATCCGACGTCCTCGAAGCGCAGCGGCGGCAGACACCATTCGAGCATCGATTTCGCCAGGGATTTGCCATGCAGCGCGTCCAGGTCGAATCCCGGCATGCTCAGCAGTGCGCGATAGCGCTGCGCGCCGCCGTTGGCTTCGCTGTCGACATAGTTGTTGCCAAAGCCGCCAAGATACGCGTTGGCGAGCGGGCTGGTGCGGTTGCCGCCCGAGACGCTCGCCCCGCTTCGCAGCCACACCGAGGAGTGATCGATCGGCAGCGGGAAGCCGATGTCGAACTGGCCGGACAGGCTCGGATATACGGTGCCGCTCGCCTCATAGGCGTGCGCAGTGATCGACCAGCTGTGGCCGGTCTCCGCGTCCACCGCGCCGGGAGAGGCGCGCGTGTCCTGCGCGGCAAAGCCGGTTTCGATGGTGGCCAGATCGCCGGTGGGCGAGGGCACGTTCTGGAACCCGGGCAGCGCGTCGAGGCCGATGTAGTAGGCCACCTTGGCGCTGAAGTCCATGGTCTCGGGCGGATCGAACACCAGCGGCAAGTCGTAGGCGACGTAGCCGTTCTCGCCCGCGCGGGCGCGCTTGGTGGGTCCGAACAGGTCATAGAAGTCGGCCGCATTCCACGCCACGCCGACGGTCCAGCGGGTGTGGTGGTAATCCGCCGCAAGGTGCATGCGCTCCCTGGCACGCAGCGAGTCGTCCAGGCTGTAGCTGGCGTCGAGGTTCAGCGCATCGTAACCGAGCGGGTCGCCGAAACGGGCGCTGGCGCCCAGCGCCACCGAGTCCTGGAAACCCTCGATGACCGGAATCACCGATTCGAGTCCCTGCTCGCCGGTCGGGTGGTAATCACCCTTGCGAATCACCTGGGATTCGTACGGCACGGTGGATGGGGCGGCAGCGGCCCAGCCCTGGACAGCCGGGTATTTTGTCGATAGCTGCGCGCCCAGGAAGGTGACGGCGCTCAGGTCCTCGGTCGGTTTCGCCTCGATGCTGGTGGGCGTGAAGCCCTGGGCGGTGTAGCGCAGCACGATCAGCCTTGAGTCGTCCAGCGGCAACGGTCGGAAGAAACCCAGCTCGGCGTTGGTGACCGCCTCGAGCGCCTCGCTCTGCAGCTCGTAGCGGAAGATGTTCGATACGCCGGTGTAGTAACTGCTGCCGTACAGATAGCGGCCATCCTTCGAAAACACAAAGCCCTCCGGCACCGCCTCGCCCATGCTGAACTTGCGCCAGGGCGTCGCATCGTCCCGGGCAAGCGCATCGGCGCGCATGACCATGACCTGCGTCACCTGTGGTGACGCCGGCGTAGCCCCTGGACCGGCCACCGACATCGACACCAGCGTACCGTCGGGTGAGACGTCCAGGTCGAACGCGGCCTGCGGGAACGGGAACACGTGCAATGTCTGCCACTGCTTGTACGGATAAGGGATGCGCACGATCATCGCGAATCCCTTGTTCAGCCGGATGCCCCACAGCGAGCGGTCGGCCGCATCGAAAGCCAGGTCCCCGATGCGCGCGCCCTTGAGCAGCATGTGCGTCTTGCCGGTGCGCAGGTCGAGCGACATAAGATTGCGGTAGTTGTAGTTGTTGCTGGTGTAGAACAGCGTCTCGCTGCCGGGATCATACGCCAGTGACGTCACCGCATAGCCAGTGGCGCCCTTGACTTCCTGCAGCTGTGTCACCGCACCGTCCTTGCGCGAAATCGACACCAGGTGTGCCACCTGCCCTGGATACTTGACGGCCGCGTACAGTCTGGAGCCGTCCGCAGACAGGAAGCTGCGCGACAGGGCGCCGAGGTTCCTGCGGGTGAGGTCGACATACTCGGTTACCGGGTGCTGGTGCACGGCGGCGAGGTTCTGCTGCTGGAACAGGTGTTCCCAGTCGATCCAGTCCTGCCACGCCCGCTCGAGCGGCAAGCCGAAGACACGCTGGAAATCGTCGGCGTAGTAGCGCTTGCTGTCCGCGTCGCGCCGCCACCAGGACAGCAGCCGCTCTGGCGAGTAGGTCAGCGCCAGGTAGTCCATGAAGCGGGTGCCGTACAGGTAGGCGTTGCCACCGACCTGGAAGTCCACCTCCGTGCCCTTCGACACCAGCCCGAGCGGATCGTAGAACTTCGCCTGGTCGTGCACCTTCGCCCGGAACACCATCTCATCATAGCCGCCCTGCGCACGACCGACGCCGCCCATCAACCACGTTTCCATGAACACCGCGCCACCTTCCTGATACCAGCGCGGCGCCGTGGCGCGCGGCACGGTCAGGTAATAATAGAGCAGGCTCTCGGGGTGCGCGGCATCGACATCGACCTTGCCGTGGAACAGGCGCCGGAAGCGCGCGTCCGCCGGACTGGTACGATCCTGCATCACGACATGCGTGAGTTCGTGCGCGGCGGTCCACGCGAAGTGCTCGGCCGGTGACAGGGTCTCGTAGGGATCGGAGGACGGAGTGAGATCGAGGTAGATCCGGTTACGCGGAACAACAATAGTCGCGGCGTCCGCCAGGTCGGCGAAGTCCTTCAGCAGCACGTTGACCGGGTCGTAGGGCTGGTAGTTCCACAGCCGCTCGTGATCGGACAGTGCGCTCAGGAAGCTCTGTGCCACGTGCGGCACCAGGTAAAGGCTTTCCGGATCCGAGTAGACGATCCTCAGGTCCGGCAGGAAGACGTACTTCTGGTCGGCGGCCGCAGGCGCGGCCACGCCCAGCGCAACCAGCATTGCGGCCGTGAGTTCGCATGCCGTCCGCCGCCAGCGCGCGCAACCGGGCAGTGGCAGCCGCTGTTCGCAGTTACCGGGCGGGTAAGTTCCAGGGAATGCGACGTCGGAGTACGTGTGCGCTGTTCTTCTTGTAGCAGGTCGACAGCGGCCGGTTCTCGACCGCACGCCGATGTTGCATTGTATCCCGAGGAGGCGGCGGCGGGCGCGGCGCTGCCGACTGGGCCGCCGGCGATAGCATGACTTCCGCCCAGCGGCCCCGGTGACGAGCCGGTGTCAGCGGGCGCCGCCGTTATCCACGGCGTGGTCCCCGCTATGGGCCCCGCCATGGGCCCCGCCGTGGGCTCCACCATGGGCTCCGCCATGGGCTCCGCCATGGGCCCCTCCATGCGCGGCGTCACCGGATGCATCAGCCGCATCGGCTGCCGCGGAGGCATCCTTGCCCGCATCTCCCGTGGCGGCGTTGGCTGCCGCGGTCGCATCGGTCGTGCCGGCCGCAGGCGCCGGCATGGCGGCCTGGTCAGCCGTCGCCGCTGGCACGGTGCTGTCGGTGTGCGTTCGGCTCACCTCGACGATGGTACCCGCGGCGTCTTTGCCCGCCGGGGCTGAGTTGTTGCTCAGGTACGCGACGGCGCCGATCACCACGACCAGGCATCCGCCGACAATCCATACTTTCTTGCTCGCCATAGATCCTCCCCAAGTTAAAGAACAATTGCCAAGCTCACGTTAACCATAAATACCGGACAGACGATCAAAAGTTGGTGGCCGAGCGCTGAAGCCCTATCTACGATATTGACGTTCAGCGATCCGGCGGCACCCGAAGCTGCGCCGTGCCGACCTGACGGCCGTGCACCACGAAGGAGAGGTCGACGGTTTGCCCCGGTGTCCAGGGTCCGGGCAGCGTCGTGACGGCGCGCGGGCCGGCGATCCGCAGCGCCTCCCCGCCGCTGGCGACCAGCACATCGACCGGTTCCGCGGCAGCCAGCGCGATGTCGAGGCCGAGCTTCGACTCTGACCGATAAAGCCTGACCCGGCCGGTCACCTGTCCGAGGTCCACCTGCACCGTATCCACGATCACGCCAGTCCGCGCAGCTTTCCCGGCCATCGTCCCGGCCAGCTCGGTCGCATCCGGACCGCGGCCGACGCCGGTCCGATAGAGGAGCGCAGCACCGATCAGCGCCGCGGCGAACATCGCGGCGTAGCGCCACAGCGGTACAGGCGGCAGGCGGCCGGCCGCGCGGACCGGCGCCACAGTCACCGGCGGCAACGCCTGCAGGATAGCTGACCGCAGCTGCGGCGGGGGTTCGACCGCGGCGACGCCGTCCATGGCGAGGCACATGCGCCTGAGGCTGTCGCGCAGCGAGCGCGATTCGGGGTCAGCCAACAGGTGGCGGGCGAGCTCAGCGCGCTGATGCTCATCGAGTTCGCCGTCGATCTCGGCGTGAATCAGCGCGAGGTAGCGTGGGTCGGTCATGTTGGTTCGCCCCATTACCATGCGCCTGCTAACGGGACTCGTGGCGTATCGATCAGCGAATGGAGGCGCGATCAGCGTCGCGATCCGCGCCGGGCGTCGCGCCACGGGCGGCTGTGCCGCGGGTCATTGCACGCACCACTGCGCCATTGCCCCCCGCCGCATTGGTCGCATCGGCTGCCGCGGAGGCATTGCCGCCCGCATCACCTTTGGCCGCTTCAGCCGCGGCGGCAGCATCCGGCGTACCCGCGGCAGGCGTGGCGGCAGCCTGGTCGGCGGTCGCCGTCGGCGTTGCGCCATCCGTGTGGGTGCGGCTTACCTCGACAATGCTGCCCGCGGCATCTTTGCCGGCAGGGGCCGAGTTGCCGTTCAGGTAGGCGACGGCACCGATCACCAGCACCAGGCATCCGCCGACGATCCATACTTTTCTGCTGGCCATACATCCTCCCGGGATTCAAAAACCAACGGCTAAAGTCACGTTAACGGGAAATACCGTGCCGGCAGCAAAAAGTTGGTCATCGGTCGAAAATTCCTGAAAACGGCGATTACGCCGCCCCAGAATCAGCATACCCCGTTCTCCAGCAGCAGCTCCCGCAGCTGCAGGCGGGCCGTATGCAGCCTCGACTTCACCGTTTTCTCCGGTAGTTCAAGGATCTCGGCCATGTCCTGGTAGCTCAGCTGCTGGAAGTGCCGCAGTACAATCACCGCCCGGTGCTTGGGTTGAATGCGCATCAGCGCCTGCTCGATGACACGACTGGTCTGCTCGCTCTCCACCTGTCGTTCGACGCCCGCAGCCCGGTCGACTTCATGGCCGCTGATCGCCTCGGTGGGCTTGAGGTGGCCCAGGTAGTTGATCGATTCGTTCAGCGCAATGCGGTACAACCAGCTGTAGAACTTAAGATTCGGATCGAACTGCGACAGATGCTCGAACACCTTGAGGAACACGGTCTGCGCCACATCCCGGGCATCCTCGGGATTGCGCAGCATGCGCAGCGCGGCGTTGAACACCGGCTTCTGGTAGCGCATCACCAGCCGGTCGAAGGCCCTGCGGTCCCCGTCCCGGCACCGCTGCACCAGATCAGCGTCATTCTCCTGGTGCACGTGTGCCGCGCGCGATGTCGATGACGTCCAGCCGCCCCGCCATCACCACCTCTCCGGCTGCGCCCAATTGGATGTCGAACATGTCCCTATGCCCAGCGCGCTTTTAGCCTAACCTACCCCAATCCGCTTGCTCATGCTCAGCCGGTTGCAGGCACCGACCCGGTGGTAGCTGACCGCGTCCATCAACTGGCGCACCAGGAACACGCCGAGCCCGCCGATCGGCCGATCGCCGAGACTCGCCGCGACATCCGGCGCTGCCAAGCTCAGCGGATCGAACTGCGGGCCATCGT
>Ga0302324_100003689_pt1 | contig 34505 bp, 32 predicted proteins | sample Palsa_T0_1_FD_201949 | JGI IMG/M metagenome (GOLD analysis project Ga0302324, IMG submission 201949) | Peat permafrost microbial communities from Stordalen Mire near Abisko, Sweden - Palsa_T0_1 | ecosystem: Environmental > Terrestrial > Soil > Palsa > Peat permafrost | place: Sweden: Abisko...
CGTTCCTCCCCGAGTGCGACGATCAACCGGCCCGCGCTGTAGTCCCATGTCTCGCCGAGGATTGCGACCGCCGTCTCGATATCGTCCGCTGCTAGCGCTTCGATGATGGCATGATGCCGACGGCCGGAGCGTTGGATGTCGCTTGCATCGGACATATACAGCCGCTCGTACCGTTCCATCGCGATTTGAATGTCATCGAGCAACGCGAGCAGGCGCCGGTTCGGGCATCGGCTCACAAGCGCCTGATGGAAATCACGATCGGCAAGGCGAGCCCGTTCCGCATCGTCTGCATGCTCGAGAAGGACGCGATTGGCTTGACGCATGGCGCGAAGCGTCGCCACGGGCACATGCCCGGCGCTTCGGACTGCAAGCGAATCGAGCGCCTTTCCGATCGGATACAATTCCCGCACTTCGCGCGCCGACAGCGGCGCGACAAAAAAACCGCGTTGGGGATCCGCATCGATCATGCCGAGCCGCTCCACCGTGAAGAGCGCTTCGCGCAGCGGCGTGCGGCTGATGCCGAGCTCTGCGCTGAGACGCGACTCGTTTACGCGCGATCCCGGCGTAAGCTGACCGGCGACGATCCGCTCGCGCACGTTCTTTGCGATGGTTACGCGCAGATTCTGAACGGTTTTCATTGGCGAGGCAATGCGGCGATGATCCGCGTGACGATGGCGTCGCGCTCGGGACCCCAGGTGCGATAGTTTTGATAGTTGCCCGCTGTTATCATCGCGGTCAGTGCAAGCCGCGGGATCACATCGAGGATCTGACCGCCGTTGCCTTGTGCTTCGTAAGCCGTGTAGGTGCTTCCGCCGACCGTATACGCGCGGATATGCCACGCGTAGCCGTAACCGTCGTCAGCCGCGAGCGGTGCTCGCGGCGTCCATGACTGCGCAATCCAGCTCTGATCCAAGATACGCTGCCCGTTCCAGGAGCCACCGTCCAGAAAAAGCTGACCGAGTTTCAAGAAGTCGCGAGGACGAACGTAAGCGCCGCCGCCGAGATACCATTGACCGGTCGGCGTGAGGTTCAACGCGTAACCTTGCATGTCGAGCGGCTCGGCAACGTGCTGCGCGAAAAACAGCGGAAGCCACGTGTTGGTAGCTTGCGCAATTGCACCACCGGCAAGATTGATGCTTGCGCTACAATAGACGGCCCGAGTTCCCGGATCGTGCACCATGCGCGTATCGAGCGTGTACCGGTACCAATCAGGTTCGCGAATTTGGTTTTGCATAGTGTCCTCGTTCGCAACCGATGCGTCATCGTTATCGTCGCAATCGAGACCCGTGCTCATGGAGAGAGCATCGCCGAGCGTGATGCGCGCCTTGCGGGGGTCCGGATTGGCGAGCGAGCTGCCATAGGGGAAAAGTGAAACGATCGGCGTGTCTGCGCTGAGCGGCGTGCCGGCTGCCATAGCGATACCGGCCAGGAGGTCGGCATACGTCTTGCCGGCCGAACGTGTATCATGCGGCGTCGACTCCGCAAAGCCGTCGAAATACGCGTCGTACACAAGCTTGCCGTTGCGCGCGATCGACAACGATTGGACGGCGGGATCGGTGACGGCATGCGGCGTTTTACTTGCGACGAAGCGGGTCACATCCATCAGAGCTTCCTCCGAGAAGCCTTCGCTGGTTGCCGGTGCGATGTCCCAACCGTCGCCCGTCGGAAGCGGCGTCCACGTATCGCGATCGATCGGTGGTTGGGTGACCGCACGGCGCTTGAAGGTAACGGTGTCGACGAACGGCGATCCCGGAAGGCGCAGCGTGAGCAGGCCGCGGGCGGAATCGAGCCGCGCTACGAGCGGATCGCCGCGTCCGAGCGTAAATCGTGCGGTCGTTCCGTGGAGTGACACGCGCGTTATGCGATACGTGGTCCAGCCGAGATTATAGTTCGGTTCGCGAAAAAAAGCATGGACGGTTCCAGCGGGTCCGGGCTGCACGTAGAGCGTCATGAGTAACGGGACGTGTAGCGGCTGAACCGCGCCTCGCCAGATGCCGGGGGCCAGCCGGTTGAGGACGACCGGCGAGGCAAAAGGCGTACCGTTGAAATCGGGTGGCGCGATCCAGAACGCCGTCACATGGTCAGCGGCGAGCACCGGCGTTCGCAGTTCGCCCACATCGCCGCCGAACGGGAACACGAGACCGTCTCCGGCGGGACGCGCCGCTATCGACTTTCCGCCAAAGACCGCTCGCGGTGCGCCGGTGGCCACGACGGTGATGGGAGCGACGGGCGCCTCGCCGGCGCTTTCCCTGAGTTGCCACGTCCCGGCCAGCGCCGCTGCAGAGCCGTCCGCAGCCCCGGCAGCAAGCGTCGGCACCGCATTCGAGAGCATAATTGCGAGCGCGAGCGAGAGTCGTACGGCGAATTGCATGTAGAGTGCACTTTTCTGTATACAGTCTTGGGAGCCTGCCTCGAATCTTGCCCCTGTCCGTCGCGATAGCTCAAGCGCTTCTTTTCGCTAGCCAGACAAAAGTCGCAGGTCCCGCATACCCGTGAAGTCCTTGAAAAGGCCCTGCCGCTCAAAATACGCTAAAGAGCACTATGCCTTTGACGACCGACCCCGCCCTCCGGCCGATCGAGCTTAAGCTTGAAGAGGGCATTTCGCTGTCCCGTGAGGATGGCGTAGCGCTTTTTCGCACGCAAGACGTGCACACGCTTGGGCGCCTCGCCAAAGCCGCGAAGGAGCGCAAGAGCGGTAAGAAAGTCTTCTACGTTCTCAACCGCTACATCAACTCGACGAACATCTGCTACGCGAACTGCAAGTTCTGCTCGTTTGCGGTTGATGAGTTCAAGGAAGCAGCTCGCGCCGTGCGCATGCCGGCCGACGAGGTTTTCTCAAAGGCGCTCGAGACCGGCCCGAACTTCAATCAGATTCACATCGTCGGCGGTCACGATCCAAAGCAGCTCTCGCTCGATTACTGGCTGCCCCTGATGCGCCGCTTCAAGGAAGCGCTGCCGCACGTGCAGCTTTCGCTTTTCACCGCGGCCGAACTCGATTACATGGCGCGGCGGCACCGTCTCTCCTACGATGAGTTGCTCGGGACGCTGCGCGAAGCGGGGCTCGACAACATCAACGGCGGCGGCGCGGAAGTTTTTAGCGAACGGTTTCGCAAACTCGTCTGCCCCAATAAGGTCGATGCGGCGCACTGGCTCGAAGTGCACGAGGTTGCGCACCGGCACGGGGTCGCTTCGAATGCGACGATGCTCTACGGCACGATCGAGACGATCGAGGAGCGGGTCGAGCATCTAATCATGCTGCGCGAATCGCAGCGCCGCTCGCCCGGCTTCAACGCGTTCATTCCGCTCGCGTTCCACCCGGACGGGAACGAACTTAGTTCGCACGGCTGGACGACCGGCCTCGACGACATCCGCATGTTCGCGGCTGCGCGCCTCTTGCTCGACAACTTCGATCACATCAAGGCCTATTGGATGATCCAGGGCTTGAAGGTCTGCCAAGTCGCCTTGCAGTTCGGCGCTGACGATATGGACGGCACGCACGGCTCGACCGATGAGGAGCGCATCTACCACAGCGCGGGTACGGCCTCGGGACAATACGTCGACGACCGCGAGTTCCGCCGCCTGATCGAAGAAGCCGGTTACGTCGCCGTGCGCCGCAACTCGACCTACGATGAATTTCCCTATGATTGGACGCCCGAAGATGGAATGCCGGCCGGCCGCGAAGCGGTACTCGCCTAGGTGCTGCGTTCCGGCCGAATCATCTATACGAACGACTTGCCGATTTACACCGCCTTCGACGAGGGCGCGGTGCGCTATCCGGGTGCGCTCGTGGCCGACGTTCCCTCGAATCTGAATGCGATGCTGCTCGACGGCAAGCTCGACATGAGCCCGGTCAGCGCGTTCCACTGGGCCAAGCACGCAGACGAACTCGCGCTCTTGCCGCACCTTTGCATCGGCTCGCGCGACGAAGTCTGGTCGGTCGTCTGCGTCAGCCGTAAGCCGCTCGCCGAACTCGACGGCGCCACGATCGCCGTGACGCGCGAATCGGCCAGCGGTCGCAATCTGCTGCGCGTTCTGCTCGAGCGCCGCTACGGGGTGAAGGCGACTTTCGTCGACAGCTCCGATCCGTTCTCGGTCGCAGCCAACGGGCAGCCCGCGCTCTTGATCGGCGATCGCGCGATCGATGCGCAGCAGACGTTCACGCCCGCGCACGTCCACGATCTCGGCAAGTACTGGCACGCCTGGACGAACCTCGATATGGTCTTCGCGGTTTGGGCCGTGCGTCGCGACGTGCTGGCGCGCCACGCCGGGGAAGTCCAAGCGGCGCTCGACGCCCTGGTCGCGGCCCAACGCTGGGGAACGGCCCATATGGATCGCGTGGTCGCGACGGCGCAAGCCACGCTGCCGCGCGAGGCCGGCTATTACGCGGCCTACTACGAGACCCTGAATTTCTCGCTCGACGCGGCGGCGCGTGCCGGTCTTGCGCGCTACACCGAAGAGCTTTACGCGCTCGGCGCGATTCCAAGCCTTCCCTCAGTCGAACCGGAGGTTTTACTTGTCGCTGGTTAGCCTGCTCGAGAAGGCCGCCGGCGGCGGTCGCCTGAGTTTCGAAGAAGGCGTGCAGCTTTACCGCGAAGCGCCGCTGCACGAACTCGGCGCCGCTGCGCATCAGCGCCGCATGTCGCTCTACCCGACCAGCGACGTTACCTACGTGATTGATACGACGATCAACTACACGAACATCTGCAACGTGCACTGCTCGTTCTGCGCGTTTTTCCGGCCCGAGAAGCACGGCGAAGGCTACACGATGTCGCACGACGACGTGCTGGCGCGCGTAAAGTGGGCGGCCGACCAGGGCGCGACCCAAATCATGATTCAAGGCGGCGTCAATCCGGATCTGCGCATCGGGTGGTTTGAGGAACTGTTCCGGCGCGTGCGCACGGAATATGCGCAGGTTGACATCCATTCGCTCTCCGTCTCCGAGATCAACGGTCTCTCGAAGGTCGAAGGCCTTTCTCCCCGCGAGGTGCTGTTGCGCCTCAAGGCTGCCGGGCTGAAATCGCTGCCGGGCGCCGGCGCTGAGATTCTCGTCGAGCGCGTGCGCAAGCGGATCAGCGCGCGCAAGATCAAACCCGACGAGTGGCTCGGCATCATGCGCGACGCGCAACAGCTCGGCATGCCGACAACCGCGACGATGATGTTCGGCTCGATCGAAACGCTCGAAGAGCGGATCGAACACCTCGAGGTGATGCGTCGCCTGCAAGATGAGACCGGCGGCTTCACCGCCTTCATCCCGTGGTACTACGTACCGTTCAAGACGCCGCTAAAGGGCAAGGAGTCGACCGGGCTCGAGTATCTGCGCGTGCTTGCAATCTCGCGCTTGTATCTGGACAATTTTCCGCATTTGCAGGCTTCGTGGCTGACGCCGGGCCTCAAGATGGGCCAGCTTGCGCTCTTTTACGGCTGCGACGACATGGGCGGCACGATTCTCGAAGAGCGCGTCGTGCATGATGCCGGCTCGACCAATGAAGCAACGCGCAAGCAACTCGAAGAGCTTGTCATCGGCGCCGGGTTCCGGCCCGTCGTGCGAGACACGTACTGGAACCTGCGTCCGGAAATGGCTCTGGCTACCGCGAGCTAAAGGCTCGGGTCCGTCAGTAGCGCGGGGGAACACCCCGGCGCAACGCAAGGACGGCGTAGTACGGGCCGTCGCGTCCGGCGATCTTGGAGATACGAAGCGGGACGGCTTCAGCGGTCGTCGTTTGGGCGATCGACTGGCGTTCGAAATCATGCGCGGCGAGCGCTCGCCCGATCGCGTCGTCGAAGCCGGCAGGCAAATGCGCCGCTTCGTCCTCAGCCGGCATCAAGTCGGCAGTCGATGTGCCGGTCAGCAATACGTGCATGTGCTCGTCGATGACGAATGCTTCGTATGAAAACGCGGGACGGGTGTGGGTGGGCAATTCGGGATATATCGCCTTACGCTCAACATGCAACATAACGTAAATAATATCGACACATTTTTTCGGGAAGAAGATTCGTAACGGAATTGTGACATGGGCCGCGGCTCAAAAGAACCGCAACTTGTCCAAAGTGCGATGCCTCTCTTTTCTACAGGTAGCTTGGTCCCCTCGCGCCGAGGCAGGTGACCGAAAGTTCGGTCTGCGCAAATTCGGCGAGCTAGCCGCCCGCTCGGATTGTTGCAGCGGCCAGCACTTCGTCCGAGCCGGTGTCGTAGAGCGCTACAAGCTGCCCCGGTGCGACCGCACGCTCGGGTGATTCGAAGCGCAGCCGGAGCTCGTCGCTTCCCTGTTCGTAGGAGGCAATCGCGAAATTGAGCGGAGCGCGGTAGCGCGTCATGGCACGCACACGGAGCGGTCCGCCGACAAAGCGTTCAGGACGAATCAGATTGACCGCGTCGGCGACCAACGCGGAGCTCGAAAGCTCGTCCTCGCGTCCGATCACGATTGTATTCGTTTCGGGATCGAGGCGGGTTACGTAGCGCGGGCCGTCGTTGAAGTGGGTGGCGGGCAAGCCGCGCCGCTGGCCGACCGTGAACTGGGCGAGGCCGGCGTGTGTTCCGACGAGTTCACCCTGCGTTGTGACGATCGCCCCGGGGTCTTGGTCCGGTCCCGCCTGCCGGGCCAGTACGTCGCGATAGTCGCCGCCCTCGACGAAGCAGATGTCCTGCGACTCGGGTTTGTCGCGGACGGCGAGACCGAGCCGGCCGGCCAGTTCCCGCGTCTCGCTCTTGGGCAAGTCACCGAGCGGCAGCAAAAGCCGCTCGAGCTGGCCCGGCTCGAGCTGCGCCAGGGCGTACGATTGGTCCTTGGCGGCGTCGCCCCGGAAGAGATGCGGGCCGTCCGGGCTTTGGATGAGGCGAGCGTAGTGGCCCGTCGCGACGTAGCGCGCTCCCAAGCGATCGGCAAAACGCCGCAGGGTGCCGAGCTTCACGAAGTTGTTGCAGGCGACGCACGGATTCGGCGTGCGCCCGCTACGATAGTCCTTAACGAACCGCTCGACGACGTTGGTCCGGAACGCCTCTTCGAAATCGAGAACGTAGTGCGGTATGCCGAGCTGCACCGCGCTGCGGCGAGCGTCGTCGAAGTCTTCCGCACCGCAGCACGATTTGGCATGGCTCGGCTTTGTCGGGGCATACATCTTCATCGTGACACCTACGACGTCGAAACCGCGCTCGCATAAGAGCCCGGCTGCGACCGCCGAATCGACGCCGCCGCTCATTGCTGCCACAACCCGCACCTTTGACTGCATGCGCGTCAAAGGATAACCTACCAGCGGCGCAAACACAAAGCGCATGCCAGGACTCGGAGATGAGTTTCGCGCTGCCCGTGAAGCGCGCCGTCTCTCGCTGTCGGACGTTTCAGAGCAAATCCACATCCGGTCAGTCTACCTGCAAAGCATCGAAGAGGAAGACTGGTCGGCGATTGCAGCGCCCGTATACGTCCGCGGCTTCATCCGAACATATGCGCGCTTTCTCGGGCTCGACCCCGAACAAGCCGTCGAGCGCTTCAATGCCACCCTCGGAGACGCGGCGCAAAAACTGCACGACCCGGTCCTGGTTGCAAGATCGCAACGCCGGCGCCCCTCGCCCTGGCTTTGGATCGCAATCGTGGCGGCTATCGTTTTGCTCGGTTTCGTGGGCTACAACTACTACGAGTTCCAGACCGAAAAGGGCCCCGGCCCAGCTGCGCTGGTCGGCGAGGCCTCGGCCCCGGCAAGCCCCGCGGCGACGTCGACCCCAGCGCCCGCCACACCCGCGCCGAAGCCGACCCTCGGTGCCGGCCGAACCCTCGAGGTTCGCCTGACGCAAACGTCGTGGCTGCTCGTTTCGGTCGACGGCTCGCGCCAACTCGAGGGGACGTTTCCGGCCGGCACGCTCAAGGAATTTCACGGCGGCAAGAAGGTCAGCATTCGAGCCGGCAACGCCGGCGGCGTGGACTTGAAGGTCGACGGAAAGGAGCTCGGCGCGATGGGCCACTCGGGCTCCGTCGTCGACCGCGTCATCCCGCTCGTCGAGGAATAATGGCCGACTTCTCGTTCGACGTCGTCTCGAAGATCGATCCGCAGGAGCTCGACAATGCGCTCAACCAGACGCGTAAAGAAGTCGAGGGCCGCTTCGATTTCAAGAATTCCAAAACGTCGCTTGAGAGCAACGGCAAGACGATCACAATTACGACCGACGACGAACTCAAGCTAAAGAACGTCGTCGACATGCTCCAGGGCCGGGCGACGAAACGGGGCATCTCGATCAAGGCCTTCGACTATGGCAAGGTTGAGCCGGCCGCCGGAAACGCCGTACGCCAGGTCATCACCCTCAAAAACGGCATCCCGAAGGACAAGTCCAAGACCCTGGTCGAGGCCATCAAAGCGGCCAAGCTCAAGGTTAACACCCAGTACCAAGACGAGCAGATCCGGGTCTCCGGCAAGAGCAAGGACGACCTGCAAAAGGCGCAACAGCTGCTGCGCGAGCTCGAATTCGACGTGCCGCTGCAGTTCACGAACTACCGCTAGCCGCGAACGGCCGGCTCCCCAGATAGGGGGCTTGCCTCCGGACCCACCGAACGACGGTCGGTCGTGGCTCTCCTTGCAAATCGCGTCGCCTTCGTCTCCCTCGGCTGCGCGAAAAACCTCGTCGACTCCGAAGTGATGATCGGAAAGCTCGGCCAAGCGGGATGGGAACTCGTTCCCGAACCCTCGGACGCTGACGCGATCGTCATCAACACGTGCGCGTTCATCGATCCGGCAAAGGCCGAATCGACCGACACGATCCTTGCGCACGCAACCCAGAAGCGGCCGGGCCAGCAGCTGATCGTAGCGGGGTGCCTCTCACAACGCTTCGGCGAAGAACTGCGGGCCCTAGTTCCGGAGATTGACGGCATCGTCGGTACCGGCGCCTACGCCTCGATCGTCGAGGTGCTCGACGAGGCGCGAGCGGGGCTCGGGCCGGTGCGACTCGGCTTCGAAGCGGAGCCCGAACATGATTTTCTGCCGCGGCTGGTCACGACGCCGCGCGCGACGGCGTATCTAAAGGTAGCCGAAGGTTGCGACCACCCCTGCACGTTCTGCATCATCCCGCAGCTGCGCGGCAACTTCCGCAGCCGCTCGCGTGAATCGATCCTCAAAGAAGCGCGCGCGCTTGCGACGGCGGGAACCAAGGAACTGATCTTGATCGCGCAAGACACCTCGATGTATGGTCGCGACCGGGGCACCCGGCGCGGCGGCCTCGCCGAGTTGCTGAGCGAGCTTCACGAGATCGACGCGCTCGAATGGATCCGCCTGCTGTACCTCTATCCGGCGACGGTCGACGACGAGCTGATCGAGACAATGGCTTCTCTTCCCAAAATCTGCAAGTACATGGACATGCCGTTGCAGCACGCTCACCCGGAGGTTTTACGCGCGATGCGCCGCCCTTCGAACGGCGAGCGATATCTCGAAATTTTGAGCGAATTCCGCCGGCGCGTGCCGGGCATCACGATGCGCTCGACGTTCATCGTCGGCTTCCCCGGCGAGACGGAAGCCCACGTCGATTATCTCGAAGAGTGGATCGAGCAGGCGGAACTCGACCGTGTCGGATTCTTCGCCTACAGCCGTGAGGATGGAACTCCGGCAGCGCAACTGGACGCGCAAGTACCGGCAAAGACGAAACGCTCCCGCCTGCTGCGCTTGCGCGATGCCCAGCGCCGCGCCTCAGAGCGGGCGCGGGCGAAGCGTTTGGGAAATATCGAAAAGGTTCTGGTCGAAGAGCGGCGGACGTTCCGTCGGAGCGACCCGTTGCGAGGCGCGCTTGGCGCGCCGGCCGCGTGGGTAGGACGCTCGATGGGCGAAGCCCCGGGTGTGGATGGGGGCGTCTTCTTTACCGGTGAGGCGGAACCGGGCGAGTTCGTAAACGTCACCCTTGCCGGAACGACCGCCTTCGATTTCTACGGCAGCCTGGTCAGCGTGCCGCAACTCGTCGGAGTGTAAGACACGTGGGCAAGATCGTTAGCCGCGGACTGATCGCAATCGCACTCGTACTGGGCGTTTTCGGCGGCATCGTTGCCACCCAGTCGTACATGCAACGGCGTGCCCCGGCAGACGTGATTTCAGGCTACGTCATCCCTGCGCCGCAGAACTACTTTCACAAGGATCGCGTCGCGATCGCGCTCTTCGGCATCGACTACGACTACAACGCGAAAGATGAAGAGACGTCGGCCAACGCCCGCACCGACACGATCAAGGCGGTGGCGCTGAATCTGCCGACGCAGCAGAATCCGACCGGTTCGGTTTCGATTCTGTCGGTGCCGCGCGATACCGATGTGATTCTTCCGAACGGCCACGAAAACAAGATCAACGCAGCCTACGGCGGGTACGCCGGTAACTGGCTGGCAGCGGCACACAGCTCCGAGCGAGTCGTCGGGAATTTTTTGGGCATTCCCGGGTTCGATCGTTTTGTTACCTTGCGCATCGACGCGACCAAGGACGTGATCGACGCGATCGGTGGCATCGACGTCGTTCCCGATGAGACGATGAACTACGACGACAGCTGGGGCCACTTGCACATCCACTTCACCGGCGGTAAGAAATATCACATGAACGGCGATCAAGCCGTATCGTACAGCCGCTTCCGGCACGACGCGTGCAGCGACCCCTGCCGCATCCGCCGCCAAGACCAAGTCATTCGCATCACGATTGCCAAGCTCAAGAACGACAAGTTCAACGACTTGCTGCACATGAACCGGCTGATCGACGTGCTGCGTCGCAACGTCTATACCGATCTCAGCGGTCCGGAGATGCTGAGCCTCGCCTGGGCGTTCCAGCGCATCGATCTGAAGAAGATTCAGACCGACCAGGTTCCCTTCGTGGCCGATAAGACACTCGACTGCTGCGGGGACGTCCTGATTGCCGACGACGCCGGCAAGAATGCCCTCGTACAGAAGATGTTTCTGCGGCCGCTCGTCCCGCCGTTGCCGCCGAATGCTGCCGCTGTTGCCGCGATCGCGCCATCGTCCATTCGGGTCGACGTTCGCAACGGCTCGGGCGTCGTCGGGCAGGGCGCGCGTCTCGCCGGCGCGCTGCGTAAGGCCGGCTTCGTCGTCGGGGCCGTCACGAATGCCGATAACTTCGGATACGATGCGACCGAGATCCACGTCCACACGAGCGCCACGCCGCTGGCCGGCGAGCGCGTGCGAAGCGCGCTTGCGCTGCGTACGGCGACCGTTCAAACCGACGCGATCGTCCCAGCCGGCGCAGCCAGCGACGTGACGGTGATCGTCGGCCGCGACTACGCGACCACCCCACAGAACGAAGCTTCGGCCGCTAAATGAAGCCCGGCGTGCGGGCGGCGGTGCTCGTCGTTACGCTTGCGGTCGTCGGATACGGGGGATACCGGCTCGTCCATCACGAGCTGCAGCCCGTCATTCCTGCGATCGTGACCCGCACCGCCGACGCTCACCGTCTCTTGTCGGGAACGCTCGGCGCACGTATCGACCGCTTCTTGCACGACCGGCCGCCGCCGCTCGAGGCGCGTGGCGGCAATCCGCGCCTAGTCGCCCTGACCTTCGACGACGGGCCGTATCCCGTCGAAACGCCGCTCTTGCTCGACGTGCTTGCCGAGTTGCACGTACCCGCCACGTTTTTCCTGATCGGGAACGATGCCCGGGAATTCCCCGCGCTCGCGCGGCGCATCGAGCGCGACGGTCACGAGATCGCCAATCACACCGAGACGCATCCGGGCGACTTTCAGGCGCTCTCACCGGCAGAGGTCACGGCCGAACTCTCGACCGGAGCGGCGACCCTCGAGGGAATCGTGCGCGATCCCGCGATCCGCACGATGATGCGGCCGCCGCACGGCCGTTTCACCGAGGAGACGGTGCGAACAGCGCAGCGCGACGGGTACGACGTGATCCTTTGGGACGACGATCCGGGCGACTGGCGCAGCTCTTTACCAGGCGACCTCGTTTCGCATATGGCTGCGCACGCGACCGCACCCGACATCATCTTGCTGCATAGCGGGAAGCTGGCGACGATCGAGGCCTTGCCGGGCGTCGTCGCCCGTTTTCGTGCGGCCGGCTTCTCCTTCGTGACGGTCGGCGCGCTGCTGGCGCGCGTGCCCGTTTCACAAATCTTACATCCCGCGAAACTAAGAGTATGATCGAGCAGCGCAACACGACGCTCGAGCGTTTGCGTCGAGCCGAGGGACTCGAGCGAACGATGCTCGCGTTGCGCGACGCGCGCGACCCAAGCGACGTGCTCGCGATCGTCACGCGCGGCATCAGTCGCGATTTTCGCCGGCTTTGCACGGCCTACGATATGCGGTCGGGCCACGGGACCGTCCCGCTCGACGAACGCGAGTTAGAAGCCCTGCGTTTGCGCGTGCTCTTGCATCGCGAGAAGGACGACGTTCTCGGCATCGCCTCGGACGGGCAACTGCGCGCACTGTTTGTACTCGAACGTAGTGAAGCTCCGCTCGACGATCAGGACATCAAGTATCTGCGCGCTCTCGCCGCTCACGTGTCGCTTGCCCTTTCGAATTCGCTTGCCTTCGAGCAGCTGCGGCGCTACGCAGCCGAAGGTGCGGCGCTTACCGAGGCGGCGCGGACGATTCTCGGCTTTACGGCACTCGAGCCGCTGGCCGCTTCGCTCTGCGGACTTGCGCTGCGGCTCGTTCTCGCGGAACGCGCCTGCATCTATGCGATTCGGCCCGATGCGCTCGAACGGGTGGCCTTCGCATCAGCCCACGAGGACGAGGTTCCCGAAGAGCGCATTCCGCTCGGTGAGAGCGATACGGCCAAAGCCGTGGCAGCGGCGTTCGGGCCGGCAGCCTCGCTCATCGTCACGCGGTTGCGCTTGCCCGGAGCCGAGGAAAGCCTCGAGCACAACGGCTTCCTCGTCGTCTCGCGCACGGCGCCCTTCGACCGCTCCGATTCGCGTATCATCGAGATCCTGAAATCCCTCGCGGCCCTCGCGATGCGCAACGTCGACCTCTACGAGCAGTCGACCCGGGCCAACCGCGCCCTGGCCGAGAGCAACGCCTTCAAGGACGACTTGATGGCGATGTTCGCGCACGATTTCAAGGGGCCGCTCACGGTAATCTCGGGATTTTCCGAGCTGCTGGTGGCCGGCAGCGAGGACCCGGAGCTACACCGCAACGTGGACACGATCATCGAGCAGACGCGCCGGCTTGCAAAGCTGAGCGACGATGCGCTTGCCTTGGCGGCCACCCAGAGTGCGGGCTTCTCGTTGATGCGCGCGCCGGAGGACCTCGGCGAGTTTCTGCGCTTCGCGGTCGCCCCGCTCGACCCGAATGGCGAACGGATCGCGTTCGAGGAGTTGGCCGAACCCGTCGTCGTCTCGTTCGACCGGACGCGCCTGCGGCACGCCATCGACAACGTGGTCGGCAACGCGCTCAAATACTCGACAGGCCCCGTGCGCATCTCAATCCACCCAGGCACCGAGGACGTTACCGTCGCGGTCGCCGACGTCGGGATCGGCGTTCCGGCTGCCGAACTCGACAAGATCTTCTGGCGCTTCGGCCGGGCCACCAACGCCCGCTCGCGCGGAATCTCGGGCTCCGGGGTCGGCCTCTACATTGCGAGAAAAATCGTTGAGGTCCACGGGGGCCGCCTCGAGGTAGCCTCGGTCGAGAACGAGGGCAGCACGTTCAGCATCGTCCTGCCGCGGGATGCGGAACCCCCCACCAAAGCGAACGGTTAAAGTACTGATGGCCTTCTTGAAGACTCTTTTCGACGGAAACGAACGCGAAGTCACGCGCCTGCGGCGGACGGTCGTGGCTACGAACGCGCTCGAGCCGGAGATCTCCGCGCTTTCCGACGAGCAACTTCAGGCGAAGACGCCCGAGTTCCGCGAGCGCCTCGCAAACGGCGAGGAACTCGACGACCTGCTGCCCGAGATCTTCGCCGTTTGCCGCGAAGCCGGCAAACGCGTGCTCGGCATGCGCCACTTCGACGTTCAGATCATGGGCGGCCACGTTCTGCACGAAGGCAAGGTCGCCGAGATGAAGACGGGCGAGGGCAAGACGCTCGTCGCGACCCTCGCCGTGTACGCCAACGCCCTGCTCGGCCGCGGCGTGCATCTGGTGACCGTCAACGACTATCTCGCGCGGCGCGACGCCGAGTGGATGGGGCCGCTCTACACCTTCCTCGGCCTGTCGGTCGGGGTAATCCAACACGATTTGCCCCCGCCGCAGCGGCGTGAAGCGTACAACTCCGATATCACCTACGTCACGAACAACGAAGTCGGCTTCGACTATCTGCGCGACAACATGGCCTGGCAGTTGGCCGACATGGTGCAGCGCGAGCCGTTCTTCGCGATCGTCGACGAGGTCGACTCGATTTTGATCGACGAGGCCCGTACGCCGCTAATCATCAGCGGTCAGGGCCAAGACGCAACGGAACTCTACGCGAAATTCGCTCAGATCGTACCGCGCCTGATCAAAGACGATGACTTCACGGTCGACGAAAAAGCCCACGCCGTGCCGATCACCGAAGCCGGCGTTTCCAAGGTCGAGCGCATGCTCGGCGTGCAAAACCTGTACGACCAGCGTAACCTCGAGCTGACGCACCAGTTGAATGCCGCGCTCAAGGCCTGGAATCTCTTTCACAAGGATCAGCAGTACATCGTCAAAGACGGCGAAGTGATCATCGTCGATGAGTTCACCGGCCGCTTGATGTACGGCCGGCGCTATTCCGACGGCATCCACCAAGCGATCGAAGCGAAGGAAGGCTTGAACGTCCGCAGCGAGGACCAGACGCTCGCGACGATCACGTTCCAGAACTATTTCCGCCTGTATACCAAGCTCGCCGGCATGACCGGAACGGCGAAGACCGAGGAGCGCGAGTTTCGCGATATCTACGGTCTGGACGTGGTCGTGATTCCGACGAATCGGGCCGTGTCGCGCGAAGACAAGGGCGACATCGTTTACAAGAGCGAGAACGCGAAGTTCGAAGCGGTCGTCGATGAGATCATCGCGGAACATCAGAAGGGCCGTCCGGTCCTGGTCGGCACGCGCTCGATCGAGAAGAGCGAGCGGCTAGCGACGCTGTTGCGCCGCCGCGGCGTCGAGTGCGAAGTGCTCAACGCGAAATATCACGAGCGCGAGGCCGAGATCATCAAGGACGCGGGGCAATACGCCGCGGTGACGATCGCGACCAACATGGCGGGCCGCGGTGTCGACATCAAACTCGGCGATCGGGTCGCCGAGAACGGTGGCTTGCACATCATCGGTACCGAGCGGCACGAGTCGCGCCGCATCGACAACCAGTTGCGCGGCCGCGCCGGGCGTCAAGGCGATCCCGGGTCGACGCGGTTTTATGTTTCGCTTGAAGATGAAGTGATGCGCCTGTTCGGTGCGGAGCGCATTCAAAGCATCATGGGGCTGGTCGGCTTTACCGACGACACGCCGATCGAAGCCAAGATGATCTCCCGCTCGTTCGAGCGCGCGCAGTCGAAGGTCGAGAACCACAACTACGAGATTCGCAAGCAGGTTCTCGAGTACGACGACGTCATGAACAAGCAGCGTGAGATCATTTACGCCGAACGGCGTAAGGTGCTCAAGGGCGAGTCGCTACGCGATTTCATGTTGCAGACGCTGCACGAAAAAGTCGAGCAAGCCGTCGACCAGAATGCGCCGGAAAACGTGCATCCCTCCGAGTGGGATCTGTCCGAGATCCTGACCGAGCTCGAGCTGATTTTCCCGATCCAAGACAAGATCGCGGTCGGCGATCTCGAGAAGCTCGATCGCGACGCGATGAAAGTTCGTCTCGAAGAGATTGCGATCGGCGCCTACGAGACGAAGGAAGCCGAACTGACGCCCGAGATCATGCGCGTCATCGAGTCGACTTACATCATGCTGCCGATCATCGACCGCCTCTGGGTCGATCATCTCTACGTGATGGACGCGCTCAAGACGGGCATCGGCCTGCGCGGCTACGGTCAAAAAGACCCGCGCGTCGAATACGAAAAAGAAGCCTACGAGATCTTCGAAGACCTCAAGAACAACATCGCCGATGAAGCGATCAAGTCCGTATTCCGCGTCGTCGTGGAGCGAGCCGTCGATCCGAACGATCCCGCTGCACAGCACGGCCAAATCGGCGCGCAAGGCGGTCAGATGGCGCCTCTCGATGCCGCCCTCGGCCGCACGCAAGCGCTTTCAGGTGGTTCGCAAAACGGCAGCGCGTTCGAGCCGTTACCCGACGGCTCGTTAGCGCCCGCACCCGCCGCCTCCGACGGCGCGGCCGCGCCTCGCCTCGACCCCGCGTACGCGCAGCGCCTGCTCGGCCCCGTTCCCGGTGCCGAACAGAAGCGCACGATGCACACGAACCTCGGCGACGACGAACCGAAGAAGCCCGCAAAGAGCGAAGCGAAAGTCGGACGCAACGAGCTCTGCCCGTGCGGCTCCGGCAAAAAGTACAAGCGCTGCCACGGCGTGACAGCGTAACGGGCATAGGGGAATGCGCAAAAATGATCAACGAATTACGGGCTATAGGAAAGATCCGCGTACCAATCGCCTCGTCCTTGCGGCGTTAGGTCTAACATATTGTAGACGGGAGTGAGCCGGTCGATTCCGCGCTGATTGACGTCCTCGGCCAACCACGGATGGCCGCTATAGAAATGCCGCAGCGTTCCGCCGGCATCCCGAGTAAATACGGAGATGGTCGAATCTTGATTACCCTCGGCATCCTCGCTCGCCATGTCGTATTTGAACGTGCTGGTTCCGCAGCTCAGAAGACGGAGATTTTTCCAGCTACGGGATCGCGCGTAATCCCGCAGAGCCGGTAAATCGGCTGCTGCCGCGATTGCGAAATCGACGTTCTGCATGATGTGCTCTGCAACAGCGTCGAAACCGTCGATCCACATCGTGCACATCGGGCACGGACTCGTCTGCTTCTTTCCCAACATCAATTGGTAAACGACGAGTGCGCGCCCAGGCCCCGTGAATAACTCGCTTAACCGCACGGTCCTGGCGGGTTCGTCTCCCGCGTCGAGGTCAGCCGGGCCCTCGACAAACTCGTAGTCCGCGACGATGGCGCCCTCCGGAAGGCTGCGGCGCAATTCAGCGACGCGTTCGAGCTGGCGCATCGACTCGACTTCGGCGAGCCTAAGCTCTTCGCGGCTAGCCAGATATTCCACGGATTCATTCGTAAGATTCGTTTGTCGCATGACCACCTCTCGGATCGTCGGCTTGAACGGAATCGGGTGGATAATGTACCACAAAAGCGTTAGTTTTACTGATCGCCGCGGGGCCCACGTTCACTGTTGCTCGCAGAATCGGGACTCTCGATTGTCTGATCTCAGGGCGTCGAGTGCAACCTTCTTCAAAGACCCCGCCGGGAAACAATCACTTGTCGAAGCCAGCATTTGGGCTTGTGGCCTTTGTCGTTGTCACCACGTGAACGTCGCGATCGACAAATACGGAAAATACCTGCTTCGTATCGATGGTCACGTCTCGTCCACGCACGAAGTTATGAGCGAAGAGCCCGAGCGGGCCGAGTAGTACGTAGCTGAGGATAGTCGCGGTGCTTGCGGCCCCTTTCTGTTGCCCGTCGTCGCTCGCGTGATTCGTTGCTGACAGCTTGACTTTCCCGCCGTCCTGACTGTACACCCAATCAATAGTCAATCCGAGCTTGCCACCATGCCCATTGCTGCCGGCGTTGTCTACCGCTGCGACGGTCGCATGTCCGGGGGAGTCAGCCGGAACAACAATCAAACCGCCCTCGTCCACTTCCTTGACGACACGAACGGCGATCTGATCGCCCTCCTTTGCTGTGGCAGATGACACGGGTTCAGCTAAAGAAACTTTGATAATCGTGCCGCCTGGAATCAACGTGCCCGGCTGATCGGTTCCACCAGGCTGATCTGCTGCGATAGGTACCAGTGCAGGGGCCGGGTGTGGCGATTGCGCACCAGCGGCGCCGGAGTTAGCTAAGACAAACACAAAAATCATGGAGCGAATAAACGCGCGCATTTTGGACCTCAGTAGATAAGATACTAGACGATTCGACCTAATACGCCCGTTTCCGCTGTGGGAAGGGTCACATGGAAGGCGTCCGAATCGAAGAGCAGTTATGAGCGACTCGCAATCGACCACCATTGCCCGCCTCGAAGACCGCCTGGGTGCGCTCAAGGTGCGGCTTTGACTACGATCGCAAGCAGCGGAAGATAGCCGAACTCGACCTCCGCACGCGCGACGAGGCCTTCTGGAACGATCCCGACGCCGCGCAAAAGGTCATGAAGCAGTTGGCCGACCTGCGCGACGAAGTCGGCGAGATGTCGGCCGTGGCGCGCGATCTCACCGATGCCCGCGAAACGCTCGAGATTCTCGGCGACGAGGCAGGCGCGGCTGCTGAAGCAGCCGCCTTGATTGCCTCGGCCGACGAACGCGTAACGAGCTTGGAGATGGCCGCAAACTTCGATCGTGAGTACGACGATCACGGCGCGATCGTCTCAATTCACGCCGGCGCCGGCGGCGTCGACGCCGCCGACTGGACGCAAATCCTAGCGCGCATGTACCTGCGCTGGGCCGAGCGCAAATCTTTCACCACGCACGTCGTCGACGAGTCCCCCGGCGAGGAAGCCGGCCTCAAGTCGATCGCCTTCTTCGTGCGCGGCAAAAACGCATACGGCATGCTCGAAAGCGAACGCGGCGTGCACCGACTCGTCCGAATCTCTCCATTCGACCAGCAACACCGCCGCCACACGTCATTCGCTTCAGTCGACATCGTCCCGGAAATTGCAACCGACGAAAAGATCGACATCGAGATAAAACCAGAAGACCTGCGAGTAGAGACTTACAAATCCGGCGGCGCCGGTGGCCAACACGTCAACAAGACAGAATCCGCAATCCGGATCATCCACATCCCGTCCGGCATCATCGTAGCCTCGCAACAAGAGCGCTCCCAAATGCAAAACCGCGAACTCGCCATGACGATGCTGCGCTCGCAACTCGTCCAACGCGAGATCGAAGAGCGCGAAGCCAAACTCGCCGAACTGCGTGGAGACCGTCGCGCCAACGAGTGGGGCTCGCAAATCCGCTCGTACGTCCTGCAACCGTACACGATGGTCAAAGATCACCGCACAAGCGTCGAAACGGGCAACGTCTCAGCTGTACTCGACGGTGAAATCGACACGTTCATTTGGCCGTTCCTTCAGCAACGACGCCGCTTGGACGCGGCAACGTCGTAGCCTGGAAAGCCGCACACCGGATGGGCCAGGGCCCGTGTGAACGTGCGGCGGGGACGCCCGCGTTTCCCCATCCAGGGGAAACGCTACTCAGCCATTTCTCGCTCCCGCGCATCCTGCGCTCCGCGAGAAACTGGGATGCCCCGCCGCACGTCCACACGGGCCCTGGCCTTTCCAGCCTGAGTGTCGGCAGGCTGCGTGACATTGCCTCGAAGGCTCAAGGGGGAATGAGGCCCGGGCAGTATCCTTTGGTCGGCGTCCGGCGAGAGGGCGCCGGGGACTGCGCCTGTCGGTTTGGGAGATTTATTGGCTGTCGTTGATGTCATCGTGGTCTGCTGGAACGATAAAGAGAAGATCGCGACCGCGCTCGATTCGGTGTTCGCGTTGTCGGAGGTCAAGTACGATCGCGGCTTCGCGCACGTCGTCATTTCCGATAACGGCTCGAGCGATGGCAGCCGGGAGTTCATTCGCGAACGGTACGGCGCGCGGGTAACGATTCTTGAGAACGGCGCGAATCTTGGTTTTGCCGCGGCTTGCAATCGCGCGTTTGCTGCGACGCATTCTCCGTTTGTCTTTCTCCTCAACCCCGACGCGGAACTCAAGCAAGGCGCGCTCGTGTCCATTGTGACGTTCATGAACAGGCACCCGCTGTGCGGCATTGCCGGATCGCGGATCTACAACTACGATGGATCGATTCAAGAATCGTGCGGTGAGTTTGATACCTGGACGGGCGCTTTTCTGCGCTCGAGTGCGTGGGGCGACTGGCCGTTTCTGCGTCGCTTTGCCAACGGGACGCAACTGCGGGAGTGGGGGCATGCCGGAGAGCGTCGTGTCGATATTGCGATTGGTGCTGCGCTGTGTATCCGGCGGCGCGTCATCGAGGAGATCGGGGCGTTCGACGAGCGCTTTTTTCTGTATCACGAAGAGGTTGATTTCGCAAAGCGAGCGGCTGAGGCCGGCTGGGAGACCTGGTACGTACCGGCGAGTGAGGCGATCCACGAAGGAACGGGGAGCGCACGCGGTTTGTACAACGTCGAGACGCGCAAGCAAAGGTCGCGGCGCAAATATTGGCTCAAGCACCACGGGCGTACGTGGTATGCGGCGCTCGTAGCGGCATTGGCCGGCCGCTATGTTCTGTACGCGGGTGCGTTTGTCGCGCTGTTGGCCGGTGCGCGTTGGGTCGTTTCTCGCCGATGATTGCGCCCGAAGCCGTCGTCACGTTCGATCGCCCCGATGGGTTTCGCATCGTGCAGTCGTTTGGTCTCGTGCGTGGAGAAGCCGTGACGCCGCGGAATTTCTTGCGCTCGACGTTTCGTTCGATCGGTTCGTTTATCGGGTTGGCGCCGGTCGACTATTTAAGCGATGCGGAACGCGCCCGCACGGAATCGTTGGCCGAACTCTTGGGTCAGGCGGAGGGTTTGGGGGCAAACGGCGTCGTCGGCTTGCAGTTCGATGCGAGCGAACAAGTCGACGGATCGACGCGCGTGCGCGCTCTCGGAGAGGCGGTATTGCTCGAGCCTCAGCCGGGGTTCGCGCCGTGAGCGTCGCCGAGCGGTCGCGGCGCGAGCAACTGATCGCGAAGGCCGCGGCTGCCGTCGAGCGCTGTCGCCGCTGCGAGATCGGCTCGACCCGTCAGCGCAGCGTGTATGGAGAGGGCGATCCGTGCGCGGCCCTGATGGTGATCGGTGAGGGACCAGGCGAAACCGAAGATCAGCTCGGGCGGCCGTTCGTCGGACGCGCCGGCGCGCTGCTGGACAAGATGCTCCTGGCGATCGGCCTGCCGCGCGAAGACGTCTTCATCTGTAACACGGTAAAGTGCCGTCCAACCTACGACGACGGCGTTCGCTTGCGCAACCGCGCGCCGACGCCGCCCGAGATGGAGAACTGCCGCCCATACCTCGAGGAGCAGATCGAGATCATTGCACCGCGCGCCATCCTGTGTCTGGGCGCGCCGTCGGCGAAGTCGTTTCTCGGTCCGAAGTTCTCGATCACGCGCCAACGCGGCCAGTGGTTCGAAGGCCCCGCCGGGATCCCGATCATGGCGACCTTCCATCCCGCCTATATCTTGCGCATGACCGGAGGCGAACTCGAACAGACCAAACGTCTCGTTTGGAACGATCTCAAAGTCTTGCGTGCCAAGCTGGACGAGCCGCTCGTCGTCCCCCCAGCCCCCGAGCCGTCAATCGAGCAACCTTCGCTCTTTGAGTGACGGCGACGGCCGGCTAGCGGCCGGTCGCTCGGTCTAGGTTGGGAACGCCGGCGATCGCGCGCCGCGCCGAGGGACGCGTGATATACTTTTCCCTTGTGACGAACTCGGCTGCGGACGTTTGGATCGATCAAAAGGCTCGGCGCGCCGGTTACGCTAGCGCGGAGGCCTTCGCTACCGGGCATGGCCTCAAGCCCTACCGGCTGAGCCAGCTCTACCGCGCCGCCACCAAGGAGCTTGCGCCGGACCTCGCGGCCGTCACGGTCCTGCCGCTCGAGTTGCGAGGGGCGCTGGCAGCCGAAGGCTTCGCGCTCGAGTCCATCGAGCCCGTGACCATCCAGCGCTCGAGCGACGAGCAGACCTCGAAGGGCCTGTTTCGCCTGCACGATGGGAACGAAGTGGAAGCCGTTCTCATGGAGCATTGGGGCGACCGGACGACCGTCTGCATCTCGAGCCAAGCTGGCTGCGCCTATGCCTGCGCGTTCTGCTCAACCGGACAGGCTGGCTATACCCGCAATCTCAGCGCGGTCGAGATTTTCGATCAGGCGCGCTTCTTTGCGCGCGAGTTGAAGACGCGCGGTAAGAAAATCACCAACATCGTCTTCATGGGTCAGGGGGAGCCGTTTGCCAATTACGACGAAGTGATGAACGCGGTCCGTCTCCTCAACGATCCGCTCGGCTTCGGTCTCGGGCACCGCCACATCACGATCTCGACCGTCGGTTTGATTCCGCAGATCGAACGCTTCGCGGACGAAGGCATCCAAGTCAATCTTGCGATTTCGTTGCACGCGCCGACCGATGAACAGCGTTCGTCGTTCATGCCGGTCAATCGCCGTTTTCCCGTAGCCGACTTGATGAAAGCCTGCGCTTCATACGCGGCAAAAACCAAGCGCAAGATATTCTTCGAATACGTGATGCTGGAAGGCGTCAACGACGACGAGCCCTCAGCGCGCGCACTCGCGCGGCTGATGCGCGGCCATCTGTACCACGTCAATCTGATTCCCTACAACGCGACCCCGGACGCGCCGCTGCGCGGAACCTCCGACGAACGGATTCGCGCCTTCGCGCGAATCCTCGACGAAGCGGGTGTTCCCACCACCGTGCGCACGCCGATGGGCCGCGACATCGCAGCTGCATGCGGCCAACTTCGCGCGCAGACGCAACCGCGTGCGAAGGCCAGCTAACGCCGTTTTCACCCATTTTTGTGCGGCCTTTACCCTAGCGTATATCGCGCGCGGGGCGTCGTTCGCGGCGACATGGATCGACGTGCCGCTGCTCGACGAAGACCCGGGGCCGCTTCCGGCCCTCTCGATCGTGGTTCCGGCGCGCGACGAAGAGCGTTCGATCGAGAACTGCGTGCGCTCGCTGTGCACGCAGCGCTTCGTTGCAGCCGAGGTGATCGTCGTCGACGATCGCTCGAGCGATGAGACGCCGCGGATTCTCGAACGGTTGGCACGCGAATTCGACAATCTGAAAATCGTGCACGGTGCGGAACTGCCGGAGGGCTGGGTCGGCAAACCGTGGGCGCTCGCGCAAGGCGTGCGCCGCGCAAGCGGCGAGTGGGTACTGTTTACCGATGCGGATTCCGTCCACGCGCCTACGGGCGCGGCCTCAGCCTTGTACTTCGTGCGCCGGTTGCAAGCCGACGCGCTCACGATTCTGACGGGGCAAGACTTCGAAACGCCGTGGGAGCGCGCGGTGCTCCCGTCGATTCTCGGCATGGTCCTCTTGGCGAGCGGAACGCTCGGCGAGCTGAACGACCCGGCCAAGCCCGAGCGCGCCCTTGCGAACGGGCAGTATATCTTGGCGCGCCGGGAAGCCTATGATGCGCTCGGCGGCCACGAGGCGTTGCGCGCGGAAATCGTTGAGGACGTTACCTTTGCGAGGCGCCTCAAGGCGGACGGACGCTACCGCCTCATCGTCGCCGGCGGAGCGCGACTCGCGCGGGTGCGGATGTACCGCTCGCTTGGCGAGATCTGGCGCGGCTTCACAAAAAACGTGTACGTCGGCGCGGAGGGGCGCCCCACGTTGCTCCTCGGAGGCCTCGCGTTCACGGCTCTGGTCTCGGTCGTGCCGCCTGCCTTGGCGCTTTCAGCGTTCCTGAGCGGGCGCCGGCTTCGCGGGGTGGAGGCGCTGGCCTGCACGTTGGCCACGATCGGCGCCTCGACGTGGGGCTTCCGGCGCGTGGGAATTCCGGCACGCCTTGCCCTGTATCAACCGCTCGGCACCGCCATCTTTGGTGCGATCGTCGTCAACTCAACGTGGCGCGTGCTCAGTGGTCGTGGTGTCGAGTGGCGTGGCCGAACATATAGCGGGAGGGGCAATCACACTATCAATGGGACAGGGGAGGCGCCGAGCGCGCCCGACGAATAGCGCCTCGGTATGATCGAAGGGTCAGTCGGGCGTGTGACGATGGAAGAAATTACCGCGCTTGCAAAGCGGCGCGGGTTCATCTTTCAATCGAGCGAGATCTACGGCGGCATCGGCGGCTTCTTCGATTACGGCCCGCTCGGAACGATTCTCAAGCGTAACGTGAAGGACGCTTGGTGGCGTGAGATGGTCGAATTGCGCGACGACGTCGTCGCTTTCGATTCGTCGATCATCATGCACCCGAGCACCTGGATCGCCTCCGGCCACGTGGCGGCATTTCACGACAAACTCGTCGATTGCCGCAATTGCAAGCACCGCTTTCGTGCCGACCATTTGCCGTCGCTCGAGAAGTGTCCGGATTGCGGCATGAGCCACACGCTGACCGAACCGCGCAACTTCAATTTGATGATGCAGACGAGCATCGGACCGCTGGAGGATTCAGCCTCGCGGGCCTACTTGCGCCCGGAGACCGCTCAGGGCATCTTCGTCAACTTCAAGAACATTTATCAAAGCGCGCGCAAGCGGCCGCCGTTTGGGATCGCGCAAATTGGGAAATCCTTTCGGAACGAAATAACTCCCGGGAACTTTACCTTTCGCGTGCGAGAGTTCGAGCAAGCCGAACTCGAGTTTTTCGTTCCGGATGACGGGAAGGACTTGCAGTGGTATGATGAGTGGGTCGTAGCCCGCAAGAAGTGGTACAGCGACTACGGTGTGAAGGAGGACCGCCTGCGCTTCTACGAGCTCAGCGAGCAAGAGCGTCCGCACTATGCGAAAGCGGGAACCGACGTCGAGTATCTGTTTCCGTGGGGCTGGGGCGAACTGGAATCGATCGCGCATCGCGGCACATACGACCTTGACGCGCATATGAAGCTGTCGGGAAAAGATTTGACGTATTTCGACGAGGCGACGAAATCCAAGTTCACGCCGATCTTGATTGAAAGTTCGGCCGGTATGGATCGCACGGCGCTGACGATGCTGATCGATGCCTACGATCAGGAGACGATCCGCGACGACGAGAGCGGCAAAGAGTCGAACCGCGTCGTGTTACGTTTTCATCCGAAGATCGCGCCCGTGCAAGTCGGCATCTTTCCGCTAGCGCGCAACAAGCCCGATCTCGTGGAGCGCGCTCATCACATCGAGCGCGGGCTGCGGCCGCATATGCGCACGCAGTATGATGAAGGGAACGTCGGACAGCTCTACCGGCGGCAAGACGAGATCGGAACGCCGTACTGTATCATGGTCGACTACCAAACGCTCGACGACGGAACCGTGACGGTGCGCGAGCGCGATTCGATGCAACAGGACCGTGTCGAAGCGACGCAACTACGTTCCTACCTTACCGAGCGGCTCTAGTTTTTTGCCGACCGAACCGCGCATCGCCATCGTCTCCGACCCACTCGTCCAACGAGGCGGGGCTGAACGTGTCGTCGAGGCGTTCGCCGAGACGTTTCCCGACGCGCCGGTATTTGCGCTCTTGTACTCGCCCGACAGCGGGCCGAGGAGCTTGTCGAAGCGGGTGCAGGCAAGTTGGCTCAACCGCGTGCCCGGGGCTAACAAACGCCACCGGATGTTCTTGCCGTTCTACCGCCAAGCGATTGAGTCGATCGACGTTTCGGACTACGACGTCATCCTCTCATCCCATCATACGGTCGCCAAGAACGTCCTGACGCGGCCCGATCAGGTTCACGTCGCCTACTGCCATACGCCGATGCGTGCGCTTTGGGAACGCTCGGAGGCGGAGCTCGCCACCGTGCCGGCTTTTGCTCGCCCATCGGTCGCCTCACTCTTTTCCCGCCTGCGCACGTGGGACGCGCTCAACGCGCCGAACGTCTCGTACTTCATCGCCAACAGCACGACCACGCAGCGCCGCATCGCAAAACACTATCGCCGTGAGAGCACGCTCATCTTTCCGCCGATCGATACGGAACGTTTCACGCCGGGCGGACCGGTCGGCGACTACTACCTCGTCGCCTCGCGGCCCGTCCCGTACAAGCGCGTCGACATTGCGATCGCAGCAACGGGCGTTCTCGGCCGTAAGCTCAAGATCGTCGGCGGTGCTCACACGCTCAAGGAGCAGCCGCCGCACGTCGAGCTGCTCGGGCACGTTTCCGACGAAGAGTTGCGCAATCTGATGCGCGGAGCCCGCGCCTTACTGTTTCCGCAGCTCGAGGATTTCGGGATGACGCCGCTCGAGACGAACGCGTGCGGGCGGCCCGCGATCGCTTACGGCGCGGGCGGTGCGCTCGATACGGTTGTTGACGGCCTGACCGGAATATTAGCGGAAGAACAAACGATCGAGAGTTTCGTTGATGCGATCCACCGCTTCGAGGAGGCTTCCTTCAAATCAGATCTGCTGCGACGTCACGCACTCGCCTTCTCGCGCGACAATTTCAAGGTCGAGATCAGCAGCTTCGTCCGAAAGGCGTGGGAGCGTCAGCGCCGGGCGATCAGACAGCGATCCGCGCAGTAACGCGTTCGAGCCGCACGAGCGCATCGCTGATTTGCGCTTCGTCGATCAAGAGCGGTGGAACGAAGCGCAGCGTGTTGTTTCCGGCGGCATTGACGAGCAGTCGCTCCGTCGTGCGGGCCGCATCGGCGAACGACTTTGCGATATAGGGATCGTTGAGCGGAAGACCCAACATCAGCCCGGCACCGCGCACCGGCCCGAAGAGCTTCGGAAAGCGGTTCGCCAGTGCGCCCAGGCCCTCGCGCAATTGAGCGCCGCGCGCCTTGACATGGGCATCGATGTCGAACGAGTCGCGCACAGCCAGATGCGCTAGCGCCGCCGCACAAGGTACGGGCGATCCGCCGAAGGTCGAGCCGTGGTCACCGGGCTGGAGTGCACGCGCCGCCGCGCTCTCGATTAGGACGGCCCCGATCGGCAGGCCGTTCGCGAGGGCTTTGGCCATGGTGACGACGTCGGGCCGCACGCCGAACGATTGGAACGCAAAGAGCGAGCCGAGCCGTCCCACGCCGCACTGAATCTCATCGAAGAGCAAGAGCGCCCCGCGCTGCGTGCAAAGCTCGCGCGCGGCCTCGAGGAACGCCGGGTCAGCCGGAAAGACGCCGCTCTCGCCCTGGACCGGTTCGACGATAAAGGCCGCGACCGTGTCGTCGAGCGCGCGTTCGAGCGCGGCAATGTCGTTGAAGGGCGTGTAGCGGAAGCCGCCGGGAAGCGGCTCAAAGCCTTCGTGATAGTGCTCGTTCGCCGTGGCCGCAAGCGCGCCCATCGTGCGTCCGTGAAAGGAGCCTTCGCAAGAGAGGATCGTGCGGCGCTGCGTCTCTCCGCGCCGGTACGCAAGTTTGCGCGCGAGCTTGATCGCCGCTTCGTTCGCCTCGGAGCCGGAGTTGCAGAAGAACACGCGCTCGAATCCGGAGCGCCGGGCAAGCTCGTCGGCAAGGGTTCCCGACGGCTCGAAATAGTAGAGGTTGCTCGCGTGCACGAGCGTTCCGGCTTGCTTCGTAACCGCTTCGGTGATGGCCGGGTGAGCGTGGCCGAGCGCGCAGACCGCAAGGCCGGCGACGAGATCGAGGTAACGTGTACCCTCGGAATCGATCAGCTCGCAGCCTTCGCCGCGCACGAGCGTAACCGGCGCGCGCGCATAGTTCTGCAGCAGATGCTGCTCCCCGGCAAACTGCTCGCTCTTTTGCACGGCCGGAGCGACGATGGCCGCCGAGGTGCGGAAAGCGTTCATGTGCGGTAGTGCGCGTTGATGCGCACGTAGTCACGCGAGAGATCGCAGCCCCAACCCGTGGCACTTGCCGTACCCATGCCGAGTTCGAGCCGAACCCGTACGAACGTGTTCTCGAGTTCGCGATGCGCCTCGGCTTCGGAGAGCACCTCGATCGCGCCGCGGTCGACCCACAGCGTCTCGCCGAGGAAGAGCGACCAGGTATCCGGATCGATCTGCGCACCGACGGCGCCGGCCGCGGCGATGATGCGTCCCCAGTTCGGGTCTTCGCCGTAGAGCGCGGTCTTCACCAGATTCGAATTGATGACCGCGCGGGCGACCGTGCGCGCCTGCCGTTCATCGCGTGCGCCGGTGACGTCGACGGTCAGCGTCTTGGTTGCGCCTTCTCCGTCGGTCACCATCGCGATCGCGAGCTGCCGCGTTACGGCGCGGAGTGCATCGGCGAATCCGGCCGGGGCGAGACCGTCACCGGGTGGAGCGAAGGCATAGCACGAGTCGTTGGTGGACATGCAGCCGTCAACCGAGATCATGTTGAAGCTTCCGTCGTTGGCCTCGCGCAACTCGTCGCGCAACGCCTCGCGCGACATGGGTGCGTTCGTTGCCACGAAGGCTAGCATGGTCGCCATGTTAGGTGCGATCATGCCCGAGCCTTTGGCGATGCCGCCGACGACGTAGCGCGTCTCACCGTCGTAGAAAGCATAGGCGGCGAGTTTCGGCTCGTTGTCCGTCGTCATGATCGCTTCGGCAGCGTCGTAGGCTGCTTCCATGCCGCCTTCGAGGTCTTTGACCGCGCGTTCGAGGCCGGTCATCATCCGATCCATCGGCAGGTATACGCCGATCACGCCGGTCGAGGCAACGATGACTTGGGCCGGCTCGATGCGCAGCAAGGCGGCCGCCTGGCGCGCGGTTTGGCGCGCGTCGCGCTCACCGCGCGCGCCCGTGCACGCATTGGCACAGCCCGCATTGCAGACGATCGCGCGCATCGAGTTTCCGCTTAGCCCGATGTGCTGTTCGCTGACGATTAGCGGCGCCGCCTTGATTTCGTTGGTCGTCACGACCGACGCGCAGCCCATCGGCTCATCGAACGTGACAACGGCCAAATCGGGCTTACGCTTCTTGATGCCCGCGGCGACGCCGGCGAGTTTTACTCCGGGTACGGCGCCGAGGCCGCCGCGCAGCTCGATCAGCCGCGTGTGCGTGCCGTTCAGCGCTTGCTGGTGTTGTTCAGACCCGGGCTGGGCGATCATCGAGTGCAGACTCCTCGGGCAAGCCCAGCATGAGGTTGAGATTTTGCAGCGCGTTGCCCGCGGCGCCTTTGCCGAGGTTGTCGATTGCGGAAATCACCCGCACGACGCGGCCCTTGCGCGAGACATGGATCTCGGCATCGTTCGTGCGGGCAACGCCGGCGACGCTCGGTGCGCGTTCGGGCGGCAAGACGTGCACGAAGGGATTGCCCGCGTACGCGCGCTCGAAAGCAGCGTGCAGCGCGTCATCGTCCGGTTCGCGCGTGAAGAACGCATAGCAGTCGGCGAGCATGCCCCGGCTCAGCGGCACGACGTGCGGCGTGAAGACGAGCGGCGCGGCGATGCCCGCTGCTACGAGTTCTTGTACGATCTCAGCCTCATGGCGATGGCCGCCGAGACCGTAGGCGCGCACGTCGTCTGCAACTTCTCCGAAGAGGTTCTCCGTTTTCGGGGAGCGCCCGGCGCCCGAGACGCCGCTCTTCGCATCGACGACGAGCTGCTCGATGCCGGCGGCGAACGGTGCAAGCGGCAAGAGGGCGAGCAATGTCGCGGTTGGGTAGCAACCGGGATTGGCGACGAAGCGCGCGCCGCGCAAGGCGTCGCGATAACGTTCCGCCAGACCGTAGATTGCGCCGGCAGCATGCGCTTGCAAACGAAACGCATCGGAGAGATCGATCACGCGAGCGCCACGTGCGAGGAAGGCGGGAGCCTGCGCGCGCGCAAGCTCCGCGCCGCCGCCGAAGATGATGACGTCGTCTGCCGCGAGCGTGGCGTCGAGCGTCCCCGGCGGATCGAAAGCTCGTTCGAAACGGCGGAGTCCAGGCACGCTTGCGCCGATCGGCTGCCCCGCGTGCGAGGCGCTCTCGAGCGCGCCGAGTTCGAGCTCGGGATGATGAAGGGCCAGGCGGATCGCTTCGCTTGCAGCATAGCCTGCCGCGCCGACGACGTGGACGCGCGTCATGCGTGGACCTTCCGTTCGCGGGCTTCGAGCACCGTTTCCAACTCCGAAATTGCGCTAGCTACTGCCTCGGGCGAGGTAGAACCCACCGTCCGTTTCGCTCGGACGGAGGCTCGGGCACCGAGCGGCGCGTCGAGCGGTAGGGTTAAGCCGGCAGCTTTGGCGAGCGTCGCAAGGTCGCTTGGTTGGAGGGCGCGGCCTTCGCGTTCTGCTTCGCGTACACTGTTGCCGACGAGGGTGTGCGCATGGCGGGCGGTCACCCCGCGTAAGATCAAGGCGTCCGCCAGATCGGTTGCAACGGTGTACCCGTCGCCCGCGCGCGCCGACATCGCCGCACCGTTCCAATGCACGTAGGCGAAAGCGCGGCCGAACGCATCGAGCGCGCCGAGCCCGCGTTCCACCGCGCGAATGACGGTCGCTTTGGTTTCCTGAAGATCGCGATGATACGAAAGCGCGATGCCGCTCACGGTGCCGAGCGCCGCAGCAAGCGCGCCGTTTGCCGCGGCGGCGTGCGCGCGTACCAGCTCGAATGGATCGGGATTGCGCTTTTGCGGCATCAGGCTCGAGCCGGTCGAGGCAGCATCGGCCAGACGCGCGTAGCCGAATGCCGGCGTGCACCACAGGACGATTTCTTCGCTTGGTCGCGAGGCTGCCCCGAGCGCACGCGTGAGCGCGTGCAGCAAGTCGAGAGCGAGGTCACGCTCGCCGATGGCATCGAGCGCGTTGCGCGTGGGCGCGGCAAAGCCGAGCTCTTTGGCAGCAGCCGCGCGATCGAGCGGCAAGGTGGACCCGCTGCATGCCCCCGAGCCGAGCGGTGAGGCGGCGCATGCGTCAGCGGCCACACGATCGAAGCGCGCGGCCGCGCGCGCAAAACTCTCGGCGACCGCTTCTAGCCAGAACGCGAGCAAGATCGGTTGGGCGGGCTGCCAATGGGTCGTCGCGGCCAGCAAGATTTCATCGCGCAGCGCCTCGCGCGCTTGTGCAAGCGCCGCGCGCGCGATTCCGGCCGAGAGCGCCGCTCCGCGTTCGGCCCGGTCGCGCGCGTAGAGCACAAGCGTCGTCGCAACTTGATCGTTGCGGCTGCGACCGGCGTGCAGCGATTCGCCCGCTTCGGGTGCGAGTTCGCGCACGCGCGCGTCGATCGCGCCGTGCACGTCTTCGGCATTTGTCTTGCGGGCGCTTGCGGCAAAGGTTCCGTCGTCGATTTCAGCTTCAACGATCGCAAGCGCGGCGCGCAGTGCAGCAGCGCTTGCCGTCGCGATGATACGGCCGGACTCGAGCGCGGTCACGTGCGCACGCGAACAACGGACGTCAAATGGCGCGAGCACGAGATCTTCCTCGAGCGATGAGCCGAATGCCAGCAGCGCGGGGTCGGGCGGCGTCGCGAAGCGACCGCCCCACTGCAAACCATCGTCGTGCACGCGCGCCTACGGGACTCGTGCGAGGGCGCCGCTGTTGACGCGCGCCGCGAGTTCGAGCGGCAGACCCCACAGCTCGATGAATCCCGCGGCCGCATCGTGGCGGAAGCGGTCGCCGGCGCCGTAGGTCGCAAGATTCTCGTCGTACAGGGCGAACGGCGAACTCGAGCCGTCGACGACCGCCGTACCGCGATGGAGTTTGAGACGGATTTTGCCCGTCATGCGTGTAGCAAGCGCGGCGTTGAAGGCGTCGAGCGCGGTGCGCAGCGGAGAGGGCCAGAGCCCGTCGTAAACGAGTTCGGCGTACTTCTGGTCGAGCGTTGCCTTGAAGCGCAGTTCGTCGCGCGTCAAGACGAGCCGTTCGAGCGCTTTGTGCGCGGTGATCAGCGCGATCGAACCGGGACACTCGTAGACTTCGCGGGACTTTACGCCGATCACGCGATCTTCGACCAGATCGATGCGGCCGACACCGTGCGCCCCCGCGCGCTGGTTGAGTGCCGCGACGAGCTTAGCACCATGCAGTCCCGCGAACGACGGCACGCCTTCGTGGAAATCGACGATCACGTGTTCGGGCTGCGCCGGCTGGTGCGCAGCTCCGGCCGTCCACGCATAGGCATCTTCCGGCGGCGCGGCCCAGGGATCTTCGAGCACGCCTGCTTCGATCGAGCGGCCCCACAGATTCGCATCGATCGAATAGGGTTTCGCAACGGTCGAACTGATCGGAACACCGTGCTCGCTTGCAAAGAGCATCGCATCGGGCCGCGACAGCGGATGGTCGCGCAGCGGCGCGAGCGTCCGGATCGCAGGGTCGAGCGCGCGCGCGGCGACCTCGATGCGCACCTGATCGTTGCCTTTGCCCGTGCAGCCGTGCGCGACGGCGTCGGCGCCGTAAGCGTGCGCCGTTTCGACCAGCAGCGCAGCGATCAGCGGGCGCGAGAGCGCGGCCGATAGCGGATAGACGCCTTCGTAGAGCGCGTTTGCATGCAGCGCCGGAAAAGCGAACTCCTCGATGAAGCGTTCCTTTGCGTCGACGAGCAGCGCATCGTGAGCTCCGAGCGCGAGGGCCTTGGCCTTGACTTCGTCGAGGGCAGCCGAGGCGCCGGCTCCGGCGGTACCGTCGCTTTCGCCGAGATCGAGCGTCATCGCGATGACCCGCTGACCTTCGAGGATGTATTTCTTGAGGAGAACCGACGTATCGAGGCCGCCCGAGTACGCGAGGACGATGGTGGACACTACAGGGGATCCTCCGAACGCATGTCTTCAAAACGCTGCTTGACGACTGGTAATTTGACGGGATCGTCGAGCAGGACGAGCACCGTGTCGTCGCCACCGATCGTGCCCATCACTTCGGGCCACTCGGCTTCGTCGATCGCCGAGGCGACGAGCATCGCACTGCCCGGCGGCGTGCGCAGAACGATCTGGTTCACCGTGCCGCGGCAATCGCGCACAAGTTCGGCGATCACCCGGTGCAGCCGGCTTGCATAGTTTTTCCCGAGACCCGGTTCGATGTATTTGAACTGCGTGCCGTTGCCGTTCTTGAGTGGAATTTTGATGAGACCAAGATCCTTGATGTCGCGTGACACCGTTGCTTGCGTAACCTCGTAACCTTGCGATTCGAGAAAGTGCGCGAGTTCCTCTTGGGAGTGGACGGGTCGTGTGGCGATAAGGGAAAGAATCGCGCGTTGACGCGTCGTTTTCATACGGGCATTCCTCGCAGATCGGTCAGCAGTGCGACGAGGAGCGCCTTTTGCGCGTGCAGGCGGTTCTCCGCCTGATCGAAGACGACGCTCTGCGGCCCATCGATAACCTCGGCGCTCACTTCCTCGTCGCGATGCGCGGGCAGGCAATGCATGAACACCGCATGCTTGGCGGCGACGGACATCAATTCGGCAGTCACGCGGTAGGGAAGCAGCGTCGCGGCGTTGCGTTCGGCCAGATGCTCTTCGCCCATCGACGTCCAGACGTCGGTGTAGACGACGTCGACGTCGCGCGCCGCCCGCAGCGGACTCGAAAACGCGCGCGCCGTCGCACCGTGCGATTTGCCGAGTTGCTGCAGATGCGAGAGGAACGTCTCGCTCGGCCGATGGGTCGGCGGCGCGCCGAACGAGACCGAGATACCGGCCAGTACGGCGGCTTCGGCGAGCGACGCGGCGACGTTGTTGCGCGCATCGCCGATGTAGGCAAGCCGCAGGCCGGAGAGGGTGTCGAAGCGCTCTTTGATCGTCAGAAGGTCCGCGAGCGCTTGGCACGGATGAGCGGCAGCCGAGAGCCCGTTGATGACGGGCACCGTCGCGGCGCGCGAGAAGCGCTCGAGTGGCTCGTGGGCATGGGTCCGAACGACGATCGCGTCGACGTAGCGCGAAAGCACGCGCGCGGCGTCCTCGGGCGTCTCGCGAGACCCGACCATGAAGTCGGGCCCCTGGGCGATCATCGCGTGGCCGCCGAGCTGCGTCATCCCGACCTCGAACGAGACCCTCGTCCGGAGCGACGGCTTCTCGAACAGCATTCCAAGCGTCTTGCCCCGCAGCAGCGGAAGCTGGTCGGCAACCCGCCCGCCCTTCAGATGCGTAGCCAACCCCAAAATCGTCCCGATCTCGAGCGGCGCTAGATCCGTAACCCTGAGCAAATGCCGCCCGCGGAGGGCAACATCCGCGACAGATGCCAACATAGTGCATAATTATACACGATCAGCATAAAAATGCAAGAACCAATCAGGCTTTGCCCATTTAAGGGCTCTTGCCCAAAAAATCGGCCGCTTGCCCAAAAATGGGTGAGCGAGCCCACTGATAGAAAACTCCGCCATCACGACGGAAGGGATTGATATAATAATGCTTTTTCACGACGATCGAAGGGAGCGCCGCGCCATGACGTAGCAGCCGATAGGAGGGCTGCATGTCATGGACATGCGTTACGAACGACTCCGCTATTTCATAGAGTTGAGCGGAAAATTGGGGATTTACTGGGAGCCGTGGCACGGGGGCGGTTGTTACCGGCAGCCGCGTGAGGATCGGTATAAGAACATCGAGCGGGCGACGATCCGCAGGCCGTCGAGCCTGAGGCGCCGGGAAAAGCAGCGAACCAGCACCGCGCGCTGACGCCGTCCGCGGAACCACCACCGAAAATGGACGCGAAAAGAACAAGTCGCGTCCATTTTGCATTCTAGGCATGGGTCAAGAGTCACCGGACTTAGCGATTAGCTGAAGATGGAGTGGGATCGCCTCCGAGATTAGCTCGATCACGCGCTCCCGCGTCTCCGCCGTTGCGACCACCCCATCGAGGTCGGGCACATAAGCGTTCCAACTCTTGCCGGCGCGATGTACGATCACGTTCCAACTCTTACCGGCTCCATGCACGATCACGCTCTCTGTCATACTATTTCCACCCTGTTTTTCTCGGAGTCGCCGAAAACAGCGCAAGTTCAACCATGCTTGCACGCCGTGCGGCAGCCCATAAAATCGGGCGGCT
>Ga0302324_100003691_pt1 | contig 34501 bp, 31 predicted proteins | sample Palsa_T0_1_FD_201949 | JGI IMG/M metagenome (GOLD analysis project Ga0302324, IMG submission 201949) | Peat permafrost microbial communities from Stordalen Mire near Abisko, Sweden - Palsa_T0_1 | ecosystem: Environmental > Terrestrial > Soil > Palsa > Peat permafrost | place: Sweden: Abisko...
TGAGGGCCTGCTAAGGCCCAGGGCTGCGCTCGCGGCAGTCTGACCGGTGCGGACGCCTAGCTCAGTTGGTTAGAGCACCTCGTTTACACCGAGGGGGTCGGGGGTTCGAGTCCCTCGGCGTCCACCAGTTTCAGCGGCGCCCATGCGGCTCATTTCTTCCTCGTAAAACCCTTCCATCACAAAGTTCTGTGAGTGCATGAAGAAATTTGCCGTGTGCATTGAAATGAATCAAACCGAATCGAAATACCGTCTAATGGCGGGAGTATGACGGGAATAAAGCTTCCTTACCGATTGACCGTCGCCTTGGTTGCCCCCGTCGGGAACCATTAAGAGAGGAATTTCTGTGAGGGCCAGATTTCAGATAGATGGCATACTCTTACCGCCCCATATTGATGTCAGCGCCCAGCCTGGGGCAAAGGAGCCTCAAAGACTAGGTGCGACGATCCCACGCTGCAAGGGCCGCCTGTTCATCTTGCATTAGCACCTCAAGGATAGGAGCCATTTCGTCGGTGAGCCCGATTTCGAGCCTAGCGAACCCAAGAAGCTCGCGATAGTTAACGCCGAGATCAGCGTTGAGCTGTCGGAATCTCTGCCAGTAATCGTCCCATCTACTTAAAACTGATTCGGTCATATCCCGATTTACAGCGTCCGCAGCCGCCTGAATTTGAATTGCCGCCCGCTTAATCGAAACTAGCTCCATAACGCCGATATGAAACATAGCGTTTCTTCTCACAATACATCGGAATGCCTCATGGCGAGCTAGTAGGTGCGCTCTATGGAGCGCCTTGTAATATCGAAGCGGAACGGAGACTTCGGTGGCTGTCGAGTCGGCGGAGAATTTCCGCAAGGCGTCCAATTGAAGAGGTATTGCCGTGAAAAGGTCCAGATAAGCCTTACGCCTAAGGTCGAGTTCCGTTTTCCTCCGCTCATGTTCTCTATCGGAGAAGTATTTCCACGCCACCCAAAGCGCGCCCGCTATTGTGACAGATATTCCAGCTGCTTTGATAACCAAATCAAAGAAATCCTTGTGGCGTTCGACGAGATGCACAAATGAGGTGAAACAATCGGAGTTATCCATAGGCTATTGCGGTAAGGTCAGAAAATCAGACACCCGCACGGGAAAAGAATCCATAGAAAGCGCCATACTCCCGCAACGAAACATAGGTAACTGCACCTGCGCGTTCAATTTCCCACGCCTGCTCAATTTGCCGTTCAATCTCCCGGTTCATCAGGTTTTGTTCCCATTGCATGACGCAGGGCCTACTAAAGGGCAACGGTGTGCCTGGACCTAGACGTTCTTGGCCTACTAGGGGCATAGGAATGGCCGAAAAACGCTGACTCTGTGCGAAGTCGCCCCATCGTGGGTGGCCGAACCGGGTTTCAAACTGAAGCGACATGCGCTCCTTAATATCAGCCGCGCTGCACAACACCGCCTTTATGACGTTGGTCGGCATCGCAATCGGTACCTTATCCGCCGGTCTCTTTCCTCTAGCCAATAGCTGGCTCTCATTTAGGCGGGAAGACCGATTGAAGCGAAGACGGGATCAACGCGAGGCCCTACGCGAAGTGAATTTGGCAGTCGAGAAATACTACATGGCAATGCAAGCGCTATGGCCATCTGCGTTGAAGGCGTTTGTAGACGGTAAGGTACCCGATCTGAATCTCTCTACCGATAAATCCTCTCCGACAGACATTGAGTTTCAGCTAGGCCTATATGCCCCCGAGCTTCTCAAGGAGTTTAAGGAGATTTCAGATGCTATTGGCGTGTTTGGAACTGATTGGTGGAAATCGCTCGTCGGTAGTGTCACGAATGAACGCAAAGCCGAACAACTTATAACGGTAACAGCTTCGTTTCAAAAGATAACCGAGTCGGTCGCTGTCTTCCGGCAAAAGCTAATAGCCTACGCCCGAACCAATTGCTCTTAACCTTTCGCAACAACTAATCCATCGATTCGCAGCTTGCCCCAAGCGGGTCTCGTGCGGGGCGCGACACGCACAATTCTTGGACCGGATTGTTGCTCAGGTTGCCAAACAAAATGCGTAGAAATACACCGTCTCTGAAAACACCTGCTGCGCTGGTTGCGACTAGGGTCGCCACTGGTAAGGACAAGTGCTGCTATATTCTGGCCGCCAATAAGAAAATTTCCTATCGGGACGGCCGCTCGCGGATAGTATACGTCGGAACAACGAGAAAAGGCGTTGCGCGCGTCGCCCAAAGCGTCGCGCACCGGTCTACAAAGATACTCACGAGCTGGGGCGTTAGTTCGTTTCAGGCGCATATTGTAACGTGCAAACCGCGAAAAAAGAAACGCTCATGGTTACGACTAGAGGGGACCGTCCTCACAACATTTGTTGAGATGTTTGGCCAGCGCCCCAAGTGCAACAAGAGAAATGGAAGGCCAGACTGGGACCTTTTTCGGAAGGAAACGATCAAACGCATTATCGAGGACCTATCATGACAATGAGCGCCGAACCAGGCCTCCGACTTTATAGGACGCCTCCTTGAATACATTTATGAAAGCTCATCGAAAGGCTCGTCGCGAACAGGCTGTTGTCTCGGAGTCAAAGTTTAAGAAACTCATCAAAAAGAATCTGTTGCCGCTCCTGCCTGGTGCCTGCCTGAAGGCTTCCACCGGCAAGGGGCCCAATTCACGAACAACAGTGACTTTTCGTGGGCCCTGCACGCTGTCCCTGAAGCCAACGCCGAAATCCGTGTTTCACTTCGAGGTGACGAGAAGCCAGCCCTTCGCCAAGGCCTCTGCCCGTGAACAAGTGGCAGAATACAATTTGGCTCAGTCGTTTGTTCAATCAGTTCAAGCGATTGCCCCCGGACTGGGTGAAGTCTTTGAGACTGACATCGTCAAAGGTCTGGGTCGCCGCATTGTGGCGGGAGCTATCAAACAAGACGCACGTCAGAGACGCACAGTGCTGACGATCATGGATCAAATGACCCGTTGGGCTGCGCGCTCTTATGAGGGTAAACCCATTTCCGCTGCGATGGGCGTCAATGAGGACAGAGGTGGCGACGTCGAGTTTCGCGAAACCTGCAACGCGGATTTTGCAGCGGTGCTAACCAATGGCTCCGATACAATGATCGAGTGTAGCGCAGACGGGAAAATCCGAAGTTATCACGCACTAGCAGCACCAGCAATTCTCCCTGAATACGCGCCACACCGACTTGCGGGCCTAGCCGAGTGGTCGAAGGGCGGGAAAATTGGTTTGTCGCTCAATCGCAGCGGTGAGATTCTCGTTCTCAAGCATAGCAGGCTCGTGTTCGTTTGCCGTCGCGGGAAATGGTCATTTTTGACGCATGAACCGATCATTACGCAAATGGGGTGTCCTCAAAGTAGAGCTATCCGTCGGGCCGTTTATTCTAGTGCGTTAGATGCTTCCTTTGCGAGAACCGGAGCCTGCATTGGAATTGTCACGAGTGGCTATGTTGCCAACAATGCATGGAAGGCCGCCGTTCCGAAGACGGCGGACCATCTGCAGGCACTCGAATCCCCGAAGACGGCAGCGCTCGCACAGATGATCGGCTGCAACAAATTTCAGGAGTTGGACCGCCGGTTTAGGCAGGAGTTACTGGCGATTGATGGAGCGACTCTCATCGGGCATGATGGCACCGTGCTTGCCGTCGGTGCTATTTTGAAGATTGAGGGTGGGAGCACGGGTGGTGGCAGGCTGGCCGCAGCGCAGACGCTGAGTCAGTATGGGCTTGGAATCAAAGTGTCGCAAGACGGGCCTATTCAGGGGTTCCGCAGCGAACCGGGGGTTCTGCCCAGCGAACCCGTGTTCTCAGTCATGTGAATCGCCGCCGCGACCGGCATTACTTCCATGAACGAGACGCCCAAATCGCCTACCGCCACCGCCGCGAACCCGCCGGGATTATTGCAGCCCGACAACCACAACAAGAAATACGAATCGCTCTTTGTCGAAATCGACACCGGCCAGATCAAGCTGCCGATGTTTCAGCGGGAATTTGTGTGGGCAAAAGAACAGTCGGCAAAGCTGATTGATTCGATTCTCAAAGGGTTCCCTATCGGCACTTTCATTTTCTGGAAAACCAAAGAGGAGTTGCGCAGCTACAAGGATGTGGGCAACCACCGACTTCCCGACACGCCCGACGGCGATTATGTCCAGTATATCCTGGACGGCCAGCAGCGCATCACGTCGCTCTACGCCATTCGCAAAGGCATTCGAATCAGAAAGGACGGCGTAGAAATCGACTACAAGGACATCTTCATCAACCTAGACTACGACCCGATCAACGACGAGCAGATCGCGGTGACAGAAAGGCTGGAGAAAAAGCGATATGTGCCGGTTCACCGAGTTCTAACCTGCGCGATCACCGACCTTGAGGATGACTTTCCCGACCGGCAGACCCGCAAACAGATCGAGACTTATAAAAACAAACTGACTACATACGATTTCTCCACGATCACTATCAAGGACTATCCCATCGAAATCGCCTGCGAAGTCTTCACGCGCATCAACACCGGTGGCAAGACGCTGACTGTGTTTGAAATCATGGTAGCCAAGACCTATGACGAAAAAAAGAATTTCGATTTGGCCGAACGCTTCGAAGTGTTGCGGGATGGTTCAGACGAGGAAAAACAATGCCTGACGGCGGCGAAGTTCGAAACCATCCCCGAGTCCATTGTCATGCAATGCGTCTCGGCTATCACGGTCCGAGCCGTGCGTAGCCGGGATATTCTAAGAATTCGCCGGGAGCGCTTCATCGAACACTGGGAGCCGATGAAGGCATCTTTGTTCACCGCTATTGATTTCATTCGCTCCGAACTGCGGGTGCCTGTATCGCAGTTGGTCCCGTATCCCGCCATTTTGGTTTCGCTTACCTATTTTTTCCACAAATCTGCAAATAAGAAACCGAGCATCGGGAAAGTCCGGCTGCTGGAGCAGTATTTCTACTGGGTGGGCCTCACCGAGCGTTACAATTCCGCGACCGAATCGAAGCTGGCCGAAGACTTTAACAAGATGGATGCGATTATGGCCGGAACTCAGCCGACCTATTTAGCGACCGAACTTCACATTGATCCCGAACGCGTCGCGGAATCGTGGTTTTCGGCAGGCAATGCCTACTGCAAGGCAGTCCTGTCGTTGCTATCCTATCAACAGCCAAAATCCTTCGATACGAACGGCGTCGTCATTCTCGACAACAGTCATCTCAAGATAGCCGCCAGCCGAAACTACCATCACTTCTTTCCCAAGAAATATTTGGCGGATAATCAGAAGGGCAAAGAGCCAAATCTCATCGCCAACATCACGCTGATTGATGGCTATTCAAACAAGCATCGGATCGGGAAAAAAGCTCCCAGCGATTACATCTCTGCGTTCGCTGCGAAGAATCCATCTCTAGCCGCGACACTGCAAACCCACCTTATCAAGGACACCGTTGCCTACGGCGTCAGCAGCAATGACTACGATGGCTTCATTCGCCGACGGTCCGAAGCCATCGCCGCGGCGCTCAATGTGAAGTTGCTGTCGATGACTCCAGCCGAGGCCATTGAAGCGGAGAACGCCGACTAAACGGACGCCTTTTAGGGGCTATCTGACAGCATCAATTGCCCTGAAGCTCAAGCGTCGGCTGCCTCTATTGAGCCTTCTGGGCCCCCACGAATCATTTGCGCTGTATCAGCCCCGAAGGCAGACTACGGGCTATTGAAGGACCTGTTGGGAGTCCGCGTCTGTATAGGGAACACTCAACCCACCACCATTTCGGGCAGAGGGAGCGATATCCTGGGCCAGATCATTCACCTCTTTGGCTAAGCGCAGTACGCCCTTTGGGTTTGCCTGGCTTGACGACCTGATGAGGATGCCAGCATGGATTCCCTGGGGTTCATGCAGAAGTTCGCGCAGGAGCTGCGCAAGAAACTTCTTAACCGGGCGGTCGTGGACTTAATGATTAGAAAGCTTGGAAAGCGCGGGATCAGAGTCCCAAAGAATCGAAAGGTGGCTTTCGCCAAATGGATCGAGTCGGGTGCATCCGACTGTTTCGCAATATCGGGAAGAAAGGGAACCAGCAACTCCCTTGCCAGCCTTGAAATCACGCGGCGCGACGCACGCCGCCTGAATGCCATGGTTCTGCGTAGAACTCCGGGTATCGTCACCATCGCTGCGGAGATCACAACCCGCCGCATCGCCAGACCCTATCTTCGAAGCGTACGCAGCGAATGGTTGATGAGCTTGCCCGAGAAGAGACGGACCGCCGAAGGATTTGAACGACGCACAGGGCGTCGGTGGAAGAGGCCGTTCGCCCTCCTCGAGCTGCAAATCGACATTGCACGGGAGGCGGGCTCAGCAATGAACCGCCTCTTGCGGGCGGAGGCTCCCCGCAAGGACCGTCAATTCGTCGATGTGATGACCCGTCTCCACGCCCGCGGCTGCCAGGTTGCCACCGAGATATTGGCTCTCCTCCAAAAGGGGTTTGCCGACGGAGCGTTCGCCCGTTGGCGGAGCCTTCACGAAATAACAGTGGTTTCAACGTTCATCGGGAAATACGCCCGGGAAATGGCGAGGCGTTATCTGGACCACGAGACGATAGAATCCGTAAGGGCCGCGACGGGATATGCCGAGGTTGCTGCGAGGCTTGGCCATAGCCCAATGGACCCTGCTGACATTGCCTCGCTGGAGAATGAGCGAGCGAAACTCCTGAGGAAATACGGCGATTCGTTCGGAGCGGAGTATGGATGGGCGGCGCCTGCCTTCAAGTCGTCTCGTCCGAGATTCGCCGACATCGAAAGGTTCGTCGGACTCGATCACCTAAGGCCCTACTATAAAATGGCGAGCCACGGCGTGCATGCGAACCCGAAGGGGGTGTTGTTCCAATTAGGCAATCCCCGAATCGATACCCTTCTGATGGCCGGTCCCACCAACTTCGGCCTAGCTGACCCCGGTCAAACGACTGCGCTTTCGCTGGCGCAGCTCACTGCGGCGCTGGTTCAACTTGCCCCGCTGATCGAGCATCAATTGACCCTGGCTGCAATGAATCTCATCGCGAAGGACGCCGCCAAGGCATTTGTCGGAGTCCAGCTCGGGATCGAGAAGGCCGAGGAGCGGATTCAAGCAAAAGCAAGAAGAGAGGCCGCTCATTGACCGGCTTGAAGTCCGGAAGTAGAGGACCTTACGTCTTGCCGGGCTGTCCTTTTTGAGGAATGGGCGTACGCTTTTCTCTCTCCTAATGGCCACTCAACCTCCTATGACACCCGCACAATGGATGAACCATGAGGATGTCACTTCAATACTGACAACTCAGGTTTTGCCTAGTCCATGGTTTGTTGCGCAACGACACTTGGAAGGTCCGAACCATCGGGAGGACTGGTTCTGCGCCCTCGTTCCCGTCGATCTTGTGACAGAACGGCTACAGGATAACTCCTGGGACGCAGACATGAAATTAGGACGGCCCTCGGTCGTCTCGTATCACAAAGACGAAGGATGGACCCCAGATAGAATCGAGGGGCGATTTGGCAATGAGAATGGGATCGAGCCGCTGGTGATCTATCGCGATTACGATGGGATGCGGCCTGACCACTACGAGGTAGCGGAGGAGTTCCGGCTCTTTCACAACCTGTTCTTTGAACCGGCCAAGAGGCGGCTGATCCATATCGACGACCAAGGAAACGAATCAGAAGCGGTCAGACTTGGCCCAAACTCCGTCGAAATCCGGACCGATCTCCTTACGCGGTATCTAGCGGCGAAGGGGATGGCGCTAGCGGTTTATGTCGACAGTTTCCGGAAGAGTAATCAATCGCTCAACGACCTCAATCTAACGCGCGGGGGCGATCCGGTGATCGGGGCCAGCTATTCCTACCATCAAATCCTGGGCTCAGAAACCCATGTCGGGCCTGGCGATTTCAAATCGAGCAGCGGGTTTCTTGGGAAAAAATATGTCTCGCCTGATGCCCTCGGACCGATTCCTCAGTCGCCACCGGAAGCATATCAGGAGTTCATCATAAAGACCGACGCTGCTGGCCAGCCAATACGCCACACTTGCGATCCGGAAAGGCTCGCCAACTATTTTGGCAAGAACCCGGGTGCGCCCCACTATCTAACCCCGGTCTTCTTCCGACCTGACGTGCTCGCCAAGTACCGCGCCGATCCTCAAAAGTATGCCGTTGAGGATGGTATACTCCGATGCGGTTCCTTATGGTCGATGCGTCTGGACAACGATCAGGCGGATCACGTATCGGCCTACCTCGGCGACCTGGGCCGAGATCTTTCGGAGTCGGAACGCAACTATTGGCTCAGCTTCAACATCCCGCCTGAGGGTCGAAAGATCAGTGCGACAAACTTCACACGCTCTTTCATGGGGCAGCCGAAGAATCCCGATCAACCAGACCTTTTGTTCAAGCTTCAGTATGCGCGTTTTCGGCCGGATTTCCGAAGGGCGCACGGATGGGATTTCTTTCTTCCGCTCCACTCCGATGATGAACACGTCCTGACGGCATTTCATCTCCTCACATCGGACAACCAGGCGGAGTTTGACCGCCAGGTTCTCGGACTCACCAAACTTATGGTGGACTCATTGAACGAAGCCGAGATTGCCAAAGGGCTAAGGACCATCTTGCCAAACGACAAAGGGATCGCAAAACTAGAAAAGTTTTTTATCGAGCGTGGGCTCGTTGGCTTCGAACCGCATATTAAGTTCATCAGGACGCTCCAGGACCTCCGCTCGACCTCGGCCGCTCATCGGAAAGGCTCCAAGTACGAAAAACTCATCCAAGATCTGAACTGGTCGGACTCAGGACCACAAAAGGTCTTTACGGACTTGGTTGCGTCAGCAATTGCCGCGATTACCTATTTACGAGCGAATCTTCTGCCGCCCGCCTGAGGACCCAAACAGCATCCGCCGTGGCACAAGAATCCGTGGCGATTGAAGCGACTCACGAGCCGCAGCCAACGGCAACCGTGATTCTGGGGCGCAAGGCCGGCCTTGCTAGTCGCCGTGATGCAAATCGATGCGAATATAATTTGGTAATATGTTAATATAAAATAGGAAAGGTAATATTGTTTAAAAAACACCATAGGTGACATTTCTGAAGCAAAAATGAGTATTATGTTGACTTTGTCGGATTTTGCCGGATTGATGGGGCTATGCCCGACGGTGACATCTTCAATAACTCCCTCCATGGCGGGTGGAGGAAAGTCTATCGAGCATTCGTCGGCCGGCAGCCTTTCGATCACAAAATTGCGTGTGTCTCCGAAGCGATCCGCCATAGCATCAGCGCCGGCAATACGGCAAGAGCGGTTGGAGCCGCTGTGACGGTGCTCGAGAGCACGTTGAAAAATCAGCAGCAAGGTGTCCTGGAGTTCGACCATTCTCCGGAAGCTCCCCTACACTCGTTTGATAGCCGGCTGGCGGGGGCTCTAGCCGAGTGCGGCGGAGGGAAAATGGTCGCGCTTGTGAAGGAAGTATCGGCGTCAGTGTTCGTCCGTTGTCAGGACACCTACATCCTCGATGGCGCAATTGATAAGGTGTTTGCCGAGGAATTCACCCGCCGCCTGATTGCTGGCCAATGCCTCGATATTGAGTCAGTGAAACAGAAGCTGGCCGAGGCCGGAGTTGCGACGGGCGCGGCGCACGATGCCTGGCTTGAGGCGGAGTTCGGAGCCCTTTATGCGCAATTGCGCGACCAGATGGAGGCCTTTGTCGCTTCGCATGGCACAAAGGCACCGAAAAGATTGGATTCGGTGTCGGCCGACGCCGCGAACAGCTTCGGCTACCTGACTCAACCGCTCGCCGTCATGCCTTTGCTCGATGAGTCAATCAAGTAGAGCACATTTTGCGTTTACGGCAGCGGACAACGGGCACTTCGTCCGCCTCGCAACGGCAGCGGATGATCATGTGATTTTCCAGACGCCAGCGTCGGTCGTTGGCCGCTATATGATCCGCCGCGAAGGGTTTTCGGAGCTGTTGTTCAAGAACCTGCCGCCGTTGTTCTCCGACTGGCTTGATGTGGCTCTTTTTGTTTACTTGGCCGACCGCGCATCGTTGAGACGAAGCAAGCGGCGTCCCGATTATCCAGATCAATGGGGACGGAGCATCCGGCTTCGCCTTCCGGTGCGGGAGCCGGAGACGTGGAATCGACCGCGAGTAAGTGAATGCCTGCGGGCGTTGCTGGCCTGGATGACGGATGACGAATGGGAGTTTGAATTTGTCGCCAGCGCTGGCTGGCAGGCGGCCCAGGAACAGGAATTTCTTTTTGAGTGGCTGGGGTCGAAGCCCAGGCGCGTCTGCCTTTTCAGCGGAGGCTTAGACTCCTTTGCTGGCGCGGTTCGTGACCTCGCGGCTTTCCCCGCTCATCATCATGTCTTTGTTTCCGGATGCACCAACGGACGGCAGCAACACCAACAAGAAAAGCAAATCGCGGGGTTGCACCAAGTGTTCTCGCCGGAGATCACGCACCTCTTGGTGCCCTACGGGATCAAGGCCCGGTCGGACGGCCAAGCGGAGGAATCGTCGCAACGCTCCCGAGGTTTCGTCCATCTTACTTTGGGGGCGGTGACAGCGAAGCTGTGTGGACGGCAAGAACTGTATCTTACGGAAAACGGCGTTGGAGCCATCAACCTGCCCTACAACGACGGTCAAATCGGGGCCGCCAATTCCCGTGCCGTGCATCCGGTGACGGTAAGCTTGATGGAAGGGCTCGTTGCGGCCGTCACGGAGACGTCATTTACCATCGAAAACCTCGGATTGTTTTCGACGAAGGGCGAGCTCTGCGCGGTCCCGGTTTTGGCGCAGGTAAGCCATCTGATCAAGGAGACGTTCACCTGCGACGGATTCCCGAATCGTGTGCAAGACAAGCCGCAGTGCGGGCGGTGCACGTCCTGTCTCCTCCGGCGACAGGCGCTTTTTCATGCGGGTCTAGCTTCGGCGGATCCGAGTGAGAATTACGTTTATGATGTCATCGATTCGGCGGCTGACCGCGATTTCGCGCAGTTACGGGCGATGTCGGCGCAAGCACACAGGCTCACCTATTGGCTGGAAAAAGGCGGGGTGCAGCTTCATTTCAAGTATCCGCAGTTGGAGGAATGTATTGAGGTGCTCGCGTCACGAGTAGCAGGCGGAAAGAAGGAAGCGGGCCACCTAGTCGATTCCCTGTTTAAACGCTATGCAGCGGAATGGCTGCGTTTTTCTGCAATGCGACGTGCTGCCGTACAAGTGCCCGCTCTATCGCTCTAATACCCCATGATGTCCGATATCCTCAATACCCTCGATCCTCAGATACTGGGCGCCCACCTCCAAGAGGCGCGCAAAGCCCGCGGCCTGACTCAAGACGCCGTGGCCGTCACCATGGAAATGGCCCGCACTACAATTGTCGCCATCGAGAAGGGCGAACGGCGGCTGACGGCAGGTGAACTAATCAAACTGGCAGCCCTTTACGGACTGAGTGTGTCACGCCTTGTCGGCCGGCCGCAGCAAATTGAGGCCCTGGTGCCGCAGTTCCGGGCAGCGTGGAAACCGGATGCGGAACTTGAGGCGTGCGCCATGGAACTGCAAAAAGTGGCGGAGGACTATCTCGAACTCGAACGTCTCTGCGACCGTCCGCTGGCCAAGAATTATCCGAGCGTTTACGAATCTGAGGATGGAACTCCCGATCAGGCAGCAGAAGAGATTGCCCAGCGCGAACGCAATCGACTCGGCTTGGGAGACGGTCCGGTCCCGGATCTGACTCAAATCCTGGAGAGCGATATTGGGCTTCGGGTCTTCAAGTTGTCGCTGCCGTCCAAAGTGGCAGGAATGTTCGCTTATAGCGATTCACTCGGAGGCTGCATCGCGGTCAATGGCAACCATCCAGATGATCGGAACAATTGGTCGCTTGCCCATGAATGCGCTCATTTCCTCACGACCCGCTATCAATCTGAGGTCACGTTTCTCTTCGCTGAGAAACCATCCACTCGCAAGGAGCGCTTCGCAGAAGCATTCGCAAAATATTTTCTGATGCCGACGAACGGACTGAATCGGCGCTTCATGGAAGTTTACCGGGCCAATCAGCGAAAGATGTCTCTTGCCGACATCCTGAGCCTAGCCGATCTGTTCAAGGTATCCGTCCAAGCAATGATTCTTCGCCTGGAGGAGTTGCAGCGGCTTCCGACCGGGACATGGGATCGCTTGGCGATGGAAGGCTTCAAACCGCGCCAAGCACAGAAGGCCCTCGGTCTTATGCAAGCAACCGGGAAGGTGACGCGCCTGCCCCAGCGATACGTCTATCTCGTTGCCCTCGCTTTCTGGAGTGAGAAAATTACGGAAGGGCAGGCCGCCCGGTTCCTGCGCACGGATCGGGTCTCGGCCCGAGAAATTCTCGATGAAAGTCACAAGCGAAGCGAAGTAGCACCGGGAGACGACTTAGCCGATCTTGATTTGCGTTTGAGCGAGGAACTCGTGTAGCTGCCGATGATTCTGCTCGACGCTTGTGTGTTGCTAAATCTCTGCGCTACGGACCGCCTCGAAGAAATCGGGCGATGCGTTCCCGGTGGCTTCAGCGTGGCTGCCGCGGCGCGAGAGGAAGCACTCTTTTTACGCGATCCGGTAGATACCGTGCAGCCCTTGAAGCCGTTGATAATTAACCCGTTTTTCGAGCGAGGCATCCTTCAGGAACTTTCGCTGGCGGCGAACGAAGAATCGCTCTTTGTCAACATTGCCGCAGAGCTGGATGAAGGAGAGGCGATGTCGATGGCGATCGCGATTCATCGGAATTTGGATTTGGCGACCGATGACCGAAAGGCGCTCAGGCTCTACGCCAATTTCGGCGGCGACCCGAACCGTCTTTGGAGCACGCTGTCGGTCGTGAAAGCCTGGGCGGATCGGGCTGCGCCTAGCGCAGATGAACTTGCCCGCGCAGCCCGTGCGATACGGGATTGCGCTCGTTATGTGCCGGCACCAAACCATCCGCTTTATTCTTGGTGGTCGCCGTTTGTGACCTAGCAGAATGGCAAGATACAGAAGACCTACGTACTTCATTTTACGTAGAACAAAGGCTTTCATCAAAAGCGGTTCTGCGTTGTAGATTCTAAGCCTATATGACTCCCGCAGAACAAAAACTTGATACGATCGCCGGCCAGTTGCGGAAAGGCCTGGTACCTCCAAGGGAGACTGTAAGGTCGCTATTACTTTGGTTCGGCGCATCGAGAAGGGGGTTGCATGTCAGCTCTAATATAAGAGCAAAGCTCGAGACATTTCAGCTACGTACTGAACCGGATTTTGAATCGGCATATATTGATTCAGAAATCGCATTTCAGCTGAAGGTTGAGAACGCCCCGGCGAACGATCCGGCAACAGATCCCACACATCGTGTAATCCGATTGGCCTCCGCAAATCGGCCCCCGCTAAGTGTTACGCCCGAAAGCACGCTTAAGCAGATTATCACGCTGATGCTCAGCAACGATTACTCCCAGCTACCGGTCATGACCTCACCAAGGGAGTTGAAGGGGGTCGTTAGTTGGAAGACAATTGGGAGCAGGCTTGCGCTCAATCGTCCCTGCCAATTGGCAAAGGACTGCATGGAGTCGGCAAGTGAAATTGCTGTGGATGATTCGCTGTTCTCAGCGATTGGAGCCGTGAAGGACAATGACTACGTGCTAGTTCGAGGACGCGAGAGGCTTATCTCGGGCATCATCACGGCCAGCGACCTCACAGAACAGTTTCAAAAACTTGCTGAACCTTTTCTATTGGTAGGAGAAATAGAGAACGGAATAAGGCGTATATTGCACGGGCGATTCACCAAAGATGAACTCGCTGCGATTAAGGCACCGGATGATGCGGATCGTGTTGTCGAAGCGGTATCCGATCTAACTTTTGGTGAATATCTGCGGCTTATCGAGGCCGAGAATAGTTGGGCAAAATTGGGTCTAGCCGTAGACCGCGTCGAATTTATTAAACAGCTGCACAAGATTCGTGAGATTAGGAACGACGTCATGCATTTTGATCCTGACGGCCTCGACGATGGCGATATCGTGATCCTGAGGGAGTTCTCCCGTTTCCTTAAGCGTTTGCGTGACGTGGGAGCCGCATGATTATGAAACCCATCGAATTCATGCCTTGGAACCGGCGCTTGGAAAATGAGCCTGATATCCCAGTCGAAACGACACAGGCCAACGTGAGCAGTACCGTTTCCACGAGGCACAGCTACATCGTCTCCGATGTCTGAATGACTCGGCGCGCCGCTGCGATCTCGGGCTCGGTGCAGTCATACCCCTCAATGGCCTGGTTCATCACGGCGCATCGGAGGATATTCTCATTGTAGTCCCCGACGGGCTCGCCAAGCGGCGACTCTTTGCGAAGGAATTCGTCGTGAAAAGCGGCCGGCATTGAGGAATTTGTGGGCGTGGCGGCAGGTTTGCCATTCCAACGAAATATCTCAAACCCCAAAGCCGATACCCGTGCAAAGTCGCGGCCGCGTTTCGAGACAGGGAGGCGGGGAAGTTGCCCGCCCGGAAATGAACATCGCGGTCAGGCGGCTGACCAACGAGACGGAGCGTCGCGTCGCAAACCCCGGTTCACGTTCAACTTCGGGCAAAATCCCGGGAATACGCCATTCGTATTCCCGATTGCAATTCCTCCCGAAACGTCCGATAATGCTTGTGTGAATTCCTCCGAGGAGACCAATGCAATTGACCTAGAGGTCGTGGGACCCGAGCACGAATTCGGTTCGACGTCCTATTTTTTCGACTGCATGGTCAAGGCAGCCGGGGAGTCGCATGCTAGGAAAGTCGCTTCAAAGCGTCGGACAAGGCTGCCTTCGCCTCGGCCTTCGCTTCCATCTGCGCTACCTTCTTCCCAACTTGGAACGAGTCAGCGAGCATTCGCGCAAGCCTGACGGCGTCGTGGATTTTCATGTTGGCGCAGTGGTCGCCGAAATCGCGGGCGATGTCTCTGCCTCCCGGACTTGCGGCAAGTTCGTCGAGATTCTTAAGTGGATTTAATTTGGCCATAGGAGTTGGGATGGAACCCAACCGTATCGCCGAATTGTCGGCGGCGGCAATTTCAAACCAGAGGAGGGGGGGCGATTTGGCATTCAGGGTCCTCGGAACCCGTGATCCCAGGCATCCGGTGCCCGGGCGACGGCCTAAGCCAGAGCGGATGGGGCTTGGGCCGGAAAGGCAGAACTACACCCTTGGGAATTGGCTGGCGGCATCCATTGCTGCACGGAGCTGACGGCGGCCCACATCGTCCAGCCGAAGCTGTCGCGCGAGTTCCAAAACGAACGCATCGCTTTCCGACCGGCCTCGTGTGCGCAGCATGGAAAGAATCTCCTGTTCAAAGCGCCCGGTCGGCTTCGTCGCAGCGGTTGCGCCACTCCAGGGCTCAGATGAGCCAACCAGATTGAGCAAGACCCTTTTAATGGGCGTTAGCTGGTCTTTCGGTGGCGCGTCTTCCGGTGTCGTTCGCGACGTCGCAGTAATGTCCAGCCATTTTACCCTTCACCTTCCCTTTGCCCGAGTTCGGATACGACGTTTGAACCGGATTGAATCCCTCGGAAGAGGAGGATTAGTCAAATAGGTCTCCGACCTTAACGCCCAGGGCCTGAGCCAAAATTGTAAGCTCTAGGTCGGTCACTTCACGTTCGCCCATTTCTACCTTGGCAACGATCACGCGGCCGATTCGCCAGCCTAATCGCTGGCAAGCTCCTGCAAGATCCTCTTGTGTCATTTTGCGATTCAAGCGCATTGACCGTATTCGCTCTCCGACCGCGTTTCGCGCCTTTCCAACGCGGTAAGACAATCGTCGGTGCGCCCCCGGGGGTTTGTCGGGTTTTGGCCGAGGTAAGCGCTTAATGGGCATGTGCGACGTATCGCACAGGCTATCGATGTCGGCCCCACATGTGGTTCTATCAATAGAACTTGATTCCAGCTTTCCGCAGACCTCAAATACTCATCTCCCGAACGAGTTGTGAACAGATTCACCTTACCAACGAAGCCCACTGGGACCGCCGAAATGGCCTCAGCTGCCAGCAGCCCGCCGGGCTTCAGCTTAGCCGAGGTTTACGAACTGCGCAGAAACTGCAACGACTGCCCAACGTGCACATTAACTCTCAGCGCGGCCAAATAAAGCCGGTGCAGGCTGCTAGACTTCTGCGACTGGCGATTGACAAAAGAGCCAGCCTAGGGGATCGCGCTTGGGCCATTAATGCTTTGCTCGAAACCAGGGAAAGCATGAGCCACGAGGACATTGTGAAGGCAATGAAGAACCTCACTGACAAAGGTAAGCGTCTTAAGGTCAGCTTCAGGAAATGCCTCCTTAGAATTTCTACTACGCCGGAGCAGCTCGGCTCGCATACGCGGCCAGCCCGGCACTTACGGCGAAGCACCTAGTCGGCGATGCAATCGAAAAACCAAAAAAAAAGACTTATCGTAAATGTGCCCACTGCGGACGTCGCTTCTGCGTTGATCCGCGGGTAGGCCGGCTCCACCGGCATTGCGCACGGTTGGCATGCGCCAAAGCCAGTCGCATCTCTGCCCAAAAAAAGTGGTTGCGGGAGGAAAGGCGCCGAGGAGATGCAGACAGTGTGGACGTGTATCGGATGCAACAGTGGCGTAACACGCATCCTGGCTACTGGCGGCGAAAAACTCGCATTGGCCGTTACGAAGTGCGCGGAGCCCTCGCAGACACGGTGCGGGAATTTGCGTTACAAGATATGATTGACACGCATTTTTCCCTCGTAGTTGGCCTTGTGTCATATCTCACGCAGAGTGCGTTACAAGATACGATAGCCTCAGAGATACGCCGCCTTATGCTGCTAGGGCATGGCATCCTTACTCAGTCCACCAAGGCAGCTATTGCGCCGCCCGACGGCGGCCGTAAATAGCTCTGCCCATCGAGAGGCCCGCAAATGAACGGGCAAGAACAGTTGCCCCTGGCGTCCGGTAGCAGCGGGTTAATCCCGGTGGCTGCCTATGTGCGGATGTCGACGGAGCACCAACAGTATTCAACGGACAACCAGCTTGATCGGATCAAGGAGTATGCTGCGCGGCGTGGGATGGAGATCGTGCGCGTCTTCGCTGACGAGGGGAAGAGCGGCCTAAGCGTCAAACACCGCGAAAGCCTACAGCGGATGATCGCGGAGGTCGAATCCGGCAGCGCCGAGTTTCGGAACATTCTTGCCTATGACGTAAGCCGGTGGGGCCGCTTTCAGGATGCCGACGAGAGCGGCTACTACGAATACATCTGCAAGCGTGCGGGCATCGCGGTCCACTATTGCGCGGAGCAGTTCGAGAACGACGGCAGTCCGACTTCGAACATTATCAAAAGCGTAAAGCGGTCCATGGCAGGTGAATACAGTCGTGAGCTATCCACGAAGGTCTTTCAGGGTGCGTGCCGGCTAATCCAGCTCGGGTTCAAACAAGGCGGGGCGGCCGGTTTCGGCCTGCGCCGGATGTTGATTGACCAGGCGGGAAAACACAAAGGCCTGCTCAAGATCGGAGAGCACAAGAGTCTCCAAACCGACCGCGTCGTGCTTATGCCTGGGCCGGAGGCGGAGCAGGAAATTGTGCGCGAAATCTACCGCGTGTTTGTAGCAGGCGGCAAAACCGAGCGGGACATTGCTGAGTCATTGAATGCCCGAACAATCGCCACAGATCTCGACCGACCGTGGACTCGGGGCACCGTGCATCAGGTTCTCACCAACGAGAAATACATTGGCAACAATGTGTACCACCGGACCTCGTTCAAATTAAAGCGCAAGCACGTCGCTAATCCGCCTGAGATGTGGATTCGCACCGAGAGAGCATTCCCGGCGGTCGTCGATCCCCTGCAGTTTGCACAAGCGCAAGAGATCATTCTTGCCCGGGCAAAGCGCTACTCGAACGACGAGATGCTCCACTCACTCAAGGAACTATGGTCCCGGCATGGACGGGTATCGGGTCTTTTGATTGACGAACAGGATGCAATGCCGTCCAGCGCGGCGTTCCGGTATCGTTTCGGTAGCCTCATCCGAGCCTATCAACTCATTGGCTACACGCCGCCGATAGATTACTCATTCATCGAGATCAACCGGTACCTCCGGGCGCGGCACCCTGAGATTGTGCAAGAGGTCATTGCGACCCTCGCCGCTCTGGGCGTTTCGGTTGAGCGCGACCCCGTCAGTGAACTCATAATCCTAGACCATGAGCTCACGGTCTCGGTCGTCCTCTCCCGATCCTTGCGGACGGGCGCAGGCTCGCTGCGATGGATGTTGCGGTTTGAAGAAAGCCTGCGCCCTGACCTGACGATTGCTGTGCGGATGGATGCGACCAACCAGACGATCAAGGATTACTATCTGTTCCCAGCGATCGATGTCACCGCCGCAAACCTGCGGCTTGCTGAGGACAATCACGCGCTCCTAGACGCCTACCGCTTTGACGATCTAGAATTCTTCTTTGAGATGGCCGAGCGTGTGCCGGTGGAGGGTGCCGCATGACGGACGATCCTCGCATCAGCCTGATCCCGGTAGACCGGATTCGTGTCATCAATCCGCGCTCGCGCGACAAGAAGAAATTCGAGCGTGTCGTCGAAAGCATCGCGACGGTAGGCCTCAAGAAGCCCATCACGGTAACGCGCGGAATAACTGGGGAAGATGGCGCCGAGACTTTCAACCTCGTGTGCGGCCAGGGCCGGCTGGAGGCGTTCGTGGCCTTGGGACAAAGGGAGATTCCGGCCTTGGTAAGGGGCATGTCGAAAAGCGACGGTCTCCTTGCCAGCCTGATTGAAAACATCGCGCGACGCCGGGTGCGCACGCTCGACCAAGTCCGGTTGATTCAGTGGATGCAGGAGCAGGGTCAGGGGTTCGCGGAAATCGCCCAAAAGACCGGACTTGGCGTGGAATACGTCAAAGACATCCTCAGTATGCTCAAGAAGGGTGAAGAACGCCTGCTGGAGGCCGTCCTGCATGGCAAGATCCCGGTCACGATCGCGACACGCATTTCCGGGGCTTCAGACGAAGAGTCGCAGCGGCTTCTCATGGCCACCTACGAGTCCAAGGAAATGACGCAAAAATCGTTTACTTCGTTCAAGAGAATCGTCGATCAACGCAAGCATCTTGGGCGCACTTATGGTCCACGATCACCGCGAATCAACCGCACTACAGCCGAAAGCCTAGTGCGCGCCTACAAGCACGAAGCACAGCGCCAACGCCTAATGGTCAAGAAGGCGAAGCTCTGCGAGGCTAGGCTTCGGTCGGTCTCGGCCGCCTTGAAAAAGCTCGTGCGCGATGAGGACTACGTGACGTTGCTGCGCGCTGAGAAGATGGAAACGATGCCCAAGTTTCTCGCCGAGCTGGCGCGACAGATCGCATGAGCCCTCCAACCGTCCGCGCAGCTTTCGATCTCGTCGGCGTGACGCTGCCGCTTGCCTCGATTAATCCGATCCGGCAGATCAAACCGACTGATTTTGCCTGGGGCAAATACAGGGCGATCGTAGCATCGATACGGGAAGTGGGCGTCATCGAACCATTGGTTGTGCATCCGCAAAAAGGAACGCACGGCGCGTATTTTCTCATGGACGGGCACATGAGGTTAAAGGCGCTACAAGAACTCGGCCGCACTGATGCGTTTTGCCTCATCGCGAAAGATGACGATCCTTTTACCTATAACGACAAGGTTAACCGACTTTCGCTGATCCAGGAACACGCAATGATCATGCGTGCGGTCGACCAAGGCGTGACTCCGGCGCAGATCGCGAAGGCCCTGGATATTGACGTGAGCAAGATCTCGTCGAATCTGAACCTGCTTGATGGCATCCACCCAGACGCGGTCGAACTGCTGAAAGACAAGCAGATAACTTCGGCAGCGCTTCGTGTATTCAAGAAAGCGAAGGCAGTCCGCCAGATAGACATGGCGCAGCTTATGGTGACAGCTAACAACTACGCGCGCGCCTATGCCGATGCGCTCATCATCGGCACTCCTGTCGACCAGCTTTCCGGCTCCCGCAAAACGAAAGCCGTTCGGGGCATCGCCCATGAGGAAATCGTGCGAATGGAAAAGGAGATGGAGGCACTCGAGCGCGACTACAAACTTCACCAGGACCAGTTTGGTGAAAACTCTCTGCACCTAAACGCCGCACAGCGTTACGTGAAGCGCCTCTTCGAAAACGCGAAAATCAAACGCTTTCTGAGCCAACGTTACGGCGATCTCCTGGACGAATTCCAAGAGTTGGTCGCAATGGAGTCCCTTTAACCATCTTTCTCCGGCCGAGACGACCCCCCCCCAACAGTGTCGAGGGCTGGCACCCGTAAGCCGCAACGTCCAAAGCCGCCCGAGGCGAATATGGGCACGAGGCGTAAGCCTGGTGAAAATTACGTTCTTTCTTGTGCTCAGATGCGAGCGCCGTGCAGTTGAGAGCAAGGGGGCGTTTTGGCCGGGGGCTTAATTCTCATCTTTGCAGAGTGAAAAAGCCCAAGAATCGATTCCTACGACTCTGGCGCAAGGCGGATGCCTACTATCTCGTCTTAAGCTTCGGGACCCGCATCCCCAGTTGCCAGGCAAGTGCGGGGGGTGCGCCAATAGGTGCCTTTACTCGCGTGGAAGCATCTGTAGGATCAAATGATCAGCACGCGCACCCGATGAAGAATATCTTCATGCTCTATATGCCGCCTGGAAATATGGAGGCAATGGTGCACTACGAGGATACCATTCGCAAGAAGGTAGAACCGGAGCGAATCTATGCTCACGTTGAATCGTCGGTGCGTCGCAAGCTTGAACAGACTTTTGATGACCGCCGTATTGCCGTGTGGGGTTCACGCAATTCGAGACCAAATCGGGCCAAATTTGACCGGATGCAGGAAGGAGATGAGGTTCTGATCGTCGAAGGGGACACGATAAAGCTCCAGGGCTTGGTAGCTGCAAAGACCGTGAATCCGGCTTTGTCGCACGAACTTTGGAAGAATATCGATAGCGAGATGACGGATGGTTGGGACCTTGTGTATTTCATAGCCAACCCAAGGGAGATAGGCCTGCCGTTTACGAATCTATGCAGACTTTTGGGGTATGAGGAGACTCTGCGCTTACGCGGATTCACGGCGGTGGCTGCTGAGAGGCTCGAGGAGTTCTATTCAAAATATGATGACCTGTACTCGATCTTAATTGCGATCAAGGAGGGACGTGCAGTGGTTCCAGTCGTTGATAAGGAAATGATTAAACCGGCGGAACAGAGCGACAAGGCAGAGGGAAGCGCGGGGGGCGATGCCGGCGTGGACGACAAAGATGATCCCTCCGATCACATCAAGATGCAATGGACACTGCTGAGAATGGGCAAACAGGCGGGAGAGAAAGTCTGGGCACCTCGCAACGACCAGTCTCGGATTACCGCCGCCTACCGTTTCACAGAGTTTGAATCCACATTTGCTGCCGGCTTGGATACGCAGGTCAGGTATGTCGAGAATATCGATGTCGTATGGAAGGCCGAATATAGGATCGACGCGGCTTTCGAGATAGAGAACAGCACCTCGATCTACTCCGGCCTGCTTCGTTTTGCAGATCTGACAATGGTCGCGCCCAATAGCTCGTATCCATTGTTCATTGTGGCCCCGTCCGAGCGAAAATCCCGTGTGCGGGACCAGCTGGCCAGGCCGACCTTCAAGCACCTGAGGTTGAGTGAGAAGGTGCGGTTCCTTTCCTACGAGAAGGTGCGCGAGATCGACGGCTTTTTCGGCGACAGTGGGCAGGGATTGTCGGCGGAACTGATTAACGGTAAAGCGGAGAGAATCACGGTATAGGCCAAGCCAAAATACCTCAGGGATTGTCCTTATGGCGGAACTCTCAGAAGCATTGGATGCGATTTATCGCCTCAATGTAGGCGTGGTCGGCTCAGATGGCTCCCGTCACGAGCGACCCCATAAGCCGGTAATGCTCCTGGCGGCGCTGGATGCGATCTCCTCCGGCTTTGCAACCCCTATCAGGATTGAGTGGAGCGAATGGCTTCGCGAACGCTTCGCCAGTTATTTTGAGGTAGTGCGTTCGGCCAACGACAGTTGTACCCCAGAGAACCCGTTTTATTACCTAAAAAGCGATGGCTTCTGGAAACCTTGCCGGGAGGAAATGTCGGGCGAGCGCCAACTGGATTCCCCGCCAAGCGTTGCGGACGCAAGCTCGGGAAAGGTGTTTGCCCGATTCACGCCCGATTGGGCGCTGATTGTTTCGGCCAAGGCCTCTAGGGCTGCCATGCGCGAGGCCATACTCGCTCGTTACTTCCCAGCCAAACGTGAACAGCTTACCGCGCTAATACACGAAGAGGCTGGAGAGGATCCCAATATTCAAGGGGTCGGGCGTTCGGCTGCTTTCCGTCGCCAGGTATTAGAGATATACGACTATCAGTGCTGCGCTTGCGGACTCCGCATCTGGATTCCTGACCGTGACCTGACGTTTGTCGACGCGGCCCACGTAATTCCCTTTTCAGAGAGTCGGAACGACCACCCGACCAACGGAATCGCACTGTGCAAGAATCACCATTGGGCGATGGATCAGGGATTGATTGCGCCAGATCCTGAGCGGGTTTGGCGTGTTTCAAACGAAATTGATGCAAGGCGCTCAAAGGGCGAAGAAGAGTTGGGGAGACTCGGCGGGCAAAGAATGTTGCTTCCCGTCGAGCCTGCATATGCGCCGAATGCGCAAGGCCTTTACTGGCGTTTCTCAAAGCTTAAGTCCGGCTGATGAATCCAGGTTTAGCTGCGCAACGTACAAACAGAGGACAGAGGCGTGCGGCAGAGCCCGAAGAGCGATTCTACGTGGGTTATGGACTGAATTGCCTTGGGTCACCGTACCCGATGACTACGTGCAATCCGACGATTGCCTAGACTCGCTCATCGCATCTCTAACCACCCGTGCTGCCGCCCAGAGCCTTAGTTTCCGCCCCGAGACAAGCAAACATCCATCTGCCCGCCGTGAGGGATGGATTCATCTGCCGACAGGGCTTCCTCAGCCCTAAAAATGAGGGTCCAACCGCACAACATTCTCCATCAAGGTGCGTATTCGGGGAGAGGTTTGGCCGAAGATCAGTGATCCTGTCGCGTAGTAGCTTCATTTCTCAGCAGTTGTTTCATTCCTGAGCGACATACCACGGGTTTCGACCTCTTCAGCAAGAGCGGCGTACAGGTCGTTTTTGAACTTTCCCAAAGGCGCCCCAAAGGCCTCCAGGTTCCGTGGGCTCCAAGCTATCGAAATCACGCGGTCGAGCTCTGCAAGGCTCTTATCATCCACAATATCGCAGTCCATCTCGCCAGCATCTTCTAATGCTTGTATAGGCAAGACAGCGGCGAAACTGCCAGTACGAACTGCAGCGAGGCATTGGCTAATTGAATCGCACACTAGCTCAGGCTTGAATGTGGCGCCGGGGCCATTAGCGAGTAACAGCAGGCTTTGCGATTTCTCACCATCGGCATCGAGAGCAGCGATTGGACAGCTTTTCAAGGCTGCTGACAGAGTGGGTCCTCGTAAGGCAAAGCGACGCGGAATTGCAAAGACGTGTTTTATCACGCACACCTCTTGGCTCTTTAGCCCTTCTGGCACCGCATTCGAACGCAGCAGGCCAAGGTCAACCCTTTGTTCCTGCAATCGACGGACAAGGTCGCCGGTCCGAAGGTTCTCAACCTTCACGAATTGCCTTTTTCCGGGCCGGCGCATCGCACCCAACGCCGGTATCAGGAGCCATTGTAGCAGGCTATCCTCGGCGCCGATCACCACCTGTTGAACTGTCCCCGTGGAGCGGCTTTGGAATTCAAGTAAAGCTTGGAACTGTGCTTTGATCAATCGCACAAGCTCCTCGCCTGCGGGGGTCAATCGTATGGATCGACCGTCGCGGGTTGTAAGAGCCGTCCCCATAAACGCTGACAATTCTCGAATATGATGACTATAGCGGCTTTGCGTGCCGGCGTCTCCCTTTGCGGCCTTTATCAAACTGCCGTGTTCGCTCAGTAACACCAAGGCGTGCAGGCGTTCAATCGAGAGACCCTCACGATGTAGGAGATGCTCAAACATGCGCTAAACTCATGATACATGCCATCACACATGTGGTTGGCGCAAGTAAAAACATGTATAATATTGGAAATCAAACCAATCACTTTATGATCAATCTAAGTCCCTCACTTCTTCGCAACGGCATATTCTATTCTGGATTCCTCCAAAAGCGTCGTGGTACAGCCCAGGTTTACGGTGCTGACGAGCAGACTCGTATAGAGAGCACTGTCACCCGTCTGCTAGCCGTTCCGACCACGGCTAAGAACCCAGGCATTTTGCTCGGACTGATTCAGTCTGGAAAAACCAAAACCTTCCTCGGCGCGACGGCACTCGGTTTCGATAACGGCTACGACATTGCAGTCATCCTGACCAAGCCTACCACGGCCCTTGCGAAGCAGACATATAAACGTGTCAGCAAGGAATTCGCCGACTTTATCGAGGCCGACCAGGCAAAGGCCTACGACATTCTTGAACTTCCAGAACGACTCACTCAGTTCGAGCTAAATCAGAAGCTTCTCCTTATCGTCAAAAAGCAGAAGAACAACTTGGAGCGATTGGCCGAGACGCTCCTCACAACATACCCGCAACTTGCCAGCAAGCGGATCCTTATCATCGACGACGAGGCCGACAACGCATCGATTGGTTATTACTACACCAAGGCAGGTGACCTGGAACTCCGCACAATCGCCGGTCAGATCGACGATCTGCGCAAGCAACTTCCGGCAGCATCTTTTCTGCAGGTTACGGCGACACCTTATTCTCTATACCTTCAACCAGAAGAATCACCTCCGGGTCTTCAAATCGCTCCGGTTCGGCCAACTTTCACTGAGCTTGTTCCGATTCACCCTGATTATGTCGGTGGCAAATTCTATTTCGAGGAAAGCCAGGACATCAACAGCCCAGCCCGTTACGTATTCCACGCGGTGGATCGCGAGGAGTTAGATATACTCCGCCAACCCGACGGCCGACGCTTCAAGACCGAGGATTGCCTCACAAGTCCTAAGGTAGCCGGCCTGCGAGCAGCCCTTGTCACTTTTTTGACCGCTGGCAGTCTGCGCCGCATACAGGATGAGCAGGCTAACCAACGCCCAAAGCGCTTTGCCTTCCTCTTTCACACCGAGGCCGCTAAAGCCGCCCACGCGTGGCAGGAGTCCGTAGTCCTCGCCTTCGACGAACATTTGCAAAAAGAGGCTCACGCCCAATCCGCGATACTTCGCGATCTCGTGCAGGCTGCATATGACAACCTATCGCGTTCTATCCTAGCTGCCAGCCATCCGTTGCCGGCCTTTGCCGACGTGTGGACACGCGTCATCGCTGCGCTTACTAGCGGCGAAACCATGATAACTAAGGTCAACTCAGAGGCTCAAATCGCGTCTCTGCTTGACGATGAAGGCCAGCTCCGCCTGCGCACCCCGTTAAATATTTTTATCGGTGGTCAAATCCTCGACCGGGGCATAACCATCGCCAATCTTATCGGCTTTTACTACGGACGCGATCCCCAACGCTTCCAGCAAGATACCGTCCTCCAGCACTCGCGAATGTATGGCTTTCGCCCATCGCTCGATCGCGCCGTTACCCGTTTTTACACCGCGCCCCATATTTATTCGGCCATGCGACGCATGCACGAGGCCGACACCGCCCTGCGTGAACGCATTGAAGATCAAAGTCAAAACCCTGACCGCAGCGTCACTTTCATCGAGCTGGACGAGAACAACAATATCGTACCGTGCGGCCCGACCAAGATTTTGGCGTCAAACATCACAACCCTGCGCCCGAACCGCCGCGTTGTCCCCTCCGGGTTTGAGACAGACGTGAAGACCCGGCTACGTCCACTGACTCAGGACATAGACACCCGCCTTACAGCAGTGCTGGGGAAGCTGCCGGCCTCCGCAGAAAACCCGCCCGCGATCGACATCTCCCTAAGCGATGCGGTCGATCTTCTCGAGCGTCTTAATCCAGCCTTTATCAACTTCGAACCGGGCTACGAGGACACGTGGGATCTGAAGGAATACCAGGCGATCTTGCGGCACCTCAGTGAGAATACTCAGAACCAGGCGAATCGGGGCCGGGTGCTTATTATGCTTCGCACAGGCCGCAATGTTTCTCGCCGAACATCGGCTGCGGGCGCACACGCTGAATTCAACGAGCCGGATACCACACGGTCGGACGTTACGCCCGCACGCGCCGCAGCTATTGACCTGCCCGTACTTCTCCTGATCCGCCAGGAAGGCGCCGCAGCCCAGGGATGGAGTGACGCCCCCTTCTGGTGGCCTGTGATCGTCACGCCGCTAAACATGCGGCCGACACTTTTCGCTCACGCCAAATAATAACCCAAAATCATCCAGTCTAATTGCGCATTCCAGTTATCGTAGGGAAATGAGCCACGCAGAACGCATTTGCCGGCCAACAGATTGGCGACGATCATGAATGCTAATTTGATTCGTAAAACTTTTGGGCTTCACCCACTTGTGGACTCGTTTACGGTTCTGATTTGGGTACGCCCGAATAGCGTCAGCACGATCTCTCGGTAATTCTTTTCCCCGCTTATCAGGATTCTCAATTGCGCTAGCCCCATGCCGAAAAAACCTTCAGAGGGGAAATCCCCGACAACGCCCATCAAAGACGAGCTCTTTGGTGCCGAGGAGGTGGAGTCCGTCATCCCCGAGCTTGCCCGGGCTCAACGCGCTGCGGCGCACATAGCTACAACTGTCAAGAAGAAGGAGACCACAGTTGCTTCAATAACCGAGCACCGTTACACTGAAGCGACTCGCAAGAATCTGCCTGCCGCTGGCGATGCGCTCGGGCATGTCGAGGAGGCTGCACCGATCACTTACGCCTACGACCCTCACCGTCCGCCGGTCCTGCGGTTCAACGAGGCAATCGCTCGCCAGCGCGGCCTACTCGATGAGGCCCGTCGTCGTCCACTCACAGCGGACGAGACAGCGGAACTCGCCGCCCTGCTGGAGGCTCCGCAGCCATGGCTGGAGTGGGCGGGCAAGCGCGAGATGCCGGACTTCGCGGTGGAGCCTGTGGCCTTGCATATCCATGAGCGCGTCTCCGCCCAGGCCATTCTCAAGGCCGTGCAGCGGGAGGACATCCAGCGCGACCTTTTCGCCGAGGGCGTGCAAACAGCCCGCGAGGCCCGCGCCTATTACCAGCACGACGTCGCTTGGGCCAATCGCCTTATTACTGGTGATTCCCTGCAAGTGATGACGAGTCTCGCCAACCGCGAAGGCCTCGCCGGGCAGGTGCAGATGATTTATTTTGATCCGCCCTACGGCATCAAGTTCAGCAGCAACTGGCAAAACGAGGTCGGCAAGCGCGACGTTAAGGACAAGGACGAGGACCTCACGCGCGAGCCCGAGATGATCCGCGCTTACCGTGACACTTGGACTCTCGGTGTTCATTCTTATCTGGCTTATCTCAAACAGAGACTGATCGTCGCCCGCGAATTACTGAAGGATACGGGGTCGGTTTTTGTCCAGATTTCGGATGAAAATCTACACCGCGTTCGGGCGGTGATGGATGAGGTGTTTGGGACGGAGAATTGCATTGCCATAATCACTTTTAGAAAAACGGCAGGAGCTACAGCTGAGTATCTTTCAAACACCGCAGACTACCTCGTCTGGTTTGCCAAGAATCGGGAGAAAGCGAAATTTAATCGCCTTATCAGGCTGCGTGAAATTGGCGGTGACGGAGGTGAAGCCTACGCAACTGTCGAACTACCAAACGGTGAACGACGCCGGCTCACCAGTGAGGAGACAGCGAACCTCTCTAGCCTACCTGATTCGTCTCGTGTCTTTCGGCAGGTAATTCTCACAAGCCAAAGACAAGGTCGTCCTGCAGGGCCTGGTTCAGCTATGCACTTCGAAGTTCCGTTCGAGGGGAAAATTTACTCGCCAAACGGAGTCCGTGGATGGTCAACGACCCGCGAGGGATTGGCACGCATGATTTCGGCAGAGCGAATCGCGTCGTCTGGTGATACGATCAACTATCTTCGCTATCACGATGATGCACCGGGTTTCCCAATGACGTCCCTATGGGACGATACACAATCGGGAAGTGGTATGGATAAGATCTATGTCGTTCAGACAAACACCAAGGTCATCGAGCGTTGCATGTTAATGACCACCGGGCCGGGCGATCTCGTGCTCGATCCGACCTGCGGTAGTGGAACCACGGCATTTGTGTCAGAGCAATGGGGCCGGCGCTGGATCACCATCGACAGCTCGCGCGTAGCCGTGGCAATCGCCCGGCAGCGCCTCCTCACGGCCTGCTATGAGGCTTATAAAACTAAAGACCCAAAGGCTGGCGTCGATTCCAGCGCGCCGCAAAACCCGGCGCACGGGTTTTACTATAAAACCGTTCCTCATATAACCCTTAAGAGTATCGCGCAGAACAAGGGTCTCGATTCGATCTTTGCTAAGCACGAGCCCATCGTCGCCGCTCGACTGATTGAATTAAACGCCGCGCTAGCGGCACTCGCCGCGCCACAGGCATCTGCGCTGCACCAGAAGTTAGTGGCTAAGCTTCTCGCGAAACACATCAACGAGGGGGCCAGCTCCGTCACCGATGCAGATTGCCGGCGCCACCTCGTCCCCGGCACGGATCCGCAGCTCATTCAGCCAGGCAAGAAACTTACCGTTAAACAGGCCGAGGGCTACCGCGCTGACATCCCACCTACCGGCGCTTGGCGGGAATGGGAAGTCCCTTTCGACAATGACTCCGATTGGCCAGCGCCGCTCGCCGCCGCGCTCACAAACTACCGCGCCGCGTGGCGGGCCAAGATGGACGAAGTAAACGCGGCGATCGCCGCCAGCGCCGAGCAAGACGAACTGGTTGACCATCCCGATACCGTGCGTGGTGTCGTCCGCGTTGCTGGTCCTTTCACCGTCGAGTCGATGCGCCCGCCCGAGACATCTCTTAAAGGCGAGGCCGACGAGCCTGCGTCGCCCATCGGTGGGGTGCCCGGCGACTTGAATGCATTTGAGTCCACCTCCGCGCCCGAGCGCGACGTAACGAACGCCGCTTCGCACGTTGAGCGTATGCTGGATCTACTCAAGCACGACGGCCTCACTTTCACCGGCAACAAGCACGTCGCCTTCACCCAGCTCGATACCATCGAGAGCAGTTTTCTGCACGCCGATGGCGAGTTCCAGGCCGAGGACGGCAAGCCGCACCGCGTGGCCGTGGTCATCGGCCCCGAATTTGGCAGCGTCACTAGTTTTCAGGTGGATAACGCCCTGCGCGCCGCCCATCGGCGCGGTTACGATGACCTCGTCTTCGCCGGCTTTTCTTTTGATGCCACCGCACAAGAGACCATCCAAGCCTACAACGACGAACCACGCGCCGAGGTACGCCTTCACATGGCGCAAATCCGTCCCGATGTCGGCATGAAGGATCTGCTTAAGAAGACGCAGAAGGTTGAGCAGATCTTTACCGTCTTCGGTCAGCCCCGCACCCGTGTCGAAGCCAAGGCCGGCGAACTCGTCGTACACATGGACGGCGTCGATCTCTACGATCCGGTGGCCAACGCCCTACAAGCCACTAGCGCCGGCAAAGTGGCTGCATGGTTCATCGACACCGATTACGACGGTAAAGTCTTCTGCATCTGCCAAGCCTTTTTCCCCGATAAGAGCGCGTGGGAAAAACTGGCCCGCGCACTCAAGACATGTTTGGCGGAAGAGGCTTTCGAGGCCTTGAGCAGCACAATCAGCCTGCCCTTCAAGCCCGGCCCGCGCCAATGTGTGGCCGTGAAGGTCATTGACCCGCGCGGTAACGAAGTCATGCGCGTGCATCGCTTGGACGGAAACTACGAGGAGTGCTGATCCATGGCCCGAGCCTCTGTCATCTCGCCCGAAGCCGAGCTACCCATCCAGGCACCGGTTGAAGAGCCGATCATCAACAGCCCCTTTACCGAGCCCAAGTGTCACTGGGCTTACGACAAGTCGGGCAAGGCCAACAAAATCCCCGGGCGACGCAGTGCCCGCTATTTCTGGACCACGCAACGCGTGATGACCGGCCAGACCGAGCTTGATAGTATCGGCGGCGATTACGGCAGCGAACTGCTCCCTCTTGTCAACGCGCTGCGAGACGACGTGAGCCGCTGGCGCGCCAGTGGCTACGAGAACGCCACGCAGATCACCAAGAAGCTCCTCTCCCACTGGACGCGAGCAGACCGAAAGCGCCGATTATTCTTCTGCCAACTAGAGGCAGTCGAAACTTTCATCTACTTGAACGAGATTTTGGCCTCGGGTCGCCGCACACGTTTTAAACCGGGAGTCACGCCCGAGGACTACAACGCTATGATCAAGGGAGTGAAACCGCCAATTGCCGTCGGCATGAGCGACGAGTTCTTTCCCCGACTCTGCGATCAGCCCTGGGATGAGACCCAGAGAGCGCTTATCCGTTACGGCTGCAAAATGGCCACCGGCTCCGGCAAGACCGTGGTGATGGCCATGGTCGTCGCTTGGAGCTTCTGCAATCGCGGGGCGGTGCCAGGCGACACCCGTTTCCCTTCGGCGGTGGTTGTGGCCTGTCCCAATCTTACCGTGAAAGAGCGCCTGCAAGTACTTCGCACTGACGGCGAACCCGAAAAGAGCTACTACGCCATTTTCGACGTCGTGCCTGGAAACTTGCGGGGCTTTCTCGCCTTCGGGCGCGTAATGGTCACTAACTGGCATGCGTTCGCCCCCGAGAGCGATCACACAGAGGGTGGAGCGACTTATGTCGTTGTACAAAAAGGGGAGGAGGGCGCGGACGCGTTTGCGCGTCGAGTTCTCCGGGATCTCTACGGTCGAGGTGAATTGCTCGTCTTCAATGACGAAGCCCACCACGCGTACCGTCCAGCGCCTCCAGAAAAGGCAGTGCAAACCGTAAGGAAGAAAAACGACGATAGCGGCTTCGGTGTCGTCAGCGATGACGACGAAAACGAAGCCACTGTTTGGGTGGAGGGCCTGGATAAGCTCAATACGTCGGTGGGAGTGCGATGCTGCCTCGATCTATCGGCTACGCCGTTCTACCTCGGAGGCTGCGGCTACGTCGAAGGTTCGCCATTTCCATGGCTAGTAAGTGACTTCGGTCTAGTGGATGCAATCGAGAGCGGCATAACAAAGATTCCGCGTCTGCCGGTGGCTGATACCAGCGGGCGACCTGACCCCAAGTTTTTTCGCCTGTGGGATGAGATCAAACGGCAGCTCAAGGCTCAAGGGGATGCCAACTTTGACCGGGGCAAACCCAAGCCCGAGGCGACTTGGCGCCAAGCCCAGCCCGCATTCGCTATGCTCGGCGCGCAATGGCAGGAGCGTTTTGAGCAGAATCGCGAAGCCAGGGCAGGCCAGACTTTCGTACCGCCCGCGCTTATCGTCGTCTGCGACAACACCGACATGGCCCAAGTGTTCTTTGAGAAAATCTCTGGCGAGACGGTCGAGGAGATTTCGGAGGAGGACGACGAGGGCACCGTAACCACGCGTAAGGAGCGCCGTTACAATCCCGCCGGCGTGCCGTTCCCCGATCTGGCCAACACAGCCACGCGCACAGTCACGCTCCGCATCGACAGCAAGCTGCTCGCCGAGGCCGAGGTAGGCTCCGCGATCGGCTCTAAGCTTAAGGAGGCCGAACGACTGCGCGAACTCATCGCCAGTGTGGGCAAGTCCGGCACGCCGGGCGAACACATCCGCTGTGTCGTTTCAGTGCAAATGCTGACCGAAGGTTGGGATGCCAACAACGTCACCCAGATTCTCGGCCTTCGCGCCTTTGGGAGTCAGCTTCTCTGCGAACAAGTGGTTGGTCGTGGCCTGCGTAGGATCAGCTATGACGCTTACATCGACGAGAAAACCGGAGAGGAGCGCCTACGTCCTGAGTATGTGGACGTCTACGGCATTCCATTCTCGGTTATTCCGTACAAAGGGCGTGAGGGGAAAACCCCGGAACCCGACGACAAGCCTACCAATCTGGTCCAAGCACTGGTTGAGCGCGCAGCGATGGAGCTGCGTTTTCCTAATGTGGAAGGCTACGTGATGGAGCTGCATCAGCATCGGGTGCGCTGCGACATCTCGAAGGTTGAACCGGTAGTCATCAAGCCCACCGACTTTCCCACCCAAGTCTATGTTCAACCGCAGGTCGGGATCAAAGAGATGGGACAACGGGGTTCGGGTGACTTTGCGTTGGAGAAACACGATCGTGAGGAATTTTATGCGCTGCACCACATTCAAACGATCCTCTTCGAAATCACGCGCTTGATCGTCGCTCGGCTCACCGAATCGCAACCTGGCAAGGAGGCTAGACTGAAGCACTATGCACGACACCAGCTTTTCCCACAGGTGCTCGCGATTGTGGAAGAATACGCAAACAGACGCATCCAGTGGAATGGCTGCGCGCCACAAGAACTCGCACTGGAGGTTTACCTGCGTAAGGTCGTCGAGCAGTTAACCGACGCCATCGAACCCGACGACAGTGTAGGGGAACCGCCCTTGTTGCCAGTCATCAATCGGTTTCGCCCTTACGGTAGCACGGCCGAGGTTAGATTCACGACTACGAGGCCATGTCATGTGACGTTTAAAAGCCATATCGATCAGGTCGTTCTCGACACGGAGACCTGGGAGCGCTCAGTCGCTTTTCAACTGGAGGCCAGCGAGGTAGTAGTATGTTTTGCTCGCAACGACCACCTGGGGATAGAGATTCCATACGAATTCTACGGTGGTGCGCACAAGTTCCTGCCCGACTTTGTAGTTCGGATGAAAAGCGGTGTACGTCTCCTTCTTGAAGTAAAGGGACTGCACGGAGAAAAAGAGGAGGCAAAGTTTCAGGCAGCAAAACGGTGGGTTGCAGCGGTGAATAACTGGGGACGAATGGGCCGCTGGGCGTTCCACGTCTGCAGGAGTCCCGACATGCTAAAAACGGAGATCGAATACTTGAATTCCCAACCCATCGCGTGAGCCGCGGCTCTCGCGTTTGGGGTTGCCGCAGCACAGGGTAGGCGGATTTCTATTGCAGGGCCGATGCATTTTGAGCGGATCCGTAACGACATACAACTTAACTCTACGATTGAATCGCTCGCTTCAATACAACGTCCGAGTTGTCCATGGTCTGCCCTCGGGCGCATTCCCCAGCGACTCCAACAACCGCAAACCCGAGATTTTGATAAAACTTTATCGCAATTTGTTCCGTTGAGCCCGTGTAGACCCAGAGCTCCTTGCAAGCCACTTCCCGTGCGATTGCTGTTAGACGCTTAATGGCACTCGTGCCATAACCTTGCCGACGAAACCGGGGTCGTATGCCGAACCAGCCAATCCAGCCGACATCCTTGCTCATCCCTGGTTGCCTGTAGAGACCAGTTACACCCACTGTTTCACCGATGTGTTGCACCAGAAACACGTGCCAAAGGTCGAGAGGTGTCGAACGTTGGCCAATCTCGCACCAGTGAAGCATTGCCAGCAAAAAACGATCGCCCAATTCAACTTCGCGCAGAACAGGGATGAATTGCTCGATTTGCTTGGTTTCCAGCAGTTCAATGCTTGGGATCTCTTTCGGCATATTCGGCCTAGATTCCAAAATCAGGTGGGGTCGAGGCGACGTTGACGCAGCAGTTCGACCAATTCTGCCTTTGATCCTAGGTTTAGGCGGTAGAGCGGGCATTTGTCCGGCATGGTTATTTCATCCTGGACCCTGAAAAACTGAAAACGCTCCAATAACCTTTTTCCGTGTTTCGAAAAGGCTAATGCAAGAATCCGGCATGGGTATTGGATGTCCGCTTGGCGAAGCCACGATCCAAGGCCGTCTCTAAGCAGCATTTTGCTTCCTCGGCTTCCGATCAGTTGCTCTCGGAGAACGATACCAGTCACGTACCAGTATTCGGTGGGCTTGCCTGCCTGTTGCCGCACCATTCGACTATTGAGCTGGGCCTCCTTGAGCCGACCGGCCTGGAGGCGTTGTGCCCATCGGCAGGAAACCGGCCAGATGCCAATGGCTCCCATGATCTCATTCTCGAAAAACAAGACCCGCAACCCCAAGGGGAACGCTTTCCACAATGCCAGAAGATGTTCAAAGGTGATGTTGGCGTCGCCGTATGCCGTGTTGTCGATTGCCCACAAATCTTTCAATTCCGCAGGCGAACGAATCTCGCCCATCCTCAATTTCGTTTCCGGTTGAGGGTTTTCGATGAGGCGCAAAGCTTCGTAAAGGGCCGAAAGATGCGGGTTGTCCAGAGGGGTTTCGGTTTGCAAACCGTTCCCGTCTGTACCTGCAGGATGAGCGACATTTACAACTTCTCGCGCGTTATCGCAAGGAAACGGGATAATGAGAAGCGGCCTCGGAGGATCTTCTGAGGCAAGCCCTTTGTTAAGGGCGGCAATAATATTCTTGTGAGCAGATGGAGTAATAGGCCGTCCCTGTTCGGCGTTCTTGATCGTTCCAAGCGAAAAGCCCGACCGCTCAGCGAGTTTCTCCTGAGTCCACGACAAGTCATTTCTTGCCTGCCGAAACGCGGTTCCTGCGGCAGTGAACGTTCGTTCAATCATCGGATCGTGGTGAGGAAAACACGTGGCTAGCGGTTGGCTAATGA